>OKFU01000157.1_pt1 | contig 30950 bp, 29 predicted proteins | sample 1610491 | NCBI WGS metagenome assembly OKFU01 (sample SAMN04436656, study PRJEB24849) | human gut metagenome | biome: human gut; feature: NICU; material: stool | host: Homo sapiens | place: USA: Saint Louis, MO | collected 2010-05-24
GCAAAACGGCGCAGCAGCTGAGCGAAAGCGAGAAACAGCAGCTGAGCGCGCTGAGTCAGTTGGCTGCAGGGCTTGCAGGCGGTCTGGCGACGGGGGATACTGCGGGAGCCGTGACCGGCGGGCAGGCGGGTAAGAATGCAGTTGAGAATAACTATCTGAGTGTGGAAGAAAAGACGAAGCTTGAGTTAGCGAAGCAGAAACTCTAGAACAGCAAAGATCCGGCAGAGCGTGAGCAGGCCCAGCAGACGATTAATGAACTGCGTGAAAAGGATATCGCCAGCGACAAGAAGGTGATAGAGGCCTGCGGAAATGGTGCGGCAGCCAGTGCGGCCTGTGGTGCGGCGAGACTGGAGGTTATCGCGGCCAAGGGTGAGTATGAAACCGGGCCGTATAACTCGAAGGTGAGCCAGCAATACGCGGATGCTTACGGCCAGATAGTGAACCTGCTGAATATCACCAGTGTTGATGCGCAGAGTCAGCAACAGGTGAAAGATGCGATGGTGAACTATGCCATGGTGCAGCTTGGCGTAGATAAGGCTACGGCAGAGGCTTACATCGAAACCTATGATGGGATGAAGATTGTAGCGGCCTCATTGACTCCTGTGCTTGGTTCAGCGGCAGCGAAACAGCTTGGTAAGATTGTTGATGCGAATCTGAAGGTCGTGGCGAAAGGGAACGTAGATGGTAGTAAGTTTACTGATACTAACCAAGGTATTAGACCTTCACAGTTAGCCGATTTTAATAAACCGACTCTTATCAACGATGTGGTACAGGCCAAGATAGATAAGAGGCCTGATAAAAATTACCCTAATGGAAATATGGGCACCGCTCATGCAGAAATAGGTGTGATTCAGCAAGCCTTTGATAAAGGAATGACTCAAGGGCGTGAAATGGCGATGAGTGTAGCTGGTAAGGAAGTATGTAACTACTGTCTGAGTGATGTAAGAACTATGGCAGAAAAGGCCGGATTAAAGTCACTGACGATATACGAAGAAGCAACTGGTAACGTTCTTTTTTGGCAGCAAGGGATGAAAAAAATAGAGAACCGAGGGCCGGCAAAATGATGAATTATGAACTTTCGTGTCTATTGGCTGGTGAGAAATATGCCAGAAATGAGTCCCCTTTATGGCCCGATGTGCTCGATTTTTTAAATATTTTGAAGAATAGTAGTGGTAGTGTAAATATTAGGATCATTAATGCTCCAGAAGTTGGGCCTGAAAGACTCAGTGTTGAGGCAGAGAATGGCTTTTATCTGGTGACTTTGCTTGAATATGATGAGTCTGGGAGCGATGTAAGGTCTATATGGGATCAAACTTCTTCTTCTGGGGAAAATGTCATGATTCTTGGTAATTACTGGCCGAAGCGGCAGCTTACTAAGGACTTTGATCTTGTTGTCAGGATCTTTAAAGAGTTCTTTGATACAGGCAATGTTTCAATGGATCTTCTGAATTAAAACAGTAACCCCGGTCTTGACCGGGGTTGTGCTTCTAATCTCTAAATCCTCCCACTTCTCGCCGCCGCAACCGGATCACACCGGGCGCAGCAGAGACCTCCAGGTGTTCCGCCTCGGTGATCCCGGGCTGACTTAGCCAGTCGCCAGCGATAACCTGCTCGCCGTTCTCTCGCGCCTGGTCGGCCCCCAAATCTTGCCGCTGTTGGCTGGCCTGGCAGAGTTCGCGCCAGGTGGTCTTATCGGTGACGGTGGTGATCTAGAGTGTGTGATGCTGAAACGTCAGTTGTCATGAGGACCGGGGTAAACTCGAGTGTAGTGATCGCGTCTGCTGAGGCGAAAAACGCCGCCGCCGGCTTGCAGCCGGGAGACAGAGGTGCAGCACAAGGCGCCACCAACACGGCGGGTATCAGCGCCTCCTAATTGGCTCAGGCAGCAAAGAAGAAGCCGATTGCTTGGGTAAAATTTGGGTTGGGGAAGGGGCACGACCAACGAGTGATGGTACAGGGTTAGTAAGTGCCGATGGAACCAGAATTTACCGTTCGCCAAAAGAAAAGCCAAATACTCCAGGTTCGTTAAATCCAACAGGAACTCAGGCCAACTTTGAAAGTTATACAAAGAATATTGAAACAGGAAAAATGGATAAGATTGGTAACGGTCACTTAAACATTTTGGGTGGAAAATAATGAAGGCATCTCTAAGAAGTATTGGCTGTGATTGGTTTGATTTATCAAGCTATCAACCTGAGCAGAATGATTGTTTTCAATTTTTAGCTCATTTATGTATAGGGCCAGTAGGGGAGGAGGGAATCAATCATTTTGATGTTTTTATCTGCACCCCTGAATGGCTCTGCAAGCACCACTGGCTGCCGGAACTGATGCGTCACACGTTGCTGGTACGTAAATACGATTTGGATGAGATAACCAAAACCATCACCGATTACATCGATCAATGTGAAGGCGATGACTGGATGGAGATTGCTCAGAAACTCTCTCGTGTTTTTGCTTGGGAATTCGAAGATTACCAGCCTTACCATCCGTAAGTAGTTGCCTGTCCTTGGCTGGGGTAGTTGCTTTTATGTGTAACTGCCGGCGGCACCTTGTCGGGTGCCAACAACAGCGGGCACGCCGAGGGTACGACAAAAGCCGGGGTCAGTGAGGGAACGCTGATAGTCCGTGACACCGACAAACAGCAACAGGATGTGGCGCAGCTAAACCGGGATACCGAACATGCCAACGACGGCAGCATCAGCCCGATATTCAACAAGGAGAAGGATTAGTGTGTTTGATATATGTCATAAAAGAGGCTCGAAATAAGCCTCTTTTATTAAAGTGGATTGTCAACTTTGTGCGTCGATGGCCTTCTTATATTTCACGCAATAATTTTGCCATCCAATAGCGTCAAGACTGTTATTTTCTGCGATAAGCCACCTGCTCGAACTGAGTGGGTAGGGAACAATCGCTTTTCCCGTTGCATATTTGTCAGAGAAGAAGCCAATGGGGAGTTTTGTGTACTTATTTTCGGTATTGCAATCATAAAGTATTTTTTCTTTTATGGATTGAAACTTTTTACCAACTACCGTATCCTCTTTAAAGAATGAAATAATCATCTCAAATTGAATAATGTCGCTATTGCCCTGGTAATGCCACGAGTCCATTTTCTTCAGGTAGGTAATCGAGTCGCTTCCCTGGAATAATTTGGTATACCCTGGTGGTGGAGATGTGTCTTTTGATTTTTCGCTGCTACAACCTGATATGAGTGCGAAACCTAAGAGTGTGATGATCAATTGGTTGTATTTTTTCATTTTTTCAATAACCCAGTAAGATATAAGTCTTTGTCAGTAATTTTCCCTTGTAATGTACACATGATACTCACAACACCTTTCTCTTTATTGTCTTCTATTATAAACAATTTTTCTGCTGAGTTCTCTTCTGGTGCTACACCGTCAACGGCTGAGTTATTAGCCATCCATTGGCCATCAACGGTGTTTCGTATCATTGGGTTGTAGGTGTAAATATTTCCAATTTTAACTAGGTTGATTTTCTGGGATAGAATTTTCACAATCTCATTAAAGGATTGAAGGGACTCAAATCCCCAATAGTAGAATTGGCCTTTCACATCAAATGTGCTAATTTCTTTGTATTTATCAAAGTCGGTATAAGTAACAATAAAACTATTAACCTCAATGCCTTCCGGGGATGTAAATGTGGTCGGGAACGATAATTTTCCGGTGGTTTTTAACATGGATATATCTAACGAAGGGATGAGCGACTTTAAATTCCCATCATTCTGTATTTCTTTAAAAAATGATGCATCGCAGTTTGCGAGTGCTTGAATTGTTGAGTTAGCGTTTGCGTATTCTGCAATTCCCATCAATATATAGAGCAAGCATGCCATATGTCTCTTTTTCATAATCATTTCCTTATGTTACGTTTTAAAACAATCTGAAATATAACATAACGATAATGGAAGATCAGCAATGATACCCTTGTGATACTTCAGTTTCTTTGCACTTCGGTAAATGCCCATTGCACCGAAGCTTCTGGTATGTATGTTCCCGAGTAGTCCCTGAAAATCTCCTATCTCCTATCTCCTATCTCCTATCTCCTATCTCCTACCTCCTATCTCGTGTCTTTACTGCACGTTGTGGTCTAGCGTCAGGCGAACGGCATGGCCGGGTGCCAGTCGTGCCATACGCAACTGAGCGAAAGCAAAAAATAGAAATAGCCTAGGCAGGCAAGAAATAAAACAGCTGCAGCAGTCCGTTGATCGGTGAGGCGGAGGCGGATGCCGCCGTAAACGCAATATTGCCCACCGGCGCGGTAACGGCCCAACCCCTTAAGCAGTGCACTGCTCAAGAGGCCGGCCGTTTCTCCTAACGGCGAGACTCAGCCGCGGCCGGTCTCCTCCCGCAGCGCGGCGCTGACCTCATGCGTCGTCGGCTGTTCGGAGCGCAACGCCCGGCGGATCGCGAAGAAGGCGGCGATCAGCATGGTCATCGCCACCAGCATAAAGAACCCGCACAGCGCGGCGTTGATTTGGTTGCTGAATACGATGGTTTCCATGTCTTTCAGCGATTTGGCCGGCGCAATGATCGTGCCTTGCTCGATGCCGGTGGAAAATTTCTTCGCCTGCGCCAGGAAGCCGATGCTCGGTTTCTCATGGAAGATCTTCTGCCAGCCGGCGGTCATGGAGGTGACGAACAGCCAGGCGGTCGGCAGAATGGTGACCCAGGCGTAACGCTGTTTTTTCATTTTGAACAGCACCACGGTGCCGAGGATCAGCGCCATTGACGCCAGCATCTGGTTGCCGATGCCGAACAGCGGCCACAGGGTATTGATGCCGCCGAGCGGATCGACCACGCCCTGATACACGAAGAAGCCCCAGCCGGCCACCGCCACCGTGGTGCCCGCCAGGTTGCCGAACCACGAACGGTTGTTGGCCAGCTGCGGCACCGCCACGCCCACCAGATCCTGCACCATAAAGCGGCAGGCGCGGGTGCCGGCGTCGACGGCGGTCAGAATGAACAGCGCTTCGAACAGAATGGCGAAGTGGTACCAGAAGGCCATCATCGCCCGGCTGTTGAACACCTCGCTGATGATGTGTGCCATGCCCACGGCGAAGGTCGGGGCGCCGCCGGCGCGCGACAGGATGGAGTTCTCACCCACCTCTTTGGCGATCAGCGCCAGCGTTTCCGGCGTGACGATAAAGCCCCAGCTGTTGATGACCTGCGAAGCATTTTCCACCGTGGTGCCTATTAGCGCCGCCGGTGAGTTCATGGCGAAGTAAACCCCCGGATCCAGCACCGAGGCGCAGATCAGCGCCATGATGGCGACGAAAGACTCCATCAACATGGCGCCGTAACCGATAAAGCGAATGTGGCTTTCGCGCTCCACCAGCTTGGGCGTGGTGCCGCTGGAGACCAGCGCGTGGAAGCCGGAAATGGCGCCGCAGGCGATGGTGATGAACAGGAACGGGAACAGGGCGCCGGCGAACACCGGGCCGCTGCCGTCGATGAAGCGCGAGACCGCCGGCATTTTCATCTCCGGCATGGCGAAGACGATGCCGATGGCCAGGCCGATGATGACGCCGATTTTCATAAAGGTGGAAAGGTAGTCGCGCGGCGCCAGCAGCAGCCACACCGGCAGCACCGAAGCGACGAAGCCGTAGATCACCAGCACCCAGGTCAGGGTGGTGCCGTGCAGCGTGAAGAACGGCCCCCAGTAGGGATCTTGCGCCACGTTGCCGCCGTAAATGATCGCCAGCAGCATCAGCACGAAGCCGATCACCGAAATTTCAGCGATTTTGCCCGGCCGGATAAAACGCATGTAGATGCCCATGAACAGCGCGATCGGGATGGTGGCGGCGATGGTGAACAGCCCCCACGGGCTGTCGGCCAGCGCTTTTACCACCACCAGCGCCAGCGCCGACAGGATGATGATCATCACCCCCAGCGCGCCGAGCATGGTGATCACCCCGGCGAAGGCGCCCAACTCTTGCTTGGCCATTTCCCCCAGCGAACGCCCGTCGCGGCGCGTGGAAATGAACAGCACCAGGAAATCCTGCACCGCGCCGGCCAGCATGACGCCGACCAGGATCCAGATGGTCCCCGGCAGGAAGCCCATCTGCGCGGCCAGAATCGGCCCCACCAGCGGCCCGGCGCCGGCGATGGCGGCGAAGTGGTGGCCGAACAGCACCCATTTGTTGGTGGGCACATAGTCCAGGCCGTCGTTGCGGCGTTCGGCCGGGGTCAGACGGCGGTCGTCCAGCTCAAAGACCTTGTCGGCAATGAACCGGCTATAGAAGCGGTAGGCGATGCTGTAGCAGGCGACGGCGGCGACCACCAGCCAGACGGCGTTGACGTGTTCGCCGCGGCTGAGCGCCAGCATGGCGAAGGCGAAGGCGCCGACCAACGCCACCAGCAGCCAGATAAGTCCGGACCTGATGTTTTTCATGAAACAACTCCTTGGCGTACAGAGGTAAAAATCGACGTTGTTATTTGGAATGACGTTTTAACAGTAGAAGTTTTGCCGCTGAACCGCGGCAGGTCGGATGAGAAATGTGAAGCAGGTGGGGTTTTAGTGTAAAAACAAAGTGATGAAACAGCGTTGGCGCAGGCTGCCGCCCACAGAATCCCGGGCAGTTATTCATTCTGCATTTTCGCGGCGCGTACAGCGAATCATTGTCGTTTTTTATCTGGATACGGCGTCTGGCGGATTATTATTTTATCTGTCGAGGCGAGCCGAAATAAAATTATTCATGCCGTGTTATACCTTTATTTTCACCCTCAGGTTTATTCATTCACCAAATAAATAATAAAATCACGAAAGGAATGTAATTATGATAAATAAAATCATCGAAGGGTATTTACCGCAGCTCACGGCTATTCGGCACGATATTCATCAGCACCCCGAATTGGGTTTCGAAGAGTTTCGCACCAGCGATCTGGTCGCGGATTATCTGAGTTCGTGGGGTTATGAGGTGCACCGCGGATTGGCGGGCACCGGCGTGGTGGGCACGCTGCGGGCGGGCGACGGCGTGAAAAGCCTCGGGCTGCGCGCCGATATGGATGCCTTGCCGATCGAGGAGAACACCGGCAAACCCTGGAGCAGCAGCGTGGCCAACCGCATGCACGCCTGCGGCCATGACGGCCATACCACCATGCTGCTCGGCGCCGCCCGTTACCTGGCGCATACGCGCAACTTCAACGGCACGCTGCACCTGATTTTCCAACCGGCGGAAGAGATGCTGAACGGCGGCGCGCGCATGGTGGAACAGGGGCTGTTCGAGCGCTTCCCCTGCGACGCCATCTTCGCCATGCACAACATGCCGGGCATGCCGCTCGGTGAGTTCTTCTTCCAGCACGGCCCGTTTATGGCCTCGATGGATCAGTTCAACGTGCGGGTGCAGGGGCGTGGCGGCCACGGCGCCATCCCGCAGCTGACGATCGATCCGGTGCTGGTGGCCTCGCATATCACCGTTTCCCTGCAGAGCATCGTCTCGCGCAATATCGATCCGCTGGAAGCGGCGGTGATCACCGTCGGCAGCATCAAGGCCGGTGAGGCGGCCAACGTGATCCCGGACAGCGCGGAGATGAAGCTCAGCGTGCGCTCGCTGGATCGCCAGGCGCGCGCAACCTTGCTGGCGCGCATTCCGGCGCTGATCGAGGCGCAGGCGGCAAGCTTCGGCGCTCACGCGGTGGTGGAACACGTTAACGGCACGCCGGTGCTGGTCAACGACGAAGGGATAACCCGTTTCGCCCACCGCGTGGCACAGCAGCAGTTCGGCGCCGCTCGCGCGCACTATGGCGCCCGGCCGCTGATGGGCAGCGAAGATTTCGCCTTCATGCTCGATGCGCACCCGCAGGGCTGTTACCTGATCATCGGCAACGGCGATGGCGAAGGCAGCTGCATGGTGCATAACCCGGGATATGACTTTAACGACGGCTGTCTGGCGGCCGGCAGCCATTATTGGGCAGCGTTGGCGGAAGCGTATTTAAAATAAACGCGAAAAATAATAACAGGGAAGATAATGATGAGTGAAAATACGGCTGAAACTCAAACGGCAATAATATCGGCTCCGAACGCCAGCGGCAAAAAGATCATATTCGCCGCCTCTTTCGGTAATGCGCTGGAGTTTTTCGACTTCGGTATTTATAACTTCTTCGTTATTTACATCAGCGTATTGTTCTTTCCACCGTCCAGCGATCCGCATTTGGCATTGCTGTTGGCGTTCGCGACGTTTGGCGTCAGCTTCTTCATGCGGCCGCTGGGCGGCATTCTGATTGGCGCCTATGCCGATCGCTGCGGCCGCAAACCGGCGATGATCCTGACGATTTCCTTGATGAGCCTGGGCACGGCGATGATCGGCTTTGCGCCGACCTACGCCAGCGCCGGCTACTGGGGAACCGTCACCTTGGTAGCGGCGCGCCTGATCCAGGGCGTGGCGGCGGGCGGCGAGGTAGGGGCGTCGATGTCGTTGCTGGTGGAGTCGGCGCCGCCCAACCGGCGCGGCTTCTATTCCAGCTGGTCGTTGGCGACGCAGGGCATCGCCACCGTGGTTGGCGGCGTCACCGCGCTGGCGCTCAGCGCGGCCTTGCCGGTGCTTTCCGGCGAGCCGAACGCCATGGCCGAGTGGGGATGGCGTATTCCTTTCTTTATCGGCGTGGCGCTGGCGCCGCTCGGTTGCTGGCTGCGTCTAGGGCTGGAGAGCGATCGGCCGTCGGTGCCGCGGGCGCACGAGCCACCCGCGCAGTTGCGCAAGCACTCGCGGGCGGTGGTGCTCGGCGTGATGCTGACCATCGGCGCCACCGTCGCCACTTACATCTCGATGTATTATCTCGGCACCTACGCGGTGAAATACTTGGGGATGGCGCAGGCCTACGGCTATGCCGCGATGCTGCTGGCGGGGCTTGTCACCTTCGGCGGCAGCCTGCTGGTCGGGCACTGGTGCGATCGTTACGGCCGCCTGCCGCTGATCCGTTGGTCGCGGATCGCGATTCTGATCGTGGCCCTGCCGGCGTTTTGGTGGCTGAGCGCGGTGCCGCATCCGGCGGTGCTGTTGCTGATTGTCGCGCTGCTGGTCGGGTTGACCACGCTCGGTTCGGTGCCGACCATGCTGATGATTTCGGAGCTGTTCCCGCAGCGCATTCGCGCTTTGGGGTTTGCGTTGGTCTACAGCCTCGGGGTGGCGATCTTCGGCGGTTTTGCCCAGTACATCGCCTCGCAGTCGATCGCGCTGAGCGGCTCGCTGCTGGCGCCCGCCGTCTATTTGATGCTGGCGACGCTGGCTTCGCTGGCGGTGCTGCCGCTGCTGCGCGAAACCGGCGGCGAGCCGCTGCGCTAGCCGGAATGAGGCGAAAAAAAACGCCGGCGGTTTTCACCGTCGGCGTTTGGCGCTGCTACCGTTTCAGGTTGGCGTTCAGGCCGCAGGGCGGGCGATCACGCTGCGGGTTTCCATGCGCACTTCGGCGATGGTGACCTGCAAGGTGTCGCTCTGGCGGTAAACCACTTCACCCTTGATCTGCACGGTGCCGGTTTCCTGGCTGCACTGCATTTCGTCGCGCACCGCGTGAATAAACGGCGCCGGAATGAAGGCAACCGCGCCGTTGTCCAGCAGGCGCACGCGCAGGCCGCCGCGGGTCACGTCGATGATCTCGGCGTTGAAGCGGGTATCGGTACCGGCCTTGTCCTGCAGGAAGCGAGCGTACAGCCAGTCGCCAACGTCGCGCTCCGCCATGCGGTTGAGGCGGCGGCGCTCCGCCAGCTGTACCGTCACGTCATCCTGCGGTTTTTCCGCCGGCTGCTGGTTGATGATCGCCTTCAGCAGGCGATGGTTGACCATATCGCCGTACTTACGGATCGGTGATGTCCAGGTGGCGTAAGCCTCCAGCCCCAGACCGAAGTGTGGCCCCGGCGTGGTGCTGATCTCCGCGAAGGTCTGGAAGCGGCGGATGCGGCTGTCGAGGAATTGGGTCGGCTGCGCGTCCAGGTGGCGGCGCAGTTCGCAGAAACCGTCGAGGGTCAGCAGCTTGTCGGCTTCGGCTTCCACGCCGTTGGCCTGCAATACGGTGACCGCTTGCTCGACCAGCGCAGGATCGAAACCGGTGTGCACGTTGTACACGCCGAAGCCCAGGCGATCGCGCAGCACGATGGCGGCGCAGACGTTGGCGGCGATCATGCACTCTTCAACGATGCGGTTAGCGCTGCGGCGCTGCTCGGTAACGATCTCCAGCACGTCGCCTTTTTCACCCAGCACGAAGCGGTAGTCCGGGCGATCTTTAAACACCAGCGCATGTTGGTGGCGCCAGGCGTTGCGCGCGTCGCAAACGCGTTTCAGCAGGGCTACCTGCTGTGCGATGGCGTCGCTCGGCGGCTGCCAGCCGGCAATGCCTTCCAGCCAGTCGGACACTTCGTCGTACACCAGTTTGGCTTTGGATTCGATCTCGGCGGCGAAGAACTGAATATCTTCGCCCAGCGCGCCGTCGGCGGCGATGGTCACGCGGCAAGCCAGCACCTGACGGCGCTCGTTAGGGCGCAGCGAGCACAGGTTGTCCGACAGATCGCGCGGCAACATCGGGATGTTGAAGCCAGGCAGGTAGTTGGTGAAGGCGCGCACGCGGGCGATATCGTCCAGCTTGCTGCCTTGTTCGACGTAGGCGGTCGGATCGGCGATGGCGATGGTCAACTGCAGCGAACCGTCACCGTTGTCGGTCACGTACAGCGCATCGTCCATGTCTTCGGTGCTGGCGCTGTCGATGGTAACGAATTCGAGCGCGGTCAGATCTTCACGCGCCGACGCGGCGGCCGGTTCGCTGAGAGCCAGCATCTCCGGCGCCTCTTTTTCCAGGTTGTGACGCGCCAGCGTCACCCACCACGGGGCGAAATGGTCTTCACCGTCGGTGATAAACTGGGTCAGATCGGCGTTGAAGCCGCGATCGCCTTTCAGCGGATGACGGCGCATTTCCGCCACCGCCCAGTCGCCGGCCTGGAAGTTGTGGGTCAACTCACGCACCGGGCGGCACGGAATCGCCTCTTTCAGCAACGGATGATCGGGCACGATGGACAGACGGTCGTCGCGCTTTTGCACGCGGCCGACAAAGCGCGACAGGAACGGCTCGACCAGGGTTTCCGGCTCGGCGATTTCGCGCTCTTTCTCGGTGTGCAGGGTGGCGATAATGCGATCCCCGTGCATGACTTTCTTCATGTACGGCGGCGGAATGAAGTAACTTTTTTGACCGTCTACTTCAAGAAAGCCAAAGCCTTTCTCAGTCCCTTTCACGACGCCTTCAACGCGCGGGGTTTGAGAGTGAAGTTGCTGTTTAAGCTGCGCCAGCAGCGGGTTATCTTGAAACATATCGTCCAGTGAATGGGTTGTGAGTGGCAAGATTTGCGGCTGACAGTTTTACGCGAATCACCCGCTGCGAGCAAGCCTAACGTCACTGAACCCCGCGTTGCCGCGCGATTTTGCGCAAGATTGGTCAATCGAAACGCTATCGATGAAAAACCCCGGCGCGAGGGCCGGGGTGGAGGGCGGGTGACCGTCAGTCTTGCAGCGGCGTCGGCTGCAGGATTTCAATCCAGTAATCGTCCGGATCGCGAATGAACGCCACGTAGTTCATGCGGCCTTCATGCAGGCGTTTCTGGAAGGTGACGCCGAGGCGCTCAAACCGCTCGCAGGCGGCGCGCACGTCCGGCACCGTGACGCACAGGTGGCCAAAGCCGCGCGGCTCGCCGTTGCCGTTGTGATAGTGGAAATCCGCCTGATTTTCGGTGCCGTGGTTATGGGTCAGCTCGAGAATGCCCGGCTGGCTCAGCGCCCAGCGTTTGCGCTCGTCGTCGTCCTGCGGGATCTGTTCACGCGGGCTGCGCGTCAGGTAGCAGATGGTGAAGGCGGCTTCTTCGAACGTTTCCAGATAAACCGGGGTAAAGCCCAGCACGCGGGTGTAGAAATCCAGCGCCTTGGTCAGATCCTTCACGCGGATCATGGTGTGGTTGAACACGTAACCGTCGGTTACCGCATCCGGTTGGGCCGCCACGCCGGGCAGCGTCAGTAGGTCATTCAGTGGCATCAGAGATCCTCCTCAGGGTGTCGGCAGACTGTAGGTGAAATCGATGCTAATCTAAAGTGATTGTTTTTAACTAAAACACTAACTAAAAGTGAATGATAGATGAAGCTGAGCCAGCTGAAGTTTTTCTGCACCGTGGTGGAACATAAAACCATCGCCGCCGCCGCGCGCGAGCTGCACTGCGTGCCTTCCAACGTCACGCTGCGGCTGCGCGAGCTGGAGGAGTCGCTGGGCGGCGAGCTGTTTTTCCGCGACAAGAACCGGCTATACGTCAATCCCAAAGGGCGGCTGTTCTACCAGCAGGCGCGCGACATTGTGGCGCAGGCGGAGCGCAGCAAGCAGCTGTTCGCCGGCGAGCACCAACATGGGCTGCTGAACCTCGGGGCGCTGGATTTCTCGCTGGTCAGCCATTTGCCGGCGCGCATTGCCCGGCTGCGCCGTTTACAGCCTCATCTGCACATCAACGTGCTGAGCCGCGACTCGCTGGTGCTGGAACGCATGTTGATCGACAGCGATCTCGATCTGGCGATCACCGACGGCCCGATAGAACATCCGCTGCTGGCCAGCCAAAAGGCATTCGACGAACGGCTGGTATTGCTGATGCCGGCCGATGCCGGGGAACCCGACGCCGCCACGCTGGCGCCGCTGGAGTTTTACACCTTCAGCCGCGAATGTTCGTTTCGCCTGAAGGTCGATCACTGGCTGGCCTCGCGCGGGCTGAAACCGCGCATGACGCTGGAAATGGAGTCTTATGCCGCGATGGCGGCCTGCGTGCAGGCCGGTTGTGGCGTCGCCTGCGTACCCGGTTCGTTGCTGCCGCTGATCTTGCCGGCGCCGGGGCTGAAGGTGGTGGAAATGGGTGAGGAGGGGGTGAGCGACCTGTACTTCGTCTGGCGACGGCATCAGCTGTCCGACGAGTTGCAGACCATCCTGGCGATATTGGCGCGCCCGGGGTGAACCGGGCGCGCGTTTTCAGGCGATGCGCAGCGAAGGTTGCTGTTCGCTGCGGCGGATCACCACCGGAATCGACTTCGAAGTCGGCGTGCCGGTACCGTCGCCGAAGCTGGCCAGCGGCACCAGCGGGTTGGTTTCCGGGTAGTAGGCCGCCAGGTTGCCACGCGGAATGTCGTAACTCACCAGCTTGAACCCGTCCACTTTACGCACCACGCCATCGTTCCACAGGGTTTCAATCTCTACCCGTTCGCCATCCTGCAGGCCCAGCGCCGCCAGATCCTCCGGATGGATGAACAACACTTCGCGTTGGCCGTAAACGCCGCGATAACGGTCATCCAGACCATAGATGGTGGTGTTGTACTGATCGTGTGAGCGCAGCGTCTGCAGGGTAAACGGCGCTTGCTCGCCGCCCAGCTGCGGGAACAGGGTGGTCGGCAGCGCGGCGGCGCTGAATTCTGCCTTGCCGCTTGGCGTGGCGAAGCGCAGTTCGGCGGCGGCATTGCCCAGGTAGAAACCGCCGGGCTGGTCGCAGCGCCGGTTGAAATCCTCAAAGCCGGGAATGGTGGCGGCGATATGATCGCGGATCAGCGAGTAGTCGTCGGCCAGTTCCAGCCAGTCCAACTGCTGGGTGCCCAGCACCGCGTCGGCGATGCCGCAGACGATCGCCGTCTCCGAACGTTGGGTCTCCGCCAGCGGTTTGCCGATGCCTTCCGAGGCGTGCACCATGCTGAACGAATCCTCGACCGTAATGTACTGCGAGCCGCTGGCCTGCATATCCAGTTCGGTGCGGCCGAGCGTCGGCAGGATCAGCGCGTCTTTGCCGGTCACCAGGTGGCTGCGGTTAAGCTTGGTGCTGATATGCACCGTCAAATCGCAGTTGCGCAGGGCGCGGGCGGTGCGCTCGGTGTCCGGCGCCGCGGCGGCCAGGTTGCCGCCCAGCGCGATCAGCACTTTCACTTCGCCGCGCAGCATCGCTTCGATCGCTTCCACCGTGTTGTGGCCCAGCGCGCGGTTGGCGGTAAAGTTAAAGTGGCGCTCCAGGCTGTCGAGCAGCGCTTTGGGCGACTTCTCGTCGATCCCCATGGTGCGGTTACCCTGGACGTTGCTGTGGCCGCGTACCGGGCACAGGCCGGCGCCCGGTTTGCCCAGTTGCCCGAACAGCAGCTGCAGGTTGGTGATTTCGCGCACCGTAGCAATGGAGTGTTTATGCTGCGTCACGCCCATCGCCCAGGTGCAGATCACCCGTTCGGCGCCCTGATAGGTGGCCGCCGCCTGGCGCAACTGCGCCTCGCTAAGGCCCGACTGCGCGGTAATGGTTTGCCACTCGGTGGCGTCCACCTGCGCCAGATAAGCCTCTACGCCAACGCTGTGCCGTTCGATAAACGCCAGGTCGAACAGGGCGGGCTCGCCGGCGGCCAGACGCTGGCGGTGGGTTTCCAGCAGGGCTTTCACCATGCCGCGCACCGCCGCCATATCACCGCCCAGATTCGGTTGGTAATAGGAAGAGCTGATCGGCGAGGATTTTGGCGTCAGCATCTGTACCGGATCCTGCGGATCGGCGAACCTTTCCAGCCCACGTTCGCGCAGGGTGTTGAAGCTGACGATGCGCGCGCCGCGTCGGGCGGCGTTTTTCAGGCTGTGCAGCATGCGCGGGTGGTTGGTGCCGGGGTTTTGACCGAACACGAAGATGGCATCGGCCTTTTCGAAGTCATCGATGCGGATGGTGCCTTTGCCGACGCCGATGCTCTGCTTCAGCCCAACGCCGCTCGCCTCGTGGCACATATTGGAACAGTCGGGGAAATTGCTGGTGCCGAGCATGCGGCCGAACAGCTGATAAAGGTACGACGCTTCGTTGCTGGCGCGGCCCGAAGTATACAGCTCGATCTGGTTCGGGTTGTCCATGCCGTTGATGTGCTTGGCGATCAGCGCCAGCGCATCCGGCCAATGGATAGGCTCATAGTGGTCGGTTTCGGCGTTGTAGCGCATCGGATGGGTGAGGCGACCCTGATACTCGAGGAAATAGTCGCTCTGCTGCTGCAGCGTGCTGACGCTGTGGGCGGCGAAGAACTCAGGCTCCACGGCGCTGCGCGTCGCTTCCCAACTGACCGCTTTGGCGCCGTTTTCGCAGAAGCTGAAGGTGCTGTGGTTGTCGTCGCCCCAGGCGCAACCGGGGCAGTCGAAGCCGCGAGCCTTGTTGACGCGCATCAGGTTGCGCATGTTTTTTAGCGTTTGTTTACTGTCGAGGACAAAGCGGGTGGTGGCTTCAAGCGAACCCCAGCCGCCCGCCGGGCCGGTATAAGGCTTGATTGACGGTTTGAATTTCATGGTGACACTTCGCAGGTGGTTGTAGCTAAAAAGTAAACGCTTTTTTATGCGTCTTGCGTATTTATGTCACAAGTTTAGGGGCGCTGCGGGGTGGCGTCTAATCGAATGGGGCAATGGCGGCATAGAGCGCATCTATCGCCGGCGGGCAGTGCCGTAAACAAATGGTTGCATAAAGACACCCGCTGCAAAAGAGTAATGGTTTCGTCTGAAAGTGAATTCATGCAGTCTATCTCGCGGATTATATTGGCATTTTATTCAGCCTGCGGGCCTGAGGAACACAGCGTGAAGCGTTCAGTATCAGTGGTAATCGGCGGCATATTGCTGCCTTTAGCGGCGCAGGCGGCGGAAACGACGCCCAATTTTCCTACCATGACCCCGCCGGCGATAGACGCCGCCTCTTACGTCTTGATGGATTACACCACCGGCCAGGTGTTGGCCGCTGGCAATGCCGACGAACGGCGCAACCCGGCCAGCCTGACCAAACTCATGACCGGGTTGGTGATCGACCACGCGCTCGATCAGCACAAGATTGGCCTCGACGATGTCGTCACCGTGGGGAAAGACGCCTGGGCGCAGGGCAACCCGGTGTTCAAAGGATCTTCGTTGATGTTCCTGAAGCCAGGTGACAGGGTCACGGTACGCGATCTCAGCCGCGGTATCATCATCGATTCCGGCAACGACGCCTGCGTAGCGATGGCGGATTATGTGGCGGGCAGCCAGGCCAACTTCGTCAAGCTGATGAACGAGAAGAGCGCGCAGCTGGGCCTGCAGAACACCCATTTCGAAACGGTACACGGGCTGGATGCGCCGGGGCAGTTCACCACCGCCGGCGATCTGGCGGTGATTGCGCGCGCCATCATTATGAGTGAACCGGCGGAATACCATATGTACAGCGAGAAGTCGCTGACCTGGAATGGCATCACGCAGCAGAACCGCAATGGCCTGCTGTGGGATAAGACGCTGCACGTCGATGGGCTGAAAACCGGGCACACCGCCTCGGCCGGCTTCAACATCATCGCCTCCGCCACCGAAGGGGATCGCCGCCTGATCGCCGTGGTGATGGGCGGCAAAAGCGCTAAAGGGCGTGAGGAGCAGGCGCGTAAGCTGTTGACTTGGGGGCTGCGCGACTTTGCCACCGTACACCTGTTCAGCGCCGGGCAGAGCCTGGGGGAAGAGCCGGTCTGGTACGGCGAGAATCACCGGTTACCGGTCGGTAGCGCGCAAGAGCAGTCGCTCAGCCTGCCGAAAAGCGAGGCGGACAAGCTGAAGGCGCAGTACGTGATCAATGCCGCACGGCTGGAAGCGCCGATTGGCAAAGGGCAGACCGTTGGCGAGATCCGCATCAGCGACAATGGCCAGGTGGTGAAAACCTTGCCGCTGGTGGCGCTGCAGGCGGTGCCGCAGGGCGGCGTGTTCTCGCGCCTGGTGGATTACGTGAAGCTGAAGCTCTGACTCGCCGGGCGGACGACGGTGCCCGGTGGTATACTGGTGCGAATGCCGATCATTGAGCCGCGCTATGGATATTAAACAACTGATTTATTTGTGTAATTTAGAACGAGAACGTCACTTCGGCCGGGCGGCGGAGGCCAGCTTCGTTAGCCAGCCGACGCTATCCATGCGATTGAAAAATCTGGAAAAAGAGCTGGGTGTTTCGCTGATTAACCGCGGCAACCATTTCGGCGGTTTTACCGCCGAAGGCGAGCGGGTGCTGGCGTGGGCGCGTGAGATCGTCTCGGTTTACCAGGGGCTGAAGCTGGAGGTGGAGTCGCTCAAGCACGGCTTGCACGGCACGCTGCGCCTTGGCGTGGTGCCGCAGTGCAGTATCTCGGTATCGGAAATGCTCAAGGCGGTCAGCGAGCGTTACCCGCATCTCGATTACCGGCTGGCGGTGCTGAGCGCCGATCAGCTGCTGGAGGCGCTGACGGCGCATACCGTCGACATCGGCATCGGCTTTTTCGAGCTGTCGACCTTAAAGGAGCTGCATTTCCAATCGCAACCGCTGGTGGAAACCGGCGTCGAGCTGGTATTTCATCCGCAACACTTCCCGAAGCTGGTGGGCGACACGCCGTTGCCGCTGGAAGCGGTGGCCGCTTTGCCGCTGTGCCTGGCCGAGCCGACGCGTTATTTCCGCCGCTATCTCGATCAACACTTCCGCGACGCCGGGTTGACGCTGCACACACGGCTGGAGACGGCCTCGATCTTCCAACTGCTGGAGGGGATTTTCGTCGGCCTGGGCTGCGGGCTGTTCCCGCGCGGCCAACTGCAATCGCCACTGATGCCGGCGTTGCAGCGTCGTCCGGTGGCCATCGGCGCCATGCCGCGTCATGCGGCGGTGGTGGTCGATATGGCGGAGCGCGCCACGCCGTTGGCGCAAAAATTCTTCGACGCCGCCAGCGAGTGGCTGCGTCGGCAAAATGAATAGAGACGTTTAAGTTTACCCGATGTTTCCGCAACGATTATGGCCCCGAGGGGCCATAATCATGTGGCGCCTAACGGTCGATGGAATAAGGTTAATTGCTGATGGTAATAGTCGGATCCCAATAGAAATAACCCAGTAATTTTTGATCGCCGCCGTTTGGCCGATAATAAAGGCCAAATTGGATGCAATAATTTTCCGTGCCGGTATTGCTGATGTCCGCCTGGATGAACCAATAGGTTTGGTTGGTGAAGGTGACGGGGAACACGGTATTTTGCGCCGGCATCATCGAGCTGCGGGTGTACATTTTGAAGGTCGGGTTGGAAAAGACCTGGGTACCGCTGCCGAACTGCGGCAGCCCGTAGATCAGCACACTGGCGTCGAAATTGGCGGATTCTGAGGTGCCGGTCCAGCGAATGACGTCGCCGACATTGGCTTTAAAGTTCAGGTCTGCCGTGCCGGAGCCGCCGATCACCTGATCGGAGGTGACGACCATATAGGCGTATTGATGGCCAATACCTGTTGGGTTGCCGGAGTCCTGACTGGGGTTGTTATTCTCGAATGCTTCTATCAGGGCATCGGTATCGATGACGACAATCACGTTAACGATACTGTTGCTGGATTTAAGTTCTTGCTCAGACATGGGGTTACCTCACAATATTTTTTTGCTGTGATGGAAAATCAAAAAATAATGGGGTTGACGGCGAGCGTTTATTTTTAGTGAATATTTGAAATGGAAATCACAACGTCGCTATCGGCTTAATCATAGAAACTAAACAGCAAGGCCACCACTGCTGAAAAGTTAGAGGCGTTAATGTGTTCCTCTATTAATTAGCAGGGTTAAAACCTTGTTTTACTGCTTCTGCGATGAGAACGGTTACATAATTGAGCGAGGGCGCAATCTTTCTATTGCTTTGTTTGCAGACATAATTTTGACGAGTCGTTATTTTCGCGAACGGCAGGAAGAAACGAATCATAATTCTGATAAATATTATTTTTTCGGATTTTTACTTTATCAGTTCATCTTTTGGTGAAGTTTTTAGCCAAAATGGATCAAAGAGAGTTAACGGCGAAATTAGCCGTCAACTCGATGATAGGTCACTGCGCCGGCTGTGCCGGCTCCGCATCGCCCAGCGTTTGGCGCAGGCGGTTTTCCCAGGCGTAGAGCGCGGCGGTGAGGATCACTTCCAGCGCCTGCGCCTGATTCAGGCCGCTGTTGAACAGTGGCTGCACGCTCTGCGGGGTGAATTTCTCCGGTGCGCGCGTCAGCTCGGTGGCTGTGTGGATCACCGCGCGTTTGACCGTATCGTCGGTATGCGCCAACCCCTGAGGCAGCCCGGCGAACAGCGCCTGCGTCAGTCCGTCATCCTGCAATTCATGCGCCACCGTAGCCGCGCAGTAGCGGCTGCCGTTGATGCGCGAGACCGCCAGCGTCGCCAGCGCTTTCAATCGGCCCGATAACCCGTATCCTTCGGCATTGATGCCGTTAAACACGCCGTTACGCTCGCGCAGCGCGGCGGCATCGTGCGCCAACAGCAAATAATAAGATTCGGCGCGCGCCTGCGGGTGGCTCTGATCCAGCACGTCAAGCTGTTCGGCGGCGGCGGCTTCCGTGTCGATTGTCGGCAGACGCGCAGTCCAGCTCAACTCGTCGGCACTGAAAGCGACGCCATCGGCGTCTTCGACGTTCGGGAAGCCGGGCACCACCACCGCCGGGCGGCCGGCCAACGCCGCGACGCCCGCCACTACGCGCGCCTGATAGCTGACAAAACCGATCGTCTGAGAGAAGGTTACGATATCCGCCGGGCTCAGCCCGACGTCGCCGAGCTGTTGCAGCGCCCTGCGGCAAATCAGCGTGGGCTGGCTGGCGAGCTGGCGGGCATATTGGGTGATCTGGGCGAGACGGATATTGCTTTCCCGGGAGGCGTCCGGGCTGTGCAGCGGGGCGAGGCGGGCGGCGTAGTGGCTACAAAGCGATTGCACGCCCGTCACCTGAGCGACGGTCAACGCGGTGCTGAGGCGATCGTAGGGTGACAATGTCACGTATCGAGACAGCGACACCTGGTCGGGAAACAGCGCGTGGTAACCGGCCAGCGAGGCGTTGAATACCCCGGCGCGGGCGCTGAGCGCAGCATTTAGCGCTTCGTCGGCGAAGGCGCCCAGCCCCAGCAGAAAACGATCGCGCAGGGTGGCCGCCTGCGGCTCCAGCGGCGCATCGCCCCGTACGCTGCTTTGGGTTTCGTGATACCACTGGGCATTATGTTGTCGACGGAGTCGTTCCATAGGGTCAATCCTTAATCATGAGCAACAGCCACCGGTGCGTACGGCAGCGGCGGCTGGACAAAGAGGCAACATGCCCGCTGGCGGGGCGAAAGGCGGATTCAGCGCAGCTCATCGCAGCACAGCGCGTGGCCGTAAACAGAGAAACCGGCGGCCAGCGTAAGCAGAAACTGCGAGAGGCGGCGATGGCGAAGGCTGTTCATCAGTGCGATATCCTGTCGTATGAGAGGCTCAACGTAGGGGATATCCTCACCGATCGCCCTGGCGAGATAAAATAATGTTACGGACTAATCAATAACTGAAAGGAATAAAATATAAGGATATATAACAAGAATGTAATTTGTATTTGCGTTTTCTGGCGTAGCGGCAGGCGCGTGCGGCAATAAAAAACCCGCCGCAGCGGGTTTATTGCAGGCCAGGACGGGCCTCAAAAACGGCCGCCGTCGCGCCGCCAGGCGTCGGCGGTCAGCGCCTCGCCGAAGTGGCTGGCGATAAGGCGCTTGGTCAATTCGTGCAGCGGCGCCGCCAACACCTCGGCGGTGCTGCCGCGTTCGACGATTTCTCCTTCGTGCATCACCAACACCTGGTCGCTGATATGCTTCATCATGCCGAGGTGCTGAGTGACGTAGATATAGGAAATACCGTGTTTTTCCTGCAGTTCCAGCATCAGGTTGATGATTTGCGAGCGCATCGACATGTCCAGCGAGGCCAGCGCCTCATCGGCGACGATCACCTTCGGCTGCAGGATCAGCGCACGCGCCAATGCGACGCGCTGTTTCTGCCCGGAAGCCAGCATGTGCGGATAGTAGTAGGCGTGATCCGGCAGCATGCCGACCTGGCGCAGCGTCTGGTTGATGCGCTGCTCGCGTTCGGCGGGTTCCAGACTGGTGTTCAGCCGCAGCGGCGCGTCCAGCAGCTGGCCGATGCGCTGGCGCGGGTTGAGCGAGGTGCTCGGATCCTGAAAAATCATGCGAATGCGCTGGCTGCGATAGCGATAATCGCCGAATTCCAGCGGATGATCGTCGATCAGCAGTTCGCCGGCGGTCGGTTCCACCATGCCGGAGAGCATCTTCGCCAGCGTGGATTTGCCGGAGCCGTTCTCGCCGATCACCGCCAGCGTCTGGCCTTCGCGCAGGGCAAAGCTGACGGATTTCACCGCCTCGACGTGCTGACGGCGGAACAGCCCGGTGCGGTAGCGGTAGGTTTTGCTCAGGTTGCGCACTTCCAACAGCGTTTCCATGTTATTGCTCCTCCATGTTCAGCGGGAAGTGGCAGGCGAAGAAGTGGTTTTTGACCGGGCGCAGGCGCGGCGTTTCGATACACTTCTTCTGCGCGTAAGGGCAGCGCGGCCCCAGACGGCAGCCGATCGGCAGGTGTTCCAGCGAAGGAATGGCGCCCGGCAGCGTGTTCAACCGGCTCTTGTGCGGCAGCGAGCGGCCAAAATCCGGCATGGCGCGGATCAGCGCCTGGGTGTAAGGGTGGTGCGGTGCCGCCAGCAGCTCTTCGCACTGGGCGCTTTCCACTGTTTGCCCGCAGTACAGTACGTTCACCCGGTCGGCCCATTTACTCATCATCTGCAAATCATGGCTGATCAGCAGGATGGTGGTGTTGTTGTTCTGATTGAGGCGCGCCAACAGGCGGAAAATCTGCGCCTGGGTGGTCGGCTCCATGGCGTTAGTCGGCTCATCGGCGATCAGCAGGCGCGGCTGGTTGGCCAGCGCGATGGCGATCATAACTTTCTGACACTCGCCTTCGGTCAGCTCGTACGGGAAGCTGCCCATGATGTCGTCGTGATCCTTGATGCCGACGCGGTGCAGCAATTCGATGGCGCGGCGTTTGCGCCAGTTGAAGCGCTGCCACCAGTGGCCTTTATAAGTCCAGCCCGGGATCGCCTGCGCCAGCTGGCGGCCGATGCTCTCGGAAGGATCGAGACAGGACTGCGGCTCCTGGAAAATCATCGAGACGTTGTGGCCCACCAGCCTGCGCCGCTCGCGCGGGCTCAGCTGCAGCAGATCGATGTCGTCGAAGCGGAAACGGTCGGCGGTGACGCGCCAGTTGTCTTTGGTTACGCCGCAGATGGCCTTGGCGATCAGGCTCTTGCCGGAGCCCGATTCACCCACCAGGCCGCGCACCTCGCCCTCGGTCAGCGTCATGCTGACGCGATCGACCGCCTTGACCGGCCCTTCGGCGGTCATAAATTCAATCGTCAGATTGCGGATATCGAGTAACGGCATTATTCCACCCCGGCATTGATTGCGCGGCGCATACCGTCGCCTAACAGGTTAACCAGCAGCACGCTGACGAGGATGGCCGCGCCGGGCAGCATCACCGTCCAGGGGGCGACGTACACCAGCTCGAGCGAATCGCCGAGCATCGCTCCCCATTCCGGCGAAGGCAGCTGCGCGCCGAGATCGAGGAAGCCGAGCGCGGCGATGTCCAAAATGGCCATCGACAGCGCGCGGGTGAACTCGGTCACCAGCACCGCGGCGATGTTCGGCATGACGGCGTACCACAGGATCTGCAGCGTGGAAGCGCCGTCGAGCCGCGCCGCCACCACGTACTCTTTCTCCAGCTCGTCGTGCACCGCGCTGTAGATGGTGCGCACCATGCGCGGCAGCAAGGCGAGCCACACCGCCAGCATGGCGTGTTCAAGTTTGGGGCCGATAAACGCCACCACCACGATCGCCAGCAGCAGCGAGGGAATGGACAGCAGGGTATCGAGGATGTGGTTGAGCACCGCCGAGCGCAGCCCGTGGGTGACGCCGGCGAACACGCCGAGGATCACCCCGCAGAACGCCGCGGCCAGCGTCACCGCCAGCGCCGAGCCGAAGGTGGCGGCAGTGCCGGTCAACAGGCGGCTGAGGATGTCGCGCCCGAGATCGTCGGTGCCGAGAAAGAACGACACGTTGCCGTAGCGCGACCAAGACGGCGGTAGCAGCTGATAGCCGAGGAACTGCTGATCCAGCGCGTAGGGCGCCAGCAGGCTGCCGAACAGCGACAGCAGCAGCAGGGCGATCACCCCGTAAAAACCGATCATCGCCAGCGCGTCGCCGTAGAAAATCCGCCAGGTGTAGCGCAGCGGGCTCGGCATTTTTTTCTCGCGGTATACGTTATCGAAGGGCATACCATTCCTTATGTTTCAGCGGGTTGGTTGCCGCACCCAGAATATCGGCCAGGACGTTAATGGTGATCACCAGCGTGCCGACCACCATGACGCCGGCGGAGATCGCCGCATAGTCCTGCTGGCGAATGGCGTTGATCAGCCAGCGGCCGAGGCCCGGCCAGCTGAACACCACTTCGGTGATCATCGCCAGCGTGAGCATGGTGGAGAACTGCAGCCCCAGCTTGGGCACGATCGGCGGCAGCGCGTTGTGCAACACGTGGCGGCGAATGATGGTGAAGCGCGACAGACCGCGGGTGGCGGCGGCCTTGATGTAGTTTTGGCTCAGCACGTCGTCGGTGCTGATGCGCATCAGGCGCACCACTTCGGTGGTGGGCGCCACCGCCAGCGCGGCGATCGGCAGGATCATGTGGCGCAGGGCGCTGCCGATCATCTCGGCGCGGTACGGCGAGTCCGACAGCCAGGCGTCGATCAGCGCGAAACCGGTGATCGGCTTCACCTGATACAGCAGGTCGAAACGGCCGGATACCGGCAGCCAGCCCAGATGCAGCGAGAAGAACAGCATCAGCAGCAGCGCCAGCCAGAACACCGGCATCGAAAAGCCCAGCAGCGCGAAGGTGCTGATGGCGGTGTCCTGCCACTTGCCGCGCAGCACGCCGGCGATGATGCCCAGCGGAATGCCGATAAACAGCGCCAGGGCGAAGGCCAGCAGGCACAGTTCCATGGTGGCCGGGAACACTTCGCGCAGCTGTTCGCTGATCGCCTGGCCGTTGATGCTGGAAACGCCGAAGTCCCAGTGCAGCAGGCTGACGAAGTAGAACTGATAGGCGTCCAGCAGGGCGGCGCCGTTCAGCGGCGCGCGCGGCGTGAAATAGCTCAGGCTGAAGCTGACCAGCGTCAGGAAGAACAGCGTGATCAGCAGCAGCAGAATGCGGCGCAGGGTAAAGATAATCACTTTTTCACCTCCGGCGCGGATTCACGGTACACCCCGGCGAACGAGGCGTTGCCGAACGGGCTCAGCACCAATCCCTTGATGTCGTAGCGGTAGGCCTGCAGCCGCAGGGAAGAGGCCAGCGGCAGCACCGGCAATTGCTGCTCGAGGATCTTCTGCGCCTTGCGGTAGTTGTCGATGCGCTGAGACAGCTGCTGCGACAGCAGCGCGTTCTGCAGCACCTCGTCGAAGCCCGGGTCACACCAGTGAGCATAGTTGGTTTGCGAACGGATTGCCGCGCAGCTCAGCAGCGGCCGGAAGAAGCTGTCCGGGTCGTTGCTGTCGGTGGCCCAGCCGGTCAGGGTCAGATCGTGGTTCATCTCCATCAGGCGCGCCTCCTGGAAGCGGCCTTCCACCGGCACAATGGTGACGTTGATGCCCACCTGGCCGAGATCGGCCTGGATCAGTTCGGCGGTCTTCAGCGGGCTCGGGTTGTAAGACTGCGAGGCGGTCGGCACCCACAGCTTCAGGTTCAGCTGGCCGACGCCGGCCTGCCGCAGCATTTCGCGCGATTTGGCCGGATCGTACTCGGTGACGTGCGCGTCGTTGTCGTAGGCCCAGGAGGCGCGCGGCAGGATCGAGGCGGCGGTTTCCGCCGTGCCGTAATAGATCGATTGCATCAACCGCTGGTTGTTGATCGCCAGCGAGATCGCCTGGCGCACGTTGAGGTTGTCGAGCGGCGGCTTGCGGGTGTTGAACGCCAGATAGGCGATGTTCATCCCCGGGCGCAGCGTCAGGCGCAGGCGCGGATCGTCGCGCAGGATAGACAGCTGGCTCGCCGCCGGATAGGCCAGCACGTCGCACTCGCCGGTCAGCAGTTTGGAGAGGCGGCCGGTGCCGCCGGCGCCCAGATCGATCACCACCTGCGGCATGCGCGGCAGGCCTTTCCAGTAGGCGGCGTTGCGCGCCAGGCGAATATATTGCCCCGAGCGGTATTCGTTGAGCAGGAACGGGCCGCTGCCGACCGGCTCTCGGTCGATCAGCTCCTGATGGCCTTCGCGCGTCAGCGTGTCGGCGTATTCGGCGGACAGCACCGGCGCGTAGTGGGTCGCCAGGTGCCACAGGAACGAGGCGTCCGGCGACTGCAGGCGGATCTCCACCGTGTAGTCGTCGAGCTTTCTCACGCTCTGCACCGAATCGCCGAACTGCAGGCTGTCGAAATAGGGGTATTCGCCGCCGTTGACGTCGTGATAAGGGTGTTTTTGGTCAAATACGCGCGCGAAGCTGAACACTACGTCGTCGGCGTTCATCTTGCGGGTGGGGGTGAACCAGGCGGTGGTCTGGAACGGCACGTCCTTGCGCAGATGGAAGCGGTAGGTGGCGCCGTTGTCCAGCACTTCCCAGCTTTGCGCCAGCTCGGGGATCAGCCGGTAGGTGTAGGGATCGACATCCAGCAGGCGATCGTACAGCTGGGCGGCCAGGGTATCCACCGTCAGGCCGCTGCTGGCCATTTGCGGGTTGAAGGTATTCAGTATGCCGCTGACGCAATAGACAAAGCCGCTCTGGCGAATGTCCGGCAGCGGCGCCGCGGCGGGCGCGGGCGGTGTTGTTGTGGCCAGGGCGGAGCCGGTAAAGCACAACGACACTATCCAAAGGGGTAAACCACGCATAGAGGCTCATGGGTTAATCAGCAATAGCGTTAGTGTATCGCACTCTGACCGGCAGCCCAATCCATTGAGCAAAATCACTGAGTTTTCTGCGACTTGATTAATCAGGTCGTTCGCGATCGTGAAAAAAATCTTATTTGATATGTTATAACATTACAAAATCATGATACCGTTCCCCGGCAAAGTCACAATAACGCAAGGGGATGTATGAACGAAGTTGCACTTCCACCACGCCGTTCGCTGCCGGACGCTCAGGCATGGCGCGGCGAAATGAGTGATGTCGGGCTCGATTGGGTCGGGATGCAAGGGATCGCGCTGCCGCTGGAGCTGGCCGGCAAGCCACTGATGGCCAAGGTCGACGCCGGCATCAACCTGCGTGCCGAAGCGGCGGGCGAACGCGGCATTCACATGTCGCGGCTGTATCTGGCGCTGGACGAATTGACGCAGGGCGAGCTGACGCCGCAGCGCCTCGGCCGAACGCTGCAGGCCTTTCTGGATTCGCAGCCGGAACACAGCGATCGCGCCAGCCTGACGCTCAGCGGCGAGTTGCTGCTGTCGCGCCCGGCGTTGCTGTCGCCGCAGCGCGGCTGGAAGGCTTACCCGCTGCGCATCGAGGCCACCCTGACGGACAGGTTGACGCTGGCGCTGACCGTCGGCGTGCCTTACTCCTCGACCTGCCCGAGTTCGGCGGCGCTCAGCCGTCAGTTGGCGCAGCAACAGTTTCAGTTTGATTTTGAACAGGCGGCGGAGCGGATCAGCCAACGGCAGGTGAGCGAGTGGCTGTTGGAGCAGGGAATGCCGGCCACCCCTCACAGCCAGCGCAGTTGGGCCTGGGTCACCGTGACGCCCGAGAATGAACGGGCGTTCGAACCGGTGAAATTGATCGACCGCATCGAACACGCGCTGGGCACGCCGGTACAAACGCTGGTGAAACGCCGCGACGAGCAGGCCTTCGCGCTGGCCAACGGTCAGAACCTGATGTTTTGCGAAGATGCGGCGCGCCGTCTGTATCGCATGCTGTGCAGCCAGTGCGATTACCGCGCCTTCTCGCTGCGCGTCGAGCATCAGGAGAGCCTGCATGCCCACAATGCGGTGGCGGAGCTGAGCTGGCGGGGAGAAAATCATGCTGCGTAAAAATCCCAGCGGCCACCTGCCGCAGGTCTCGCCGCTGGCCTACATCGATCCCACCGCCATTATCTGCGGCCGGGTGATCGTCGAAGATTTCGTCTACGTCGGCCCTTATGCGGTGATCCGCGCCGACGAGTTGAACGCCACCGGCGACATGGAGCCGATCGTCATCGGCTCGCACTCCAATATTCAGGACGGCGTGGTGATCCACTCCAAGAGCGGGGCGGCGGTCACCATTGGCCGTTACAGCTCGATCGCCCACCGCGCCATTGTCCACGGCCCGTGTCGCATCGACGATCGGGTGTTTATCGGTTTCAACAGCGTGCTGTTCAACTGCCACATCCAGTCCGGCTGCGTGGTGCGTTACAACGCGGTGGTGGACGGCGTGACGCTGCCGGAAAACCGCTATATCCCCTCGACCGAGCGCGTAGGGCCGGACAGCGACCTGTCGCGCTATCGCCAGGTCGATCGCGGCGCGCTGCAGTTTTCGGAAGAAGTGGCCGCCACCAACGTCGAACTGGTGCGCGGCTATCAGGCATTACGCAATGAATTTTAATGAGGCTCCCATGAAACAACTTCCCGTGACCGTGCTTTCCGGCTTTCTCGGCGCCGGCAAGACTACGGTGCTGAACCACATCCTGAACAACCGGCAGGGCATGCGCGTGGCGGTGATCGTCAACGACATGAGCGAAGTAAACATCGACGCCGCGCTGGTGGAAAATGCGGTGCATCTCGATCGCCAGGAAGAGAAGCTGGTGGAGATGAGCAACGGCTGCATTTGCTGCACGCTGCGCGAAGACCTGCTGGTATCGGTGCGTGAGCTGGCGCAGGACGGGCGTTTCGATTACCTGCTGATCGAATCGAGCGGCATCTCCGAGCCGCTGCCGGTGGCGGAAACCTTTACCTTCGAGGATGAACAAGGGGAAAGCCTGTCGCAGTTCGCCCGGCTGGATACTCTGGTGACGGTGGTCGACGGGGTGAATTTCATCCAGCAGTACCAACGGGCGCAAAGCCTGCAGGAGGCCGGCCAAAGCCTGGGCGAGGACGATCTGCGCAGCGTGGCGGATCTGTTGATTGAGCAAATTGAATTTTGCGACGTGATGCTGGTCAGCAAGACCGATCTGTTGACGCCAGCCCAGCAGGGCGAAGTGATGGCGCTGTTGGCCAGCCTGAACCCCGATGCCCGCATTGTGCCGATCGCGCCGGGCAAACTGCCGCTGGAGGCGGTGCTGAATACCGGCAGCTTCAGCTTTGAAAAGGCGCAGCAGGCGCCCGGCTGGCTGAAAGAGCTGCGCGGCGAACACGTGCCGGAAACGGAAAACTACGGCATCAGCAGCTTCGTCTATCAGGCGCGGCGGCCGTTTGCGCCGGACAAGTTTTACCGCGTGATCAACGGCGACTGGGGCGGCGGCAAGCTGCTGCGCTCGAAAGGCTTTTTCTGGCTGGCGACGCGGCCGCGGCAGGCCGGGCAGTGGAGCCAGGCCGGCGGCATCGCCCACTACGGCCTGGCGGGCACCTTTTGGCGCGCCATCCCGCAAAAGAACTGGCCGCAGGATCCCGAAGCGCGGGCGCACATTCAGGAAAAATGGGTGGAGCCGTTCGGCGACATGCGCCAGGAGCTGGTGTTTATCGGCCAGCATTTGCAGCAGGCGACGATCGTGCGTTTGCTGGACGAATGCCTGCTGAGCGACGATGAAATGGCCGCCGGCGTGGACTACTGGCTGGACATGGCTGACCCGTTCCCTGAGTGGTAATTGCGCAATCTTCGTGTGGAAATGAGAAAAATTCTCAACAAAGTGCTTTACAGACGATACTGATAACTATTATCATCGCCTGGCAGTTCACGGAAGGCCACAGTTTGCGGCTCTGATGTGGAAGGCACGACATTGCTCACATTGCTTCCAGTGTTTTTTAAGCCAGCTCGGGTGCTGGCTTTTTTTTTGCCTGTTATTCATCGTCCGCTTCGCCGTTTTGCAGCAGCGCATGTTTTTTCAGCATGCCGCGCAGCTGATGATAGGTGAGCCCCAGCAACTGCGCCGCCTTGCGCTGATTGAAACGCCCCTGCTGCAGCGCCGCTTCGATCAATACCTTCTCCTGCTCCAGCTGCCAGTTTTTCAAATCCAGCGGCAGCGCCGGTAACGCGCCGGCGCCTTCAGGGGCGGGCGCGACCGGCGCCGCCTCACGCGGCGCAAACGGGTTGATGATGATTTCGTCAAGCGGGCTGTCGCTGTCACCGTGGCGATAAACCGAGCGCTCGACCACGTTTTTCAGTTCACGCACGTTGCCCGGCCAGCCATACTCGAGCAACGTTCGCCTGGCATGCTCGGTAAAGCCGGGAAACAGCGGCAGCGCCAGCTCGCGGCACATTTGAATGGCGAAATGCTCGGCCAACAGCATGATATCGGGCCGCCGTTGGCGCAGCGGCGGCAGCTGCACCACGTCGAACGCCAGCCGATCCAGAAGATCGGCGCGGAATTTGCCCGCCGCCGCCAGCGCCGGCAGATCGTCGTTGGTGGCGCACACCAGGCGCACATCCACCCGCAGCGGCTGGCTGCCGCCCACGCGCTCCAACTGGCCGTATTCGATCACCCGCAGCAGCTTCTCCTGCACCAGCATCGGCGCGGTCGCCAGCTCATCGAGAAACAGCGTGCCGCCGTCGGCGCGCTCGAAGCGCCCCAGATGGCGCTTTTGGGCGCCGGTAAAGGCGCCGGCCTCGTGGCCGAACAGTTCGGAATCCAGCAGGTTTTCATTCAGCGCCGCGCAGTTGAGCGAGATGAACGGCCCTTGCCAGCGGTTGGAAAGGTAGTGCAGGCGGTGGGCGATCAGCTCCTTGCCGGTACCGCGCTCGCCGATCACCAGCACCGGTTTGTTCAGCTTTGCCACCTGGGAGACTTGCTCCAATACGTCGACAAAGGCGTTTGCCTCGCCCAACAAATTCTCTGGCTGCTCGTTCATGATGAAATTCGCCAATGTTTGGTGAAAATAATCACTCTACAGCAAGCACGCAGAGAGTCAAAAAATAATATCCATTATTTATCAATGATATAAAAGTTGGCACGGGTTTTGATTATATCTTCAGGCAAGCTGTACGACTTAACGCGGCGCTTCAGACGCCATCAGAACCAAGAGGAAGTGAATTATGGGTATTTTTTCTCGTTTTGCCGACATCGTGAACGCCAACATCAACACCCTGCTGGACAAGGCGGAAGATCCGCAGAAGCTGGTGCGGTTGATGATCCAAGAGATGGAAGACACGCTGGTTGAAGTTCGCTCTACGTCGGCGCGTGCGCTGGCGGAGAAAAAGCAGCTGCTGCGTCGCATTGAGCAGGGCGAAAGCCAGGTAGGCGACTGGCAGGAAAAAGCCGAACTGGCGCTGCGCAAAGATAAAGAAGATTTGGCCCGTGCGGCGCTGATCGAAAAACAAAAGGTGGCCGATCTGATCGCCACGCTGACGCAAGAAGTGGCGACCGTAGAAGAAACGCTGGCGCGCATGAAGAGCGAAATCGGCGAGCTGGAAAACAAGCTGACCGAAACCCGTGCGCGGCAGCAGGCGTTGGCGCTGCGTCATCAGGCCGCGTCTTCCTCCCGTGAAGTGCGCCGCCAGCTCGACAGCGGCAAGCTGGATGAAGCGATGGCGCGTTTCGAACAGTTCGAGCGCCGCATCGACCATATGGAAGCCGAGGCGGAAAGCATCAGCATCGGTAAAAAGAAGTCGCTGGACCAAGAGTTTGCCGAGCTGAAAGCCGACGACGCCATCAGTGAGCAGCTGGCGGCGCTGAAAGCCAAGATGAACCGCTCAGAGTAAGGCGAACCGCGGCCACACGTCGGAGGTGGCCGCCTATCCAGGACCCGATAAGAAGGAATAACAATGAGTGCTTTATTACTTGCCATTCCGCTGACAATTTTCGTGCTGTTTGTCGCGCCGATTTGGCTTTGGCTGCATTACAGCAATCGGCAACAGACCGGCATCCAGCTGAGTCAGCAAGAAATGCAGCGCCTGGCGCAGCTGGCGGAAGACGCCAAACGCATGCGTGAACGCATTCAGGCGCTGGAAGAGATCCTTGATGCGGAACACCCGAACTGGAGACAGTCCTGATGAGCATGACGCTGG
>OKFU01000241.1_pt1 | contig 20658 bp, 17 predicted proteins | sample 1610491 | NCBI WGS metagenome assembly OKFU01 (sample SAMN04436656, study PRJEB24849) | human gut metagenome | biome: human gut; feature: NICU; material: stool | host: Homo sapiens | place: USA: Saint Louis, MO | collected 2010-05-24
GGGCCAGGTGTTCGGCGGGAGCGGTGATGACGTCGAGCGGCAGCTCGATGTGCACCGGCCGCGGCCGCTCGCTGTCGAACACGGCGAAGGCGCGGGCGAGCACCGCCGGCAGCTCCTCGGCGCTCATCAGGGTATGGCTGAAGGCGCAGACGTTGCCTACCAGGTTGCGCTGGTTCGGCAGCTCGTGCAGGTAGCCGTTGCCGTGGGCCAGGCGCGCGCGTTCGTTGACGCTGGAGATCACCAGCATCGGAATCGAGTCGGCGTAGGCCTGGGCCATGGCGGTGAGGATGTTGGTCATCCCCGGGCCGGTGATGATGAAGCACACGCCGGGCTTGCCGGTGACCCGTGCGTAGCCGTCCGCCATGAAGCCGGCGCCCTGCTCGTGGCGCGGGGTGACATGGCGGATACGGCTGCCGGGCAGGCCGCGATAGAGCTCTACGGTATGCACGCCGGGGATGCCGAAGACGGTCTCGACGCCCCAGGCTTCGAGTTGCTTGACGAGGAATTCGCCGCAGGTGGTCATGGCCGTTCCTTTTTCATGTTCTCGGGAATGGAAAAGGCGAGGGAAAGTCCCTCGCCTGTCGGGGTTGTGCCTGGTTCAGGCGGCGCTGGCGACACCCGTCGGGCGCCGCGAGAACAGGCTGACCAGGACGAAGCTGAGCAGGCCGACCGCCAGGCTGTAGTAGATCGGCGTATTCGCGTCGAGGCCGTCCTTGATCATGAACACCAGCACGGTAAGGAAGCCCAGGGTCATGCTGGTGATGGCGCCGGCGGTGCTGGCGCGCTTCCAGTAGATCGCGCCGATCAGCGGGATCAGCATGCCGCCTACCAGCAGGTTGTAGGCCACGGTCAGGGCGCTGATCACGTCGCTGACCACCAGGGCGATGCCGAGCACTACCAGGCCCAGCAGCAGGGTCGCGATGCGGTTCTCGTGCACGTCGCCGTTGTCGGACTGGCCGCGGCCGCGGCGCAGGCGCGGCAGCAGGTCCTGGGTGACGGTGGTGGACGCCGCCAGCAGGCCGGCGCTGGCGGTGGACATCAGCGCCGCCAGGGCGGCGGCGATGACCAGGCCGCGGATGCCGTTCGGCAGGCTGTGCTCGACCACACTGGCGAAGGCGTTGTTGACGTTCTCCAGGTCCGGCAGCAGGACCTTGGCGGCCATCCCGATCAGCGCCCCGGCCATGCCGTAGAGCACGCAGTAGATACCGGCGGCGGAGCCGGCGACCTTGGCCACGGTCTCGCTGCGGGCGGTGAACACCCGCTGCCAGATGTCCTGGCCGATGAAGATGCCGAAGAAGTAGATCAGGAAGTAGGTGACGATGGTGTCCCAGCCGATCGCGGTGAAGTCGAAGTAGCTGGCCGGCAGCTTGGCTACCAGGGCGTCCCAGCCGCCGGCGTCGTTGATCGACAGCGGCATCAGCAGGAACACCAGGCCGACGGTCATGATCAGGAACTGCACGATGTCGGTCAGGGTCAGCGACCACATGCCGCCGATGGTGGAGTAGAGCACCACGACGCCGCCGCCGATCAGGATCGAGACCCAGAACGGCAGGCCGAACAGGACCTGCATGACGGTGCCGATGGCGATGGTCGAGGTGGCGCCGATCATCAGTGCGTAGACCAGCATGATCAGGGCGCTGGCGTGGCGCGCGGCGGGGTTGTAGCGACGCTCCAGGACCTGGGTGACGGTGTAGATCTTCAGCTTCAGCAGCGGCTTGGCCAGGAACAGGCTGAGGCCGACGATGCCGAGGCCGATCGCGCCGCACAGCCAGAAGCCGGAGATGCCATGGACGTAGCCCAGGCGCACGGTGCCGATGGTGGAGGCGCCGCCGAGGACGGTGGCGGCCATGGTTCCCAGGTAGAAGCCGGGGCCGAGGTTGCGGCCGGCCACCAGGTAGTCGTCGCGGGTCTTGGCGCGGCGCATGCCGTACCAGCCCAGCGCGATCATGCCCGCGGCGTAGATCAGAACGACGAATATGTCGAGGGCCATATCAGGTCTCCCAAGTTTCTCATTGTCATTGTTGTATCCGGCGAGGCGCCGGAAGCGCGGGACGCTGGCGTCCCGCCGTGTGTACCCCACCTCAGGCGGTGGCTATCGCCGGTGCCCTCCGCGTGCCGTGCGCGCGCACCCAGCGCGGTCCTCGCGGGCCATAGACGCAAGGCGGTTCCGGGAACAGGCGCAGCAGTGCCAGGTAGAGCAGGGCGGCCAGGCCGAGGGCGACCGGCAGGCTGAGGTCGATGCCGCCGGCCAGTTCGCCGAGCGGACCGACGAATTGCCCCGGCAGGTTGACGAAGGCCAGGCCGGCTGCCGCGCTGGGAATCCAGGCACCCATTCCGCGCCAGTTCCAGCCGTGCTCGAACCAGTAGGCGCCGCCGCGCTGGCCGCGGGTGAACACCTGCAGGTCGTCCGGGCGGTAGAAGCCGCGACGGGTCAGCAGGCCGATCAGCATGATCACCATCCACGGGGTGGTGCAGGTGACGATCAGCACGGCGAAGGTAGAGACGCTCTGCACCAGGTTGAAGGCGAAGCGGCCGACGAAGATGAAGCCGATCGAGGCGACCCCGATCAGCACCGTGGCCTGCACCCGCGAGAGCAGGCGCGGGAACACGCTGGACATGTCCAGCCCGGTGCCGTACAGCGAAGTGGTGCCGGTGGACATGCCGCCGATCACCGCGATCAGGCATACCGGCAGGAAGAACCAGCCGGGAGCGATGGCCAGCAGGCCGCCGACGTAGTTGTTGGCAGCGATGTAGTCCGGCGCGCGGACGGCGACGATGGTCGCGGTGGCGAGGCCGAACAGGAAGGGAACCAGGGTCGCCAGCTGCGCGCCGATCACCGCCAGCATGATCCGTGCCTGCGAGGTCTGGCGCGGGATGTAGCGGGCCCAGTCGCCCAGGAAGGCGCCGAAGGAGATCGGGTTACTCATGGCCAGCAGGGTGGCGCCGATGAAGGCGGCCCAGAAGCCCGGCTGGCCGAGTTGCACGCTGCCGGCGTAGGCGGCGTCGAAGGGGCCGGCGAAGGCGAACAGGCCGAGCAGGAACAGCAGGCTGGCGGCCCACACGGCGATCCTGTTGACCAGCAGCATGAAGCGGAAGCCGTAGATGCATACGGTCAGCACCAGCACGGCGAACAGGCCGTAGGCCAGGCCCAGGTTCAGTTCGCTCTCTTCCAGGCCGACCAGGCGCCGGGCGCCGCCGACCAGGGCATCGCCGGAACTCCACACCGAGAGCGAGAAGAAGGCGATGGCGGTCAGCAGCGAGAGGAAGGAGCCGACGATGCGCCCGTGCACGCCGAAGTGCGCGCCGGAGGAGACCGCGTTGTTGGTGCCGTTGAGCGGGCCGAACAGGCCCATCGGGGCGAGGATCAGCGCGCCCAGCGTGACGCCCAGCAGGATCGCCCACAGCCCGGCCTGGAAGGACAGCCCGAAGAGCACCGGAAAGCTGCCGAGCACGGCGGTGGCGAAGGTATTGGCGCCGCCGAAGATCATGCGGAACAGATCGACCGGCGTGGCGTTGCGTTCGTGGTCGGGAATCTGTTCGACCCCGAAGGTTTCGATGCGTGTGATTGCGTGTTGGTTATTGTTGTTATCCATGACGTTCTCCCGGGAGAGCTAGCTAGTCGATGGCAGGTACTCCGGCATCGCCGACAAGTGCTCATGGCAGGCCAGCCAACGGCCTTCTTGTTGTTCTAGGCGGAACAGGATGGTTTCCCGTTCCCGGTTCAGGCTTTCCGTTCCCTGGAGGCGCAGCCGGGTGGCGACATCGTGGCTGAAGATCGCCAGGTCGCCTTGCAGGCTGACGCAGGTATTGCTGGATTCGCACGCCAGCACTTCGAAGCCGTCCTCGCGTCGCCAGCGCTCCCACAACTTGCGGTAGGCCGCGCGCGAGCGCAGCGGCTGAGGCCAGTTGTGGAAGATGAAGCTGGCGTCCTCGCTGAAGGCGGCGAAATAGGCCTCGGCATCGTTGCGGGCGAAGGCCGCCACCAGTCGGCGGGCGGCCTCCAGCACCTGTTCGACGCGGTCGTCGGTCATGGTCGCGCTACGGCTCAGCGACGCACCACGCCCGGGAGGACGCAGAGCATTTCATAGAGCAGGTTGGCGCCCAGCAACGAAGTGTTGCCGGTGGTGTCGTAGGGCGGCGAGACTTCGACCAGGTCGCAGCCGATCAGGTCCAGGCCCTGGCAGCCGCGGATGATTTCCATCGCCTGGATGGTGGTCAGGCCGCCGATTTCCGGGGTGCCGGTGCCGGGCGCCCAGGCCGGGTCGATGCCGTCGATGTCGAAGCTCAGGTAGACGGGGCCGCCGCCGACCTTCTCGCGGACCTCGGCCATCAGCGGCTCCAGCGACTTGTGCCAGCACTCCTCGGCCTGCACCACGCGGAAGCCCTGCTTGCGGCTCCAGTTGAAGTCCTCGGCGGTGTAGCCCTGGGCGCGCAGGCCGATCTGCACAACACGGTCGCAATCCAGCAGGTCTTCTTCCACCGCGCGGCGGAAGGTGGTGCCGTGGGCGATCTTCTCGCCGAACATGTGGTCGTTGACGTCGGCGTGGGCGTCGACGTGGACCAGGCCGACCTTGCCGTGCTTCTTCTTGATCGCGCGGAGGATCGGCAGGGTGATGGTGTGGTCGCCGCCGAGGGTCAGCGGGAGGATGCCGTGACCGAGGATGCGGTCGTATTCCTGCTCGATGATGCGCACGGCTTCCAGCAGGTTGAAGGTGTTGATCGCGACGTCGCCGATGTCCGCCACGTTCAGCGAGTCGAAGGGGGCGGCGCCGGTAGCCATGTTGTAGGGACGGATCATCACCGATTCGGCGCGGATCTCGCGGGGGCCGAAGCGGGTACCGGAGCGCAGGGAGGTGCCGATGTCGAGGGGCACGCCGACGAAGGCGGCATCGAGGGCGTCGAGTTCGGCGGGGGACTGGACATGGGGCAGGCGCATCATGGTGGCGATGCCGCCGAAGCGGGGCATTTCATTGCCGCCCAGGGGCTGGTGGAGATTCTTGTCCACGGGGTGGCCTCACGGTCGTTGTGGTTGTTTTAGGGGTCGGACGGATTCTCTTCACAGCCGGTAGCGAGTCAAATCGCTGGCTACAAATAATCAGTTCAGAGATTTCTAAACTAACGGCGAAGCGGCTAGACTTCGCCGCCGAGCCCGGACGGCGGCCTTTGCCTCGGCCTGCTGTCCGAAATCCTCGCCCGCAAACCGGAGTCGCCGTGTCCAACGCCTTGCCCGACCTGCGCCTGTTGCGCATCTTCGCCGCGGTGGTGCGCCACCAGGGCTTCGCCGCCGCCCAGCAGGAGTTGAACCTGTCGACCTCGGCGATCAGCACCTACATGAGCCAACTGGAGAACCAGCTCGGCATCGTGCTCTGCCACCGTGGCCGCGGCGGCTTCAGCCTGACCAGCAAGGGCGAGCTGTTCCACCAGGAGACCCTGCGCATCCTCGGCGAACTGGAAGGCTTCGGACGCTACGCGCTGGCGTTGAAGGGCGAGCTGCGCGGCACCCTGAACCTCGGTGTGCTCGATTCCACGGTGAGCGACCCGGCGCTGCCGCTGGCCGAGGTGATCGGCGCCTTCAGCCGCGAACACCCGGCGGTGCACCTGCACCTGCTGGTGCAGAGCCCCTACGAACTGCAACTGAGCGTGCTGGAGAACCGCCAGGACCTGGCCATCGGCGCCTTTTCCAGTCGCATGAACGGACTGGTCTACCAGCCGCTGTACCGCGAACAGCACTGGCTGTACTGCAGCGACCGGCATCCGCTGTTCGACGGGCGGAGAATTCCCGCCGATCTGATCACCCAGCAACGCATGGTCGGCCGCGGCTACTGGAGCCAGGCCGAGCTGGCCCGGCACGGATTCAAGCACAGCGCGGGAACGGTGGAGAGCATGGAGGCGCAACTGATCCTGATCCTTTCCGGCGGCTACATCGGTTACCTGCCGGAGCACTACGCCCACCCGTGGGTCGAGCAGGGGCGCCTGCGCGCCCTGCTGCCGGCGACCTTCGGCTACCAGGCGCCATTCTCCCTGATCCTCCGTCGCGGCCGCTCGCGCGAGCCGCTGATCCAGGCCTTCCGCGACCAGTTGCGGACGCAGATGAGCCTGGCCTGAGCCCTAGAGATCGGCGTTGAGGGTGCGCGAGAATTGCTGCACCGCCTCCACCACCTTGTGCGTGCTCTCGCGGATGCCGAGGATCGCCGCGCCGGCCTCGTTGGCCAGCTCCACGCCGCGCCGCGCCTGTTCCTGGCTGTGCTGCATGTCGTCGATGACGCTGCGGGTGCCGGTCTGGATGCGACCGATCATGTCGGCGATCTCCTTGGTCGACTTGCTGGTGCGTTCCGCCAGTTGCCGCACCTCGTCGGCCACCACGGCGAAGCCGCGACCCTGGTCGCCGGCGCGGGCGGCCTAGATGGCGGCATTGAGGGCGAGCAGGTTGGTCTGCTCGGCGATCTCGCGGATGGTGTTGACGATCGAGGTGATCTGTTGCGAGTGCTGTGACAGTTCGCCGATGTTCAGCGAGGAAGCATCCAGGGTATTCGCGATCTTGAGCATTTCCTCCACCGCGCTCTGGATGATCAGCGCGCCGTGTTCGGCGACCGTGCGGGTCTCGGTGGACAGGGTATGGGCCTGGTGGGCGTTGTCCGCCTCGGCCTGGTAGCGGCGCATGCGGTCGCTGACATCGCTGGCGAACTTGACCACCTTGTAGAGCTTGCCGTCGGCGTCGTAGACCGGGTTGTAGCTGGCTTCCAGCCAGACCGGCTGGCCGTTGCGGTGGACCCGGCGGAACTGCCCGGTGACGTACTCGCCGCGGTTCAGGCGGCGCCAGAGGTCGGCGTACTGCGGGCCGTCGCGGTAGCCCGGTTCGCAGAACTGACGGTGGTTGGCGCTGGCCAGCTCGGCTCGGCCATAGCCCATGGTGGCGAGGAAGTTGTCGTTGGCCGCGAGGACATTGCCGTCGAGGTCGAACTCGATCATCGCCATCGAGCGGGACAGGGCATCCAGCTTGCTCTGCATCTCGTGTTCCTGGTGGACGATGGCATCGATGTCGCTGGCGTACTTGACCACCTTCAGCAGTCGACCCTGCCCGTCGCGTACGGGGTTGTAGGTGGCTTCCAGCCAGAGTGGCCGGCCCTCGCGGGTAATGCGCTTGCAGCGGCCGGAAAAGTGTTCGCCGCGCCGCAGGCGTTCCCAGAAGCGCCGGTAGTCTTCCGATTGCGCGTAGGCGCCGTCGCAAAGCTGGCGATGCGGTTTGCCGAGGATCTCGTCGCGGCGGTAGCCCAGCAGGGTCAGGAAATTCTCATTGGCATCGGTGATATTGCCGTCCGGATCGAACTCCACGCGCGCCATGGAGCGGTCCAGGGCCGCCATGTGCAGGCGCTCGGCGGCGAGTTGCTGTTGCAAGTCGGCGTTCATCTGTCGGTACTTGCGAGTGAACATGAGAAAAATCCTTGGATAGAGAGAGGGGCTCATCCTGTCTTCGGCGCCGATGGGCGGGAGTTGAGAGGGTGGGACGATTGTATTTTTTCATCGAACGACAAAAATTCGTCGTTATTCTTAATGGGTGAAACAAATTACCGCCATTCGTCGGAAATATGACGTTTTTGCGAGTGAGAGGAAGCCCCTCCGCCTGTGGCACACTGGGCCCCTTCCAGGAGTCGTCCCATGCCTCGTATCCGCTGCGAGCGTTGCGCTCGCCCCGCCAGCCATTGCCTCTGCGCGCTGATTCCCTCCTTGCCGTCGCGTACGCGGGTGCTGGTCCTGCAGCACCCCAGCGAGGTCGGGCACGCGTTGAATACCGCAGGATTGGCCGTCCTCGGCTTGTGCAATGCGGAGCTGCGGGTTGGCGAGCGTTTCGCCGAGGAGACCTGGCGGGTACCGGGCTACCGGGCCTGCCTGCTGTTTCCCGGCGAGCAGGCGCGTGCGCTGGCAGAGATGGCCGCCGAGGCCGCCGGCGAGCCCCTCCTGCTGGTGGTGCCGGACGGCACCTGGCGCAAGGCGCGCAAGCTCCTGCACCTGAACCCGGCCCTGGCGGCCCTGCCGCGGGTGAGCCTGGCCGAAGGCATGGCGTCGCGTTATCGCCTGCGCAAGGCGCCGGGAGAGGGCGCGCTGTCGACCATCGAAGCAATCGCTGCGGCGCTCGACGAACTGGAGGCGCCGCGTACCCACGAAGCCTTGCTGAAACCCTTCGATGCCCTGATCGAGGGGCAGATCGCGGCGATGGGCGAGGACACCTATCGGCGCAACCATCTCAGCCAGGAGCGCCGCCGCCGATAGCGGTCGAGCAGTTCCGGGATTGCCGTTTCGCGCCAGAACTCCGGGCTGACCATGCCGCTGGACATGCCGCCGTGGGCGTGGCGCGCGAGGTAGATCAAGGCATCGTATTCCAGCGGATGGCCGCTGAGGCGCTCGAAGGTCTCGCCGAGCAGGTGTTCCAGGGCCGCTGCGGAAGCCGGCCAGGACGCGTCCGCCAGTTGCCCGGCCATTTCCTGCCAGAGGTAGGGGTCGCCACGGCCGCCCCAGCGCGAGGGTTCCTGTTCGAAGAGTTCGGAGATGCGCGGTCTGGCCATGTCGGTCGGTCGTGTCTGTCGGAAACGAAAAGTATGCCCGATTGGCAGGGCCGCATGGGCGGAGTAGACTGCCGCGGTCTTTCCTTCCGTACGAGGTGTTCGTCCGATGCGCAATTGATGCTGCCGTGTCTGCACGGCCGGTTTTCCGTCCCTGGCCCGAGGGCCCGGGGGAATGCATGGCATCAAGGGGGTATCCATGACGAATACGTCGACCCTGACGCTCGATGGCGTCTCTTTCCAGCTGCCGGACGGCAGCCTTCTGTTTTCCGATCTCGACGAAACCTTCGACACCCGGCACACCGGGCTGGTGGGACGCAACGGCGTCGGCAAGTCGCTGCTCGCGCGCCTGCTCGCCGGACACTTGCAGCCGTCCAGCGGCAGCGTCCGGCGCCAGGGGCGCGTGCGCTACCTGGCGCAGCAGCTCGATCCGGCCGAGTATCCGACCGTCGCCGACCTGGCTGGCGTCCGCCCATGGCTGGAGGCGCTGGCGCGGATCGAGGCGGGTAGCCTCGACGCCGCCGACTACGAATGCCTGGGCGAGCGCTGGGACATCCGCCAACGCCTGGCCGACGCCCTGGCCGCCGAGGGGCTCGGCCATCTCCGCGCGGATACCCCGAGCGAACGCCTGAGCGGCGGCGAATGCATGCGCGTAGCGCTGCTCGGCGCATTCCTCGACGACGCCGACTTCCTCATCCTCGACGAACCGAGCAACCCTCTCGACGGGCCGGCGCGCGCCTTGTTGCGGGCGCGGCTGGCGGCCTGGGACGGCGGCCTGCTGCTGGTCAGCCATGACCGCGAACTGCTCGAGGGCATGCAGCGGATCGTCGAGCTGTCGACCCTCGGCCTGCGCAGCTATGGCGGCGGCTATTCCTTCTACGCGCAGAGCCGGGAGGAGGCGCGCGAGGCCGCCGAGCGCCGCCTGGACCAGCGTCGTCTGGAGCGCAAGCGGCAGACCCTGGCCATGCGCGAACAGCAGCAGCGCCAGGAGCGGCGCCAGGCCAGCGGCCGGCGCGAAGGCAAGACGGCGAACCAGGCGAAGATCCTGCTCGGTGGGTTCAGGGAACGTAGCGAGGTCAGCGCCGGCAAGCTGCGCAATGCCCACCAGGCGGAGCGCGAGCGCCTCGACCGCGAGGTGCGCGAGGCTGCCCGGGAGGTCGAGGAGGCGTCGCCGCTGCTGCTCGATTCGCCCGATGCCGAACTGGCGGCGCAGCGCCGGATCGTCGAGTTGAAGGGCGCGGTCCTGCCGCATCTGCGCGGGCCGTTGCGCGAAATCGACCTGCTCCTGAGCGGTCCGCGACGGCTGGCACTGGTCGGCCCGAACGGCAGCGGCAAGTCGACCCTGCTGCGGCTGCTGGCTGGGCAACGGGCGCCGCTGGCGGGAACCTGCGCGGTGACGGTGGGCGCCGCCTATCTCGACCAGCGGCTGAGCGTGCTGGACCACGGGCGAGGCGTGCTGGAGCAGTTGCTGGAGGTCAATCGCAGTCGCGGCGAAAGCTGGCTGCGCACGCGCCTGGCGCAACTCGGCTTGCCGGCTGAACGGCTCGCCCAGCCGTGCGCGACGCTGAGCGGCGGCGAACGCCTGAAGGCGGCCCTGGCCCTGGTGCTCTACGCCGACCGGCCGGCGCAGCTGCTACTGCTCGACGAACCGGACAACCACCTCGACCTGGCTGCGCGGCAGGCCCTGGAAAGCATGCTCGGGCAGTACCGTGGGGCCTTGCTGGTGGTGTCCCACGACCCGGTGTTTCTCCGGCGACTGGCGCTGGATGGCGAACTGCGGGCTACTGCCGCGGGTTGGCGCCTGGAGGACCGATGAGCTGGCCATCCGCCGCGACCTGCAGGAGGCTGACTCCGCCGTGACTGAAACCGATGGCGAGGAGTTTGTCGCTGACTGCCAGGCACAGCGGTATGGCGTCTGCCGTGCGGTAGCGCCAGCGACATTCGCCGCTGGCGAGGTCGCGTACCTCGACCTGACCATCGACCAGCGCCAGTGCGATCCATTGTCCGCCGGGCAACGGCGCGAAGGCGCTGACCTGGGCGGACAGGGTCGCGCCCCAGAGCGTGCCGCGGCTCTCCAGGTCGTAGCAGGTCAGGCGCTGGGTACCGTAGGCGTGATGCGGCGAGTTGTAGACCTTGGCGTTGAGCAGCAGGCGATTGCCCAGCAGGCAGCCGTGCAGGTTGTTGAAGTGCTCCGGGTGGCGCTCCAGGCGTAGCACTTCGCGGGTCTTGAAGGTCTGCGGGTCGAGGCGGAACAGGCCCTTGTCCTGGTGCTGCTCCGGCGGATTGCCGGCCAGGTAGAAGAAGGCTTCGCCACGGTCGATGCGCAGATGGTGGTTGAACAGGTCGTAGTGTCCGAGACGGCGCCTGTGGATGATCCGGCCGGCCGGGTCGAGCACGAGGTCTTCCAGGTCTTTGCCCTCGAGGGCGATCTGGCGGGCGAGAAAACCGCCTTGGGCGGATTGCGCCAGCAGATGGCGGCAGTCGCTCAGGAGCAGCGGTTGTCCCGGTGTCAGCGGCACCTTGAACAGTCGCTGGGCGGCATACCCGAGTTGCAGATTGACCAGCAGGCTGTCGTCCGTGGCGTTATGGAAGACCTGCAGGCACTGGCCCCGTTCGGCCAGTTCGAAGCTGCGCAGGCTGTCGTCGGCCAGATTCCAGAGCTCGAGCCGGGGGTTGGCGCGGGCGATGGCCAGGCGTTGGCCGTCGAGAAAGCACAGGTCCCACACCGGTGGACGATGCAGGAACCGCCGATCTTTGCCCAGGGCGAGGTTTTCCAGGATCGGCAGCGCTGCTTCGCGTTGTGTCGAGGCAGGGTAGAGGGCCCAGTCGAAGGGCAGGCGGGTGCCGGGCAGGTCGTCCAGCACCAGTGGGGCGTCGACCGGAAAGGCTAGCGAATGGCGCTGGCGGAACAACGGTCGGTCCTCCAGGTCGTCGCTGGGGGCGACGGTGAAGGCCAGGCGCCGGCCGTCGTCCTCGAAGTCGCAGGCGAGCACTTCGCGGTTGTCGGCGAGCAGCGATTGGGTCTTGCCGCTCGCGTAGTCCCAGGCCAGCAGACCGCCTTCGAAGAAGGCGCCGCCGTCGTAGCGTCCGCCGCCGATCACCAGTACGGGCCGGCTCGGGTGCCAGGCGATGGCGTTGAGCGGAAAGCCCAGGTCCGGCAGGACGGCGATGCATTCGAGGTCTCCGCCGCGGTACAGGCGCAGGCTCTGTTCGTAGACGTCGAGCTGTCGGCCCGGGTGTTGCCCATGAAAGGCGCTGGCCACCGCGAGGAGCGCGCCGCCGGGAGCCTGGAACACGGCGCAGGGCTCGCCGATGTCGGCGAAGGCGCAAGCGGGCAGCCTGCGGCCGGAAGGAAGCGGGGAGTTGGGCATGGGCGATACCGGGAAAGAGAGTCGGGCGCAGTGTCGTTCATTCGTCGTTTCGGGAAAAGCATGGGAAGAGCGGCTGTTCCGACCGGTCGTTTTCTTCTAGGATGGCGCTCCCTTCCTCCCTCGTCGCCGCCGCTGTGCACCGTCCATGCGTTGATTCGCGCCACGGGCATCCAGGCGACGAACCTCAGCGTGGCGCCCGGCCTGGCGGTAGCGGCTGCCTTTCGTTCTACCTGGAATCTTTCGGATAAAGGAATCCAGCATGCACATTCGCAAGCGCGTCGACGCCGACAACACGGCATTGGTCGACCTGTGGGAGCGTTCCGTCCGCGCGACCCACGACTTTCTCAGTGAAGCGGACATCGTCGAGCTTTACCCACAGGTCCGCGACCTGTACCTGCCGGCCGTCGAGGTCTGGGTGCTGGTCGACGACGACGGTGTGGCCCAGGGCTTCATCGGCCTAAACCAGGCGCATGTCGAGATGCTCTTCGTCGAACCCGGGCTGCGCGGCCGGGGTATCGGCCGACGCCTGCTCGATCATGCGCGGGCGACCTGGCCGCGCCTGAGCGTCGATGTCAACGAGCAGAACCCGCAGGCCTGCGGCTTCTATCGACACTATGGGTTCCGCCAGACCGGCCGCTCCGCGGCCGACTCGGCGGGGCGGCCGTTCCCGCTGCTGCACATGAGCCTCTAGGAGGGCGCGGCACCTCGCCACGTGGGGCGAGGTGCCGCGCAACATCCGGAAAAGTTTTCCCCGGCCAGATGCTTTCAACTGCAAGCATCCGTTTGAGACAGGTCAAACGTTGCGGCGCAGGCCTGCCCGATAGTTCTGTTCATCAGAACGAGGCGCAGGAATCCCATGAACGGCATCCCACCCCTGTCTTCCCGCGACGCCCATGCCAGCCCGCCGCAACGGGTGCTGGAACGATTGCACAGCTCCGCCGCCGGCCTGGACGCGGACGAGGCCGCCCGCCGCCTGGCGGCGCACGGCTACAACCGGTTGCCCGCGCCGAAACGCCAGGGGCCGCTGCTGCGCTTGCTGCGGCAGTTCCACAACGTCCTGCTGTACATGATGCTGTTCGCCTCGCTGGTCACCGCGCTGCTCGGCTTCTGGGTGGACAGTGCGGTAATCCTCCTGGCGGTGGTGGTCAACGCGCTGATCGGTTTCGTCCAGGAGGGCAAGGCGGCCAACGCGCTGGACGCCATCCGCGACATGCTTTCGCTGCATGCCCTGGTCCTGCGCGACGGCCAGCGCCAGGCGCTGGACGCCGAACGCCTGGTACCGGGCGACGTGGTGCTGCTGGCCTCCGGCGACCGGGTGCCGGCCGACCTGCGGCTGTTCGAAACGAAGAACTTCCATGTCGACGAGTCGGCCCTGACCGGTGAGTCGGTGCCGGTGGAGAAGGGCTGCGTCGCGGTGGCCATCGACGCGCTGCTCGGCGACCGCCGTTGCATGGCCTATTCCGGCACCCTGGTGACCAGCGGCCAGGCGCGCGGAGTGGTGGTCGCCACCGCCGGGGATACCGAACTGGGCCGGATCGGTACGCTGTTGCGCGAAGTCCGCACCCTGGCCACTCCGCTGCTGCGACAGATCGCCAGCTTCAGTCGCTGGCTGGCCCTGGCGATCCTGCTGCTGGCCGGCGCCACTTTCGTCCTCGGCACCCTCTGGCAGGGCCAGCCGATGGTGGACATGTTCATGCTGGTGGTGGCGCTGACCGCCTCGGCGATTCCCGAGGGACTGCCTGCGATCATGACGGTGATCCTCGCCCTCGGCGTACAGCGCATGGCCCGGCGCAACGCCATCGTCAGCCGCCTGCCGGCAGTGGAGACGCTGGGTTCGGTGACGGTGATCTGCTCGGACAAGACCGGCACCCTGACCCGCAACGAGATGACCGTGCAGCGTATCGTCACCGCCGACCAGGTAATCGAGGTCAGCGGCGCCGGTTACGCCCCCCTGGGTGGTTTCAGCCACAACGGCGAAGGCCTCGATCCCGCCGGACGCGACGATCTGCAGGAGATCGGTCGCGCGGCGCTGTTGTGCAACGAGGCGCGCCTGCACCAGGAGGGCGAGGCATGGCAACTGGAGGGCGACCCCACCGAAGGCGCGCTGCTCAGCCTCGGCCTCAAGCTGGGCCTCGATCCGCAGGCGCTGGCGGCGGAACGGCCACGCAGCGATGCGATTCCGTTCGAGTCCGAGCATCGCTTCATGGCCACCCTGCACCACGACCACGCAGGCCAGGCGATGGTCTACCTGAAGGGCGCGCCGGAGCGCATCCTCGACATGTGCGAGGCTGAACGGGTGGGCGACTCGGTGCGGCCGCTGGACCCGGACTACTGGCGGCGCCTGGCCACCGACACCGCCGCTCGCGGTCTGCGCCTGCTGGCCATCGCCCGACGGGCGATGCCGGCGGAGCAGCGCACGCTGGATTTCGCCGACGTGGAACATGGCTTCACCCTGCTGGCCCTGGTGGGCATCATCGACCCTCCGCGCGAGGAAGCCGTGGCCGCGGTCGCCGAATGCCAGGCGGCGGGTATCGCGGTGAAGATGATCACCGGCGACCACGTCGACACCGCGCGGGCGATCGGCGCCATGCTCGGGATCGGCATCGACCGGCCGGCGCTGACCGGCGCGGAGATCGAGTTGCTCGACGACCAGCGCCTGCGCGAAGTGCTGCCGGGCGTCGATGTGTTCGCCCGCGCCAGCCCTGAGCACAAGCTGCGCCTGGTGCAGGCCCTGCAGGCCAGCGGCGAGGTGGTGGCGATGACCGGCGACGGGGTCAACGATGCGCCGGCGCTGAAGCGCGCCGACGTCGGCGTAGCGATGGGCAACAAGGGCACCGAGGCGGCCAAGGAGGCGGCTGAGGTGGTCCTCGCCGACGACAATTTCGCCACCATCGCCAATGCCGTGCGCGAGGGAAGGGCAGTCTACGACAACCTGAAGAAATTCATCCTCTTCATGCTGCCGACCAACGGTGGCGAGGCGCTGATCGTGATCGCCGCGATCCTGTTCCAGTTGACCCTGCCGATGACGCCGGCGCAGATCCTTTGGATCAACATGGTCACCTCCAGCACCCTGGGCCTGGCGCTGGCCTTCGATCCGGCCGAGCGCGGCCTGATGCAGCGTCCGCCGCGTCCGCCGGCGGAGCCCCTGTTGTCGCTGTTCTTCGTCTGGCGGGTGCTGCTGGTCTCGCTGCTGATGATGGCGGGCGCCCTGGGCCTGTTCCTCTGGGAGCTGGAGCATGGCACCGGGCTGGAGAGCGCGCGGACCATGGCGGTGAACAGCGTGGTGGTGTGCGAGATGTTCTACCTGCTCAACAGCCGGCATATCTACGATTCGGTGCTCAGCCGCGAGGGCCTGTTCGGCAACCGCCAGGTCTTGCTGGCGATCGCCGCCTGCGTGGTGCTGCAACTGCTCTATACCTACGCGCCGCCGTTGCAGGCGCTGTTCGGCTCGGTCGGCCTGGCCCCGGGCGAGTGGGCGCGGGTGCTGCTGGCCGGGCTCGGCCTGTTCTGCGTCGCCGAACTGGAAAAGTGGCTATGTCGCCGGGTCCGTGCCCGGCAGGCCTGACGCCGCGAGGTCGCCCCCTTGGCCGTGGCGCTGTGCCTTTGCGCGTGCGCCGCGCACAGACGTCTGCGCCTCGGATCGCCCGGCCGAGAGCGGTCGCACGCGTGGCGATGGGCCGACAGTGAACCCGGGGACCAGGTGTGACTGGGTATTCAGTTCGCATAAAATGTGATCTAGATCACATTTAAACGTTTGCTTACCCTCTAGGACGGGTATCGTACTAGGTGCATCAAACGCTGCGGTCTATTGTTAAGTGGGACTGAAATGTGCCTTTCCGGCACAACGCCAACTCTATAGAGTGGGCTGACTGGACATCTTCAGGGGTCGTCGGGCACGGGCGCATGCGCCTCGGCAGGAAGCCGGGATTCTCGGACTGCCGTACAACGTGCCGGATATCGGGTGCCGAATCCATATTTGGCTGATTGGTTAATAGTTTAAGAAGAACGTAGCGCTATGGCCTTGGTTGACGGTTTTCTTGAGCTGGAACGCTCAAGTGGAAAATTGGAGTGGAGCGCCATCCTGCAGAAGATGGCGAGCGACCTTGGATTCTCGAAGATCCTGTTCGGCCTGTTGCCTAAGGACAGCCAGGACTACGAGAACGCCTTCATCGTCGGCAACTACCCGGCCGCCTGGCGCGAGCATTACGACCGGGCTGGCTACGCGCGGGTCGACCCGACGGTCAGTCACTGTACCCAGAGCGTACTGCCGATTTTCTGGGAACCGTCCATCTACCAGACGCGAAAGCAGCACGAGTTCTTCGAGGAAGCCTCGGCCGCCGGCCTGGTGTATGGGCTGACCATGCCGCTGCATGGTGCTCGCGGCGAACTCGGCGCGCTGAGCCTCAGCGTGGAAGCGGAAAACCGGGCCGAGGCCAACCGTTTCATGGAGTCGGTCCTGCCGACCCTGTGGATGCTCAAGGACTACGCACTGCAGAGCGGTGCCGGACTGGCCTTCGAACATCCGGTCAGCAAACCGGTGGTTCTGACCAGCCGGGAGAAGGAAGTGTTGCAGTGGTGCGCCATCGGCAAGACCAGTTGGGAGATATCGGTTATCTGCAACTGCTCGGAAGCCGATGTGAACTTCCATATGGGAAATATTCGGCGGAAGTTCGGTGTGACCTCCCGCCGCGTAGCGGCCATTATGGCCGTTAATTTGGGTCTTATTACTCTCTGATCTTGCCTCTCAGGTCGGCGAGCTGGCGATCGGTAATTTGCCCTTCTATATAGAAATGCAAAAGCAGATATATAGGGAAGGGCAGGTTCTCGCCATTCTCGAAACGACTGCCGCAGGATTGGCTTATCCCGAAGCGGCTCCAGAAAGTTTCCTGGCTTTCCCGTCGGGCGGTGCGGGTGGCCTTTGCCCGGAAGGCCATGTTTTGGGGCTGTGTTCTCTCGTGTGAAGCCATTGCTCTGATCTTTTCGGACGTTTCTTCGAGCCTAGCAAGGGTCCGGGTTCACCGAAATCTATCTCATTTGCTAGTTATAAAATTATGAAATTTGCATAAATTCTTCAGCTTCCTATTTGGAGGAAGTGAAGATGATCGTACAAATTGGTCGGCGCGAAGAGTTCGATAAAAAACTGCTGGGCGAGATGCACAAGTTGCGTGCTCAAGTGTTCAAGGAGCGCAAAGGCTGGGACGTTAGTGTCATCGACGAGATGGAAATCGATGGTTATGACGCACTCAGTCCTTATTACATGTTGATCCAGGAAGATACTCCTGAAGCCCAGGTTTTCGGTTGCTGGCGAATTCTCGATACCACTGGCCCCTACATGCTGAAGAACACCTTCCCGGAGCTTCTGCACGGCAAGGAAGCGCCTTGCTCGCCGCACATCTGGGAACTCAGCCGTTTCGCCATCAACTCTGGACAGAAAGGCTCGCTGGGCTTTTCCGACTGTACGCTGGAGGCGATGCGCGCGCTGGCCCGCTACAGCCTGCAGAACGACATCCAGACGCTGGTGACGGTAACCACCGTAGGCGTGGAGAAGATGATGATCCGTGCCGGCCTGGACGTATCGCGCTTCGGTCCGCACCTGAAGATCGGCATCGAGCGCGCGGTGGCCTTGCGCATCGAACTCAATGCCAAGACCCAGATCGCGCTTTACGGGGGAGTGCTGGTGGAACAGCGACTGGCGGTTTCATGACGGGGACCTGTCGGCTCGCGCCGGCGCGTTCTCTGTCGGAGAGGGAGCGCCTGGCGTCGATGCCGAATCCGCTGTAAAGCGAGTCCGACCCGCTCCGGACTCGCTATCAGGCATCCCCGGACCAGGGCGCCGGGCTGCCGAACAGGCGTCCCATGGCGCCACGCAAACCCATTTCCCGCAGTACTTCGAGTTCACCGAGGGTTTCCACCTGTTCCGCGATCAACGGTAGATCGATGCTGTGGGTGGTGCGATAGACCGCTTCGATGAACAACCGCTTGTCGCCTTCCCGGTCGACGGCGTGCAGGTAGCAGCCGTCCAGCTTGAGGTAGGCCAACCCCAGATGGGTAAGGTTGCCGATCAGGCTGAAGCGGCCGCCGAAATGCTGCAGGCCGAGACCGCAGCCCAGTTCGCGCAGGACCTGGCTGAGGCGTTCCAGTTCGGCCGCGGCTGGCAGGTGCCGCTCGTCCAGTTCCAGGGTCAGCTGGCGCGCCTCCTGCGGATGCGCCTTGAGCAGGGCCAGTAGCGGGGCAAACGTCTGCGCATTGCGGACACTGGCGGCCGACAGGCTCAGCGCCAGCGGCCGTGGATGGCGCCGCAGGTGCTCCAGGCTCTGTTCGAGCATCGCCAGGTCCAGGCGCGCGGCCCAGCCGAAACGTTCTATCCAGGGCAGGAAGCGCCCGGCGGCGATGGCCGTGGCCTGCGGGTCGAGCAGACGCGCGAGGACCTTGTGGTGGAGGACGCGCTGGGTGTCCAGGCAGTCCACCACCGGCTGGAAATAGAGCAGCAGGCGGCGCTCCGTCAGGGCCTGGTCGATCCAGTCGTGCCAGTCCTGGCTATCGTTGAGCGCCGCGAGCGCGGTGCCGTCCTGGCTCGCCCAGGGCTGGGCGGGCTGGCTTTCGGCCTGGGCCAGGGCCTGGTCGGCACGGGCCAGGAGATCCGCTGGCGAGTCGCCTTCGGCGAACGCGCTGATACCGAGATAGGCGACCGGCGTGAGATCGCTGGCACCGGTGCGGGCAAGGTTCTCCAGGCCTTCGCAGAGTTCCTCGGCCAGGCGTTCGGCCTGCTCGCGGGAGCAACCGGGAGCCAGCACGGCGAACTCGCCGCCGCGGCTGCGGGCCAGCAGCCAGTCGGCGCGCCCTTGCTGGCCGCAGGAGTCGACCAGCAAGCGGGCGACCGCCTGGATCAATTCATCCGTGCGTTGCCCGCCGAGACGCTGGTTCAGCCCGTTCAGGTCGTTCAGGCGCAGCAGCAGGAGCTGCCCGGCATGCTCGTGCTCGCCGGCACCCAGCTGTTCGTTGAGGCGGGCGTCGAACAGGCGCCGGTTGGGCAGGCCGGTGAGACTGTCCTGGTAGGCCTGGGCGCGTAGCTTGTCGCTACGCGCGGCCTCCTCGGCGAACAGCGTGCGAAGTTTCTCCACCATCTGGTTCATCGCCTGCACCACGCGGCGCAGCTCCGGCGTGCGCGGCAGCCTGGGCAGGCTGAGGAATTCCCGCCGGCTGATGGCATGGGCCTGGCGCACCATCTGGTCGAGCGGGCGCAGTTGGCGGCGCAGCAGCCAGCCGCCAAGCAGCAGGCTCGCCGCGCCGCAGGCCAGCAACCAGTAGAGGCTGCCCAGGGCGCTGTCCCACAGGCGCGCCAGGGCGAATTGCGGATGGCTGACCACCTCGACCCGCGCCGCCTGTTCCCAGCCGCGCATGATCAGCGCGTCGCCACCCTGGGGCTGGAGATCCACCAGGCGTTCGAACCAGCCGGGCACCGTACGCTCGGCATGCGCTTGCACGCGCTCGACCAGCGGCTTGCCGCTCTTGATGTCGATCACCCGGATGCTGGCGAAGTAGCCGCTGTCGAAGATCGAGCTGACCATCAGTTGCACCATCGCCGGGTCGTCCACGTGTGGCGTCAGGGACAGGCCGAGGGCGGTGGCGGCGTCCTGGGCGTGGGAGCGCAACTGGCCGCGCAACTGCTCGCGGGAGTTCTCCACGCTGCTGACGAAGCTGCCGCTGAAGGCGACGACGAGGAACAGGCAGATGGCGAGGAACAATTGCTTGAGCAGTGACATTCAATCCTCCTTGGGTGCGTCGAGGTCGAGGCCTTCGGCGCGCATCTTGGTCAGCAGGTCCTGCCAGCGCGACAGCTTCTTGCTGTCGCCGGTCCGGCGTCCGCCGTCGGCGCCGGGCAGCCAGAGGCCCTCGGCATTGAAGGCGTACACCGGCAACAGGTCGTCACGTTGCGAAGCGGGGCGGATCTCGCCGATCAGGTTGTCCAGCACCAGTGGGTCGGCGCCCGGGCTGGCGTACCAGGTCAGCACCATGTGCGCCTGGTTCAGGCGCAGGGCCTTGACGTAGGTGATGCGCAGCTTGTCGCTGGCGACGCCGAGGCGACGCAGGGTCACGTACTTGGCGATGGCGTAGTCCTCGCAGTCGGCGGCGCCCTTGACCAGCGCCTCGACCGGAGTCGCCCAATAGTCTTCCTGTTGCCAGATCTCGATGTCGTCGGTGAAACGCAGCGACCGGTTGAAGAAGTCGTTGACCGCGCGCAGCTTGGCCGCTTCGTCGAGCGTGCCGCCCTGTTCGAGCAGGCGGCCCCAGTCGCCCAGGCGTGATTTCGCCGCGCCCAGCTCGCCGTAGCGCTGCTCGGCACGGCTCAGTATCGACTCCAGGTCCCACTGCGCCAGCGCCGCGCCGACTGCCAGCAGCAATGTCGCCGCCAGCGACAGCAGCCAGGGGGCGTAGGCCCTGGGGCAGGGCCGGCGGGCGCCGGGGGTTGGGGACATCGAGCGGGCTCCGGAAGGACTCAGCGAAGTCTACGAGAGCGCCGGGCGGCCTGCCAGCGCGGGGTGTCCGGCGAAACTGACAGGATTGTCATTCAGGGGTCAGGGTGGGGTCCCGCTGCGCTGCTTATAAAGAAGAACGAAGTCGGCCGCGCGAGGCCGGCCACTGGGAAAGGTGGACAGATGCAGGCGTTGCGCAGTGGTGGGGGACGGGTCCTGGTGGGCGTGCTGGCGGCGGGCCTGGTCGCCTTCGGC
>OKFU01000242.1_pt1 | contig 20640 bp, 20 predicted proteins | sample 1610491 | NCBI WGS metagenome assembly OKFU01 (sample SAMN04436656, study PRJEB24849) | human gut metagenome | biome: human gut; feature: NICU; material: stool | host: Homo sapiens | place: USA: Saint Louis, MO | collected 2010-05-24
GCCGCTACCCGTCATTGCCGATCGTGATGATGGACTGGGCGCCGTTCGAGGGCGCGGAAGAAGTTGGGCGCTTGCGCCACTTTGTCGGCGAGTTGCCGTTCGAGCCTCGCCAGGTCGTTGTGCGCCAGTTCGAGGATGGTCACCGCGAGCATGCTGCCCTTGAGCTGGAATACGGGGTCTTGATCGAGGAGGTCGGCTTGGCTCATGGGGCTTGTCGGTCGTTGAATTGCAGGGACTTATAACGAGAACGCCGGATGCCCGCAAGCGTGGCAGATAGCCGGGGCGGCATCGATCGGCAACGCGGCGTCCCGCCGGGACGGCGGGCAGGGTAGAATGGCGGGCTTTGATCGTCGTCGGAACCGTCCATGGATCGCCCCCGTTTCTCCAGCGCTTTCCTCCATCCCCGCTACTGGCCGCTCTGGTTCGGCCTGGGACTGCTCTGGCTGGTGGTGCAGTTGCCGTATCCCGTCCTGCTGATGCTCGGCCGTGGCCTGGGGGCGCTGATGTACCGCTTGGTCGGCTCGCGCCGCGAGATTGCCGCGCGCAACCTCGAACTGTGCTTTCCGGAAAAGTCGCCCGCCGAACGCGAGCGTCTGCTGAAGGAGAACTTCGCCTCCAGCGGCATCGCCTTCTTCGAGATGGCCATGAGCTGGTGGTGGCCGAAGGCGCGCCTGGCCCGTCTTGCCCATATAGAAGGCCTGGAGCATCTGCGCGAGGCCCAGGCGCAGGGCGAGGGGGTGATCCTCATGGCCCTGCATTTCACCACTCTGGAGATCGGCGCGGCGCTGCTCGGCCAGGTGCACACCATCGACGGCATGTACCGTGAGCACGACAACCCGGTGTTCGACTACGTCCAGCGCCGTGGCCGCGAGCGGCACAACCTCGATGCCACCGCCATCGAGCGCGAGGACGTGCGCTCGATGCTCAAGGTGCTGCGTGGCGGCCGCGCCATCTGGTACGCACCGGACCAGGACTACGGCGCCAAGCAGAGCCTGTTCGTGCCGCTGTTCGGCATCCCGGCGGCCACCGTCACCGCCACCACCAAGTTCGCCCGCCTGGGCCGGGCGCGGGTGTTGCCGTTCACCCAGAGCCGCCTGGCCGATGGCAGCGGTTATCGCCTGACCATCCACCCGCCGCTGGAGGACTTCCCCGGCGAGAGCGAGGAAGCCGATTGCCTGCGGATCAACCAGTGGGTCGAGCGCTGCGTGCGCCAGCAGCCCGAGCAGTACCTGTGGGCGCACCGGCGTTTCAAGACCCGCCCGCCAGGCGAAGCCAAGCTCTATCCGAAACGGCGCAAGCGCTGAGGACGGGCATTCCGGACGCGCGCGGGGTCTGGCTATACTCGCCGCAGTTCATGACGGAAGCCCCGCTGTGTCCGATCCCCTTGCCCCACGTCCGCCGCTCACCGGCCTGATCCTTTCCGGGGGCGGCGCCCGCGCGGCCTACCAGGTCGGGGTCCTGGCCGCCATCGCCGACCTGCTGCCGGACAGCGCCGGCAATCCTTTCCCGGTCATCGTCGGTACCTCCGCCGGCGCCATCAACGCCGTTGGCCTGGCTTGCGGCGCCCTGCAATTCCGCCAGGCGATCCAGCGCCTGACCGCGGTCTGGCAGGGATTCCGCACCGAACATGTCTATCGCAGCGACTGGCCGGGCGTGACCCGCCAGGCCTCGCGCTTCCTCGGCCATAGCCTGCTCGGCCTGGGGCGGCGGGTGCCGGTGGCGTTGCTGGACAACCGGCCGTTGCATGAGCTGCTGGCACGTGAGCTGGATTTTTCCGGGATTCATGCGGCGGTGCGCCAGCGCCAGTTGCGCGCGGTGGCGGTGACCGCGTTCGGCTACGAGTCGGGGCAGGCGGTGACCTTCTACCAGGGGCGCGCGACCATCGATCCCTGGGTACGCCATCGGCGCCTGGGCATTCCCACCCGCCTGGAGCTTCGGCACCTGCTGGCCAGCGCGGCGATCCCGCTGCTGTTCCCGCCGGTGCGGATCAACCGCGAATACTTCGGCGACGGCGCGGTGCGTTCCCAGGCGCCCATCAGCCCGGCGTTGCACCTGGGCGCCACGCGGGTGCTGGTGATCGGCGTCAGCGGCAACCCGGCCACCGGTGGCGACAGTGCCATGACCGGCCTGCCGCCGTCCGACCGACCGCCGAGCCTGGCGCAGATCGGCGCCCACCTGTTGAACAGCACCTTCATCGACAGCCTGGAAGGCGACATCGAGCAGTTGCAGCGGATGAACCAGATCGGCCAGTTGGTGGCGCCGGAGGTGCGCCGCCAGGCGGGTGGGCTGGAGCCGGTGGAGGTATTGCTGGTGTCGCCGAGCCGGCCGCTGGACGAGATCGCCGCGCGGCACTACCGGGAGCTGTCGCGGGTGCTGCGGCTTTTCCTGCGCGGTCCCGGAGCGACCCGCGCCAGCGGGGCGGGGGTATTGAGCTACCTGTTGTTCGAGCGCGGCTATTGCAGCGAACTGATCGAACTGGGCTACCACGATGCGATGGGCAAGCGGGCGGAACTGGAGCGCTTCCTGCGGATCGAGCGGTAAACCTTATTCAGGACGGGACAGGCGGAAGGAAAAAACCGCCCCGAAGGGCGGCTCGCGCACGGCTCAGACGGCCAGGACACCGTCGCGATAGTCGCGTAGCGCCTGCTCGATTTCCTCGCGGCTGTTCATCACGAACGGACCGTACTGGACGATCGGCTCGCGCAACGGCTTGCCGGCGAGCACCAGTACCCGGGCGCCGGCTTCGCTGCGCAGGCTCAGTTCCCCTTCTTCGGACAGCCGAGCCAGGCGATTGGTGGCGATTTCCACCGGGCGTTCGCCTTCCACCGTCAGGCTGCCTTCGTAGACGTACAGCAGAACGCGATGGCCGTCCGGCAGGCGCGGGGCGATGCGGCCGCCGGCAGGCAGTTGCAGGTCGTAGTAGTGCGGCTCGGTGTCCGGCCTTTCCACGGCGCCGATCTGCTGCGCCTGGCCGTCGTCGAAGCGACCGGCGATCACCGTGACCTTCACGCCTCCGGCGGTTTCCAGGCGCGGCACGTCTTCCGGCTCGATATCGCGATAGCCGGCCGGGGCCAGCTTGTTCTTCGCCGGCAGGTTGACCCACAGCTGGAAGCCACGCATCGCGCCTTCCACCTGTTCCGGCATCTCGCTGTGGATGATGCCGTGGGCGGCGGTCATCCACTGTACGCCGCCGGGCTTGAGCAGGCCGCGATTGCCGAGGTGGTCTTCGTGGCGCATGCGTCCTTCGAGCATGTAGGTCACGGTCTCGAAGCCGCGGTGCGGGTGCGAAGGGAAACCGGCGACATAGTCGTCCGGGTTCTGGGTATCGAACTGGTCGAGCATCAGGAACGGGTCGAAGCGTTCCGGGGACGGGCCGCCGATCACGCGGGTCAGGCGGACGCCGGCGCCATCGGAGGCGGGGTGGCCGGTATGCAGTTCGAGGACATCACGGTAGCGGGTCATGGGAACCTCCTGGTTCGTGTATGGCTCGATGATAGTCCTCTACGATCGATATATGGATGCGAGTTTTATGTGATTACTATCGATTTATTGAATCGTTCTGAGGAAAAGAAACCGCCGCACAGGGCGGCGGTTCTTCGTCTCACTCGGCGATCTGCAGCTTGCGCGCCTCGGTATAGATGTAGCGCAGTTTCTCGTACTCGAACGGCGAGTTCATCTGGCCGTAGCGGAAGCTGGTGTTGTAGCGCTTGTCCACCACGCGCAGGGCGGTGATCTCCGGGTGGTCGCCGCTGGCCTGGGGAACGTTGAGGTAGTTCACCTGGTATTCGCCGACGTAGTCCACCACCAGTCCGCCGGTGTCGCGCAGGTTGGACGGGCCGAGGATCGGCAGCACCAGGTAGGGGCCGCTGCCCACGCCGTAGAAGCCGAGGGTCTGGCCGAAATCCTCGCTGCGCTTGTGCAGGCCCATCCTGGTCGCAGGGTCCCACAGGCCGAGCACACCGAAGGTGGTGTTGAACAGCAGCCGCGCGGTGGTTTCCATCGCCGCCTTGCCCTTCAATTGGGCGAGGTTGTTCAGCAGATTGGGCACGTCGCCGAGGTTGTCGAAGAAATTGCTCACGCCGCTGCGGACGAAGTGCGGGGTGACGTATTCGTAGCCTCGTACCACGGGCAGGAACACCCACTCGTCGAAGCGATAGTTGAAGTGGTAGACCCGGCGGTTCCAGGATTCCCAGGGATCGTACATGTTCAGTGCGTCGAGGGTGGCGCGCTCGAATTCGCGTTGATCCAGGCCGGGATTGAACTTGAGTTGGTCCAGTGGACGGCTGAAACCGTCGCCGTCGAGCTGGCGTGGCGGCAGTTCGGCCGGCGCGGCGGCCTCGTCGGCCTGGGCGCTGGCGGCAGCGCTCAGCAGAAGGGCGAACATCCAGTGTGCGGTTCGGCTCATCGATCAGTTTCCTGCCTGCTGGGTGAGGGCCGCGCTGGCGACCTGGGTCTGTCCGGCAGCGGGCGTGGCGAAGAAGTCCAGCATGTCCTGCGCGTTGACCTTGTAGTTGAGGTTGCCGCAGTGACCGCCATAGGGATAGACGGTCAGGCGTTCGCCGAAGGTCCGGCGGAGGAAGCCGAGGTCGCCCGGGCCGAGGATGACGTCGTCGGCGTTGTGCATCACGGCGATCTTCGGGCTGTCGTGCAGATAGTCCTGCAGCTTGTAGAGGCTGACCTGGTTGACCAGTTGGGTCAGGCTGCCGCCGTCGTAACGGGCTCGCCACATCGGGATCAGTTGCTCGGTCATGTAGCACTCGAAGTCGCACTGTAGCGCGCGCTTGAAGAAGGGCTCCAGGCTGGTGCCTTCCTTGATCGGGTAGTTCGGCGGGGTGATCAGGCCGCGACGGTTGACCAGGTCCGAGGTGAAGGCGATGTCGGCGGCGGAGAAGCGGAACGAGGTGCCGATCAGCATGGCCATTTCTTCGTTGCTCAGGCGTTGCTTCGACTGCTGGAAGTCGTAGAGCATGGCGTCGTTGATGTCGACGTAGCCTTTCTGCCGGAAGTAGCGGGTCAGCTTGCTCAGCACCACCTCGTAGAAGGTGCGCGAGTCAGTGATGCCCTTGACCTGGGTTTCCACCAGTTTGTCGAGGTTGCTCACCGAGGTGTAGAGGTTCACCGGTGGGTTGAGCAGCAGCACTTTCTTGAAGTTGAAGCTCCGGCGGCTTTCGTCGAGGTGGCTGACGAACGCGGCGTTCAGCGCCCCCAGGCTATAGCCGGTGAGGTAATAGTCGGTCACCGGCAGGTCGCGCTGCTGCGCGCGCACCGCCTGCATCACCCGGTACAGGTCATCGGCGTCGTCGCTGGAAAAGCCCGGTGTGGCGAAGCGCGAGGCGCTGGCCATGAAGTCCCAACTGGTCGGCGAGGACAACTGCACCACGTGGTAGCCGGCCTGGTAGAAGAGCTTCTTCAGGTATTCCGGGAAGCTGCTGGCGTAGTGGGCGCCAGTCCCGGCAATGATGAAGATCAGCGGCGCCGCATGATCCTGGCGGGCCAGGCGGTAGCGCAGCTTCTTCACCGGCCAGAAGTTGTCCGGCAGGGCGAACTCGCGCTCCGGGCGCAATTTCAGGCTGTAGTCCTTCTGGTCGATGTCCTCGCTGTGCGGAAGCTCGGGACGCAGTTCCGGCGGCGTGGTGGCGATGGTCGCCTCGAACGGGTTGGTCAGTGGATAGCCGTAGCTCGCGGCGTCCACGTCCCGGGCCTGCGCCAGATTGGCACAACCGAGGGCGAGGCCGCCGAGCAGGGCAGCGAAACGGAGGAAGTGGGGCATCGGGGGAATCCCTTCGAGGGAAAAGTACTGAGTGAATATACTGCCGCTATGACAACTGCAAGCCTCAGTAGTGCAGTGGGTTATTGCAGCCAGCGTTCCAATCGGTCTTTCCCGCCTCTTGCCGTGCCTCGCGAATATCCCTTCAGGCGTGGCGGTGCAGCCAGCCGTGGGCGCTAGCCGGGCGCGGCGCGCCGTCTTTCTCGAAGCGTTTCCATATCTTCTCGTGGAAGTAGAAACCGACCGAGTTGCACAGCGGCTCGACCGCCGCCACCAGCCCGCCGACCGCTATGCTGCCGGTCAGCGCATAGGCCACGCTGAAGGCGATGATGAAGTGCATGACGGTGAAAGTCAGGGTCTTGAGCATGGTGGCTCTCCTTTAACGAGAATCGTTCCTCTTTGTAGGGAGCCTATCCAGGCGGCCGGCCAAGCGGAAATCGGCCTGTCCAATCGAGGGCATAGAGCGCTTCGATCGCACCGTCGCGGAGCACATCCGTTGCGGGCCGCAGCGCAGTTCGGGACATGTCGTTATCGGGTGCGATGGGTGTCGTTCTCAGAGCAGTCCGCCGTCCGGGCGCGCCGATGATGGACGGCGGCACCGCAGAGTGCCGCGACCGCCGGGGAGCGTCCCCGTCGGCATAGAACAAGGGGTACGTCTGATGCGAATGATGCGACGACTGTTGTGCTGGAGTGCGGGCCTGGCAATGTCGGCGGCGGTGGGGATGGCGGCCGCGGCGGACAAGCCGGTGATCACCATCGGTTACGTGGACGGCTGGTCGGACAGCGTGGCGACCACCCATGTGGCCGCCGAGGTGATCCGCGAGAAGCTCGGCTACGAGGTGAAGCTGATGCCGGTGGCGGCGGGGATCATGTGGCAGGGCGTGGCGCGCGGCAAGCTCGATGCCATGCTCTCGGCCTGGCTGCCGGGCACCCACGGCGCCTACTACGAGAAGATGAAGGACAAGGTGGTCAACCTTGCCATCAACTACCCGGACGCACGCATCGGCCTGATCGTCCCCGAATACGTGAGCGCCAACAGCATCGCCGACCTCCAGGCGCAGAAGGACGCTTTCGGCGGCCGCGTGGTGGGTATCGATGCCGGCGCCGGGGTGATGATCAAGACCGACGAGGCGATCAAGCAATATGGCCTCGACTACAAGCTGGTGGCCAGTTCCGGCAGCGGCATGATCGCCGAGCTGACCCGTGCCGAGAACGAGAAGAAGCCGGTGGTGGTGACCGGCTGGATTCCGCACTGGATGTTCGCCAAGTGGAAGCTGAAGTTCCTCGACGACCCGAAGAAGGTCTATGGCGATACCGAGCATGTCGACACCGTCGCCAACCCGGCGCTGGAGGCCAAGGCCAAGCCGGTCTGGGAATTCCTGAAGAAGTTCGGCTGGAAGGATGGCAACGAGGTCGGCCAGGTGATGCTGGCGATCCAGGAGGGCGCCAAACCCGAGGATGCGGCGAAGCAGTGGGTGGCGGCCAACCCGGGACGGGTCAAGGACTGGGTGCAGTAGCACGGCTGGTTCGATTGGGGAACGCCGTGCCCGGGCAACCGGGCACGGCGTTTTTCCTTGCCGAAGGCTGGCTCCGGAATCTGCCGGAAGGCCCGGGAATACCGGTCTAGAGCGGCTGGCGAAACGCTACGACTAAAGTCGTCTGGAGCGCTTGCACCAGCGTCCTACAGTGGATATCGACGACATTCCGCGTCACCCCGCTGTGAGGATAAAAACAATGAACGACAGCATCTACCAGCGGATTGATACCAATCCGCGCTTCAAGGAGTTGGTGGCCAAGCGAGAGCGTTTCGCCTGGATACTTTCTTCGATCATGCTTGGCCTCTACGTGATATTCATCCTGCTGATCGCTTTCCAGCCGCAGCTGCTGGGCGCGCGTATCAGTCCCGATTCGTCCGTGACCTGGGGCATCCCGATGGGTGTCGGACTGATCCTTGCCGCGTTCATCCTGACCGGCCTGTACGTGCGTCGCGCCAACGGCGAGTTCGACAGCCTGAACCAGGAAATCCTCAAGGAGGCGCAGCAATGATCGCTCGTCTCCTTGCCGCGCTCGGCCTTGCGGCCTTCGCTCCAGCCCTCTGGGCCGACGCGCTGACCGGCGACGTGCAGCGCCAGCCGCTGAACGTCTCGGCCATCGTCATGTTCGTCGCCTTCGTCGGCGCGACCCTCTGCATCACCTACTGGGCATCCAAGCGCAACCGCTCGGCGGCCGACTACTATGCCGCAGGCGGCCGCATCACCGGCTTCCAGAATGGCCTGGCGATCGCCGGCGACTACATGTCGGCGGCATCCTTCCTGGGTATTTCGGCGCTGGTCTTCACTTCCGGCTACGACGGCCTGATCTACTCGATCGGCTTCCTGGTCGGCTGGCCGATCATCCTCTTCCTCATCGCCGAGCGCCTGCGCAACCTGGGCAAATACACCTTCGCCGACGTCGCCTCCTACCGCCTCAAGCAGAAGCAGATCCGCACCCTGTCGGCCTGCGGCTCGCTGGTGGTGGTGGCGTTCTACCTGATCGCGCAGATGGTCGGCGCCGGCAAGCTGATCGAGCTGCTGTTCGGCCTCAACTACCATGTCGCGGTGGTCCTGGTGGGCATCCTGATGGTGCTCTACGTGCTGTTCGGCGGCATGCTGGCGACCACCTGGGTGCAGATCATCAAGGCCGTGCTGTTGCTCTCCGGCGCCTCGTTCATGGCGATCATGGTGCTCAAGCACGTCAACTTCGACGTCAGCACGCTGTTCTCCGAAGCCATCAAGGTGCATCCGAAGGGCGAGGCGATCATGAGTCCGGGCGGCCTGGTCAAGGATCCGATCTCGGCATTCTCCCTGGGCTTCGCGCTGATGTTCGGCACCGCCGGGCTGCCGCACATCCTGATGCGCTTCTTCACCGTCAGCGACGCCAAGGAAGCGCGCAAGAGCGTGTTCTACGCCACCGGTTTCATCGGCTACTTCTACATCCTGACCTTCATCATCGGTTTCGGCGCGATCCTGCTGGTCAGCACCAACCCGGACTTCAAGGACGCCACCGGCGCCCTGATCGGCGGCAACAACATGGCGGCGGTGCACCTGGCCGACGCGGTGGGCGGCAGCCTGTTCCTCGGCTTCATCTCGGCGGTGGCCTTCGCCACCATCCTCGCGGTGGTCGCCGGGCTGACCCTGGCCGGGGCCTCGGCCGTCTCCCATGACCTGTACGCCAGCGTGTTCAAGGGCGGCAAGGCCAACGAGAAGGACGAGCTGCGGGTCTCGAAGATGACCACCGTGGCCCTGGGCGTGGTCGCCATCGTGCTCGGCATCCTCTTCGAGAAGCAGAACATCGCCTTCATGGTCGGCCTGGCCTTCTCCATCGCCGCCAGCTGCAACTTCCCGGTGCTGCTGCTCTCCATGTACTGGAAGAAGCTGACCACCCGCGGCGCCATGATCGGCGGCTGGATGGGCCTGATCACCGCGGTGGGCCTGATGGTCCTCGGCCCGACCATCTGGGTGCAGATCCTCGGCCACGAGAAAGCCATCTACCCGTACGAGTACCCGGCGCTGTTCTCGATGATCGTCGCCTTCGTCGGTATCTGGTTCTTCTCCATCACCGACAAGTCGGCGGCGGCCGACGAGGAGCGGGCGCGCTTCTTCCCGCAGTTCATCCGTTCCCAGACCGGCCTGGGCGCCTCTGGCGCGGTGGCCCACTAAGCGCTACGTGAAGGCGTAGCCCGAGGCGGCGGCCGGGTTTCCGGTCCGCCGCCTTTCGTTTCAGCGTCCCGGCCACAGCGAGATGAGCCATGCCTGACAGTTTCAACTTCGCCTCGCCACCCTTCGACCAGTTGCGCCCCCATCAACGCGAGACCTTCAAGCAGGCTCTCAGCGTCGGCTACTATGCGCCGGGGGAAACCTTGCTGGAGGCCGGCTCGGCGGTCCCCGGGCTGTTCGTCCTGCTCAAGGGCGTGGTCGAGGAGCGCGGCGACGACGGGCGGGTATTCGCCCAATACGCCGCGGACGACCTGTTCGACGTCCGCGGGCTGTTCTCCGGCAGCAGCAAGCACCGCTACCTGGCGATCGAGGAAAGCATCGTCTACGAGTTGCCGGCCAGTTGCTTCCACCAGTTGTGCGGGGAGAACCCGGGGTTCGCCCGCTTCTTCCAGGCCGACCTGGCGGCCAAGCGCCAGTTGGCCCAGCGCGACGGGCAGAACCTTGCCGAGTTCATCCTTACCCGCATCGCCCGCGAGCACTTGCTGCCGGCGCTGGAGGTGGAGGCCTCGCTGTCCCTCGGCGACGCCGCGCGCCTGCAATTGAGCCACGGCGCCGATGCCCTGCTGGTGCGGCTGGAGAGGGACGGGTCCGAACTCGGCATCGTCACCCGCACCGACCTCATGAGCGCGCACTTCCGCGACGGGCGCAGCGAGCTGGAGGCGATCGGGCCGTTGGCCCATGGTCCGCTGGCCAGCGTCGAACTGGGCGATTTCCTGTTCGACGCGATGATCCTCATGACGCGCCAGCGTATCGAGCGGGTCGCGGTCACCGAGGACGGCCAGGTGATCGGCCTGTTGCACCTGACCCAGGTGCTCAGCCTGTTCTCCACCCATTCCCACGTCCTGGCGCTGCGCATCGCCCGCGCCGACGACCTCGGCGACCTGCGCCGCTGCGCGGAAACCCTGGACACCCTGATCGCTACCCTGGCCGGCAACGGTATCCGCCTGCGCTTCATCATGCAGCTGGTAAGCGCGCTCAACGAGCAATTGCTCGAACGGCTTTTCGAATTGTTGCTGCCGCCAACCCTGCGCGGGCGCTGCTGCTTGCTGGTGATGGGCAGCGAAGGACGCGGCGAGCAGTTGCTGAAGACCGACCAGGACAATGCCCTGGTCCTGGCCGACGATCTGCCGCAGGAACAGGCCCTGGCGATGATGCAGCGCTTCAGCGCGGCCTTGCTGGAGTTCGGTTATCCGCCCTGTCCCGGAGGGGTGATGGCCAGTCGGCCGGAATGGTGCAAGCCGCTGGCGGCCTGGCAGGCGGAGCTGCGCGGGACGCTGCTGGAGGGCAAGCCGGAGCAGCTGTTGCGCCTGTCGATCCTGGCCGATGCCTGGCCGGTGGCCGGCAACCTGCAGCTGTTCGAGCCGTTGCGTCGGCAACTGCGCGGTTTCGCCGACGGCGGCGAGCGCTGGCTGGCGGATATCGCGGCGGCGGCCCTGCAATTCGATACGCCGCTGACCTTCCTCGGCCAGCTGAAAACCCAGGACGCCCGCCTCGATCTCAAGCGCGGCGGGATCTTCCCCATCGTCCACGGCATCCGCACCCTGGCCCTGCGCGAAGGCCTGGAGACCCGCGGGACCCTGGCACGGATCGAGGCGCTGAAGCGACACAAGGTCCTCGAAGCACGCCTGGCGGACGACCTGAGCGAGTCTTTCGAGCTGTTCCTGCAACTGCGCCTGACCCGCCAGTTGGCCGGCCAACGCGACGGTCGCCAGCAGGGCCTGGACGTCAGCGGCATGAGCCGCCACGATCGCGACATGCTGCGCTACGGCCTGCATGTGGTGAAGAAGTTCAAGCAGAGCGTGGCCCGTCAATTCCACCTGGAGACCCGATGAACACCATGGTCAAGTTGCCCGACAGCCGCTGGCCGGGCTGGCGCCGCCGGCTGTACTGGTGGATGCACGAGGCGGTCGAGGCGGAAGAAGTGATCTCCCTCGATCTCGAGACCACCAGCCTCGACCCGCGTCGTGCCGACATCCTCAGCATCGGCGCGGTGCTGGTGCGGCGCGGCAAACTGGTCATGGGCGAGCGCCTGGAACTCTACGTCGAGCCGCCGCCGAGCCTGGATGCGGAGTCGATCCGCATCCACAAGCTGCGCCGCGCCGACCTGGAGGGACAGTTGCAGCTGGAGCAGGCCCTGCGCCAGGTGCTGGCGTTCATCGGCGACCGACCGCTGCTGGGCTACTATCTGTCGTTCGATGTCGCCGTGCTGAACCGGCACCTGCGCCAGCTCCTCGACCGACAGTTGCACAACCCCTCCATCGAGATTTCGTCGCTGTACCACCGGAAGGTCAGCCGGCATTTTCCCGACGCACACATCGACCTGCGCTTCGACACCCTGGCGCGGGCCCTGGATGTGCCGGTCAGCGGTCGCCACACCGCCCTCGGCGACGCCCAGGCGGTGGCGCTGATGTTCATGCGTCTGCTCAAGGGGCCGGCGCCCAAGGTCATCCACTGAGGCTGGAGGTCGCGGATTTATTGAATCTTCGTTGCTCGGCGGGGGTCGAGAACTACAAGGGCGGAATCTCCCGCCCTTTGCCCCATGAGCCGAACAGGAGCGACGCCCATGAGTCTCGGTACGATTCTTCTGATCATCCTGATCCTGCTGCTGATCGGCGGCCTGCCGGTCTTTCCTCATTCGCGCAACTGGGGCTACGGGCCCTCGGGGATCATCGGCGCATTGCTGGTGGTGCTGTTGGTCCTGTTGCTGCTGGGCATGATCTAGGGCCCGATCGGGAATGCCGTCGCGGTTGTCCGCCGTCGCGGCGGGTATCGGCGGATAACGCCTCCGGCGTTATTCGCCCTACGCGGAGGGTTCCCAGCTTTCGCTCCGCCGTTGCGGCGGGGTATCGGCGGATAACGCCGTTGGCGTTATGCGCTCTACGTAGGATGGATCGAAGCCTTCGCTTGGAGAAGGGCGGTTTCATCGCGGGTCCGCCGGGCGCTTTTTTCCATCGACCGGCTTCACTTGCCTTGCGTCTCGCGCCAGACTGGCGCGCATGCCGATCCAGACGCTTGCCACCCTTGCCGATATCGACGCCGCCGAGTGGGACGCCTTGCTGCCTCCCGCCCAGCCATTCCTGCGTCATGCTTTCCTGTCCGCGCTGGAAGACAGCCACAGCGTGACGCCCGCTACCGGCTGGCGCCCGGCTCATCGCGTGCTGCGCGATCCGCAAGGGCGGCTGTGCGCGGCGCTGCCGGCCTATGTGAAGGCGCACTCGTACGGCGAATACGTGTTCGACTGGAGCTGGGCCGACGCCTGCCAGCGGGCCGGTATCCGCTACTACCCGAAGCTGCTGGTAGGGGTGCCCTTCACCCCGGTCGCCGGTGCGCGCCTGCTGGGCGAGGACGAAGGGTTGCAGGGGCTGCTCGCGTCCCTTGGCGAGGAGGCCGAGGCGAGCGGTCTGTCGAGCATCCATGTGAATTTCACCGACGCCCGGGCGGACACCTTGCTTGCCGCGCGTGACGGTTGGCTCGAACGCCTGGGTTGCCAGTACCACTGGCACAACCGCGGCTATCGGGACTTCCAGGACTTCCTCGAGGCCCTCAGTTCGCGCAAGCGCAAGCAACTGCGCAAGGAGCGCGAACAGGTCGGCGGACAGGGCATCGAGTTCGAATGGCGGGAAGGCGGCCAGTTGTCCGAACTGGAGTGGGATTTCGTCTATCTCTGCTACGCCAACACCTACCTGGTGCGCGACCGCGATCCCTACCTGAGCCGCGAGTTCTTCGGCCTGCTGGCCGAGCGCATGCCGGAGGCGATCCGTGTGGTCTTCGCCCACCAGCGTGGCAAGCCGGTGGCGATGGCGTTCAGCCTGGTCGCTGGAGATACCCTGTACGGGCGCTACTGGGGATGCCTGGCCGAGTTCGACCGGCTGCACTTCGAGACCTGCTTCTACCAGGGCCTGGAATTCGCCATCGGCGCCGGCCTGGCGCGCTTCGACGCCGGCGCCCAGGGCGAACACAAGCTGATCCGCGGTTTCGAGCCGGTGCTGACGCGCTCCTGGCACTACCTGGCGCATCCCGGTCTGCGCGATGCCGTGGCGCAGTTCCTCGAACAGGAGCGGGCGGGTGTGCGCGCCTACGCCGAGGAGGCCCACGGCCTGTTGCCCTACCGCCAGGCCTGAAGGGGGCCGGAACGATAGGGCGTGGCGTCCGCTCAGCCGTTGCTGGTGCTGCCGCCCCATTCGAGGAAGCGGATCTTGTGCAGCTCGCCGCTATGGTCCTCGTAGACCACGGTCACCGGCACTACGCCGGTCCTGGTCGAATTGTCGGTACGGTGCAGGACATTCTTCACGTCCAGTTGCATGCCGTAGTGGTATTCCTCGACCGGCAGGCCGCGGCCCGGGTCCTTGTCCACGTCCTGGGCGAAGGCCATGGGGGCGAGGCTGGTGATGACGGCGGACACGACAGAGGCAAGTTTCATTCTGTGATTCTCCGTAGCGATGGGGCGAAATCCCCGGTACCGAGCACTGGCATCCTTGGTCGTCCGTGGCCGACGCCAGGTGGACGGGGACGATGCGGCAGGCGTCGGGATCGAGCCGGGGCACGGGTTCGATAAGAACACCGTTTCGCTGGCGGAAAAAATCGAAGCGCGTGCTAGTCGAGATCGACGGCGGTGATGATTGCCGCGAAAAGGCCCGTTGCAGAGCCTTTGACAAGGTCACCCAGGCCGGGCGGCGCGAGCCGCCGCCCGGTGCCGAGGCTTCAGTCGACGCCGACGAAGCCGCCGGTCTGGTGTTGCCAGAGGCGCGCATAGAGGCCGCCATGGGCGAGCAACTCGGCATGCGTGCCGCTTTCGGCGATGTGGCCCTTGTCCAGCACCACCAGGCGGTCCATGCGCGCAATGGTCGACAGGCGGTGGGCGATGGCGATCACCGTCTTGCCCTGCATCAGGGTCTCCAGGCTTTCCTGGATCGCCGATTCGACTTCCGAGTCCAGCGCCGAGGTCGCTTCGTCGAGGATCAGGATCGGCGCGTCCTTGAGCAGCACCCGGGCGATGGCGATGCGCTGGCGCTGGCCGCCGGAGAGCTTCACTCCGCGTTCGCCGACATGGGCGTCGAAGCCGCGGCGGCCCTCGGCGTCGCTGAGCAGCGGGATGAACTCGTCGGCGCGAGCCTTGCGCACCGCTTCCATGAGTTCCGCGTCGCTGGCGCCGGGGCGGCCGTAGAGCAGGTTGTCGCGGATCGAGCGGTGCAACAGCGAGGTGTCCTGGGTGACCATGCCGATCTGCGCGCGCAGGCTTTCCTGGGTCACCCCGGCGATGTCCTGGCCATCGACCAGGATGCGTCCGCTCTCCAGGTCGTACAGGCGCAGCAGCAGGTTGACCAGGGTCGACTTGCCGGCGCCGGAAGGTCCGACCAGGCCGATCTTCTCGCCGGGCCGGACCTTCAGGTCGAGACCCTGGATCACGCCGCTGCCCTTGCCGTAGTGGAAGGCGATGTGCTCGAACTCCACCTCGCCGCGCTCTACCCGCAGCGGCTGGGCGTCCTCGCGGTCGACCACCTTGCGCGGCAGGGCGATGGTCTGCATGCCATCCTGGACCTGGCCGATGTTCTCGAAGATGCCGCCGACCACCCACATGATCCAGCCGGACATGTTGTTGATGCGGATCACCAGCCCGGTGGCCAGGGCGATGGCGCCCACCGAGATCAGCTCCTGGCTCCACAGCCACAGGGCCAGGCCGGTGGTGCCGGTGATCAGCACGCCGTTCATCACCGTGATGGTCACGTCCATGGAGGTCACTACGCGCCCGGCGCGTTGCGACTTGAGGGTCTGGTCGCCGATCGCTTCGCGGGCGTAGTCCTCTTCCTGGCGGGTGTGGGCGAACAGCTTCAGCGTGGTGATGTTGGTGTAGCCGTCGACGATCCGCCCCATCAGCTTCGAGCGCGAATCCGAGGCCTCCACCGAGCGGCGCTTGACCTGGGGAACGAAGTAGGCGAGGGCGCCGACGTAGGCGAACACCCACAGCACCAGAGGGATCATCAGGCGCCAGTCGGCCTCGGCGAACAGCACCAGGGCGCTGACGGTATAGATCAGCACGTGCCAGAGGGCGTCCACCACCTGCACCGCCGAATCGCGCAACGAGTTGCCGGTCTGCATGATGCGCTGGGCGATGCGCCCGGCGAAATCGTTCTGGAAGAAGCCGAGGCTCTGCTTGAGCACGTAGCGGTGGTTCTGCCAGCGGATCAGGTTGGTCATGCTCGGGTTGATGCTCTGGTGCACCAGCATGTCGTGCAGGGCGTTGAACAGCGGGCGCAGGACCAGCGCCACCACCGCCATCCAGATCAGTTCGTTGGCGTGCACGCGGAAGAACTCCGCGCTGGGCGTGCTCTGGGCGAGATCGACGATGCGGCCGAGGTAGCTGAACAGCGCCACCTCGATCAGCGCGACGATCAGGCCGACCACCAGCAGGGCCAGGAACACCGGCCAGACCTGGCGCAGGAAGTAGACATAGAAACGCAGCACTTCGCTGGGCGGCATGCGTTCGGAAGCACTGCGGAACGGGTCGATCAGACGTTCGAAACGACGATAAAGCATGATGGCTCTCTTCTGGAGCGGGCCCGTCCTGGGCCCGCCGGATCAAGCCCCTGCGGCTGGACTCAGAGGCGTTTGGCGGACAGGATCACCACGTCGTCGCTCGGCACGTCGGCGAAGCCGTTGCGGCGGGTGGTGGGAACCTTGGCGATCTGGTCGACCACGCCCATGCCACGCACCACCTTGCCGAACACGGCATAGCCGAAGTCGCGGGTACCATGGTTGAGGAAGTCGTTGTCGGTTAGGTTGATGAAGAACTGGCTGGTGGCCGAATCGACCACTCCGGTACGGGCCATGGCGAGGGTGCCGCGCTCGTTGAGCAGGCCGTTGTCGGCCTCGTTCTTGATCGGTGCACGGGTCTTCTTCTCCTGCATGCCGGCGCTGAAGCCGCCGGTCTGCACCATGAAGCCCGGGATCACGCGGTGGAACAGGGTGCCGTCGTAGTAGCCGCTGTCGACGTACTCGAGGAAGTTCTTCACGCTGATCGGCGCCTTGGCCGGATCGAGTTCTACCTCGATCTCGCCGAGGCTGGTGGCGATCAGGACGTGCGGCTTGGCGGCAGGCGTGGCGGCCAGCAGGGAACCGGCGAAGAGCAGGGTGCAGGCGGCGATCAGGAGACGTTTGAGCATGGTTGTTCCTTGGTTTTATCGATATCGGCGAGGAAGCCGAGCAGGGTGGTGTTGAAAATCTCGGGTTGGTCCATCGGCGTGGCGTGGCGGGAGTCCTCCACCACCACCAGGCGGGCGTCGGCGATCCGCTCGCAATAGGCCTGCTTCAGCGATACCGGCGTGTAGTCGCGATCCGCGCTGATCACCAGGGTCGGACAGGCGATCTCGGCCAATCGTTCCTGCACGCCCCAGCCGATGATCGCGTCGAGGCTGGCCAGGTAGGCGCGCTTGTCGTTCTCCGCCCAGCGCGCCTCGATCTTCTCTCGCAGCCCGGCCTGTTCCGCCTTGGGAAACAACAGCCGGCCGAGGGCGCGGCCGATGGTCCGCAGGCTGAGCAGGCGCGAGAGGAGCTTGCGCTTGGCCACCTCCAGATGTTCGCGAGGCTTGCGCGGGATGACTTCCGGAGTGCTGTTGACGATGGTCAGGCTGCGCAGCAGGTCGGGTCGGTCGCAGGCCAACTGGAAGCCGATCATCCCGCCCATGCTGATGCCGACCAGGTGTACCGGGCCGCAGCCGAGCCGGTCGAGCAGCGCCGCGCAGTCCTCGGCGAAGCCGGCCATGCTGTAGCCGCCGCGCGGCTTGCCGGAGCGGCCGTGGCCGCGCAGGTCCGGGACCAGCAGGCGGTAGTGGCCCAGCAGGGCCGGCAACTGGTATTCCCAGTCGCGGGCGCTCGAACCGAGACCGTGCAGCAGCAGGACCGGCGCGCGCTCGGTGGGACCGGGGTGGTCGTCGTAGACGAGGGTGCAGTCGCGGTGCTGGAAGTCAGGCATCTGCGTTCACTCGGCGGCCGGTTCGGGCGCCGCGAAGGGCGCGTTGAGCGGTACGTTGGCGAACGACTTGAGCATTTCCATGAGGATCTGGCTGGCCGGGCCGAGCGGCTTTTCCTTGTTGGTGTAGAGGTAGAAGCGGCTCTGCCGCACGCCGCCCTGGCTCAGCGGCAGCGGCTTGAGCTGGCCACTCTGCAGTTCGCGCTCGATGATGTGTCGCGGCAGCCAGGCGAAGCCCAGGCCGTTGCCGACGAAGGTCGCCGCGGTAGCCAGGCTGCCCACCGTCCAGCGCTGTTCGGCGCCCAGCCAGCCGTGGTCGCGCGGCTGTAGCCGGCCGCTGTCGCGGATCACCACCTGCATCTGGGTTTCCAGGTCCTGGTGGGTCAGTTCGCGTTGCAGGCGGTGCAGCGGATGGTCGGGGTGGGCCACGGCGACGAACTCGACCACGCTGAGGTCGGCGCCGAGGTGGCCGGGAATGATCAGGCCGCTGATCGCCAGGTCGGCGGCGCCCTGGATCAGCGCTTCCTCGACGCCGGAGAGCACTTCCTCGCGCAGCAGCACGCGACAGCCGCGGCTCTGCGGCATGAAGGCGGACAGCGAGCGGACGATCCGCGCGGTGGGGTAGGCGGCGTCCACCACCAGGCGCACCTCGGGTTCCCAGCCCTGTTCCATGTGGTGCGCCAGTTCCTCCAGTTGCCCGGCCTGCTTGACCAGTTGCCGCGAACGGCGCAGCAATACTTCGCCGGCCTCGGTCAGCACCGCCTTGCGTCCGTCGATGCGCAGCAGCGGCACGCCGAGCTGTTCCTGCATGCGCGCCACGGTATAGCTGATCGACGATTGCGAGCGGTGCAGGGCTTCCGCGGCCTGGGCGAAGCCGCCGTGGTCGACCACCGCCTGCAGGGTCCGCCATTGGTCCAGGGTTACGCGTGGCGCTTTCATTTCCGCCTCCTCGAATGCAGGGATGCCTCGCCGGCGTTTCCGCGGCCGGCAGGCGATGACGAGTGCGCCGGAGGGGCGACTTCGCTTATCGTGTCGTCGGCGTCCTGTACGGGGTAGCTGTCCATTCTCTTGACGTACGGGATGCCGTGGTTTTCAGGGTGTTGCCATTTTTCCATCTGTCGCTACCGGGAGTCCGGCCATGAAAAGGCTTTGCTGTTTCGCACTATCGCTGCTGCCCCTGTCCGCTTTCGCCTATCCGATCGAGGTCGACCCGCAACTCAACGGCACCGAGGTCTCCTACAGCACCCAGGACATCGGGCGCGACATGGGCGCGATCCTTCTCACCAACCTGGGAGGCCAGGCGGCAGAGTGCACGGCGGTGTTCCGCAACGGCCCGGAGACCCCGAAAGTGCGCAAGGGCGTGATCCAGCCCGGGCAGAACAGCAACTTCACCGCGCAATTCGGCCGCGACATCATCAAGTTGCGGATCAAGCTGACCTGCAAGATCGCGAAATAGAGCGTTCTCTCACCGAAAGACTAGGTGGTGCCTGTTTATAAATCAACCTGGTCGATATTTAACAGCGGTTTTTTCAACTTTTTAATCGATTAATCATTCTCTACCCTCACCTCCATCGTTGTAGCGCAGTGGGTGGAGGTCGAGTCATGTCCCGTGTCCTGGTTATCGAGAGCAGTGCCCGCCAACGGGGCTCGGTTTCCCGCCTGCTGACGGCGGAATTCATCTCCCACTGGAAAATCGCGCATCCCGCTGATCGCTTCCAGGTCCGCGACCTGGCGCGCGAGCCGCTGCCGCACCTCGATGAATTATTGCTGGGAGCCTGGACCACCCCCTGTGATGGCCATAGCGCTGCGGAAAGGCGCGCCCTCGAGCGTTCCAATCGCCTGACCGAGGAGTTGCGGATGGCGGACGTGCTGGTGCTGGCGGCACCGATGTACAACTTCGCCATTCCCAGCAGCCTGAAGAGCTGGTTCGACCATGTGCTGCGCGCCGGCCTGACCTTCCGTTACGCCGAGCAGGGGCCGGAAGGCCTGCTACAGGGCAAGCGCGCCTTCGTTCTCACCGCCCGCGGCGGGATCTACGCCGGCGGTGGTCTCGATCACCAGGAACCCTATCTGCGCCAGGTGCTGGGCTTCGTCGGCATCCACGACGTCACCTTCATCCACGCGGAGGGCATGAACATGGGCCCGGAATTCCGTGAGAAAGGCCTGGCGCGAGCCCGTGAGCGGATGCGGCAGGCGCTGGAAACCGACACCTCCCTTTGCGTCCCTCTGCCAACGCTCCGGTGATTGGACGCAGCACCCGGTCGAACCCCTTCCCCCCGCGTGTTCGACCGGGTTTTTTTATTCCCTGCGGACTTTCGATGGTTGCCGGTGTGACGGCCGGGGCGGATTCAGGCGCGCTCGGGATCGCCTCATTCGTCGCCGACTGCGGTTTTCCTGCCCCGTGCACCGAGGCGCGCCGACAGCACGATGGCGAGGATGATCAGGGCACCGCCGAGGAACATCCGCGGCCCCGGCGTCTCATGGAACAGCAGCCAGGCGAAGGCGATCCCGTAGACCGGCTCCAGGGCGAATACCAGTGCCGCGGTGCGGGCCTTGACCACCGCCAGGCTGGCCACGAACAGGCTGTGCGCCAGGCCGGTGCAGAAGACGCCCAGCAGGGCCAGCCAGAGCCAGTCGAGAGCGGGTAGCACCGGTAGTTCGCCGACCGCGAACGGCAGCAGGCACAGGGTGACTACCAGGTTCTGCCAGAGCGCCGCCTGCACCGGGCCGACCTGCCCGCTGTTGCTACGGTTGGCCAGCGACAGCAGGGCGAACAGCAGGCCGGAAAGGATCGCCCAGAGCAGGCCGAGGGTGGCGCCGCTGGCGAGGTCGAAGTTCGGCGTGACCAGCACCAGGCCAAGGCTGACCAGGACCACCAGCAGTCCTTCCGCGAGATGAATGCGCTCGCGGAAGAGCAGCCCTTCGAGGATTACCGTGAAGGCCGGGAAGCTGGCGAAGCCGAGGGTGGCGATGGCCACGCCGGCGGTCTTCACGGCGATGAAGAAACTCACCCAGTGGCCGGCCAGGAGCAGGCCGCAGAGCGCCAGGCGCAGCCATTGCGCGGGTCCCAGGGCGCGCCAGGCCTGGCCCGCGAGGCGGGCGAAGAGGCCGAGGGCGAGCACCGCGAACAGCGCACGACCGAACACGATCAC
>OKFU01000255.1_pt1 | contig 20041 bp, 16 predicted proteins | sample 1610491 | NCBI WGS metagenome assembly OKFU01 (sample SAMN04436656, study PRJEB24849) | human gut metagenome | biome: human gut; feature: NICU; material: stool | host: Homo sapiens | place: USA: Saint Louis, MO | collected 2010-05-24
CACCTCGACCTTTTCCGAGAGGAAGCCGTTGAACGGCGCGGAGATGATGTTGGCGACCATGGTGAAGGTGAAGAACACGATCACCAGCACCAGCAGGACGAACAACGGCCAGACGATGTACTGCAGGAAGCTCAGCCAGTCGGGCAGGCTGGGCATCAGCAGGTCGACCCAGTGGCTGAACTGCTGCATCGCGAAGCCGATCAGCAGGGCGAACACCAGCAGGTTGAGGGTCAGGGGGATCAGCACGAACAGGCGCAGGCCGGGACGCATGATCAGCTTCAGGCCTTCGCCGAGGTATTGCGGGCCGCTCAGGGCTGGCATAGGGAATGGTTCTCCGATGGGGTGCGGGCTGAAACCTTAGCAGACTGGCGAAAGCCCGCGACAGAGCCTGTTTGTCCGCGCATTTCAGGCTGGCGCCTGGTACAGGCAATAGTGGTTGCGCTGGCGCTTGGCCTCGTACATGGCGCTGTCGGCGGCACGGACCAGTCCTTCGGCATCGCCGGCATGCCGCGGGTAGAGAGCGATGCCGATGCTCGGGGTGACGAAGTCGATGCGTTCGCCATTCAGCGCGATCGGTTGGACCAGCGCCGCCAGCAGGCGTTCTGCGAGGCGCTGCGGATTGTTTTCCTGGCTGTCCTCGAGGAGCACGGCGAATTCGTCGCCGCCCAGGCGGTAGGCCTTGTCCGGCTGCCGCAGGGTGCTGCGTACCCGTTCGGCGACGGTCCTGAGGAGGGCATCGCCGATGTCGTGGCCGAAGCGGTCGTTGACCTCCTTGAAGCGGTCCAGGTCCAGGTACAGCAGCGCCAGTTCGCTTCCGCCGGAGCCGGCGCGAAGCAACGCCTGGCCGAGCTGTTCGTCGAAGGCCTTGCGGTTGCCCAGGCCGGTCAGCGGGTCGCGGTAGGCCATTTCCAGCAATTGCTGCTGGTAGGCGATCTGGTCGCTGACGTCGCGGACGATGCCGCGGTAGCCCCGTAGTTCGCCCTGCAGGTCGTGGATCAGCGAAACCGTGGCCTCGAAGTAGCCGAGGCTGCCGTCGGCGCGCTGCCGGGGGATGGCGAAGGTCTTGCCTGCGCCGCTCTGCATGGCGCGCTGGAAGGGTTGGCGGGCACGCGCCAGGTCGTCTTCGCCGAGCAGTTCGTAGTAGGGATGGCCGATCAGCGTTTCGCGCGTCTGGCCGAGCAGTTGGCAGAGCGCGGGGTTGACGGTGAGGATCACGCCGTCGACGTCCATTTCGAAGTAGCCGTCGCGCATCGACTGGAGGATCGCCCGGTCGCGCGCCTCGCTGTGTTCCAGGCGCTCGAGCATCTGGTTCATCTCGCCCGCCAGTTGTCCCAGCTCGTCGTTGCCGAAGTCGCTCAGGCGTATCGAGTGGGCGTTGCGTCCGACTTCGGCGACCTCCCGGTTGAGCCGTTGGACACGGCGCAGGACCCACAGCTCCAGGGCCAGGTAGCCGACCAGGAAAGCGCCCAGCGCGACCAGCAGGGAGGCGCCGAGGAAGAAGTTGATGGCCTTCTCGCCCTGGATGTAGAGCAGGCGTTTCTTGGTGATGTCGAAGCGCAGCTGCGGCTCGCCGCTGGAACTCAGGTACTGCACCGAGACCTGCTGGACATGTTCGCCGATGAACCGCCGTGGGCTGAGCAGGGCCTGGTTGTGGGTACTGCCGCTGCGGCTGCGCAGCGGCTTCCAGGTGGAGTCGGTGGCGATGTTGGGCATCGGTTGCAGGTCGGCCTGCATCTGTTCGCGGAGGTTGGCCAGGCGTTCCCGGTCGAGGAAGTAGCCGGCGAGGATCGCGCCCTTCGCCGGCGCGCTACCCTGGTTGTTGCTGATAGGCACGCTGACCAGCAGGGTCGGCAGGTTGTCGACCAGCAGCAGCTCGCTCAGGCTGTGGTCGGTGCGTCCGCGAAAGTCCAGCGCGCCGAGGCGGATGGCGCGTTGCTGCAGTGCCTCGAGCAGGGCCTGGTCGCTCGCCGAGGGGGCGCCGAAGAGCACGCGCTGGTCGGGCGCGGGCGGGGACCACTGCTTCAGTTGCAGGTGACCCCGGTCGTCGAGGAACAGGACGAAGTCGAATCCCAGGTCGTCGAGCATCTCGTGGTCGAGGTTTTCCTGTTCGAAGGTCTCGTTGGGGCGCTGGATGAAGTCGTAGCTGGCATCCCACCAGGCGTAGGTGCGAACGATGTCCAGGTGGCGCTTCAACTCGAAGTCCAGCCGGTTGTGCAGGACGGTGGCGCCCTCTTGCAGGCGTTGCTGGTCCTCTCGGTCGAAACGGCTCAGCAGGATGCTTTCCGACAAGAGCCAGATACCGCCGAGACTGGCGGCCAGCAACGGCAGGAATAGCCAGAGCAGGCGTGTGCGTAGGGGCATGCGGTGAGGACGGGTAATGGGCGACAGCATGAGTCTAGCCGCAGGTTGAGAGCATAGGCTGACTCTATCGTGCGAATTGAAATTCGACATTTCAATGCATCGTCGTGGCTGGGTAACCTGCGCTGCATATTCTTCCGGGAGCCTGGCGTCGCCGGGCGGAACCCAACCTTCTAGGAGCCTCGCGATGAGCGTACTGGTCAACAAGCAAGCCCCCGATTTCACTGCCGCCGCGGTCCTCGGCGACGGTTCCATCGTCGATGCCTTCCAGCTTTCCAGCCTGCGCGGCAAGTACGTCGTACTGTTCTTCTGGCCGCTCGACTTCACTTTCGTCTGCCCCTCGGAAATCATCGCCCACAACAACCGCATGGATAAGTTCCGCGAGCTGGGCGTCGAGGTGGTCGGTGTCTCCATCGACTCGCAGTTCACCCATCACGCCTGGCGCAGCACGCCGGTGGAGAAGGGCGGCATCGGTGCGGTCGAGTTCACCATGGTCGCCGACGTCAAGCACGAGATCACCCGCGCCTACGGCATCGAGCACGAGGACGGCGTGGCCTTGCGTGCTTCGTTCCTGATCGACCGCGCCGGGGTGGTCCAGCACCAAGTGGTGAACAATCTGCCGCTGGGGCGCGAGGTGGACGAGATGGTGCGCCTGGTCGAGGCCCTGCAGTTCACCGAGGAACACGGCGAGGTCTGCCCGGCCGGCTGGCGCAAGGGCCAGAAAGGCATGAAGGCGAGCGCCGAGGGCGTGGCCTCGTACCTGGCCGAGAACGCCGAGGCACTGTGATCCCGATGCCGGGCGCGAAGTGTGCCCGGCCGACCTTTTCCCGGGGCGACCGCTCCTTCCAAGCCTTCCCCATGTGCTTTGGTGGCCCCGCTTTTATTCGCGCCGACGCTGATGTCGGCAGGAGTCCGACGAGATGCCCGATACCCTCCGCCACGCCCGAGTGATCATCCTCGGTTCCGGTCCCGCCGGTTACAGCGCGGCTGTCTACGCCGCGCGCGCCAACCTCAAGCCGCTGCTGATCACCGGCATGCAGGCCGGCGGCCAGTTGACCACCACCACCGAGGTCGACAACTGGCCGGGCGATCCCCACGGCCTGACCGGCCCGGCACTGATGCAGCGGATGCAGGAGCACGCCGAGCGCTTCGAGACCGAGATCGTCTTCGACCACATTCATGCCGTGGACCTGGCCGGCAAGCCGTTCACCCTGCGCGGCGACAATGGCACCTACACCTGCGACGCACTGATCGTCGCCACCGGTGCCAGCGCGCGCTACCTGGGGTTGCCGTCGGAGCAGGCGTTCATGGGCAAGGGCGTGTCGGCCTGCGCCACCTGCGACGGTTTCTTCTACCGCAACCGCGAAGTGGCGGTGATCGGCGGCGGCAATACCGCTGTCGAAGAGGCCCTGTACCTGGCCAACATCGCCAGCCGGGTGACCCTGGTGCATCGTCGCGAAACCTTCCGCGCCGAGAAGATTCTCCAGGACAAGCTGCAGGCGCGGGTCGCCGAAGGCAAGATAGTGCTCAAGCTCAACGCCGAGGTCGATGAGGTGCTTGGCGACACGATGGGCGTCACCGGCGTGCGCCTGAAGACCCGCGATGGTGGCAGCGAGGAGATCGCCGTGGATGGCATGTTCGTCGCCATCGGCCATACTCCCAATACCTCGCTGTTCGAAGGGCAACTGGCCCTGAAGGACGGCTACCTGGTGGTCAACGGCGGGCGCGAAGGCAACGCCACCGCGACCAACGTACCGGGTGTGTTCGCCGCCGGCGACGTGGCCGACCACGTCTACCGCCAGGCGATCACCTCGGCCGGCGCCGGCTGCATGGCCGCGCTGGATGTGGAGCGCTATCTCGATTCGCTCTGATGAGAAGACAGCCCTGAGTGCTGCGTGCAAGGAAGGCCCCGCTTCGGCGGGGCTTTTCTTTGTCCGTTCGGAAGGCCGCGGGCAGTGGGTCGTCCGGTTACGCATCCGCCGACGGCGTACATCGGGGCCGAGCGGCGTGCCGGCAGAACACGACTTAAGGACGGCGGACTGCGAATAGAGCAATTGCTCTAGCCGGCCTAGAATCCAGACGCTTCATCCTTCCCACGACAACACAATAGAAGGAGCGTCATCCATGTTTCTCAGCCCTAGCGCGATCTGCCTGCTCGGCCTGATCGCCTGGACCCTGTTGCTGGTCTTCCTGCTGGTCAGCCAGCGCGGCCTGCTGGTACTCGGCGGGCGGATGGCGGTGAACGCCTTCGCCGCCGATGGCAGCAACACGCCTGGCGGTTTCGGCCAGCGGCTGGTGCGAGTCCATGCCAACTGCGTGGAGAACCTGCCGCTGCTGGCCGGCGCGCTGCTCTACGCGATCGCCAGCGGGCAGAGCAGCCTGACCGACCCGTTGGCGCCACTGGTGCTCGGCGCCCGGCTGTTCCAGTCGCTGATGCACCTGGTCAGCACCTCCGCGCTGTTCGTCTGGCTGCGTTTTGCCGGCTTCTTCGTGCAGTTGCTGGTGCTCGCCTGGTGGCTGCTGCTCCTCGCGGGGCTGGCCTAGCGGCGCCGGCTCAGTCGCCGGCGGCCAGTTGCTCGGCGAATACCTCGCGGTCGACGTTCGCTCCGCTGAGGATCAGGCCTACCTTCAGCCCCTTCAGGCGCTCGCGCTCCTGCCAGGCGGCGGCCAGCGCCGCCACCCCGGCGCCCTCGGCGACGTTGTGGGTGCTGGTGAAGCACAGGCGCATGGCCGCGCCGATCTCCCTGTCGCTGACCCGCACCAGACGATCGGCGCCGGCCAGGATCATTTCCAGCGCGCTCGGGTCCGGCGTACTGCACGCCATGCCGTCGGCCAGGCGGGTGTCGACCGGGTGGCTGATCGCCGTGCCGGCCTCGAACGACAGGGCGTAGGCCGGCGCATGGGCGGACACCACGCCGACGATGCGGGTCTTCAGGCCCAGCGCGTCGCGCGCGGCGATCAGGCCGCAGATGCCCGAACCCATACCGATCGGCACGTAGACTTCGTCAAGGTCGGCCAGCGCGGCGAACAACTCCAGGCTGTAGCTGGCGACCCCGGCCACCAGCCAGGGATGGAACGCCGGAATCAGGTGCAGGCCTTCGCGCCGGGCGCGCTCGGCGGCGTATTCGCGGGAGGCCTGGAAGTCCTCGCCGTGCTCGATCAGCTCCGCGCCAAGGCTGCGCATCGCCGCGTTCTTCTCGCGGCTGTTGCCGTGCGGCACGACGATGATCGGCTGGATGCCGTAGCGGCTCGCCGAGAAGGCCACCGACTGGCCGTGGTTGCCGCGGGTCGCGCTGATCACGGCGGCCGGCCGCTCGCCCTGGTGCGCCAGGTGGTGGAAATACACCAGGCCGCCGCGCAGTTTGAAGGCCCCCACCGGCAGGTGGTTCTCGTGCTTCATCCACACTTCGCAACCCAGTGCCTCGCATAGCAGCGGCCAGCGTATCTGCGACGTCGGCGGCAGGCTCTGGTGGACGATGGCGGCGGCCTGTTGGAGGGCGGCGAGAGAAAAAGGCATGCGTGGTTTCCCCGTGCTGGTGGTCGGACCAGCCTAGGGAGCGCACGGCAGATTGAACAGGCACACGTAGCCAGGGTTTCGCCGGGGGACTGTACCGTTGCGCGGATTCGCCGTCTCGCGGCGGGTGCCTGGCGGCGAAAACGACTGCCGCCCGGAGCGGGCGGCAGTCGAGGGCGTTACAGCAGGGTCCAGGCGTCCTGCCAGGCCATGCCCTTGCCCGGGGCGTAGTAGAGGTCCCAGCCCTTGCACCAGCCGGAGTTCGGGTAGGGCTTGCACTGGTAGCGCTTGCCATCGGCACCGCGCACTACGGTCCCGGCGTCGTATTGCTGCAGGCCTTGCGGATAGTCGAAGTCGACCTTGCCGTCGCCGCCCGGTTGCTCGCCGCCGCCCTCGACCGGCAGTTCGATGTCGACCTGGAAGCGGTAGCCGGCCTGGCGCACGTAGACCTGGTTGTCCTGCGAGCTGGCCACCGGGCTGACCGCCCCGTAGGCATCCAGCACGCCGACGTTGACCAGGGTGGAGTCCTGGTTGACCTTCTGCGCCAGCGCCAGCGGCCATTGCTTGGCACCGTTGTTGCCCTGGGCCAGGGTCAGGCTGTGACGCTGGGCGTCGCGGCCCTGGGCATCGAACAGGCGCAGGGTGACGGTGGCACCGGCCGGCAGGTCCTGCTGCGCGCGCAGGTTGCCCAGCGCTTGCCAGGGGTTGGCGACGGCGCCGCTGAAGCTCACGTCGATGCAGGCGTAGAAGGCTTCCGGGCTGTCCGAGCGCTGCCAGACGTTATAGATCACATGCTTGCCGGTCTTGCCCTGGGGCAGCGGGCAGTTCATCCGGTAGGTGCCGTTCTCCAGCTTGACGCTGGTGATCGAGCAGAACGGCGCGGGTTCCAGGTCGCTCCAGGCCAGCGGCTTCTCGGGGTTGTAGCCGTCCTTGGTGATGTAGAAGTCGAAGTAGCGGGTCGCGTGCGGCGCGCTGGCCTTGTAGACGAACTGGAAGTTGCCGCTGGCGTCCGGCGCGATGGCAGTGCTGGGCCAGTCGCTGCGAGCCAGGTTCAGGCCCTTGAACAGTGCCTTGCCGGCGCCGCAGAGCTGGCCGTCGGGGACCACCGCCTGGTGGTTGCCGTTGGCGTTGCCCTGGTTGACGCCATTCCAGTCGTACAGCGCCTGGGTGCCGCCGGCGGCGACGGCGGCCTTGCAGGCGGCCGACTTGGGATTCTCCGGACCTTCGAGGAAGCAGCCGTAGACCCGACTGGGCGGCGTTTCCATCGAGCCGTGGGCATGGGCTGCCTGGGGCAGGAACAGGGCGAGGGTGAGTGGCAGGAGTGCCAGGGTGGCTGAGTAGTGTTTCATGACAAGTCCTTTTTTCCAGAACCGGATTCATTTCGAAGCGGGCTGATCCTAGCCCTCGGTGCCGGTTTGAGGTCCCTACCAAATGTGACGGGCCGGTCAGATTCGCTACCCATTCCTGATGGATGTCGCGGAATGCAAAGCGGTCGGCACCCGCACTGTGAGCCGGTAGAGGCAGGCAAAGGGCCGCCATGGGGGCGGGGAAGGGAAGCCGGCGGGAAGGTGGCGGACCTGTCAGAACGATCAGTGTCCGCGCCCGGCCGCAGCCGGGCGGGAAGGGAACTAGACCTGGCTGCCGAGCTGTTCGGCGCGACGCAGCCAGCCCTGGCGCTGTTCCTCGCTGGAACTGCGCATCGGCGCGAACTCTTCCAGGCGGCGGGTGGCGATGCCACAGGCGCCGAGCACGCTGCGCACCATCTGCCGGTGCGCCGGCGGGCCCTTGAGGAAGCGCAGCCGCGACAGCGGCTGGTCGTGGCAGACCAGCAGGTCGGCGCTGCGCCCGCCCAGCAGTTGCTCCCAGTCCTTGTCCTGGGTGCCGCGGTAGCGGAAGGCGAAGCCCGGCTGCAGGACGCGGTCGAAGAAGCCCTGCAGCAACGCCGGCAGGCCGCCCCACCAGACCGGGTAGACGAACACCAGGTGCTCGGCCCAGTGGATCTGCCGCTGCGCTTCCAGCAGGTCGGGTTCGAGCACCTGGCTCTGTTCGTAGCCTTCGTGGAGGATCGGGTCGAAGGCCAGCTCGCCCAGCTTCAGTTCGCGCACCACGTGATCCTTGCTGCGCGCGCCCTGGGCGTAGCATTCGGCGAGCAGGTGGCAGAAGCTCTTGCGCTTGGGCGAGCCGACGATCAGCAGGATGCGCTTGCCGTCGCCTTCCAGCGGGGTGGCGCCGGTCTTGGCGGTTTCAACCATGGTGGCCGGCCTCCAGCATCTGCTCCGGCCGTACCCATTCGTCGAACTGCGCTTCGTCCAGGTAGCCCAGCTGCAGCGCCGCGGCGCGCAGGGTGGTGCCTTCGGCGTAGGCCTTCTTGGCGATTTCGGCGGCCTTGTCGTAGCCGATGTGCGGGTTCAGTGCGGTGACCAGCATCAGGCCGCGCTCCAGCAGGTCGGCCATGCGCTGGGCGTCCGGCTCCAGGCCGGCGACGCAATGCTTGTTGAAGTTGCGGCAGCCGTCGGCGAGCAGGCGGATGGACTCCAGCAGGTTGTAGACGATCACCGGCTTGAACACGTTGAGTTGCAGATGGCCCTGGCTGGCGGCGAAGGAAATCGTGCTGTCGTTGCCCATGACCTGGCAGGCCAGCATCGACAGCGCCTCGCACTGGGTCGGGTTGACCTTGCCGGGCATGATCGAGCTGCCCGGCTCGTTGGCCGGCAGCTTCACCTCGGCGAAGCCGGCGCGTGGGCCGGAACCGAGCAGGCGCAGGTCGTTGGCGATCTTCATCAGGGCCACCGCCAGGCTCTTCAGGGCGCCGGAGAGGATGACCAGCGGCTCGTGGCCGGCCAGGGCGGCGAACTTGTTCGGCGCGGCGACGAAGGGCAGGCCCGATTCGGCGGCGATTTCCGCGGCGATGGCGTCGGCGAAGCCCTTCGGCGCGTTGAGCCCGGTGCCCACCGCGGTGCCGCCCTGGGCCAACTGGTAGACCGCCGGCAGCGCCGCGCGGATGGCGCGCTCGGCGTAGTCGAGCTGGGCGACGAAGGCCGAGAGTTCCTGGCCGAAGGTGATCGGCGTGGCGTCCATCAGGTGGGTGCGCCCGGTCTTGACCAGGCTGGCGTGCCGCGCCGACTGTTCGGCGAGACCGCCGGAAAGCTCGGCGATGGCCGGCAGCAATTGTTCGTGCACGGCCTTGGCGGCGGCGATGTGCATGGCGGTGGGGAAGCTGTCGTTGGAACTCTGCGCGCGGTTGACGTGGTCGTTGGGATGCACCGGCGACTTGCCGCCACGCGGATTGCCGGCCAGTTCGTTGGCGCGGCCAGCGATCACCTCGTTGACGTTCATGTTGGTCTGGGTGCCGCTGCCGGTCTGCCAGACCACCAGCGGGAAGTGTTCGTCGTGGCGGCCTGCGAGGACTTCGTCGGCGGCCTGTTCGATCAGCCGGGCGACTTCCGGCGGCAGTTCGCCGAGGTGGTCGTTGACCCGCGCGGCGGCTTTCTTGATCAGCGCCAGGGCGTGGATCACGGCGAGCGGCATGCGCTGGCCGCCGATGGCGAAGTTCTCCAGCGAACGCTGGGTCTGGGCGCCCCAGTAGGCGTCGTCGGGCACCTCGATGGTGCCCAGGCTATCGGTTTCGGTCCGGCTCATGAGTGTTCTCCAGGGTGCGTATCCGGCAGTTTAGGCCTTCGCTCCCGCCTTGGGTTCCGCTCCCGTCGCTTCCTCGTGGGCATTTTTCGCCGCGCTGCGGGTCGGAAATAGATTGCCCGCCGCCGGCCTCACCAGCGCGCGCGGGTCGAACCGATCCAGCCGAGGGCGCCGTCCACCGGCACGCAGTCGCCGTCGTCGTGGCGCAGGGTGCCGTTGAAACGGCCGAACCACTGGCGGGTATTGGCATAGAACAGGCCGACGCTGGGCCGCGCCTGGTGCAGCTGTTCGGGACGGAAGAGCAGCTCGACGCGACCGCAGGCGCTGTCCAGGCGCCATTCGGCCAGCGGGTCGCGAGGCTCGCGGATGTGCACGTCGTCGAGCACGCGGCTGAGCTTGCCGCCGAACCACAGGGCGTTCTCGCGCAGGTCGCTGGCTTCGGTCCAGCCGGTGCCGAAGTTGCCGGCGATGCCGCCGGGGGCGGCGAAGGCGGCGCGGGTCCAGTAGGTATGCAGCGGCCAGACGCCGCGGCCGAAGTCCAGCGCGGCGAAGCTCTGGCCCGCCTGGCAGTCGTAGCGTCGGCGGCCGAGCTGCAGGCAGCCGCTGATCGGCAGGCCGAGCTGGCGGCTGCAGGCATGGAAGGTGTGTTCGCCCATCGGCACCACCAGGTTCACCGACTCCAGGTGCGACGGTCGTCGCACTTCCAGCGCCAGCTCCAGCGGCAGGCCGCCGAGGTCCGGGGCCTGGCCGGTGACGCGCAGGCGCCCGGGCTGTTCGTCGAAGCGCAATTGCAGGCGGGGATGCTCGAAGGCATGGCTGGCCTGCGGCTCGTCGGGCAACTGGCAGCCGAGGCCGAAGAAGCGGATCTGCGTGTGCGCTACCGCCTGGCCGCTGTCCAGGTCGAGGAAATAGGCGGCGCCGTAGGTCAGGTAGTCGAGGTCGGCGATGGTCAGCGAGAGCATCCAGCCGGGGCTGACGATGCACCAGTGGTTCCAGCGCTTGCGCCGGCCGAAGTGGCCGGGGATGTGGCAGAGCACCCGCGGCCGGGCGGACCAGCCGACCGCCCGGGGATCGAGCCGGCCGTGGCTGTCGCAGAGGTTGCGCAGGGGCGGGGGCGATACGGCGAGGGTATCGGCGGCGGTTCCGTTCATCTAACACATCCATGTGACAGGCTGACGCAAGCATGCCGGCTGCGGAAGGAAGGCGGCAAGTACCCACTACAGAACTGATAGTAGACGGCATGGAGCGGGCGGGCGCCGGATAGGATTCTCCCGATATTCGGCGCCGCGCTTGAGCGGATTTCGAACTTAGGCGCAGAATGTCGGGTCCCACGGACACATCTACCCAACCTCAAGGATTTTCCATGACCCGTCTTCGCCTCATCGGCAGCGCCGTGCTGCTCAGCCTCAGCTCCATGGCCATGGCCGATTCCGCCAGCCAGGCCGAGCAATTCCTCAAGCTGGTCCATGCCGACAAGCTGACGGTCCCGGTCTATGCCCAGGTGCAGCAGATGCTGGCCCAGCGCTTCGCCCAGGCCAAGGCGCCGGAGAGCAAGAAGGCGGTTCTCGAGCGTTACCAGGCCAAGGCCAATGCCGAACTGGACCGCGCCATCGGCTGGGACAAGATCAAGCCCGAGCTGATCAAGCTCTACACCACCAACTTCACCGAGTCCGAGCTGAAGGACCTGAATGCCTTCTACCAGTCGCCGCTGGGCAAGAAGGTGCTGGAGAAGATGCCGCGCCTGACCGCCGAATCCGCCCAACTGACCCAGGCCAAGCTGCAAGGCGCCGTCGAGCCGGTGAACAAGCTGATGGCCGACATGGACAAAGAACTCGGCGTCGCCGCGCCGGCCCAGAAGAAAAAGTGAGTCGTGATTCGCGATGAGCATGCGTGACCGTATCCAGACCGCCCTGCAGCCCCTCGATCCGCAACACGTCGAGGTGCTCGACGAGAGCCACATGCACAGCCGCGGGCTGGAGACCCACTTCAAGGTGGTGCTGGTCAGCCCGCAGTTCGCCGGGTTGAACGCGGTGAAGCGGCACCAGAAGGTATATGCCACCCTCGGTGGGTTGATGGGCGAGTTCCACGCCCTGGCGCTGCATACCTTCACCCCTGAGGAGTGGAGCCAGGCTGCGGTGCCGGCCTCGCCGACCTGCCGCGGCGGGAGCAAGCACGACATACCCTGAGACGGCGTCCGTCGCGGCGGGGTGCAGAGCCTGCCCCTGCTGCGCTAGACTACGCACCCAGCGCCGGCCTTCCGCCGGCGTTGTCGTTTCCATGGCGCCAGCGGCTGGCGCTTTTCGTTCCGGTCCGCCCTTTACGCGGGCGACCACCTGGAGGCTATATCCCCATGACATCCATCGTCGTGGCGGCGCTGTACAAGTTCGTGACTCTCGACGATTACGTGGCGCTGCGTGAACCCCTGCTGCAAACCCTGCTCGACAACGGTGTGAAAGGCACCTTGCTGCTGGCCGAGGAAGGCATCAACGGCACCGTCTCCGGTAGCCGCGAAGGCATCGATGCGCTGTTCGCCTGGCTGCGCAGCGATCCCCGGCTGGCCGATATCGAGCACAAGGAATCCTACTGCGACGAACAGCCGTTCTACCGCACCAAGGTCAAGCTGAAGAAGGAAATCGTCACCCTCGGCGTGCCTGGCGTCGATCCGAACAAGCAGGTCGGCCAGTATGTCGAGGCGAAGGACTGGAATGCCCTGATCAGCGATCCGGAAGTCCTGCTGATCGATACCCGCAACGACTACGAGGTGGCGATCGGCACCTTCGAGGGCGCGGTCGATCCGAAGACCAGGTCGTTCCGCGAGTTCCCCGAGTACATCAAGGCCCACTACGACCCGGCGCGGCACAAGAAGGTGGCGATGTTCTGCACCGGCGGCATCCGCTGCGAGAAGGCTTCCAGCTACATGCTCGGCGCCGGTTTCGAGGAGGTCTTCCACCTCAAGGGCGGCATCCTCAAGTACCTCGAAGAGGTGCCGCAGGAACAGAGCCTGTGGCGCGGCGACTGCTTCGTATTCGACAACCGCGTGACCGTGCGCCACGATCTTAGCGAGGGCGAGTACGATCAGTGCCACGCCTGCCGCAACCCGGTTTCGCTGGAGGACCGCCAGTCCGAGCACTACGTGCCCGGCATCAGCTGTCCGCACTGCTGGGACTCGCTGAGCGAGAAGACCCGCGCCGGCGCTCGCGAGCGGCAGAAACAGATCGAACTGGCGCGGCAGCGCAACCAGCCGCACCCGCTCGGTCGCGATCCGCGCCAGTCCACGCTGGAGAACTGAACCTTGGCCAAGGCCCGCCTGCTGTACGTGATGGACCCCATGTGCTCCTGGTGCTGGGGCTTCGCCCCGGTCGCCGAGGCGCTGTCCCGGCAGGCGGTCGCCGACGGCGTCGCTTTCCACCTGGTAGCCGGTGGCCTGCGCGCCGGCCACGGCGCGGCGCTCGACCCGAATACCCGCGGCTACATCCTCGGCCACTGGCAGACCGTGCAGCAGACCACCGGCCAGCCGTTCCGCTTCGACGACGCGTTGCCCGAAGGCTTCGTCTATGACACCGAGCCGGCCTGCCGGGCCCTGGTGGCGGCGCGCAGCCTCGACGAGGAAAGCGCCTGGCCGCTGGTAAGGGCGATCCAGCGGGCGTTCTACGCCGAGGGTCGCGATGTCACCCAGGCGGCGGTGCTCGCCGGCCTGGCGGAAGCGGTGGGGCTTCCGCGCATCGAGTTCGCCGCGGCCTTCGACAGCGGCGAGGCGCGTGACGCCACCGCCGCCGATTTCGTCTGGGTCCAGGATCTCGGCATCGCCGGGTTCCCGACCCTGCTGGCCGAACGCAACGGCCAACTGGCGTTGCTCACCAACGGCTACCAGCCGCTTGCCGAACTTTCACCCTTGCTCGGCCGCTGGCTGGAACGGGGCCGGCATGAGTGAGCGCGGAGACCGCCTGAGCTGGGCGGAGATTCGTCGACTCGCACTGCGCCATAAGAAAGCCCTGTTGTTCGCCAACCTGGTGGCGGTGCTGGCCACCCTCTGCACCGTGCCGATTCCCTTGCTGCTGCCGCTGCTGGTGGACGAAGTGCTGCTCGGCAAGGGTGACGGCGCGCTGCGTTTCATGGACCGCCTGTTGCCCGCCGACTGGCAGGTGGCGTTCGGCTACATCGGCCTGATGCTGGCGGCGACCCTTCTGTTGCGGGGGGCGGCGCTGGTGTTCAACGTGCTCCAGGCGAAGCTGTTCGCGCGGCTGTCCAAGGACATCGTCTACCGCATCCGCCTGCGTCTGATCGAGCGCCTCCGGCATATCGCCCTGGGCGAATACGAAACCCTCGGCGGCGGGTCGATCAGCGCCCACCTGGTCACCGACCTGGATACCCTGGACAAGTTCGTCGGGGAAACCCTCAGCCGCTTCCTGGTCGCCTTGCTGACGCTGCTCGGCACCGCCGCGATCCTGGTCTGGATGCACTGGCAGCTGGCCTTGCTGATCCTGCTGTTCAACCCGCTGGTGATCTGGTCCACGGTGCAGCTGGGCAAGCGCGTCAAGCATCTCAAGAAGCTCGAGAACGACAGCACCGCGCGCTTCACCCAGGCGCTCACCGAGACCCTCGAGGCGATCCAGGAAGTCCGCGCCGGCAATCGCCAGGGCTATTTCCTCGGCCGCCTCGGCCACCGCGCCCAGGAGGTCCGCGACTACGCCGTGGCCTCGCAATGGAAGAGCGACGCCGCCGGGCGCGCCAGCGGCCTGCTGTTCCAGTTCGGCATCGACGTGTTCCGCGCCGCGGCGATGCTCACCGTGCTGCTCTCGGACCTGTCGATCGGCCAGATGCTCGCGGTGTTCAGCTACCTCTGGTTCATGATCGGTCCGGTCGAACAGCTGCTCGGCCTGCAATACGCCTACTACGCCGCTGGCGGCGCGTTGCAGCGGATCAACGAGTTGCTGGCGCGGGCCGACGAGCCGCGCTACCCGCCGCTGCGCGATCCGTTCGCCGGCCGCACGACCGTTGGCATCGAGGTGCGCGGGCTGGATTTCGCCTACGGCGAGGACAAGGTCCTGGAGCAGTTGGACCTGAACATCGGCGCCGGCGAGAAGGTTGCCCTGGTCGGCGCCAGCGGCGGCGGCAAGAGCACGCTGGTGCAACTGCTGCTCGGCCTCTACAGTGCGCAGCGCGGCAGCATCCGCTACGGCGGGGTGCCCCTGGAGGAAATCGGCCTGGACTGCGTGCGCGAACATGTCGCGGTGGTCCTCCAGCATCCGGCGCTGTTCAACGACAGCGTGCGGGCCAACCTGACCATGGGCCGCGAACGCAGTGACCAGGCCTGCTGGCGGGCTTTGGAGATCGCCCAGTTGGCCGACGGCGTGCGGCGCCTGCCGCAGGGGCTGGACACCGTGGTCGGGCGTTCCGGGGTGCGCCTGTCGGGCGGTCAGCGGCAGCGCCTGGCGATCGCCCGGATGATCCTCGCCGAGCCCAAGGTGGTGATCCTCGACGAGGCCACCTCGGCCCTCGACGCCGCTACCGAGTATGCCCTGCACCAGGCGCTCGGGGACTTCCTCGAAGGCCGCACCACATTGATCGTGGCCCATCGGCTGTCGGCGGTGAAGCAGGCCGACCGGGTCCTGGTCTTCGATGGCGGGCATATCGCCGAAGACGGCGATCACCAGCAACTGATCGCCGAAGGCGGCCTCTACGCCCGGCTCTACGGACATCTGCAACAGATGTGAGGCGCCAGGCTGTCGCCTGGCGGTTTTTCTCGTATATTCCATATAAGACATCCGGTTTTTATTGGCTGCGGCAATAAAAAACGCTGTCTGTTCCGCCAGGTGCAGGGCAGGTTCGGCAAACAGCCACTAGACTCCTACTGTTTGCCAGGTGTCCGCCTCCTCCAGCGTCGTGGCTGCCGGCAGGCAAGGCCTCGGGAGTTCTGCGACGGGATCTTGAGCGGCCGACAGGTGATGCAGTCAGGGGCGACGGAGACGGCGCCCGATCGCTTAGCGCCAGTTTGAATGGTAGATGGAATGAGGCAGAACCGGACTCTCGACAAGCCCCGCCTGCTCGGCCTGGTATGGCCCTTCATCGTCGTGGTGCTGCTGCAGGCCATGCTGGCGGGCGGCAGTCTCTACGTCCTCTCCGCGGTGCGCAGCTATGTCGGCGGCGAAAGCCTCTGGTCGAAGGGCCAGAAGGATGCCATCTACTACCTCACCCTCTATGCCGACTCACGCGCCGACGAAGACTTCCGCCGCTACGAGGAGGCCATCGCGATCCCCCTCGGCGACCGCGAGATGCGCCTTGCCTTGGACCAGCCCGACCCGGACATCGAGGCGGCCCGCCAGGGCATCCTCAAGGGCGGCAACCATGCCGACGACGTTACCGCGATCATCTGGCTGTACCGCAACTTCCACGACTTCAGTTACTTCGAGCGCGCCATCGAGCTGTGGCTGGTGGGCGACAAGTACGTCATGGAACTGATCGACGTCGCCGGCAAGATGCGCGCGGGCATCGGCGCCGGGCAGGCCAGCGCCGAGCAGGTGCAACAGTGGAAGACCGAGATCCACGCGATCAACGAGAAGGTCACGCCGGCGGCCAAGGCCTTCAGCGACGCCCTCGGCGAGGGCTCGCGGGCCTTGCTCAGGCTGCTGCTGGTGGCCAACCTGACCACCGCCAGCGTGCTCATCCTCCTGGCGTTCCTGCGGACCCGGCAGCAACTGATGCAGCGCCAGGAAGTGGAGAACGCCCTCGATGCCGAGCGCGAACGGGCCCAGATCACCCTGGCCTCGATCGGCGACGGAGTGATCACCGCCGACACCCAGGGGGGCATTTCCTACCTCAACCCGGCCGCCGAGCAGATGACCAACTGGACGCTGGACAAGGCCCGCGGCCTGCCCCTGGCGTCGCTGTTCCGGATCGTCGACGAAAGCTCGCGGGAGGAGGGCATGCTGCTGATCGAGCAGATCCTCAGCGGCGAGATCGACGGCGGTCGCGAGCATTCCAAGCTGGTTCTGCGTCACGACGGCAGCAGCGTGCCGGTGACCCTGGTGGGCGCGCCGATCCACCGTGGCGGCGAGATCACCGGGGTGGTCCTGGTGCTTCACGACATGACCCGCGAGCGCCAGTACATGGCGCGCCTGTCCTGGCAGGCGACCCACGATGCGTTGACCGGGCTGACCAACCGCCGCGAGTTCGAGTATCGCCTGCAGATAGCGCTGGAACGCCTGGAGCGCAACAGCGGGCGGCACGCCCTGATGTTCCTCGACCTGGACCAGTTCAAGCTGGTCAACGACACCTGCGGCCACGCCGCCGGCGACGAACTGCTGCGCCAGGTCTGTACCCTGCTGCAACAAGGCTTGCGCGAGGGCGACACGCTGGCGCGGCTGGGCGGCGACGAGTTCGGCATCCTGCTGGAGAACTGTCCGGCGGAAAAAGCCGTGGAGATCGCCGACCATCTGCGCAAGACCATCCAGGATCTGCACTTCACCTGGAGCGGGCAGCCGTTCAACTGCACCGTCAGCGTCGGCCTGGTGCACCTGCTGCCGGGTATCTCGACCCTCGAGGAGGCGCTGCGCTCCGCCGATATGGCCTGCTACATGGCCAAGGAAAAGGGCCGCAACCGGGTCCAGGTGTTCCATCAGGACGACGTCGAACTATCGATGCGCTTCGGCGAGATGACCTGGGTCCAGCGCATCCACCTGGCGCTGGAGGAAGACCGCTTCAGTCTCTATGCCCAGCCCATCGTGCCGCTGGGCGAAGGTGCGGAGGAGGGCTTGCACGTCGAACTGCTGCTGCGCCTGCGCGACGAGGGTGGGCGCCTGGTGCCGCCGCTGAGCTTCATACCCGCCGCCGAGCGCTACGGCCTGATGACGCTGATCGATCGCTGGGTGGTGGAGAATGCCTTCCGCACCCTTGTCGAGCGCGCCCAGGACCCTCGCGCCGAGCCGATCGGCACCTGCGCCATCAACCTCTCCGGCGCGACCATCGGCGACGAGTCGTTCCTGCAGTTCCTCACCGAGCTGTTCGCCCGTTACCGCATTCCGCCGCAGACGATCTGCTTCGAGGTCACCGAAACCGTGGCGGTTGCCAACCTGGCCAGCGCCATCCGCTTCATCAACGAGCTCAAGGACACCGGTTGTCGTTTCTCCCTGGACGATTTCTGCGCCGGCATGTCGTCCTTCATCTACCTCAAGCACCTGCCGGTGGATTACCTGAAGATCGATGGCAGCTTCGTCAAGGACATGCTCGAGGATCCCATCGATCGCGCCATGGTCCAGGTGATCAACCATATCGGCCACGTGATGGGCAAACGTACCATCGCCGAGTTCGTCGAGACCGTCGAAGTCATGGAAGCGCTGCGCGAGATCGGCATCGACTATGCCCAGGGCCTGGCCATCGGCGCGCCCCTGCCGTTCAGTCGCCAGCCTCCGGGGGCTGGAGTGGATGCCCAGGGCCTGTGGCCGAGCCTGGGACAGAACCTCCGGTAGGTGACCGCGGGGCGAAGAAAGAGTAGTTTCGCTGCTATGAGGCCGTTGCCGACAAGAAGAGAAGGGAGACGGGTGTGAGCGAGTTCTTTGACCGTACGGGCCCCTTGCAGGAGGCGGGAAGCTATCCGCAGTGGGCGCAGCAACTGATCGTCGACTGCCAGGCGAGCAAGGACCGGGTTTCCGGTCACGAGCTGTACCGGCGCATGCGCGACGCCGAGCTGAGCCCGGCGCTGATGCGCCTGTACCTGATCGGCGGCTGGCCGGTGGTCGAGCAGTTCCCCTTGTACATGTCGCAGAACCTGCTGAAGACCCGTTTCGCCCGCCATCCCGGCGAAGACATGGCGCGCCGCTGGCTGATGCGCAACATTCGGGTCGAACTCAACCACGCCGACTACTGGCTGCACTGGGCCGAGGCCCACGGCGTGAGCCTGGCCGAGATCCAGGCGCAAGACGTGCCGGCCGAACTGCACGCGCTCAGCCACTGGTGCTGGCACACCTGCGCCAGCGACTCACTGGCGGTGGCCATGGCCGCCACCAACTACGCCATCGAAGGCGTCACCGGCGAGTGGTCGGCGCTGGTCTGTTCGAACGGCGTCTACGAAAACGCCTTCCCCAAGGAAGGCCGCAAGCGCGCCATGAAGTGGCTCAAGCTCCACGCCCAGTACGACGATGCCCACCCCTGGGAGGCGCTGGAGATCATCTGCACCCTGGCCGGCACCAATCCCAGCGCCGAGCTGCGCCGGCAACTGCGCGACGCGATCTGCAAGAGCTACGACTACATGTACCTGTTCCTCGAGCGCTGCATGCAGCTGGAGGAGGCGCGCAGCGCCCGCAAGCTCGCGGTCGGCGCGGAGTAGTCTTGCGCGCAGCGGAATCCCGGCGTGTTCCGCCGGGATTCCGCTGGTCCTCAAGGCACCAGGATGATCTTCTCGCAGGTGCCTTCGTTCACCGCCCGGTACTGCTCGACGCCCTGCTCCAGCGGGACTTCCCGCAGCCCGTCCGGCAGCGGCAGGCGGCCTTGGTCGAACAGCTTGCCGAAGGCGTCGAGGAAGCCTGCGCAGGCTTCCACGCCATAGAGCAGCGAGTTGATCCCCACCACCGAGCCACCGCGACGGTACAGGTTCAACGCCGGCAGGCGCACATGGCCGTCGGCCGGTGCGGCGATGATCGCCAGGCGACCGAAGGCGGCCAGCGCCGGGACCGCCGCCTCGAGCCAGAAACCGGTCGTATCGAAGATCACCTCGGCCCCGCCGGGGAAGATCCCTTCCACCTGTGCCGCCAGTTCGGCCGGCTCGCCCAGCAGCAGCGCGGCGATGCCCTGCGTTTCCAGCGCCTGGCGTTGCTCCTCGCGCCGCACCGCGCCGATCGCTTCGGCCCCCAGGGCCTTGGCCAGCGCCAGCGCGGCCTTGCCGACCGCGCCGTTGGCGCCGATTACCAGGAGCCGGGTGCCGGCCTTGACCTGGCTGCGTTGCAGGGCGTCCCAGGCGGTGCTGTAGGGCACCCCGCAACTGGCGGCCTGGGCGAAGCTCAGGCTTTCCGGCTTGAGCGCGACGCCGGCGGCCGGCAGGGTCAGGAACTGCGCGTGGCTACCGTCGCGGAAGAATCCCGGCTCCCGCCCGGTGCCCCAGACCGCCTGGCCGAGCAGAGCCTTCGGTCCCTCCACCACCACCCCGGCGAAGTCGCGGCCCGGTACCCGGGGCAGGGTGGTATAGGGGAAGCGGCCGAGGACGTTCTTCACGTCGCTCGGATTCAGCCCGGCGGCGCGGATTTCCACCCGCACCTCATCGGCGGCGGGAAGCGGGTCGGGCATGTCCACCAGCTCGAGGGCGGCGAGGTCGCCGGTACGGTCGAATTGCAGTGCTTTCATCGGGGGCTCCGTGTCGTCGCGGCGATCAGTGCAGCCACTGCTGCAGCAGGTCGCGGCCAAGGGGGAAAAGCTGTTCGCCGAGCTGCATGCCAAGCAGGCCGACCAGGGCGATGGCGGGTGGCGCCGGCGAGCGGAAGTCGAGTACGGCGTAGAGCGCGCCGACCAGCAGGCCGATGCCGAGGGAGATCAGGTAGTTCATGG
>OKFU01000279.1_pt1 | contig 18205 bp, 15 predicted proteins | sample 1610491 | NCBI WGS metagenome assembly OKFU01 (sample SAMN04436656, study PRJEB24849) | human gut metagenome | biome: human gut; feature: NICU; material: stool | host: Homo sapiens | place: USA: Saint Louis, MO | collected 2010-05-24
CCACGTCGGCGCTGGCCGCGCCGGCCTCGTCGTTGCCTGTGCCCTGCCGGACGAAGCGCTCGCTCTCGGCGGCGGCCAGGGTCAGGGCCAGACGGGCCTGCTCCGGCTGCTCGCGGATCGCTTCGCCCAGGTCGCCGCCGCTGCCGGGGCTGGCCAGGGCGTTGCGGATCACCTGGTCGACCTGGTTCCACGACAGCCGCGCCGCCAGGTAGAGGGCGACCAGCCGCTGCACCGGATAGCCGCACTGCTCCAGTTGTTCCCAGCCGCGCGGCTGGCGATGACGGGTGAAAGTCTCCAGCGGCAGGTGGCAGGCCTGGTGCGCGGTCAGCGCGGCCAGGCTGCCGCCTTCGGGGAAGTGCAGGCGATGACTGATGACCGTGGGCTTGATGTCCAGGTCATGCTTCGCCGGGTTGCCGGCGAGCACCCGGTAGATCTTGCCTTCCCAGGTATCGTCGAGGTTGCAGCGCTGCTGGGCGAGGTAGTTGTAGACCCCGTCCAGCGGGTCGAGCAGGCACAACACCTTGCCGCTGGCCCATTCGCTCCAGCGCTTTTCCCGGCGCGGCTGGGCCTGGGCCATGACCACGCTGACCCCGGCATGGCTGATGGCGAGCGTCGGCTGCATCTCGTTGCTCTCGTGCGCCCTGACGAAGAAGGTGGCATCGCGCGCCAGCTTCGCCAGCAACTCGTCGCCCATCTCGATGGTGTAGATCGGCGACATGTGGCTGAGCTGGTTACCGGCGTTCAGTTCGTGGATGAACACCTTGATGTTCGAAGGCTTCTCGTGGCCGATCGGCACCAGCCAGTTCAGCGACCAACTGCCGCGCGCCTGGCGCGTGTAGCTGTAGCGCACCGGCTTGTTCGGCTCGACGCCGCCTTCGAGGCGGATGGTCAGGCCGTCGCTGGTGATGCTGAGGGCGTTGTCGATGGCCAGCTTGAGCGCGTCGTTGCCGCCCTCCAGGACCATGGAGTAGTGCAGCACGCCCTGGCCGTTGGTGTCGGCGATGGCCGGGTCGACGCTCATGCGGCTGGAACGCACGCCGTCCTTGAGGTCGAGCACGCAGGCCTTGGCGCATTCGTTCCAGAGGTCGAAGGCTTCCTCGGCGGCGGACGCGGACGAGCCGCCGGCGAGCAGGCCGAGGCTGGCGACCAGGGGGATCCAATGGGGTATCAGGTGCATCGCGATGGCTCCTGTGATGGGTGAAGGATGAGGCTGATCGAGCGGTTGGTTTTTCTTGTCGGGCGGGCCGGCGGAGAGCGGCGGGGCGTCTAGGGTGCGGGATGCGGGGAGGCTGGCGGGGAGCGGAAGAGGGCTTTTATGGGATTTATGAACTGGATTGCAGAGTGGTGAATGTGCGAACGGGAGGCTTGCCGATCGGCGTGTGCATGCAGGGCGTCCATCTCGGCCTGGTGGTGGCAGCCCGGCCTGTCAGTCAGGCGCCTGGCAACCCAGGGTGACGACCAGTTCGCGGCCGCTCGCCAAGCCGGTGTCCGCCGCCAGGGTCAGCGTGCGCGGCGTGTCTTGGCGACTATCGAGCAGCCCCTCTTGAAGCACGAGGCTGTCGGCGCTGGCGCCCCTGGCCAGCAGCCGATATCGCACCAGCGCTGAGGTACAGCCGCATTCGCCGGTGGAGCGCCGGGCCTCAAGGGTGAGTGGCAGGTGCAACTGGCCCTCCGCCGTGTGCGGTGCACCGAGCCGGGCGGCGAGGCAGGCGGAGAGGGCATTGTCGAGCGTCGCCGCGTCGGCGAATGGAGCGGCCAGGCAGAGGCTGCCGAGGAGCAGGGCTTTGGCGTCCATGTCGGGGTTCCGCTGGGGATGGAAAGGGCATCATGGCTGAGGTGGCTTTATTCGTCGAACGATGGCTGGCCCTGCCGGTAGATCGGCCAGGACTTCATGCGCTGCGGAAACGGCCTGACCAAGTGCAGCGGCTTGCAATCAAAAACGCTGGGCTCGCAATCAGCGTGGTTTTGTCCGGAAGCTCGCGAAGGGGCGGCATGGATGAATTTTGAAAGTGGGAGTTCGTTAATGAACCGAAGGTATGCGGCTTCCGTGACTGGCCGGGGTAGATGAGGTGTGCGTTAAGGAAATGACCGTTTGACGCAGGCGCGATTATAAGAGGAGAGAGAGCACACCTTCTGGATCATCTAAACACGGGATATTGAAGTTGATTGCAGTGTATTGCCGATGCATTGGGACTTATTGACTGGGAGAGGGTTCTCTAGGTGGGAGTCGCTCAATACATTACACTTTCAAATTAATGTAGGGGCGATCTATGGCTGTCAATGATTACGAACCTGGTTCGATGGTTATTACACATGTGCAGGGTGGTGGGCGTGACATAATCCAGTATATTCCTGCTCGATCAAGCTACGGTACTCCACCATTTGTCCCACCAGGACCAAGTCCGTATGTCGGTACTGGAATGCAGGAGTACAGGAAGCTAAGAAGTACGCTTGATAAGTCCCATTCAGAGCTCAAGAAAAACCTGAAAAATGAAACCCTGAAGGAGGTTGATGAACTCAAGAATGAAGCGGGGTTGCCAGGTAAAGCGGTCAGTGCCAATGACATCCGCGATGAAAAGAGTATCGTTGATGCACTCATGGATGCCAAAGCAAAATCGCTAAAGGCCATTGAGGATCGCCCGGCCAATCTTTATACGGCTTCAGACTTTCCTCAGAAGTCAGAGTCGATGTACCAGAGTCAGTTGCTGGCCAGCCGAAAATTCTATGGAGAGTTCCTGGATCGCCATATGAGTGAGCTGGCCAAAGCGTACAGCGCCGATATCTATAAGGCGCAAATCGCTATCTTGAAACAAACGTCTCAAGAGCTGGAGAATAAAGCCCGGTCATTGGAAGCAGAAGCCCAGCGAGCCGCTGCTGAGGTGGAGGCGGACTACAAGGCCAGGAAGGCAGATGTCGAGAAAAAAGTGCAGTCCGAGCTTGACCAGGCTGGGAATGCTTTGCCTCAACTGACCAATCCAACGCCAGAGCAGTGGCTTGAACGCGCTACTCAACTGGTTACGCAGGCGATCGCCAATAAGAAGAAATTGCAGACTGCAAACAATGCCTTGATTGCCAAGGCACCCAATGCACTGGAGAAACAAAAGGCAACCTACAACGCCGATCTCCTGGTGGATGAAATCGCCAGCCTGCAAGCCCGGCTGGACAAGCTGAACGCCGAAACGGCAAGGCGCAAGGAAATCGCTCGTCAAGCGGCGATCAGGGCTGCCAATACTTATGCCATGCCAGCCAATGGCAGCGTTGTCGCCACCGCCGCAGGCCGGGGTCTGATCCAGGTCGCACAAGGCGCCGCATCCCTTGCTCAAGCGATCTCCGATGCGATTGCCGTCCTGGGCCGGGTCCTGGCTTCAGCACCCTCGGTGATGGCCGTGGGCTTTGCCAGTCTGACCTACTCCTCCCGGACTGCCGAGCAATGGCAGGACCAAACGCCCGATAGCGTCGTTACGCCCTGGGCATGGATGCCGCTAAATTGGGGCTTCCCCCAAGCGTAAACCTGAACGCGGTTGCAAAAGCCAGCGGTACCGTCGATCTGCCGATGCGCCTGACCAACGAGGCACGAGGCAACACGACGACCCTTTCGGTGGTCAGCACCGATGGTGTGAGCGTTCCGAAAGCCGTTCCGGTCCGGATGGCGGCCTACAATGCCACGACAGGCCTGTACGAGGTTACGGTTCCCTCTACGACCGCAGAAGCGCCGCCACTGATCCTGACCTGGACGCCGGCGAGTCCTCCAGGAAACCAGAACCCTTCGAGTACCACTCCGGTCGTACCGAAGCCGGTGCCGGTGCCGGTATATGAGGGAGCGACCCTTACACCGGTGAAGGCTACCCCGGAAACCTATCCTGGGGTGATTACACTACCGGAAGACCTGATCATCGGCTTCCCGGCCGACTCGGGGATCAAGCCGATCTATGTGATGTTCAGGGATCCGCGGGATGTACTGGTGCTGCGACTGGCAAGGGACAGCCCGTCAGCGGTAATTGGCTCGGCGCCGCCTCTCAAGGTGAGGGGGCTCCAATTCCAAGCCAGATTGCGGATAAACTACGTGGTAAGACATTCAAAAACTGGCGGGACTTTCGGGAACAATTCTGGATAGCTGTGGCTAATGATCCTGAGTTAAGTAAACAGTTTAATCCTGGTAGTTTAGCTGTAATGAGAGATGGAGGGGCTCCTTATGCCAGAGAGTCAGAACAGGCTGGCGGGAGAATAAAGATCGAAATCCACCACAAGGTTCGAATAGCAGATGGAGGCGGCGTTTACAATATGGGGAACCTTGTTGCAGTAACGCCAAAACGTCATATAGAAATCCACAAGGGAGGGAAGTGATATGAAGTCCAAGATTTCCGAATATACGGAAAAAGAGTTTCTTGAGTTTGTTAAAGACATATACACAAACAATAAGAAAAAGTTCCCTACCGAGGAGTCTCATATTCAAGCCGTGCTTGAATTTAAAAAACTAACGGAACACCCAAGCGGCTCAGACCTTCTTTACTACCCCAACGAAAATAGAGAAGATAGCCCAGCTGGAGTTGTAAAGGAAGTTAAAGAATGGCGTGCTTCCAAGGGGCTTCCTGGCTTTAAGGCCGGTTAGTTGGCCATCAACAAGCCCCGTTTCGACGGGGCTTGTTCCATGTTGACGCTGCTCTATCTTGACAGTCTGTCCTGAATATTCTTGAAGACAATCACATTATGAGCCGCAACCACCGCAAAACACCCATCGTCGGGCGCACGAGCTGCCGTAGCGAGCTCTCCACGTTGGCCAGCAGCCCACCTCTCCCTACTGGAAAGTCAGGTCAATAACACTGGTGCCACGTAAGGATGGGCGTTCCTACTGGCCCCTCATACGCCAGGCTGCTACGGCAGATCGTGTCGCTAACCTCAAGGGACACAACCCGCAAGAACGCGCGTCCCTGAAAAAGCGCCTGCTGCGCAAGTGGATGAGCAAATGAGTACATCCAACATCCAGGCATTGGCCAGCACTGGGCACAGCTCGCCAAAGAAGCGGGATTCCGAGCCGACTATGACAGCACATCAACGCCAGAAACACATCTGGTCTGCGGAGTAACCCAAGAGTGGATTCGAGAACACATCGTTGCCACCAACGATATGCGCCTGTTCGGCCTGCTGCATTTGCTGGGTCAGGCATCGTTGCGCATGGAGCAAGCGTTGTGGCCGGAAGATTACGAGCGGATGACTCGTAAGGTCAAGGGAGTCCAGCGGGAAGCTGAAGGCGACAACGCCAAATCATACATTTATGAAGAAGTCATGCAGATAAGGCAGGAGCGCTTCGATAAAGCACGACATAATTTGCAAGGGGTTTGTCATAGGTATCAAGGATCCAATTATTTTACAGTCCTGATACTAGTATTGTGGTTGTTCTCAAAGAGGATGGAATGTTTTTGTCAGGGTGGTATCTTGAGCCAGGAAGCAGACAGGAAAAAACTATTTTGAGAATGAGGTGATTTAAATGAGCATGGCACTTATTGATCTTGCAAGAAATTTTTTGGATGGATCGTTAAGCGGAAAGAGTTTCACAAAAAAATTCTTTGAAATGTGGCGTAGCGAAGGTGCGTCAGGCTTGCTGAAAAAGGATGATGATAATCTTGGCGCTTGCCTCAGGCTTATGTTTGGAATGGCAGATTGCTTCACGGATGGACCGAAGGATAATGATGGTGAGATAAATGAAGAGGAGCTAAAGCAGGAAGTTAGAGGGCTTTTGAAGAAATATAAATATATCTAGCTGATGATCCTTTATATCCGAAGATATAGATCAGGCGAAGTCAGTTTATGGGCTTCGCCTGTTTCTTAGCCAATCCATGCTTCGAGAGCAGATGTAAATCGCCGAATTGTCAGTTAGTGCGTCACTCGCAAAATGCGTGAGTCTGCGATTTTGAATTGAAAGCCTTGTGTATTACTATCCTGCTCCGGCAACACTACCTGCCTTCCCCGACGCCTTGAGAGCTAAGCCAAAAACTTCTATTCAAGGTGGTGGTGGGTTGCGGAAGCGCTGGAAGGATAAAAGGGAATATCTATAAATGGGATTCTCAGCATGGCAGTTTTGAGATGTATGACAAGAGAGGGTGGCACTTGGGAGGGTTTGATTCTAATACTGGTGCTCGCACGAAGTCTGCTGATCCAAAAAGGAGTGTAGAAACATGACTGTATTGATTTCTGGGTACCTACCATCGGGAAATGATGAGTCCTTGAAATATGAAAAAACTGTTCCTTTCGAATATATTTCGCAAGTTATGGAGGTGATGCGTTGGAAGAAGGGTGAGAATATTGAGGGTGAATATCCTATTAAGAATGATGATGTTGTAAGGATTGAGGAGGTTATAGGCGAAAAGCTTCCGGTTGGATTGGAGTATTTTATTGGGGTTTACGCCTAACTATAGATTGTAGAGGAAGGTCCTGCTGCATGGGGGTTCTTTTTAAATTTAAAAATATTCTATTTGGCAATAGAGTGCTCTTCCTTGGCCTGATAGTTGTAAAGAAAGAGAGCGTTACTGGAAAAATCTAGATTTTTAGTGGTCATGAGGGAAAAGATCACTCTGTTGCTTCAAGCCCTGACTCCTTTCAGGGCGTATGACGGGGTCAGGCCCGGATCAGCGGGCGTGGACTGTCGAGGAGTTGGGGGCAGTCGGAGAGGGGGATCCAGGTCTTGCCTTGCCAGTGCAGGGTGTCGATCTCGGCGGTTTTCCAGTGCAGCACGGCGCGCTGGGGCGTGGCGTTGGGGCGGGACTGGCTGCGCAGGCGTGGCAGCACCGAGCCGCTGACCCAACGGCGCAAACCCCGTGCCGCGCCAGGCACTGCGAGCCAGAGCAGAGCGTAGAGCCCGGACTCGCTGACCAGGCAGTCCTGGCGTGGCCCGTGGCGTTCGTCATGGAGCCAGGCGAGCCGCCACTGGTCGGCGTCCAGGTGCCGTTCCAGCGTATGGCAGAGGGCGAACAAGCGCTCGCGCTGTGCCGCCGTCGCCAGCGGCCACGGCGCCTCGTCACACAACGCCGCCGGCGCCCGACCGCCCAGGTAACAGCCCAGCAGCCGTACCAGGTCGGAGAGCACGAACCAGCCTTCCTCATCCAGCAGCACGGCGCGCAGGACCCGATGGTGGTGGGTGAAACGGCTGTAGTGGAGGGGGCGTCAGACATGGCGCACCTCCGGGGAAGTGCTGGGGTGAAGCGATGTGGGTGGAGATATGAGGGTGGTGATAGGCATTTCCGTTACCTCTGCTGATGGCAAAACAGCGTTGAAAGCTGGGCGCCGGGAGCTAAGAAACCCTACTACCTAGCTAGAGGGCCGGACATATTTCCCTTTCGGGTTTTTTATTAGTCCACTCCCGGCATTACAGAGGTTTTTGAGGGCGAGAGAGTACCGCAGACTCAAAAAAGCCGCTTGCTTGTCGGGAGCGGCTTGGCCGCTAGGTAGTTGGGCGTTTCTTAGGCGCCGGTGGCAGATTATTGCGGCAAGAGGGACGAAACAACCGAGCTGAACGAGCGAAGTTGAAAGACTTTCTCTATCAAAGAAACCATATGGAACAGGGCATTTTGACCAGTTCCGCGTCGTCTGGCGCTTAGCCGCTTTGCCCCATCTTGCGAATCACGCTTTGCATGATTTGCCCTACGTCTTCCAGAGAAATATCCGACGCTCCGGCCCGCCCCATCAGGAGGCCGAGCGGAATCGTCGTGTAGGGGGTTGAGCGGCAGGAGGCCGCGAAAGTCGCCTCGGTCCACGAAGGACCGTGGCGGCGTGCCCCCGGAACGGCGATGGAGGGAGGGAACCCCAGTCGCAAAGCGACTGGGGCCGGATGCAGGGGCAAGCGCTTTGGTTACTTTCTCGCGACTGAGAAAGTGACTCGCCTGGGAAGGCGAAACAAAGACTTGCAGCGAACTGCGGGTTTGGGGAAACAACTGGGAAGCTGGGAGCAGGTAATACGGTATCTACGGAAGTTTCAGAATTTTGTAGAGAGATACGTTCACTCTTTGGCTATGTTGTTAGCCACGCCAAAGGGAATATGGACTGACGGTAGTACAGATGAGGCAGGGTCTAGATGTAGTCTTTGGTCATCAAAAAATATGTGAGGGCTCAATACTTCTAATACGGATTTTTTTTCGATTCCGCCCAAGAAAAATGCGGAATTTACTCTTATGTTCCAGTGGCGCATTGTATTAATTACGCGCTCATGTGAAGGGGCATTTCTAGCAGTAACAATGCTGATGTTAAGTACTGGAGAGTATGTGGGGTCGTTTTCTTGTTGTTCCTGCTCTAATTTTTGTATGGTTGATATTTTTTTAAGGAACTCTGCAAGTGGACCTGGGTTGTGTGGTGTATTGACAAGACTTTGCTCATGATCGTGGAAGTCAGATAAATTTCTCGTTTCTTGATAAATTGACTCCGCTTCATCATCAGCAATTACACCGTCAAAGTCGAAAGCTATTCTTAGCTCTTTATCTTCAGGGTCGTCATATGCGGCAGTCTTTAGTACTTGTCCAGCAGGGTAGCCAGCAATCATTGCTTGTTTTACATCTGTTTCATTTGCTGAAAGGAATAGGCTGATTTTTAAGGCAGGTATATAGTTTTGTGGTGACCTTCCTTGTAGAAATACTGCTCTAGTCATAGGTAAGCCATGGTGCTCAATTGATTTCATGACTCTTAAGCCTGTATCTGGATCGTTTCGCGAAAGTAAGATGACTTCGACTGGTGGGTCTTTAGGGGAAAGTTTGTTTAGGGAAAGTAGTCTTCTAATAAAGGAGAATGCTACCCCATGGGGGAGTGGTTTGTTTTGATTTTCCCTTTGATATTTCCTGTAGGCATCCTCTCCTTCTGATCTAAAGACACTATCTGACTCTTCAAGATTAAAGAGGGCGCTTGAGGCTAAACCTATTACTAATCTCTTTTCTAAATCGTACGGCATAGTGCTTCCTTAAAGAAAACCCCGCACAAGGCGGGGTTTCATCTTCTACCACTGCCCCAAAAGTCCCTTTCCGGCTACAGCGTCTAACGGTCTTGACCTAAATCGAGAATCTCAATCCCAGCTCAGTGCTCCGCCCGTCTGGTACTCGATAACCCGCGTCTCGAAGAAGTTCTTCTCCTTCTTCAGGTCCATGATCTCCGACATCCACGGGAACGGGTTGGTGGTCCCCGGATACTCTTCCTTCAGGCCGATCTGGGTCAGGCGCCGGTTGGCGATGAACTTCAGGTAGTCCTCCATCATCGCCGCGTTCATGCCCAGCACCCCGCGCGGCATGGTGTCGCGCGCGTATTCGATCTCCAGCTGGGTGCCCTGGAGGATCATCTGGGTCGCCTCGTCCTTCATCTGGGCGTCCCACAGGTGCGGGTTCTCGATCTTGATCTGGTTGATCACGTCGATGCCGAAGTTCAGGTGCATCGACTCGTCGCGGAGGATGTACTGGAACTGCTCGGCGGTGCCGGTCATCTTGTTGCGGCGGCCCATGGAGAGGATCTGGGTGAAGCCGCAGTAGAAGAAGATGCCTTCCAGCACGCAGTAGTAGGCGATCAGGTTGCGCAGGAACTGGCGGTCGGTTTCCGGGGTGCCGGTCTGGAACATCGGGTCGGAGATCGAGCGGGTGTACTTCAGGCCCCAGGAGGCCTTCTTCGCCACGCTGGGGATCTCGTGGTACATGTTGAAGATCTCGCCCTCGTCCATGCCCAGCGACTCGATGCAGTACTGGTAGGCGTGGGTGTGGATCGCCTCTTCGAAGGCCTGGCGCAGGATGTACTGGCGGCACTCGGGGTTGGTGATCAGGCGGTACACGGCCAGCACCAGGTTGTTGGCGACCAGCGAGTCGGCGGTGGAGAAGAAGCCGAGGTTGCGCATGACGATGCGCCGCTCGTCTTCGCTGAGGCCGTCCTTGCTCTTCCACAGGGCGATGTCGGCGTTCATGTTGACTTCCTGCGGCATCCAGTGGTTGGCGCAACCATCCAGATACTTCTGCCAGGCCCAGTCGTACTTGAAGGGAACGAGCTGGTTGAGGTCGGCACGGGCGTTGATCATCTGCTTGTCGCCGACCTGCACGCGCGCGGCGGAGCCTTCGAGGTCGTCCAGGCCTTCCTGGATGTCGAGGTCGTTCAGGGCCTTCTTGGCGCGGGCGACAGCGTCGGAGTCGTCGGCGGAAACGGCGCGCGCTTCTTCCACCGAGCCGGCGGCTTCGTCGTCCAGCTTGTCATGGCCCTGGGCAACGGCCTGGGCGGCGGCGGGCGCGGCCTTGGCTTCGGTCGGGTCTTCTTTGTCGAATTCGTCCCAGCTCAGCATCTTGCTCTCTCCTGGTCTGGCGGCCGTCTCGGCGGCCTGGATATGGGGCGTGAGGTGCACGCGAAAGCGGTGGTCCGGCACGGTCTGGCCGGGCCGTTCTTCTCCCCCGGAGGGAAGAAGGGGATTGTTCCTGGCCCTGGCGAGGGGCCTTGCGCTGCCAGCGTGGCGCTGGACGAGCGACCGTCAGGCGCCGGGCAGGCCGAACCCACGCGAGGAGTCCGGCTTGCCCGGCCGCGACACGGACGCCGTTCAGCGACGCGCGATCACTGGCAGGCTTCGCAGTCGGGGTTGTCGATGCTGCATGCCTGCGGCACCGGCGCCGGCTTCGGCTCGGCGGCCGGGGCGGCTTGCAGGCCGTCGTTGCCACCGGCCGACACGGCGTTGAGCTTGCCGGTGTTGATGGTGGACTTCTCGGTGCTGGTGGCGGCCAGGGCACGGAGGTAGTAGGTGGTCTTCAGGCCGCGGAACCAGGCCATGCGGTAGGTCACGTCGAGCTTCTTGCCCGAGGCGCCGGCGATGTACAGGTTCAGCGACTGGGCCTGGTCGATCCACTTCTGACGACGGCTGGCGGCTTCGACGATCCAGCGGGTCTCGACTTCGAACGCGGTGGCGTAGAGGTCCTTGAGGTCCTGCGGGATGCGCTCGATCTGCTGCACGGAACCGTCGTAGTACTTCAGGTCGTTGACCATGACCGGGTCCCACAGGCCGCGGGCCTTGAGGTCGCGCACCAGGTAGGGGTTGATCACGGTGAATTCGCCGGAGAGGTTCGACTTCACGTACAGGTTCTGGTAGGTCGGCTCGATCGACTGCGAGACGCCGGTGATGTTGGCGATGGTCGCGGTCGGCGCGATGGCCATGATGTTCGAGTTGCGGATGCCTTTCTGTACGCGCTCGCGCAGCGGCGCCCAGTCGAGGGTTTCCGACAGGTCGACTTCGATGTACTTGGCGCCGCGCTCTTCGATCAGCTTCTTCTCCGAGTCGATCGGCAGGATGCCTTGCGACCACAGCGAGCCCTGGAAGGTCTGGTAGGCGCCGCGCTCGTCGGCCAGGTCGCAGGAAGCCTGGATCGCGTAGTAGCTGATGGCTTCCATGGACTGGTCGGCGAAGGCGATGGCCGCGTCCGAACCGTAGGGGATGTGCTGCAGGTACAGGGCGTCCTGGAAGCCCATGATGCCCAGGCCGACCGGACGGTGCTTGAAGTTGGAGTTCTGCGCCTGCGGGACCGAGTAGTAGTTGATGTCGATGACGTTATCGAGCATGCGTACCGCGGTCTTGACGGTCTTCTCCAGCTTGGCGGTGTCCAGCTTGCCGTTGACGATGTGGTTGACCAGGTTGATCGAGCCCAGGTTGCAGACGGCGATCTCGTCCTTGTTGGTGTTCAGGGTGATCTCGGTGCAGAGGTTCGAGCTGTGCACCACGCCCACGTGCTGCTGCGGGCTGCGCAGGTTGCACGGGTCCTTGAAGGTCAGCCACGGGTGGCCGGTCTCGAACAGCATGGAGAGCATCTTGCGCCACAGGTCCTTGGCCTGGACGACCTTGTGCAGCTTCAGCTTGCCGTAGCTGGCCAGGGCCTCGTAGTACTCGTAGCGCTCCTCGAAGGCCTTGCCGTAGAGGTCGTGCAGGTCGGGGACGTCGGACGGCGAGAAGAGGGTCCAGGAGCCGTCGTCGAAGACGCGCTTCATGAACAGGTCGGGGATCCAGTTGGCGGTGTTCATGTCGTGGGTACGACGACGGTCGTCACCGGTGTTCTTGCGCAGCTCGAGGAATTCCTCGATGTCCAGGTGCCAGGTCTCCAGGTAGGCGCAGACCGCGCCCTTGCGCTTGCCGCCCTGGTTGACCGCGACCGCGGTGTCGTTGACCACTTTCAGGAAGGGCACGACGCCCTGGGACTTGCCGTTGGTGCCCTTGATGTAGGAGCCCAGCGCGCGCACCGGGGTCCAGTCGTTGCCCAGGCCGCCGGCGAATTTCGACAGCATGGCGTTGTCGTGGATGGCGCCGTAGATGCCCGACAGGTCGTCCGGCACGGTGGTCAGGTAGCAGCTGGAGAGCTGCGGACGCAGGGTGCCGGCGTTGAACAGGGTGGGGGTGGAACTCATGTAGTCGAAGGACGACAGCAGGTTGTAGAACTCGATGGCGCGTGCCTCGCGGTCCTTCTCCTCGATGGCCAGGCCCATGGCCACGCGCATGAAGAAGATCTGCGGCAGTTCGAAGCGGATGCCGTCCTTGTGGATGAAGTAGCGGTCGTACAGGGTCTGCAGGCCGAGGTAGGTGAACTGCTGGTCGCGCTCGTGATCGATGGCCTTGCCCAGTTTCTCCAGGTCGAATTCCTTCAGCTTGGCATCGACCAGCTCGAACTCGGCGCCTTTCTCGATGTAGGCCGGCAGGGCCTTGGCGTACAGCTCGGCCATCTCGTGATGGGTGGCGCTCTCGGCCACGCCGAGGAAGCCCAGGGCTTCGGCGCGCAGGGTGTCCATCAGCAGGCGGGCGGTGACGTAGGAGTAGTTCGGCTCGCGCTCGACCAGGGTGCGCGCGGTCATCACCAGGGCGGTGTTGACGTCCTTCTCGGCGACGCCGTCGTAGAGGTTCTTCAGGGTCTCGCGCTCGATCAGCGCGCCGTCCACCTCGGCCAGGCCTTCGCAGGCTTCGCTGATGATGGTGTTCAGGCGGCCCATGTCCAGCGGCGACAGGCTGCCGTCGGCGCGGGTGATGCGGATGCTTGGGTGCGGCTGGGCGACGTCGCTGGCGGCGCCGGCGTTCTTGCGCTCGGCGGCGCGGGCTTCGCGGTAGATCACGTAGTCGCGGGCGACCTTCTGCTCGCCGGCGCGCATCAGGGCCAGTTCGACCTGGTCCTGGATCTCTTCGATGTGGATGGTGCCGCCGGACGGCATGCGGCGCTTGAAGGTAGCGGTGACCTGCTCGGTCAGGCGGCGCACGGTGTCATGGATACGCGACGAGGCGGCGGCGGTGCCGCCTTCCACGGCGAGGAACGCCTTGGTGATGGCCACGGTGATCTTGTCATCGGTGTAGGGGACTACGGTGCCGTTGCGCTTGATCACGCGCAGCTGGCCCGGCGCGGTGGCGGCCAGATCCTGCGACGAATCGGCGGCCTGCGGCGCGCTGGCCTGCGGGTTCTCGCGTGTGGTGTCGGTATGCATGGGTGGGTATCTCCACGTTCTCGTAATGGTTTTGCTAGCGGGCGCCGGGGCGCCCATTCCCTTGAATCGATAAAGAGCCGGGCAGCCGGCCTCGCGGCGGCTGCTTCATTCGAATGCTGAGGGTGGGGACTGTGAGTGCCTCCCTGGCCCTGGCGGGTTCGTGGCGTTTTGCCGTCGAACACAATACCTAGTGGTGTTGACTGTCTGTTTACAGCGTCCGTTGCAACACCCGTACCGCTTTTCCAACGTCATGAAGGGCTCCTTGCGGTGAGCGCCGTCGATGCTTTCAGTACGTCTGGAAAATGCTTTTTTGCGGAGCCGCCGGAGCCATCAGAGTGGTCCGTGCGCGGTTGGTTCCGTTGTAGCCGTTCGTGCGCTCGAAACCCAAGATATAGGGGGTGGCGACGATGGGGATACAAGATAATGCGCTAATGGGGTGTTTGCAAGGTGACAGTCTGGGGGAAACCTGTGGATAAAGTGTGGGTCTTCTGTGCGTGAGTCCTAGGAAGCGTGCGTAGGCCGCGGCAGCGCTGGAGAATGCCATTCGTCGCCCTCGGAAAGCACCGGCGCAGACCTACTCCCCAACCTTTCGGGGCGCGCACCCTACCCACAATATGTAGTGTTTGCAAGATGTTCCTCGCGTGCTGCCGCGCGGCCCCCGTATTGGCTACAATGCGGGCCGCTCTGAGGGGGCCGCACGGCGGCTCCGGGACCGCGATACGAGGAGGCTGTGTGGAGCAAGAAGCCTGGCGCATCCTGATCGTCGAGGACGATCGACGCCTGGCCGAGCTGACCCGGGAATACCTGGAAGGCAACGGCCTGAAGGTCGACATCGAAGCCAACGGCGCACTGGCGGCGGCGCGTATCCTCGCCGAACGCCCGGACCTGGTGGTGCTCGACCTGATGCTGCCGGGCGAGGACGGCCTGTCCATCTGCCGCCAGGTGCGCCCGCAGTTCGACGGTCCGATCCTGATGCTCACCGCGCGCACCGACGATATGGACGAGGTACTCGGCCTGGAGATGGGCGCCGACGACTACGTGTGCAAGCCGGTGCGCCCGCGTGTGCTGCTGGCGCGCATCCGTGCCCTGTTGCGGCGCAGCGAGGCGCCGGAAGCGGGCGCCCCGGCGGCGGACAGCAAACGCCTGGCGTTCGGTCGCCTGGTGATCGACAACGCGATGCGCGAGGCCTGGCTGGACGGGACCACCATCGAGCTGACCAGCGCCGAATTCGACCTGCTCTGGCTGCTGGCGGCGAACGCCGGGCGCATTCTCTCCCGCGAGGAGATCTTCAACGCCCTGCGCGGCATCGAGTACGACGGCCAGGACCGCTCCATCGACGTGCGCATCTCGCGGATCCGCCCGAAGATCGGCGACGACCCGATGCACCCGCGGCTGATCAAGACCGTACGCAGCAAGGGCTACCTGTTCGTCGGCGAGGGCTGAGGCGCTTTTTTCCTGCGGGCCGGGGCGCGGGCGTCCCGGTCGGCCAGAATCAACAGCAGCGGACAGCGGCCGGGGGCTCGCCGATGAAATCCATCTTCCTGCGCATCTATGGCGGCATGCTCCTGGCCCTGCTGCTGGTCAGCGGCCTGGGCCTGCTCGGCCTGCACTGGATCAACGAGGTGCGCGGCGAGCACTACCGCGAGGAGCTGGCGCGCGGCACCTTCCGCCTGATGGCCGACAACCTGCAACCGATGACCGCCACCGAGCGCAAGCGCGCCCTGGCGCAGTGGAGCCGCTTGCTGGGGATTCCCCTGCAACTGCGCGGGCTGGATGAGCTGCGGATGGATGGACGCAGCCGCGCGCGCCTGATGAACGGCCAGGTGCTGGTGAAGCAGACCGCCGAGCACGCCGTCACCGTCTATACCCAGGCCAGCGCCGCCGAGAACCTGGTGCTCAGCGGCGAGGTGCAGCAGGTCAGCGAGCAACTGGCGCGGGCCACGGTTTACCTGCTGATGGACGAACTGGTGCGCTACCCGGCCAGCGAACAGCCTTACCACCTTGCGCGGATCGTCCGCGACAAGCGCTTCGGCTTCCCGGTGCACTTGCTCCAGGTCAAGGAACTGGACCTCGACGACGACCAGCGCCGGCGGGTGGTGGAGGGCGACACGGTGATGGCGCTGGGCAAGGACGGCGACTCGATCCGCATCTTCGCCGGCATCCTCGACACGCCCTGGGTGCTGGAGCTGGGCCCGCTGTTCCAGATGAACCCCTATCCGCCGCAGCTGCTGTTGCTGCTCGGCGCGCTGTGCCTGAGCTTCATCGGCCTGATCACCTACTTGCTGGTGCGTCGCCTGGAGCAGCGCCTGCGCAGCCTGGAGGCGGCCGCCACGCGGATCGCCCGCGGCAGCCTGGATACTCGCGTCGAGGTGCGCGGAGGGGACTCGGTGGGACGCCTGGGCGCGGCCTTCAACCATATGGCCGAGCACATCCACCGGCTGCTGACGGTGCAGCGCGAGATGGTTCGCGCGGTGTCCCACGAGCTGCGCACGCCGGTGGCGCGGTTGCGCTTCGGCCTGGAGATGATCGAGACCGCCGAGACCGACGGCGCCCGCCTGAAGTACCTGGAGGGCATGGACAACGATATCCAGGACCTCGACAAGCTGGTCGACGAGATGCTCACCTACGCGCGCCTGGAACAGGGCTCGCCGCCGCTGACCTACCAGCGCCTGGAGCTGGGCGTGCTGGTGCGCCAGGTGGTGGAGGAGATCGCCCCGCTGCGCCGCGAGGTGCTGGTCAGTTGCGAGGAGGGCGCGCTGGTGCCTGAGGAGCTGGGCAGTTGGATCGAGGCCGAGCCGCGCTACCTGCATCGGGCCTTGCAGAACCTGCTGACCAATGCGCTGCGGCATGCCGATCGTCGGGTCAGGATCAGCTACCGGGTCAGCCTGGAGCGTTGCCGGGTGGATGTCGAGGACGACGGGCCGGGGGTGCCGGAGGCGCAATGGGAGCGGCTCTTTACGCCATTCCTACGCCTGGACGATAGCCGGACCCGTGCTTCCGGCGGGCATGGCCTGGGACTGTCCATCGTCCGGCGGATCGTCTACTGGCATGGCGGCCGGGCCTCCATCGGCCGCAGCGAGACTCTGGGCGGTGCCTGCTTCACCCTGGCCTGGCCGCGCAAGGCGGGTCTGCGCGACCGCTGAAAAGCCGACGGAAATATGGCGGCTAGCTATCTGCAAGTGCATGCGCAGACGTATTCCAGGCGTAGCGAAAACATATCGAAAGGCCAGTCCCGCCGGGCGTGGCGAGTATTCCGCCAGGGGCTAAAAAAGTCCTTTTCAGTTGGACTCGTTTGTTTATACTCCGGGACGCGGTGGCTAGTGGAACGCCATTCGAAATGCCCGCTCCAACGGCATTTTGCCGGGGTCGGATAACAAGAACAGCGTTGCGCAGCCGAACCGTCGAAGTCTTCCCGGATTGGGAAGGCCACTTATAAAAAATTGCAAGTTGGAGAGTGTGGTAATGGCTGATCGTGAGGTCGGAACCGTCAAGTGGTTCAATGACGCCAAAGGTTATGGATTCATTCAACGCGATAGCGGTCCGGACGTGTTCGTTCACTACCGCGCCATCCGCGGCGAGGGTCACCGCTCCCTGGTGGAAGGCCAGAAAGTGGAATTCTCGGTGATCCAGGGCCAGAAAGGCCTGCAAGCGGAAGACGTCTCCAAGGTCTGATTCCCGCAAGCAAAAGCCCGTCGCGAGACGGGCTTTTGTCATCCAGCGCATCCACCCCGCCAGGCCCCCGTTGGGTGGCCCCTCGCAGCGCGGGGTTTTCGTCGTTCAGGCGGTGCGCCAGGTAATTTCCTCGACGCCACCGGCGTCGACCCGCAGCCAGCGGTCGGCGTCCTCTTCGCCCTGGTTTTCCTCCCAGCCGCCCGGCGCGCAGCGGATCTCCACGCCGAGCGCGGCATGCGCGGCCCTGGCGCAGGCGAGGTCGTCGTCCCAGGGCGTGCTGTCGCTCTCCAAGAACAGGCTGTGCCACTTGCCCACCGCCTTCGGCAGCCAGGTGACGCGCACCGCGCCGTGCTCGCCGCGGGCGGTGCACTTGAGGGTCTGGCCGTGCTCCTGCCATGGGCCGCAGGGCCCCAGCGCCTGTTCCAGCCAGGCGGCGACGGCCGCGTGCTCGGCGTCTTTCAGGTAGATCTCGATATCCGGTTGGCGCATGGGGTCCTCGGGGACGGTCAGTCGCGTTGCAGCCAATCGTAGCGCACCGCCACGCTGACTTCGAAGGGTTCGGCCAGGATTCGCGCGCGGCGCTCGGGGTTGACCCGCCAGCCGTGCGGGGTCATGGCCAGGAGGTTTTCCCGCGCGTCGTAGCTGTCCAGCGCCAGGCGGAACTCGAGGGTCTCGGTGTGGCGCAGGCGCAGTTGCGCGGGCAGGCCGGCGAGGTGCTTGTCGTCGGCGTAGTCGCGCACGTCGTCATAGAGCCGCTGGCGCAGTTCCAGCAGGTGCGCGCTGGCCGGGCCCAGGCGCAGTACGCCGCCGCCGGGGGCGAGGACGCGCACGGCTTCGTTCCAGTCGATGGGGCTGAACACGCTGGCGATCAGCTCGCAACTGGCGTCGGCCAGCGGCAGCCGGGCCATGCTCGCCACCAGCCAGGACAACTGCGGCGCGCGGCGGCAGGCGCGTTTCACTGCCTCGCGGGAGATGTCCAGGGCATAGCCTTCGGCGCCGGCCAGGGCTTCGCCGAGCCGGGCGCTGTAGTAGCCCTCGCCGCAACCGATATCCAGCCAGCGTCGCGGCGCGCGTTCGGCGGCCAGTTCGG
>OKFU01000300.1_pt1 | contig 17152 bp, 14 predicted proteins | sample 1610491 | NCBI WGS metagenome assembly OKFU01 (sample SAMN04436656, study PRJEB24849) | human gut metagenome | biome: human gut; feature: NICU; material: stool | host: Homo sapiens | place: USA: Saint Louis, MO | collected 2010-05-24
TCAGGCTGCCCAGCGCCGCGGCGAACAGCAGCGCGGCGCCGCAAGCCAACGCCAGCAGCATCACCGCCACGCCGCAGACGATCGACGCGCCGGAGCGCAGCGCCAGGCGCCGCAACAAGGCCCAGCCGCCGAGACCGGCCTTGTCGGCACGCCACATCTCGCCGCTGACGCCGCCCAGCGCGGCGAGCAGGATCAGTACCCAGAGCGGCATTTCCGTCAGTGTCTGCGGTTCGTTGCCCATGGGTCCCTCCTTGGCAGGCAGCGCCGGGCACGTCCGCACGAACGTTTTCCCGGGCAATAAAAAACCCGGCGCCAGGGCCGGGTTCCGGTGCTTCACGAGTGCCTCCCTGGGGACGCACCTTTACAAGAATGACTACTTTTTACCGCCCGATTCCCAGCCCGGCAATGCCTTCTCGACAATCCACTGCAATAGGAGGGAGACGCACCACGATATGAGGGTGATATACCGCCCTGGGAACCTTCGCCAGGCATCCGGGCAAGCGCGTACCCACTTCCGATATGGAAAAGCCCGGCATCGACTGACGAAAAGGATGGCTCCGCCAGCCCGACCCCGCCTCTACCGTGCAGGGTCCGCTGCTGTGCATGGGGCTCGCCGCCTCCATGGGCGACAGGCATAAAAAAACCGGCTCGAAGGCCGGTTGGAAAATTCCAGGGGGGACACGGTATCCAGTCCAGGAACTCAGGCCACCCGCCGCAGCAGGCCGTCCTGGATACCCTGGTGCGCCACATGCAGGCGCAGATAGAAGGTGTTGCGGCTGCAACCGCAGTGGCGGTACTTCTGCTCGGGGAAGCTGTCGCGATTGAGATAGTGCTCCACCACCACGTTCTTCAGTTCCTCGGGTAGGCGATTCACCAGGCGATCGACCTCCGCCACACGGTCGAGGATCACCCGGCTGCCACGGTGGCCGCGGACCACCTCGCCCTTGCTGGCGATCAGCATGGCGATCAGGTTGCCGCCGGCGTAGCCGCCTCCGTTGCTGCCTGGCGCGTGCATTTCCTCGGCCCAGAGCTTGAGCATTTCATCGATGGCTTTGATCACGGTCGTGTCTCCTTTCACTGCCCGCGAGGGCTCGGCATGAGGTCGGTTCAACGGCGCTCGTGGCGGTCCTGGCAGTCGATGCAGCGACTGCAACCCGGTGCCGCCCGGCGGCGCGCCTGGGGAATGGGCTCGCCGCAGTCCTCGCAGTCTTCCGCGGACTCGCGGATGGCCAGCGCCGGGCGCGCCGCCAGGAGGCCGTCGAGGCGAGCCAGGACCAGTTCGTTGGCGTGATCGGCAAGGTCAGCCATGGAAAGCCTCCCTGGCGTGCCCGACGCCCGACGGCCGAATGGATGGAACATGACAGATGCGCGGCGCCGGTTCGGCGACCTGCGTTCCTCTGCGCGGAAATGGCGAGTGCGTATCTCGCGACATGGCAATGACTCCCTGTACGACGCCGCCGTACCTGAAGCAGGTCGGCGACAGAATTAATGAGCGGGACGGAGCGTCTGCATGGACGGCGCTCCGGCCCTCCAGGTGCCGGAGCGCTTTCCCATGGCCCCGGCACCCAAGCAGTCGGCACCTGCATCGTCGGTCGCCGACAACCGGGTGCGTCCCTGCACCCATGTGAAATCTCTGAAAGGCGGGTAGGAAGTTGTGGAACTCACCCCTTCCGCTTTCTGACGGAAGAGAAATTACAACCAAAGCTATTTATCGTCAACACCTAGGCTCTTTACAGAAAATCCATCGGTCTGTAGATTGCCGAGCATGGACAAGCGCACCCAGATCCCGCCCGACAGCTTCGCCGCTCGCCTCAAGCAGGCCATGGCGATGCGCAACCTGAAGCAGGAAACCCTCGCCGAAGCGGCAGGGGTTTCGCAGAACACCATTCACAAGCTGACCTCGGGCAAGGCCCAGAGCACCCGCAAGCTGATCGAGATCGCGGCGGCCCTGGGCGTCTCGCCGGTCTGGCTGCAGACCGGCGAAGGCGCTCCAGCCGCACGCAGTGCCGTGTCCGTGGCCGATGGCAGCCCATTGGTGCTGGAACCGCTGCATCCGTGGGACAGCGACACACCGCTGGACGAAGACGAAGTGGAACTGCCGCTGTACAAGGAAGTGGAGATGTCCGCCGGCGCCGGACGCACTGCGGTACGCGAGATAGAGGGGCGCAAGCTGCGTTTTTCCTATGCCACGCTGCGTGCCTCGGGCGTCGATCCGTCGGCGGCGATCTGCGCCCAACTCACCGGCAACAGCATGGAACCGCTGATCATGGATGGCTCCACCATCGGCGTGGACACCGCCACCACCCATATCACCGATGGCGAGATCTACGCCCTCGAACATGACGGCATGCTGCGGGTGAAGTTCGTCTATCGCCTGCCCGGCGGCGGCATTCGCCTGCGCAGCTTCAACCGCGAGGAATATCCGGACGAGGAGTACTCGCCGGAGGACATGCGCAGCCGCCAGATCAGCATGATCGGTTGGGTCTTCTGGTGGTCCACCGTACGCCACCGGCGCGGCCCGTCCCTGGTGCGGTGAGCGCCTGGCGCTCGCCCGCTCTACAACTTCAGCTATTGAACAAGAAAACAACCTGAGCTATATTTCCCTCAACGACGTGTAGCCGCAGGAGGGAATACCATGCAGCCATCCATCGCCCCTAGCACTCCGATTCCACGCCAGGAAACCGTGGAATTGGTCTACCGCATCTTCGGCGACGTCCTGGTGCCGCTGGAGCAGGTTCGCGAACGCTGGTTTCGCAACCTGAACAAGGAAAACTTCAGCAAGGCCCTGGCATGCGGGCGGATCGCCCTGCCGGTGACAACCCTCGACGATAGTCACAAGGCCATGCAGTTCGTGGCCCTCGATCACCTCGCCGCCTACGTCGACCAGCGCGCGAACCAAGCCGGAGGCGCCCGTCGAGCACCGCCAGGCGCGGACAGCATCGCCCCCTGAGCGGCCCGCCGTTGCCTACATCGCGGGGAGCGACACCATGCTCCGCCCGGCGGATATCGCGTGGTGATGTCCCCCCTACGAAAGCGCCTTCTGCGTGGGCAAGTAATGCCGAAGGCGTCATCCGCCAACCGGACATATCGATCACTTCACCTTGAGGCGGGTTCGGCGTCCTGCTCCCTGGCGGATATCGCGCCGCGATATTCGCCCTACGAAAGCGGTGCCGCGTAGGGCGAAGCCAATGCGTGGGTCCAGCCGGGCACAAAAAAGGCGGATGACGCAAACGCCATCCGCCTTCTTTTCTTCCGCCTCGCGCCGTCTTATTCGACGCTCTGCTCGGCCAGCGCCACGGCGCGGAACATCGCCCGGCGCTTGTTGATGGTTTCTTCCCACTCCAGCGCGGGCACCGAGTCGGCAACGATACCGCCGCCGGCCTGCACGTGGAGTTCACCGTTCTTGATCACCGCGGTGCGGATGGCAATGGCGGTGTCCATGTTGCCGTTCCATGCCAGGTAGCCGACCGCGCCGCCGTAGACTCCACGCTTGACCGGCTCCAGCTCGTCGATGATCTCCATGGCGCGGATCTTCGGCGCGCCGGATAGAGTGCCCGCCGGCAGAATCGCCCGCAGCGCGTCCATCGCGCTGAGCCCCTCGCGCAATTGCCCGGTGACGTTGGACACGATGTGCATGACGTTGGAGTAACGTTCGATCACCATTTTTTCGGTGACCTTCACCGCGCCGATATCGGACACCCGCCCCACGTCGTTGCGCCCCAGGTCGATCAGCATCAGGTGCTCGGCGATCTCCTTGGCGTCCGACAGCAGATCCTGCTCCAGTGCCAGGTCGGCCTCTTCGTTGATCCCGCGCGGACGGGTACCGGCGATCGGGCGCACCGTCACCAGGCCATCCTCGACCCGTACCAGCACCTCCGGCGAGCTGCCCACGACATGGAAGTCGCCGAAGTTGAAGAAGTACATGTAGGGCGTCGGATTGAAACAGCGCAGCGCGCGGTACAGGTCGATGGGCGCCGCCTTGAATTCGATGGACATGCGCTGCGACGGCACCACCTGCATGCAGTCGCCGGCCAGGATGTAGTCCTTGATCCTTCCTACCGCGTTTTCATAGTCCTCGCGGGTGAAGCTGGCACGAAACGCCGGCTCACGACCCTGGGCCGCCTCGAGGTCGAGGCCGCGACGCGGGGTGATCGGCTGGCGTAGACGCTCCAGCAGCTCCTCCAGACGTGCCTGGCCGCGCTCGTAGGCATTTTCCTCGGAGGGATCGGCGAGGACGATGGCGTGGATCTTCCCGGCCAGGTTGTCGAATACCACTACGGCATCGGACACCATCAACAGGATATCCGGGTTGCCCAGCGGGTCCGGGTTCGGACAGGTGGCCAGGCGTTTTTCCACGTAGCGCACGCAGTCGTAACCGAAGTAGCCGACCAGGCCTCCATCGAAACGTGGCAAGCCGGGCACGGTGGGCACCTGGTAGCGCGCCTTGAACTCCTCGACGAAAGCCAGCGGGTCGGCGCAATCGAAGCGCTCGGTTTCCATGCCATCGATGCTGATCCGCACTTGATGGTCGTAGACCCGCAGCACCGTGCGGCACGGCAGGCCGATGATCGAATAGCGCCCCCATTTCTCGCCGCCCTGCACCGACTCCAGCAGGTAGGAGTTCGGCGCGTCGGCCAGCTTCAGGTAGATCGACAGCGGCGTGTCGAAGTCGGCAAGGGTCTCGAAGGACAGCGGGATGCGGTTGTAGCCATCGGCGGCCAGCCGCAGGAATTCTTCGCGATTCATGATCAGCCTCATCGGAGGAGAGAACGGTCAACAGAGTGCAAACGCGCGCCGGCTATCCGGCGGAGGATGATGTCAGGCGCGCCAGCGCCAACGCGCCAGGGCCTTGATGACCTTCATCCAGAGTTTGCTGACCGCCACGGCTTGATCTCGCTGGTCGGAGGGGGAAAGGGAGTCGTCCGGCAACACTATCTCAGCGGCCTGGTCGGCGCAAGGCAGCAGGTCGCGCAGGTTGTCGATGACCAGGGTGGGCGCTTCCTCGGCGATCGGCCGGCCGTGGTTGTAGCCATAGGTCAGCGCCGCGCAGCGCACGCCGGCAGCTTTGGCGGCGAGCACGTCGTTGCGCGAGTCACCGACGAACAACGCATCTTCGGGCTCGATGCCGGCCATCTTCATCACGAACAGCAGCGCCGCCGGGTCGGGCTTCTGCTGCGGCAGGGTGTCGCCGCCGATGATCCAGCGAAAATAGCGACCCAGCTTCATCTCATCCAGCAGCGGAGCGACGAAGCGCTCCGGCTTGTTGGTGATCAGCGCCATTTCCACGCCGTTGCGCTTGAGCCACTTGAGGGTGTCGACGACGCCGGGGTAGACCTCGGTGAGCGCATGACTGTCGGCATAGGCCTCCATGAACAACGCCAGCGCGGCTTCGGTTTCCTCCTCACCGATGCCGTCGTGCTCGATGCTTCCGGCCAGGGCGCGACGCACCAGGACGCGTGCGCCGTTACCGATCCACTGGCGGACCTTCTCGATGCCCGCCGGCGGCCGCCCGAGGCTGGCGAGCATGCTGTCGACCGCGGCGGTGAGGTCGGGAACGGAATCGACCAGCGTGCCATCCAGGTCGAACATCACCAGACGCGGCAGGCGCGTGGCGAAGAACGGCTCCGCAGCGCTCATTACTGGTGCGCCTGGGCCAGTTCGGCATGCATGGCGCGGATGACCTCGGCGTAGTCCGGGGCGTTGAAGATGGCCGAGCCGGCGACGAAGGTATCGGCGCCCGCCGCGGCGATCTCACGGATGTTCTTGACGTTGACGCCGCCATCGATCTCCAGGCGGATCTCGCGACCGGAGGCATCGATCAGGGCGCGTGCCTCGCGCAACTTGTCGAGGGTACCGGGGATGAATTTCTGCCCGCCGAAGCCGGGGTTGACGCTCATCAGCAGGACCATGTCGACCTTGTCCATCACGTACTTCAGCACCTCCAGCGGAGTGGCCGGGTTGAACACCAGGCCCGCCTTGCAACCGCCGTCGCGGATCAGTTGCAGGGAACGGTCGATGTGCTGGGAAGCTTCCGGATGGAAGGTGATGTAGGTGGCGCCAGCTTCGATGAAGTCGCCGATGATGCGATCCACCGGGGATACCATCAGGTGCACGTCGATCGGCGCGCTCACGCCGTACTTGCGCAGCGCCGAGCAAACCATCGGGCCGATGGTCAGGTTCGGCACGTAGTGGTTGTCCATCACGTCGAAGTGAACGATGTCGGCACCGGCGGCGAGCACCTTGTCCACGTCCTCGCCCAGGCGGGCGAAATCGGCGGAAAGGATCGACGGAGCGATGGCGAAGGGTTGCATGGCGCACCTCAAAGGGGATCACGGAAGGCGCGCATTGTAGCCGTTATCGGTTTTTGGCGGTGAAAATGACGACTTTTCGCCGCAGCAGCCGACGCCCGGACCAAGCCGGGCGCGCCCTGCGCCTCAGCCGCCGGGTTGTGCGGTACGCATCTTCTCGCTGCGCCCGCGCAGCCATTCCAGGGTCAGCAACAGCAGTACGGAGAAACCGATCAGCAAGGTCGCCGCGGCGGCAATGGTGGGGCTCAGGTTCTCGCGAATGCCGCTGAACATCTGCCGCGGCAGGGTGGCCTGCTCGGGACCGGCGAGGAAGAGGGTCACTACCACTTCGTCGAACGAGGTGGCGAAGGCGAACAGCGCGCCGGAAATCACTCCCGGAGCGATCAGCGGCAGGGTCACCCGGAAGAAGGTGGTCAGCGGCGGCGCGCCGAGGCTGGCGGCGGCGCGCACCAGATTGTAGTTGAACCCCTGCAGGGTCGCGGAGACGGTGATGATCACGAACGGCACGCCGAGCACCGCATGCACCACGATCAGCGACAGGTAGCTGTTGCCGAGCCCCAGCGGAGCGAAGAACAGGTAGCTGGCCACGCCGATGATCACCACCGGCACCACCATCGGCGAAATCATCAGGCTCATCACCAGTGCCTTGCCGCGGAACTCGCCGCGGGTCAGGCCGATCGCTGCCAGAGTGCCGAAGACCATTGCCAGCAGGGTCGCCGCCGGAGCGACGATCATGCTGTTGGTCAACGAGCGCATCCACTCGGCGGACTGGAAGAAGTCGGCGTACCAGCGCAGGGAGAACCCTTGCAGCGGGTAGACCAGGAAAGTGCCGGAGTTGAACGACAGCGGCACGATGACCAGCACCGGCAGTACCAGGAACAGCAGTACCAGGCCGCAGAGGATGCGCAGGGAGTAGAACCACAGGCGCTCGACCGGGGACATGTAGGGACTCAGCATGACTCGCTCTCCAATGTGTTTCGTGCGGATCCCCCTCTCCCCGCCCTCCGGGCAACCTTTTTTCCGAAGGCAGAGGGGAATCGGTTGGCCTTCTCGGAAGGCCCTCTATCCCAGGCGCAGGCGGCTGGCGCCCACCAGCCAGCTGTAGACGACGTAGAGCACCAGGGTAGCGAGCAGCAGCAGGCCGCCGAGGGCGGTGGCCATGCCCCAGTTGATGGTGCTGTTGGTATAGAAGGCGACGAAGTAGCTGACCATCTGGTCGTTCGGGCTGCCCAGCAGCGCCGGGGTGATGTAGTAGCCGATGGACAGGATGAACACCAGCAGGCAACCGGCGCCGACGCCCGCGACGGTCTGTGGGAAATACACCCGCCAGAAGCTGGCGAACGGGTGGCAGCCGAGGGAAATCGCGGCGCGCATGTAGCTCGGCGAAATGCCTTTCATCACGCTGTAGATCGGCAGGATCATGAACGGCAGCATGATGTGCACCATCGCGATGTATACGCCGGTGCGGTTGAACACCAGTTGCAGCGGCTGGTCGATCAGGCCAAGCTTGAGCAGCGCGCCGTTGATCAGGCCACCCGATTGCAGCAGGACGATCCAGGCGGCGACACGTACCAGGATCGAGGTCCAGAACGGCAGCAGGACCAGGATCATCAGCAGGTTGCTCTTGCGCGTCGGCAGGTTGGCCAGCAGGTAGGCCAGCGGGTAGGCCAGCAGCAGGCAGATGACGGTGATCACCGCACCCATCCAGAAGGTGCGGGCGAAGATGTCCAGGTAGATGGCCTGGTCCGGGGTGGCGCGCGCCACTTCGCCGAGATCGTCGATCCGGTGGTCGAGGGCTGCGAGCAGGTAATAGGGCGTATAGCTGCTGGCGTTGCGGCGGATCACCTGCCAGTAGGCGGGGTCGCCCCAGCGCTCGTCGAGCTGCTCCATGGCGTCCTTGTAGGAAGCGGGCTCCTCCTTGAACGGCAGCTTGCGCGCGGTCTTCGCCATCAGGCTGCGATAACCGGCCAGCTCCATGTTCAGGCGCTTGGAGAGATCGCCGATGGTCTGGTTGCGACGAGCCTCGGCGAGATCCTGGCTGAGCGCCTTGTAGACGGCGTCGGCCGGCAGCGACTTGCCGTCCCAGGCGGAGATGGCTTCTACCGTCAGCGGCAACGAGCGAACCACTTCCGGGTTGGACACGCTCTTGTAGAGCAGGGCGGCGATCGGCACCAGGAAGGTCAGGACCAGGAAGGCCAGCAGGGGCAGGATCAGCGCCTGGGACTTCAGGCGGTTCATCCGCTCGGCGCGCGCCAGGCGTTGCTTGAGGGTGCTGCCGGCGGCCTGGGACATGGGCACAGCTGTGGCCATAGCGAACTCCGGAAAAAAAGCGGGCCGTCGGGGGCGACCCTGGAAAGTGTGGAACGGTAGGAGGAGCCGCCGCGCGGCGGCCCCTCCGGCCCTCTCTGGAGGGTCAGGCGAGGATTACCTGGCCGCCCAGGCGTTGAAGCGCTGTTCCAGTTGTTCGCCGTAGTCGGCCCAGAAGGTCACGTCCATTGCCACCTGGTTCTGGATGTTTTCCGGAGTGGTCGGCATGTCCTTCAGCAGGGCCTTGTCCAGCAGCGGCACCGCCTGCTTGTTGGCCGGACCGTAGGCGATGTTTTCCGAGTAAGTCTTCTGCTGCTGGGGCTGCACCGAGAAGGCGATGAACTTCAGGGTCTCTTCCCGTTTCTTCGCCCCCTTCGGGATGGCCCAGGCGTCGAAATCGTAGATGCCGCCGTTCCATACCACCTTCAGGTTGCTTTCCTTCTGCACCGCGGCGATCCGACCGTTGTAGGCAGAACTCATCACCACATCGCCGGAAGCCAGGTACTGCGGCGGCTGGGCGCCCGCCTCCCACCACTGGATGCTCGACTTGATCTCGTCGAGCTTCTTGAAGGCACGATCCTGGCCTTCCTTGGTGGCGAGCACGCCGTAGACGTCCTTCGGCGCCACGCCATCGGCCATCAGGGCGAATTCGAGGGTGTACTTGGCGCCCTTGCGCAGGCCGCGCTTGCCGGGGAATTTCTTGATGTCCCAGAAGTCCGCCCAACTGGTCGGCGCGCTTTTCAGCTTGTCGGCGTTGTAGGCGAGCACCGTGGACCAGACGAAGAAACCCACGCCGCACGGTTGGATGGCGCCGGGCACGAAGTCCTCGGTCTTGCCGAACTGCGCCGGGTCGAGTTCCTCGAACAGGCCTTCGTCGCAGCCGCGCGACAGCTCCGGCGACTCCACTTCCACCAGGTCCCAGGACACGCTGTTGGTATCGACCATGGCCTTGACCTTGGCCATCTCGCCGTTGTATTCGCCGGCGACGATCCTGTTGCCGGTGGCTTTCTGGTAGGGCTCGTAGAACGCCTTGATCTGGGCGCTCTTGTTGGCCCCGCCGAAGGACACCACGGTCAGGTCCACCGCCATGGCCTGGGCCGCGCAGGCCAGGCCGGCCGCCAGGGTGGCGAACTTCAGGCTGGCCGCTTTCAGGGATTTCGACATTATTGTTCTCTCCACAGTGCAGGGTTGCTTCGGTACGGTTCGGGACTGCCGGCGCTCACGCCGCCGGCAGAGGGTCGAGCGCCCTCACATGCTCGACCTGCCAGCCCAGCGGAACCACATCACCGACGCTCAGCGTCGGGTCCAGCTCGGCGATCGGCTGCTTGACGAAGAAGTCGTCGCGGCCGCAAACCTCCAGGCGCACACGCACGTGGTCGCCCAGGTAGACGAATTCGGCCACGCGGCCGGAGAAACGGTTGACGCAAGACTCGCTGGCACCGTTCAGGCGCACCCGCTCGGGGCGGATCGACAAGGTCACCGGCTCGCCCGGCTGGCCGACGTTGACCGCCAGCGCCTCGACCTTCTCGCCGCGCGGCAGTCCGACCACGCAGCGCTCGCCGTCGCAACTGAGAAGCTGCCCGGATAGACGGTTGTTCTCGCCGATGAAGTTGGCCACGAAGGTGTTGCGCGGCTGCTCGTAGAGATTGCGCGGCGGCTCGATCTGCTGGATTTCGCCCTGGTGGAACACCGCCACCCGGTCGGACATGGTCAGCGCCTCGCCCTGGTCGTGGGTGACGTAGACCACGGTGACGCCGAGGCGCTGGTGCAGATGCTTGATTTCCATCTGCATGTGCTCGCGAAGTTGCTTGTCCAGCGCTCCCAGGGGCTCGTCCATCAGCACCAGTTGCGGCTCGAAGACCAGCGCGCGGGCCAGCGCCACGCGCTGCTGCTGGCCACCGGAAAGCTGCGCCGGATAACGCCCGGCGAAGGCGTCGAGCTGGACCATCGACAACGCGCGCTTGACCCTTTCCTTCACGTCGGTCTTGCTCATGCCGCGGACGCTGAGGGGAAAGGCCAGGTTCTCGGCCACGGTCATGTGCGGGAACAGCGCATAGTTCTGGAACACCATGCCGATGTCGCGCTTGTGCGGAGGGACATTGTTGATCGAGCGACCAGCCAGGAGGATTTCGCCGGCGGTGGGGGTTTCGAAACCGGCCAGCATCATCAGGCTGGTGGTCTTGCCGGACCCGGAGGGGCCGAGCAGGGTGAGGAATTCGCCCTTGCGAATGTCCAGGTTGAGATCCTTCACGATGAGGGTCTCGCCGTCGTAGCTCTTCTGCACGCCACGGAAGCTGACCAGCACATCGCCGCCTTGAGTCTCGGCCATAACCGCACCTTTGTTCGTTTTATGGATGCTGTGCGAACAGCCTAGAGAACCCGGCGCAGGACGCAAATCGGCCGGCAAGAGAGTTTTCTATCAGGGGAAAGGAAAGCTCTTTGTAGGAATCGCCCTACAAAAAAGATGCATCCCGGAATGGGCCGAACCGCTCTGGGAAGGAGCTTTCGAGAAGAGCAAAGGTTTGCGCGCCAGCGCTCTCCGGCTGGCGCGCAACGGCCTCCTCAGCGCTTGGCCCAGTTCTGGAAACGCTGCTCCAGGGCCTCGCCGTGCTCCGCCCAGAAGGCCACGTTCATACCCACCGCGTTCTGCATGTTCTGCGGCGCGGTCGGCAGGTTGGCAGCCACTTGCGGATCGAGCAGGCCTACCGCCTTGCGGTTGGCCGGGCCGTAGGCGATGTTCTCGGCGAAAGCCTTCTGCTGCTCCGGCTGGCTGGCGAAACGGATGAACTCCTCGGCCAACTGCTTCTTCCAAACCCCGACCGGCAGCGCCCAGAAGTCGAAATCGTAGACGCCGCCGCTCCAGACCATTGCCAGGCGCTGCTTCTCGGCCTGCGCCGCGGCGATCCGCCCGTTGTAGGCCGAACTCATCACCACCGTGCCATCGGCCAGGTCGCGCACAGGGTCCTGCCCGGACTTCCACCAATGGATATAGGGCTTCAGCTCGTCGAGCTTGCGGAACGCCCGCTCGACGCCGGCGGGCGTCGCCAGCGTCTGGTAGACGTCCCTCGGCGCCACGCCATCGGCCATCAGGGCGAACTCCAGGCTGTACTTGGCGCCCCAGCGCAGGCCGCGCTTGCCGGGAAACTTCTTCACGTCCCAGAAATCCGCCCAGCCCTGCGGGCTGCCCGCAACCTTGCCGGGGTTGTAGGCAAGCAGCGTGGTCCAGACGAAGATGCCGACTCCGCAGGGCTGCACCGCGCCGGGAACGAAATCCGCGGGATCGCCGACCTTCGCCATGTCCAGCTTCTCGAACAGACCTTCCTCGCAACCGCGCGCCAGCTCCGGCGCCTCGACTTCCACCACGTCCCAGGAGACGTGGCTGATCTCCACCATGCGCTTGAGCTTGGCCAGGTCGCCATTGTAGGAGCCATGCACCACGCGATTGCCGGTGGCGCTCTTGAAGGGTTTGTAGAACGCGGTTTCCTGGGCTTCCTTGTTGGCGCCGCCGAAGGAAATCACGGTCACGTATTCCGCCCAGGCGGGCGCGGTAACTCCGAGAAGGGCGCACAACAGGCCCGTCCTCATGGCTGGCAACATCGTTTCTTCTCCTTATCGTGTTGGCCGGCAAGCATCATTCCCTGCCGCGCGGAAGCCAGGTAGACAGCAGATCGCGAAAACCGGACCTGGCGCACAAGCCGCGAGCAAAACCTGGGCGAACGCCCCTGTCAGAGCAGGCGGTGCTCCATCGCGTAGCGCACCAGGTCGGCTACCGAATGCGCGTTGAGCTTCTGCATCAGGCGTGCCTTGTGGGTACTGATGGTCTTGTTGCTGACCGCCAGTTGCTGGGCGATCTCGTTGACGTTGGCGCCCTGCACCAGCCGCTCGAACACCGAGAACTCGCGCTCGGAAAGCAGCGCATGGGGCGGACGCGAATCGGTCAGGCCGACCTCGAAGACCATCCGATCGGCAAGGTCCGGGTCGATGTAGCGTCCGCCGCCGGCGACCCTGCGGATCGCGGTGAGCAGCAATGCCGGATCGCTGTCCTTGGTGGCATAGCCGGCAGCACCTATCTTCAGGGCGCGGGCGGCCATCTGCGCCTCGTCGTGCATCGACAGCACCAGGATCGCCGGCGGCTCGTTCAGCGCGCGAATCCGCGGAATCGCCTCGAGGCCATTGACGCCAGGCATGGAGATATCCAGCAGGACCACCTCGCAAGGCGTTCCGCGCAGGGTTTCCAGCAACTGCTCGCCATTGGTGGCCTCGCCGACCACCTGCAGGTCCTTGGCCATGCCAATCAGTTGCTTGATGCCTTCCCTGACGATCGTGTGGTCTTCAGCGACCAGGACTCGGATCACCACTCTTTGCTGCCTCACGCTGTTCCGCCTTGTCGGCGGTTGTTCTTGTCACGGGCCCGCGACGCCCAGCGGAATCCTCACGCTGAGCGTGGTGCCCTCGCCGGGGGCACTGTCGATGTCCAGCGTACCGCCCATCATCAGCACCCGCTCGCGCATGCCGACCAGGCCGAAGGAACTGCCACGCCCCACCGTGGCAACATCGAACCCGCGACCGTCGTCGCTGACGTTCAGGCACAGCTCGTCGCCCTCGCGCAGCAGACGCAGTTGCACAGTATGCGCCTCGGCATGCCGCATGACATTGGTCAACGCCTCCTGGAGGATGCGGAACAGGCCGATAGCCTTGGCGTCGACCAACTGCGGCGAGTTCTCCGGCACCTCCACCAGGCAGGGAATCTGCGTGCGCGCCTCGAAGCGCCGCGCCTGCCACTCCACCGCCGAGCCGATTCCGGCGTCGAGGATCGGCGGGCGCAGTGCGGTAGCCACGTCGCGCACCAGCTGGAACAACTGGGCGATCAGCTTTTTCATGTTGCCCAGGCGTTCGCGCAGGCCCTCCTGGGCATCGGCATAGGCCAGCTCGCACATCGAGGTTTCCAGCTTCAGCACCGTCAGCACCTGGCCCAGCTCATCATGGACCTCGCGGGCGATACGCGCCTTCTCCTCCTCCCGCACCGACTCCAGGTGCGCCGACAGCTCGCGGAGCTGGGCGCGCGACTCGCCGAGTTCGAGTTCGATCTGCTTGTTCGCGGTGATGTCCCAGACCACCCCGTCCCAGACCGCACGACCATCCTCGAAACAGCGCGCCGAAGCCTTGATGTCGGCCCAGCGCAATTCGCCCTGGCGGGTGAGGATGCGGCCCTGCCAATGCCAGTCGCGATTCTCGTCGAGGGCAGCCATCTGGCTCGACCAGTAGCGCTCGCGGTCGTCGGGATGGACCAGGCCACGAATGCCGCGGCCGCTTTCGATCAGTTCGCGAGCGCTGTAGCCGACCAGCGCCTCGCTGCCCTCGCTGATATAGGCGAAGTCGGAAAACGCGCCGGCCCGCGGGCGCTCCAGGCGGAAGACCATGCCCGGCACGTTGGAGGCGATGCCCTTCATCCGCGCCTCGCTTTCCTGCAATGCCTCGCGGGCACGGCGGCGCTCGGTGACGTCGCTGAGGAACACCACCAGATACTCGGACGTGCCGAAGCGCAGGAAGCTAAGCGAGACGTCGGCCGGCAGCCAACTGCCGTCGGCGCGCAGGCAGCGGGTCTCGAAGCTGAGCGGGCCCTCCTCGCTATTGCGCGCACGACGCCAAAGATTCAACCAGCGGTCCATGTCCAGGCCGGGCTCGAAGTCGGCCAGCGGACGGTCCACGAGTTGACCGTCGGCATGGCCGAGCATCTGTTCGGCGGCGCGGTTGGCGTAGCGTACGCGGCTGTCCCAGTTGACCCAGAGGATGCCCAGGGTGCTGTTGTCGATGGAGAACTGGGTCAGGCGCAGCGCCTCCTCGGCCGCCTGGCGCAGCTCCAGGTCGCGGCGGGCGCCGTACAGCCGGGCTTCCAGCGCATGCTGCTGGCGCCGCTGGAGGAACACCGCCGCCAGCGCGCCGGCCAGCAGCAGGCCGAGGAGGATCGACAGGTTCTGCCAGAACCCCGGCGACTCGCCGAGGCGCGGATACTTGGGTTGCAACCAGCGCTCGTGCAACTGGTCCAGGGACTTGCGCGGCAGCGAGCGCAACGCCTGGTCGACCACCATCGCCAGTTCCGGCCAGTCGCGACGGGTCGCCACCCGCAGCAGCTGCGGGTAGCCGATATCGCCAACCACCGCTAGCTCGGCGAACTCCGGTTCGCGGGTCAGGCGGCTGAGTTGCGCTTCGTCGATCACCGCGTAGCGTGCCTGTCCGGCGAGCACGGCGCGCAGCACCTCGCGTTCGGAATCGGCCGACACCCACTGCAGGCCGCTATAGGTGCTGCTGAGGTAGTCAGCTACCGAACTGCCGGCCCGCACGGCAACCCGGGTATCGCGCTCCAGTTGCTCCAATTCGACGCTGCCGCTGCCATCGCGCTTCCCCACCACCAGCCGGGAAACCCGCAGGTAGGGATCGGAGAACAGCCACAAGCGCAGCCCGGCTGGGGTCTGGCTGAGGCCGGGAGCGATATCCACGCGCCCAGCGCGCAGGGCATCGTCGAGCGCCGCCTGGTCGGGATAGCCCTGCCACCGCAAGGTCACCTGCATTGCCGTGGCCAGCCAGCCCATCAGCTCCACGTTGGCCCCGGAATACTGTTGCAGGCGGCGGTCGTACTGGGCATAGGGCGCTTCGGTGACCACCCCGACGCGCAATTCCCGATGCTCCGCCAGCCAGGTCCGTAACTCCGCCGCCAGCGGCAAGGCGACCGACTCCTCCGCTCGCACGGGCAGGCTCAACAGCAGACAGAAGAAGAGCAGACAGCAACGACGCAACATGCCGGCGACACTCCACGGAATACACCGCAACGGAAGGAAAAGCGGGCATACCTTACCGCGAGCGCGACCGGCGAACCATGCGAAGGCTCGGCCTGACAAAGAAGTGCTCTGGGTTTAGGCTGCCTTCTGGATTGTCTATCGGGAATTTCCAATGCCGGCCTTCTCTCTACTGCCGAAGCCCTCCGCCCTGCTGCCGCTGCTATTGGCCGCCGCTTTCCTGCCGCCGGCTTTCGTTCATGCCGAAGAGGAGGCCGCCAAGGACCAGCCGCAGGCCCCCGTGGAACGCCCGGCGGTCAGCGAGCGCAGCCAGGACGAGGCCAAGGGGCTGGAGCGCCAGTTGCCGGAGGACGGCCAGCAGATCCTCAAGGCCGGCGACGAAAGCTTCCTCACCCTCTGGTTGCCAGCCAACACCGCCGAGGCCGAAGGTGTGGTGATCCTGGTTCCCGGTGATGGCGAAAGTCCGGACTGGCCGCAAGCCATCGGCCCGCTAAGGCGCAAACTGCCGGATGCCGGCTGGCAGACCCTGAGCCTGGCCCTGCCCGACCCGCAGAGCACCGCGCCGGTTACCCGCCCTGCGGAATCCGCCGCCAGCGCCGACAAGGACGCCAGCGCCGCGGACAGCGCAAGCAAGCCTGACGTGAAAGGCGAAAGCGGCAACGCGCCGGCGCCGGAAAGCACCGCCGAAGCCGGCAGCGGCGAACCGGCGCAGAGCGAGGACCAGGCCCCTCCCCCAGCCATCGATCCGGTCGAGCAGCGCAAGGCGCACGCCGAACGGGTCATGGCGCGCCTGCAGGCGAGCATCGACCTGGCCCTGCAGCACGAACCGAAAAGCGTCGTCCTGCTCGGTCATGGCACGGGCGCCTATTGGGCGGCACGCTACCTGGCGGAGAAGGAGCCTGCGGAAATCCACAACCTGCTGCTAGTTGCCGCGGAGGTACCGCGCGATTTTCGCCCGGCGCTGGAAGATATGGTGCCGAAGCTGAAACTGGCGACCGGCGACTTCTATTACCGCGACGCCCGCGCCGACCGCGAGGCGGCCAGGCTGCGCATGCAGGCCGGCAAGCGGCAGAAACACCCGGCCTACGTACAAATCGCGATGCAGGCGCTACCGGCCGACCCCAAGGCGGAGCAGGAGCAACTGTACCGACGAATCCGCGGCTGGCTCAGCCTTCACCTGCAGGCCGATGCGCAGAAACCTGCGGAGTGATCAGCGGAACCCCTCACGCTCTCGGACCAGGGCGTAGGCCGCCTGCAATTCACGGGTTTTCTCGGTAGCCGCACGCACGCGCTCGACGCTGGCGCCGGCTCCCGCCAGTTTGTCCGGATGGTGCTGGCTGATCAGCTTGCGATAGGCGCGTTTGATCAGCGCCGGCTCGCTTCCGGCCTCCACGCCGAGCAGCAGCAGGGCCTCACGGTAGCTATCCCGGGCGACAGCGCGCGTCCGCTTCGGCATGACCCGCGCCGACAAGCGTTCCGTTCGCTCCGCCGACCAACCCAACCAGCGCCCCCATTGCAACACCAGTTGTCGCGCCGACTGGCTGAGCACGCCGCCAGCCCAGGCCATCCGCCAGCAGGCGAGCAATACTGCCTCCGCACGTTCGCCCTTCAGACGCGCGACCTCCGCCTGCAGATGGGCGATGCCGGCCTTGCCCTTGCCGAAGGACGCGATGGCACGCCGCTGGGCTCGCCTATCGAGCTTGCGCAACGCCATCTCCTCGCGCGCCTGGCGGATATGCATCT
>OKFU01000319.1_pt1 | contig 16549 bp, 19 predicted proteins | sample 1610491 | NCBI WGS metagenome assembly OKFU01 (sample SAMN04436656, study PRJEB24849) | human gut metagenome | biome: human gut; feature: NICU; material: stool | host: Homo sapiens | place: USA: Saint Louis, MO | collected 2010-05-24
CAGCACGCAGTAGCGTTCGAGGATCTCGCGCAGGCGCGCGGCCTGGGTCAGCGCACTGTATTCGTCCTGCAGTTCGAGGGTGATCTCGGTACCCACCGGGCGCGCCGGCATCGGCGTCACGCTGTATTGCTCGGCGTTGCTGGAGACGTAGCAGAAGCCCAGTTCCGGCTGCTGGTAGGACGTGGTCCGCACGCTGACCCGGCGGGCCAGGACGAAAGCGGAGAGGAAGCCCAGGCCGAACATGCCGATCAGCCCGCTGTCCTCGTGGCCGGACTGGCGCAGTCCACGGGTGTAGCCGACGCCGACGGTGGCCAGGTAGGCGTGGATTTCGTGCTCGGTGAGCCCGGCGCCGGTGTCGACGATGCGCACGGTGTTGCTGGCACTGTCGCCGATCACCTCGATTCGCGACGGCCCTTGCCAGTCGGGCTGCTCCAGGCGGCGACGGAGGATCGAGTCGTGGGCGTTCTGCACCAGCTCGCGCAACGCCACGGTGGGCGTGGAATAGAGGTGCTTGCTGAGCACCGACATCACGCCGTTGAGGTCGACTCCAGCGCGACGGATCTGGGGAGTGTTCGATTGCGGAAAGCTGCTTTGCATGTCCCTATCCAAGCGTTCGATGAATGGCGTCCGCTCGCACGCGAGCGGTCCGGTGCGGGATTCTGCCACGTTCCGTCACGTTCCTTGTGCAACGACGTGCCCGCGATGAGCTTCAGGCCGCATGGAAGCGGCCCGGAGTGCAATAGAGCCGCGTCGCGGCGAAATGTTCAACCCTCCAGGCCGATCAATTGTCGCCGGCTGCGCTCGAACCAGTCGAGCAGGTAATCGGCGAGTACCTGGGTGCGCCGCGGCAGGCCGCCCTGGAACGGATGGACGAGGAACATCGGCGTGCTGCGCGTCTGGTAGTCGCGCAGCAACCAGGCCAGGCGGCCGTCGCCCAGTTCGTCGTGGACCATGTATGACGGCAGCCGGGCGATGCCGGTGCCGGCCAGCGCGGCTTTCTTCAACAGGCTGTAGTGGTTGCTGGCGAGAAAGCCGGCAACCCGTACCCGCTCCAGCCGATGGTGGCGGTGATAGAGCCACTCCTCGTGGCCGCTGTAGTGCGAGTTCAGCAGGCACTCGCGCTCGGCCAGCTCGGCCGGGCGTTGCGGCTCGCCGTGTCGCGCCAGGTAGGCGGGACTGGCGCAGGTGATTTCCTGCAGGACGAACAGCGGCCGCGCCACCAGCCGGGCGTCCTGCTCGACCCCAGAGCGAATCGCCAGGTCGAAGCCCTCACCAACCAGGTCGCGCAGGCCGTTGTACAGGTCCAGCTCGACGCGCAGCAGCGGATGGCGTTCCTGGAAGTCCTCCAGCAGTGCATCGAACAGGGTCTCGCCCAGCGAGACCGGGAGGGTCACCCGCACCCGTCCTTCCGCTCGCTCCTGCAGGCGCGCCACAGCCTGCCGCGCGCGCTCGGCCTGCACCAGCAAGGCCTGCGCCTCGGGCAGCAGCGCGGCGCCGGCGGCGGTCAGCGAAAGACGGCGGGTGGTGCGGTGCAAGAGGGTTACGCCGAGCTTCTGCTCGAGGACGCCAATGCGCTTCGACAGTTGGCCCTTGCTGCAACCGAGGCGCTCGGCGGCGCGGGTGAAACTGCCCAGGTCGTGGAGTACGGCGAAGGCGGCGAGATCGTCCAGGTCCTTCACGATTGTTTCCCTATGAAAACGGTAGGTTGTCGATTGACAGGATTATCCATGGCAAAAGCGACTCTACACTGGAAACCACTCACCTTCACTCAACGAGAGGCCTGTATGAAAATCATCCTGATCGGCGCCAGCGGCACCCTTGGCAAGGGTATCGACAAAGAACTCGGCGAGCGCCACGAGATCGTCCGGGTAGGCAACAGCAGCGGCGATTTCCAGGTCGACATCAGCGACTCAGACTCCATTCGCGCCCTGTTCGAGAAAACCGGTCGCTTCGACGCGCTGGTCGCCGCGGTCGGCAAGGTGCACTTCGGCGCCCTGGAGGAAATGGGCGAGGCGCAATACCAGCTCGGCCTGCGCGACAAGCTGATGGGCCAGGTCAACCTGGTACTGCTCGGCCGCGAGTACGCCAACGACGGGGGCTCCTTCACCCTCACCAGCGGCGTGCTCGCCGAGCAGCCGATCCGCTTCGGCAGTTCGGCGAGCATGGTCAACTGCGCCGTCGAGGGCTTCGTCCGCGGCGCAGCCCTGGAGTTGCCGCGCGGCCTGCGCATCAACGCCGTCAGCCCGACCGTGGTCAGCGAGGCGCTGCCCGGCTACGCGCCCTACTTCCGTGGCTTCAAGCCGGTTCCGGCGGCGGACGCCGCGCTGGGTTACGCACGCAGCGTGGAAGGCGCGCAGACCGGCCAGGTGTACCGCATCTGGTAAGCGATATTTCTCAGGAGAGGCGGTCGGCGTAGCAGGTCGGCGAACTGCCCGGCTGCTGGCGGTCCAGCTCCTCCTCGAGGAACTCGGCCAGCACCACGGCATTGTTGTGCTGCTGGTCGTGGGCGCCGTAGAGCAGCGTCAGGGTGCCCTCCCGAGCGCTGTCGAGCAGGCCCCACCAATGTTCCGGGTGCGCCTGCAACTCGGCGCGGTAGTGTTCGCGGAAGCTGTCGAAGAGTGCCGGATCGTGGCAGAACTGCTTGCGCACCTCGTTGGAAGGCGCCACGTCCTTCAGCCAGTCGTCCATGGCCAGGGCCTCCTTGCGGATGCCCCGCGGCCACAGCCGGTCCACCAGTACGCGCCGGCCATCGGCGGGCGACGCCGGTTCGTATACACGCTTGCATTGGATCATCGATCGACTCCCTGGTTGCGATGAAGTCCGATCCGGACTTGAGCTAGGCCCGGACGCTCGGTAACGTGGGCGCATTTTCGATGGAGTCTTCCCTATGCGCCCTGCCCGTCTGCTGGTCTACAGCCTGCTCCCCTTGTTCGCCGCCTGCCAGGTGTGGAAGCCCGAATCGCCGAGCACCAGTGTAGACACCCGCTTCCAGGGCGAACTGGTGAAGATCAACGGCGCGCTGCAATTCCGCCCCTGTACCGAGAAGCGCCTGTTCAGCATAGAGGACGTGGCCAATACCGGCCTGCGCCGCGAAGCCGACAGCCTGTTCGACGACGGCGCCCAGGGCCTGTTCGTCGACCTGCGCGGCACCATGGGACCGGCCAAGGTCCGCGGTACCGACGGCAAGCTGGAGGTCAGCCGACTGTACCGCGTGCAGAACGAGGGCCCCGGCTGCGACGACCCGAACTTCAAGCTGCTGACCTTCGCCGCCAACGGCAACGAACCCTTCTGGAGCGCCAGGGTGAACAACCAGGGCCTGCGCCTGGACCGCCCGGAACACGAGACCCTGGCCTTGCCTTACGTCGCCGAGGAACTGCCGAACGGCAGCACCAGCTATTCCAGCGAGGCGAACGGCAAGAAGGTCGAACTGTGGATCGCCCCGTCGTCCTGCACCGACAGCATGAGCGGCGCCTTCAGCAGCTACTCCGCCGAACTGCGCATCGATGGCGAGACGCTGCGCGGCTGCGCCTATCCGGGCGCACTGGGCAAGTGAAGCGAGGGGCCGCGCGACGGCCCTTTCCCTACAAGAGCAATCCGGCCTGCTCCAGGCGCCGCCGCAGCGCCGTCAGGCCGCCCTCGTACTCCCAGTAGGCGACGCGCCCGTGGGAGGCGCTGACCAGCAGGTATTTCTCGCTGATCGACTGGATCCGTTCGATGCGCAGCAGTTTCTCGACGAAGCGTTCCTCGCCGATCTGCTCGACGATTTCCCGGTTGTCCGCGTCGTAGCCGTGGACCATGAAGGCGGCGCGCACCTTGAGGCGGATGAAACTCATCGCACGGCTCTGCGCTGGAGGGAAAGATTGCGATGGCACACTGTCGAGCGCCCCGAGCCGTTCGGTCGCCGCGCCGGATCGGCGTAGGTTTCCAGCTCGACGAAGCCGGCCTTGCGCATCATTCCCGCCGACGCCAGGTTCTCTTCGTGACGATCGATATAGACGTCCTCGATGCCTTCGTCGGCCAGTTGGGCCAGCACCGCCTCCAGCAACGCGCTGCCGAGCCCCTGGCCGGCCGCCGCCGGATGCACTACCGCCTCGCAGATGTAGGCCCGCGGCGCATCGGCACGCTGCGGCTGGTAATGGGCGAAATCCTCGGTGCGACGGAAGCTGGCGAACCCCAGCAGCCGATCGTCGCGCTCGGCCAGGACGGCACGTACCTCGCCGTCGGCGATGGCTCGCAGATGCGCACGCCCCCCCTCCTCCGGCAAATGGTTCCAGGGATTCGGCCCGTGGCGCAGCAACAGGTCGGTCATGGCCTCGATATAGCCGGTTTCGGCAGCTCGCAAACGGTGCATATCCACTCCTTCAAAGTCCAGCCACCAGCAGCCCGTCGGGCAACGCCACGCCCCGCTCGATGCAGGCAGCCAGCGCCTCGACCAGGGGTTCCAGCGCATAGCCCTGCCTGGCCAGCCAGACCGGATCGTAATAGGTGGTCGCATAGCGTTCGCCGCCGTCGCAGAGAATCGCCACCAGCGAACCCTTCTCGCCAGCCGCGACCATTTGCCGTGCGGCCACCAGGGCGCCGATCAGGTTGGTTCCGCTGGAGCCGCCGACCCGCCGCCCCAGGCGCCGGGCCAGGTAATGCATGGCCGCCAGCGACCAGGCGTCCGGCACCTTGACCATCGCGTCGATCACTTCCGGCAGGAAGGACGCCTCGACCCGCGGCCGGCCGATGCCCTCGATCCGCGAACCGCAATCCAGGGTCAGGCCACGGTCGCCGCTGACATAGGCGTCGAAGAACACCGAACGCTCGGCGTCGGCGCAGAGTACCCGGGTGCAGTGCTGGCGATAGCGCACGTAGCGGCCGAGGGTCGCCAGGGTGCCGCCGGTACCGGGGCTGGAGATCAGCCAGGTCGGGGTCGGGTACGGCTCGTGGCGCATCTGCTGGAAGATCGATTCGGCGATGTTGTTGTTCGCCCGCCAGTCGGTGGCGCGCTCGGCATAGGTGAACTGGTCCATGAAATGGCCACCGCTCTCCCGCGCCAGGCGTTCGGACTCGGCGTAGATCTGGGTGGGGTCCTCCACCAGGTGGCTCTGGCCGCCGTAGAAGGCGATCTGGGCGATCTTTTCCTTCGAGGTGCTGGCCGGCATCACGGCGATGAAGGGCAGGCCCAGCAGGCGTGCGAAATAGGCTTCGGAAATCGCCGTGGAACCGCTCGATGCCTCGATCACCGGCGCGGCCGGCCTGAGCCAGCCGTTGCACAGCGCATAGAGGAACAGCGAGCGCGCCAGGCGATGCTTGAGGCTGCCGGTGGGGTGGCTGGACTCGTCCTTGAAGTACAGTTCGACGCCAGGCAGGCCGGGAGTCTCCAGGGGGATCAAATGGGTATCGGCGCTGCGCTGGAAATCCGCTTCGATGATGCGGATCGCCTCGCGGGCCCATTGGCGGTGGTCGACGGTCATGGAAACTCCTTCAGTTCAGGACGCCGGCCGGAGGCGGCGGCGGAGCGCTGCGCCACTGGCTGATGGCGACGCCGATGAAGACCAGGCCGGCAGCGAGCATCTGCGGGCCGTTGAGGGTTTCGCCGAGGAACAGCGCGGCGAATACCAGGGTGAAGACCGGGATCAGGTTGATGAAGCCCGAGGCCTGGCTGGCCGGCAGTCGACCGACGCCGAAGTTGTACAGGCCGTAGGCGCCCACCGTGACCACCACGCCGAGATACACCACCGCCTGGATCCCCAGCGCGCTGGGCTGGCTCGGCAGGTCGGCGCTGGCCAGCGCCAGCGGCAGGAAGAACAGCGTGCCGACGAAGGCCTGAAGGCCTGCATGGCGGTCAGGGCGAATGCCGAGTAGCGCGCCGAAAGGTGCTTCAGCAACAGGGTATAGCCGGTGGCGCAGAGCATCGCGAGAAGTTCGAAGAAATTGCCCAGCAGCGGCTGCGGCGCGTGCAGGTCGGGCTCGCCGGCGAGGCTCAGCCAGATCGAACCGAGCACCGCCAGGCCAAAGCCGATCCAGGTCATCCGGCCGATGCGCTCGTGCAGCAACAACCAGGCCCCCACCGCCACCAGCAACGGCAGCAGCGCGGTGATCATCCCGGCCTGGGCCGCGCTGGTGTACTGCAGGGCGAAGGACTCGCAGAGGAAGTACAGGCAGGGTTCGCAGACGGCCAGGCCGAGCAGGTACTTCCAGTCGCCCGGGCGGTAGTCGATGCGTCCGCGCCAGCGCCAGGCAACGAGGAACACCAGGCTGCCGAGGGCCATGCGGCCGAAGATCACCCAGAGCGGCGGCAGTTCGCGGAAAGCGACCTTCAGCACCACGTACGAACTGCCCCACAGCGCCATCGCCAGGATCAGGCAGGCCAGGGCGAACCAGCGCGTCCGAGTCAAGGGAATCTCCACCACGGGCGCCGCGCGGCGCCGGAAAAAGGACTCCCAGTATAGGCAGCCGGCTAGCTGCGCCGACAGGCACAGAAAGCGGGCAAAACTGTTGCGCCGGGCCTCACTGCTCCCAGGGCTTGCCGCGAGTCTTCTTCTCCAGCGGCAACTGCTGCAGCACCGCGGCCTTGGCCAGCATGTAGGCACTGACCGGGGCGCTGATGAAGAGGAACAGGCTGATCAGCAATTCGTGCAGGCTGATGCCCGCCTGGCGGTTGGAGAAATAGATCAGCGAGGCGACGATCACCCCGCCGACCCCCAGGGTGGTGGCCTTGGTCGGCCCGTGCAGGCGCATGAAGAAGTCCGGCAGGCGGTACAGGCCGATCGCGCCGATCAGGACGAAGGCGCTGCCCAGCAGGAGGAACGCCGAGACGATGATTTCCAGCCACAGGCTCAGGGGTTCGCCAGTCATTCGATGATGTCTCCGCGCAGCATGTATTTGGCCACCGCCACCGTACCGACGAAGCCGAGCACCGCGATCAGCAGCGCCGCCTCGAAGAACAGGTCGCTGTCGCGCCAGATGCCGTACAGCACCAGCAGGGCGATGGCGTTCACGTAGAGGGTGTCCAGCGCCAGCGCCCGGTCCGGCAGGCACGGCCCCTTGACCAGGCGCGCCAGGGTCAGCAACAGGGCCAGGCCGAGCAGCGCCAGGCACAGCGGGATCACGTAAGCGAGCATGGGAAGATCTCCTTCAGCGGCGCTTCGTAGCGTTGCTTGATCTCGGCGATCAGCGCCGCCTTGTCCGGCACGTCGAGGCCGTGCACCAGCAAGGTCTTGCGGTCGTCGCTGAGGTCCGACGACACCGACCCCGGGGTCAGCGAGACGATGCTCACCAGCACGCTGATGGCGAGGTCGTTCTCCAGCTCGATCGGCACCTCGACGAAGGCCGGACGCAAGCGCTCGATCGGTCCGAGGGTCAGGCGGGCGACCTGGATGTTGGCGACGAGGATGTCCCACATCACCAGCGCCAGCAGCTTCAGCAGCAGCAACGGATGCCACTCCTGGCTGCGCCCGACCAGCAGGCGGTTGGTCAGCAGCGGAATGCACACGCCGAGGAAGGCGCCGAGCAGCCAGTGGCCAATGGCGAAGGAATCCACCAGCAGCAACCAGACCAGCAACAGCAGGACACTAAGCACGGGATGAGGCAGTACGCGAAGAAGCGGACGCGGCAACGAGCGGCTGATCATGCGGCACCTCCGCGGGTGATGATCTGGCGATACAGGTCGAGGTCGTGCAACTGCGCCGCGGTGGCCTGGACGTAGGCCAGCAGCGGCTTCGCGGCGAACACCAGCAACGGGCCGGCGGAGAGCAACAGGATGCAGGCGAACAAGCGGCCGTGGTCCAGTTCGGCGCTACCGAGCACGGTATGCCCGGTGCGCCAGAACAGCGTGCTGCCGGCCCGGCTCAACGCCACCAGCGCCACCAGGCCGCTGCCCAGTACCACGCTCCATAGGGCCAGCGCCTGGCTGCCGGGAGCGACCGACTGCAAAAGCATGACCTTGCCGAAGAACCCCGACAATGGCGGCAGACCGGCAACGGCGATGGCGCCGATGAAGAAAGCCCCGCCGAGCAACCGAGGATTCTGCAACGCCGGGCCCTGGACCAGGTCGCCGGCCTTGTCGCCGCGCTGGCGGGCGACCAGGTCGGCGAGCAGGAACAGGCCACCGGCGATCCAGGTACTGTGCAGCAGGTAGTACAGCGACGCCGCCAGCGCCCGCTCGCTGCCCAACGCCACGCCAGCCAGGAGGGTTCCGGCGGAGACCACCACCAGGTAGGCCAGCAGGCCTTGCAGGGTCCGCGCCGCCAAGGCACCGATCGCGCCCAGGCCGAGGGTCGCCAGGGCCAGCGGCCAGAGCCAGGCCTGCGCCAGGTTGGCCAGCTCGCCGGCGGCATCGCCGAAGACCAGCGTGTAGACCCGCAGGATCGAGTAGATGCCGACCTTGGTCATGATCGCGAACAGCGCCGCCACCGGCGCGCTGGCCGCGGCATAGGCGCGCGGCAGCCAGAAGTACAGCGGCAACAGCGCCGCCTTCAGGGCGAACACCACCAGCAGCAGGAGCCCGGCTGCCGCCAGCAGCGGCGCGCGCTCGGCATCTGCCATGGCGATCTTCTGCGCCATGTCGGCCATGTTCAGGGTGCCGGTGAGGCCATACAGGGTACCCACGGCGATCAGGAAGAACGCCGAGCCGACCAGGTTTAGGATCACGTAGTGCAAGCCCGAGCGTACCCGCTCCGCGCCGCCGCCATGCAGGAGCAACGCGTAGGAGGCGATCAGGAGTATCTCGAAGAACACGAACAGGTTGAACAGGTCGCCGGTCAGGAAGGCGCCGTTGATACCGAGCAGCTGGAACTGGAACAACGCGTGGAAATGCTTGCCCAGGCGGTCGTCGCCACGCAGCGCGTAGATCAGCGCGGCGCTGCCGAGCACCGCGGTGGCCAGCAGCATCAGGGCGGCGAGACGATCGAGCATGAGCACGATGCCGAACGGCGCGGCCCAGTTGCCCAGGGCATAGACGCTCAGGTCGCCGCTGGCGGCCGTACGTATCAGCAGCAGGCTCAGGGGGATTAGCGCCAGCGCCGCGAGCAACGACAGGCCGCGCTGCCAGCGCTCGGCCAGCGGCAACAGCAGCAGGCTGCCGGCAAACAGGGGGAGCAGGATCGGCAGGATCAGCCAATGGCTCATGGGCGCGGCTCCTCCTCGTCCGGGCGTCCATCTACGTGGTCGCTGCCGAGGTCACCGAGGCCACGCAGGGCCAGGACCACGACAAAGGCGGTCATGGCGAAGCCGATGACGATGGCGGTCAGCACCAGCGCCTGCGGCAACGGATCACCATACTCCCCGGGAGTGCCGATCACCGCGACGCTGCCGCCGAGCCGGCCCATGGCGAACAGGAACAGGTTGACCGCGTAGGAGATCAGCGTGAGACCGAGCACCACCGGGAAAGTCCTCGCCCGCAGCAGCAGGTAGACGCCGCTGGCGGTGAGCAGGCCGAGGGTGATGGCGAACAGGGCTTCCATCAGAGCGCCTCCTCTTGTGCGACGGGTTCAGGCATCAGGCTGAGCTTGCCGAGGTAGGACAGGATCAGCAGCGCGGCACCGACCACGGTGAGGTACACGCCGAGGTCGAACAGCATCGCCGTGGCCAGCTCGATCTCGCCGATCAGCGGCAACTCGAAGTGGCCGAACGCGGAAGTCAGGAACGGATAGCCGAACAGCCAGCTGCCGAGCCCGGTGAGCCCGGCGATCAGCACTCCGGCGCCAGCCATGGCCGCATAGTTCAGCGGCAGGCGCTGCTCGACCCACTGCGAGCCGCTGGCGATGTACTGCAGCACCAGGGCGATGGCAGTCACCAGGCCGGCGATGAAACCTCCGCCCGGCAGGTTGTGGCCGCGCAGGAAGATGAACACCGAGATCAGCAACGCCAGCGGCAGCAGCACCCGCGACAGGGTTTCCAGGATCAGCGGGTGCTTGGCGTGGGCCCAGTTGCGACCCTGCGGGTCGCAGGTCGGCTTGTGCAGGGCGAAACCGGCGAGCATCGCGTAGATGCCGACGCCGGCGATCGCCAGCACGCTGATCTCGCCGAGGGTATCGAAACCACGGAAGTCCACCAGGATGACGTTGACCACGTTGTAGCCGCCGCCCCCGGAGACGCTGTTCTCGACGAAGAATCCGGCGATGCTCTCGTAGGGCCGGGTCAGCACCGCGTAGGCCAGCAGCGCCACCAGCATGCCGACCCCGCCGGCCAGCGCCACGTCGCGCAAGCCGCGCAGGCTGGAGGACTCCGCCGGAGTGCGCGAGGGCAGGAAATACAGCGCCAGCATCAGCAGGACCATGGTCACCACTTCCACCGACAACTGGGTCAGCGCCAGGTCCGGGGCCGAGAAGCGAGCGAAGGCCAGGGCCACCAGCAGGCCGGCGACGCTGAGGATCAATAGCGCGACCAGGCGCATGCGATGGAACAGCGCCGTGGCCAGGCCGCTGAAGGCCAGCACCAGCATGCCCAGGGCGGTGATACCGTCCAGCGGGGTCAGCCCGCGCGAGCCGGTCAGCCTCGCCAGCGGTGCCAGCTCGACCGCCACCACGACCAGCGCCGCGCCCAGCAGCCAGGCCAGGTAGCGCTGCAGCGACCCGTTCTCCAGCCAGGCGGTCAGGCGCGCGGCCAGGGCCACCACACGTTGCACCTGCTGCTCGAAGACCAGCTTGGCGTCCACCTCCGGTAACCCGGCGTACCAGTTGAACAGCGGCTTGCGCAGGACATAGACCAGCACACCGCCAACCAGCGCCACCACGCTCATCAGCAATGGCAGGTTGAAACCGTGCCAGATCGCCAGGCTGTATTCCGGCAGTTGCCCGCCAAGGCTGGCACTGGCGGCGGCGGCCAGCAGCGGCGCCACGGTGTAGGCCGGCAGCATGCCGACCAACAGGCAGAGGAACACCAGGATCTCCACCGGTACCTTCATGTAGCGCGGCGGCTCGTGGGGCGGGAACTTCGGCAACCGGGCCGGCTCGCCGTTGAAGAACACGTCGTGGATGAAACGCAGCGAATAGGCCACCGAGAACACGCCGGCCAGGGTCGCCACCGCCGGCACCAGCCAGTTGAAGCTGCCCAGCAGGTTCTGGCTGAGGGTTTCGCCGAAGAACATCTCCTTGCTGAGGAAGCCGTTCAGCAGCGGCACCCCGGCCATCGCCAGGGAGGCGACGATGGCCAGCACCGCGGTATGCGGCAGGTACTTCCACATCCCGTTGATCAGGCGCATGTCGCGGCTGCCGGTCTCGTGGTCGATGATCCCGGCGGCCATGAACAGCGAGGCCTTGAAGGTCGCGTGGTTGATGATGTGGAACACCGCGGCGACGTTCGACAGCGGGGAGTCGAGGCCGAACAGCAGGGTGATCAGGCCCAGGTGGCTGATCGTCGAGTAGGCCAGCAGCCCCTTCAGGTCATGCTGGAACAGTGCCATGCCGGCCCCCAGCAACAGCGTCACCAGGCCGCTCAGGCTGACCAGGTAGAAGAACCACTCGGTGCCGGCCAGCGCCGGATACAGCCGGGCCAGCAGGAATACGCCGGCCTTAACCATGGTCGCCGAGTGCAGGTACGCGGAAACCGGGGTCGGCGCCGCCATCGCGTGGGGCAGCCAGAAATGGAAGGGAAACTGCGCCGACTTGGTGAACACGCCGAGCAGGATCAGTATCAGCACCAGCGGATACAGGGCGTGGGCGCGGATCAGCTCGCCAGCCGCGAGGACCTCGGTGAGTTCGAAGCTGCCGGCGATGTGGCCGAGCAGCAGCACCCCGGCCAGCAGCGCCAGGCCGCCCCCTCCGGTAACGGTCAGGGCCATCCTCGCACCCTTGCGGGCGTCGGAACGGCTGCCCCAGAAGCCGATGAGCAGGAACGAGGACAGGCTGGTCAGCTCCCAGAAGAGCATCATCAGCAAGAGATTTTCCGCGAGCACCACGCCGAGCATGGAGCCCATGAACAGCAGCAGGAAAGCGAAGAAACGCCCCATCGGCTCCTGTTCGGAGAGGTAGTAGCGGGCGTAGAGGATCACCAGCAGGCCGATGCCGAGGATCAGCAGGGCGAAGAGGAAACCGAGGCCGTCCAGGCGCAGGCTGAGGTTGATGCCGATTTCCGGCAGCCAGGAATAGCTGGCGGTCAGGGTCTGCCCGGCGAACACCGTGCTGCGCTGCCCGAGCAACAGGATCAGGCCGATCAGCGGCGCCACGCCGGCGGACGCCGCGCACAAGGTGCGGCCGCCACGCTCGGCAAGCAGGGGCAACAACGCCCCCATGAACGGCAGCGCGATGATCAGCGCCAGAATCATGGGCTACTCCTCTTCGATGGCGGAGCCCCCGGCATGCCTGGCCGGCGGTGCTTCCCCGCGGTTGTCGGTGCGCGGCCGGATCGCCAGCAGCTCGAAGCCCCATCGGCCACCGGCAGGCGCGGCGCGACGGAACTACGATTATCGCAATCTATCGAACGAACGTCATGGATTGAATTATTACAAAATTCAGGCGTTCCGACTGCCGGAAAGCCGAAAAAAACTCTGCAACGGCAACGACTTGAAGCTTAGCAAGACAACGCCGGCAGTGGTTCGGCGCTACAACGAAAACGGCCGGCGAAATGCCGGCCGCGGGATAACGTGGGAAGAATCAGTGGGCGACGCGGCTGGTGCCGTTGACGGTCAGGATGCGCACGCGCTCGCCGACGCGGAAGATCTGGCCCTGGTCGACCTGCTGGACATAGGCGCGGGTGCTGCCGTCGTCTTCGCGCACGGTGATCTCTACGCCCTGGGTGCGCGTCAGGCCTTCTTCGGTAGCCGCGCCCAGCAGGCCGCCAGCGACCGCGCCGATGATGGCCGCGACGTAGCTGCCCTTGCCGCCGCCCACCGCGCTGCCGGCGACACCGCCGACGCCGGCACCGGCGATGGAACCGATCGGGGTCTTGGTGCCTTCGATCTTGACCGGGCGCAAGGCCTGGATGGTGCCCATGCGTACAGTCTGCACGGTACGGGCTTCCTCACGGCTGTAGGTATCGCCGGTGAGGCTGGATTGGCAGCCGCCAAGAGCCAGGGCCATGGCGGTGAAGGAAGCAACGATCAAGGCAGACTTGCGCATAACGGCATCTCCGAAAGGGATAACTGACGAATATTAGACTCTCCCGCAGCCGCTCCTGTCACCTGGCCGGCGCGAGATAATCGAATCGATTCAGCAATGGTACAGGTTCGTTCAGTTTCGACCGAACCCTCCCGCTTTCATCGGCGGGACCGATCGGCTAGGGTGAGCGCCCGCAGAAGGAACAGCCATGGACTATTTCATCATCGTCGTCACCACCGCCGCCGGCCTGTATTTCCACTGGTGGATCTACTGGCGCATCCGCCGCTGGATGGACCGCGACCTGGCGCTGTCATTCGCCGGCGACGACCCGCAAAAGCGTGACTATCTGTTACAGCGACTGGCCGAGGCCAAGGCCAGCAAGGTGAAGCGGCGCGACCTGCCGGCCTGGCTGGAGCGCGCCGCCGCCGACTACCCTTCCCGCGAAGCCTGAGCCAGGCGCCAGAGCCGGGCGATCTGCTCGGCGCGCGCCTCCAGTTCCGCCGCCGCTCCGGCACAGGCCTGCTCCAGGCTGATCGGTCCCGGCGCCAGGCTGAACGCCGCATCGATGCCGGCGTCGTGCAGGCGCTGGTAGCCGTCGCCCAGGCTGCCGGCCAGGGCTACCACGGGAACGCCGGCCTGGCGCGCGATTCGCGCCACGCCCACCGGGGTCTTGCCGTGCAGGCTCTGCGCATCCAGGCGGCCCTCGCCGGTCAGCACCAGGTCGGCACCGACCAGCGCATCGGCCAGCCCGGCCAGCTCCGCCACCAGTTCGATGCCTGGGCGGAAACGCGCGCGGAGGAATGCCCTCGCGGCGAAACCCAGGCCGCCGGCGGCGCCGACGCCCGGCACCCGGCTGAAGTCCTCGCCAAGGGTCGCCGCGACCACCTTGGCGAAGTGCGCCAGGGCGGCATCCAGTTGCGCCACCTGTTCGGCGCTGGCGCCCTTCTGCGGACCGAACACCACCGACGCGCCGCGCGGCCCGCATAGCGGGTTGTCGACGTCTGCGGCGACTTCCACCGCGACATCCACCAGGCGCGGATCCAGCCCGCCCAGGTCGAGACTGTGCAGGCCAGCCAGCGCGGCGCCGCCGGGCGCCAGTTCCTCGCCGTCGGCAGCCAGGAAACGCACGCCGAGCGCGCCCAGCAGGCCGGCGCCGGCATCGTTGGTAGCGCTGCCGCCGAGGCCGAGGATAATCTTCCGCGCCCCGGCGTCCAGCGCCGCACGGATCAGCTCGCCAGTGCCACGGCTGCTGCTGCGCGTGGCGTCGCGGCGGTCGCGCGGGACCAGGTGCAAGCCGCTGGCGGAAGCCATTTCGATCACTGCGGTGGCGTCGTCCAGCCAGCCCCAGTGCGCCAGGGTCGGCTCACCGAGCGGGCCTTCGACACGGCATTCGCGACGTTCGCCGGCGGTGGCGGCGAGTACCGCATCGACCGTGCCTTCGCCGCCGTCCGCCAGTGGCCGCAGCAACACCTCGGCCTGCGGGAAGACTCGCCGCCAGCCGCGGGCGATAGCCTCGGCGACGTCGGGCGCGGACAGGCTTTCCTTGAACGAATCAGGAGCAATCACGATTTTCATCAGTCACCTCGCAGGGCCGGGAGTCCCCGGCCCCGCTTCAATCAGAGCAGCACAAGGCTGAGCAGCCATACCGCGAGCATACCGGCGATACCCTGGACCAGGGTCGCCAGGGTCTGGGCGCGATAGGCAGTGGATACGGTCATGCGGCTGAACTGTGTGACCACCCAGAAGAAGCTGTCATTGGCGTGGGACACCGTCATCGCTCCGGCACCGATCGCCATGACCGTCAGCACCCGGCCCATCTCGCTGTCCAGGCCGAGCTGCGGCAGCAGCGGAGCGACCAGCGCCGAGGTGGTGACTAGCGCCACGGTGGTCGAGCCCTGTGCGGTCTTCAGCGCGGCCGCCACCACGAACGGCATGAACAGGCCGATGCCCAACGCTGACAGGGTGCTGCCCAGGTAGTCGCCGAGCGGAGTGATCTTCAGCATCGCACCGAAGGCGCCGCCGGCGCCGGTGATCAGCAGGATCGGCGCGGCCGACTGGATGCCTTCCACCACGCGCTCATGGAATTCCTCGCGCTTGCTCTGGCCCTTGAGCAGGGTGCAGGCCAGCGCCAGGCCGACCAGCAGGGCGATCACCGGTTGACCGAGGAAGTTCAGGCAGGCGAACAGTACGCCCTCGCCCAGCGGCTTGCTCGGGAATACCGCGACCGAGCCAAGGCAGATCAACAGGATCGGTACGAAGATCGGCGCGAACGCCTGGGTGGCGCTGGGCAGCTTGCCGTAGCGGGCACGCAGCTCGCTGAAGTCCTCTTCGGTCTGGACGACCTGGCCGTCGTCGACCAGGGGAATGTCCTTGCCGACGAAGCGATTGGCCCACCACATGCCGGCCATCGCGGTGACGAAGGCGACCACCAGGCCGACCACGATCACCAGGCCAAGGCTGGCGTCCAGGCCGAGGTTGCCGGCCGCGGCGATCGGTCCCGGGGTCGGCGGCACGAAGGTGTGGGTGGCGTAGAGACCGGTGGCCAGGGCCACGCTCATGGCGATGGTGGATATCTTCATCCGCGCCGCCAGGGCGTTCTTCAGCGAGTTGAGGATGACGAAGCCGGAATCGCAGAACACCGGGATCGACACCAGGTAGCCGATGATCGACATGGTCAGGGTCGGGAAGCGTTCGCCGAGCAGGCGGATCACGCTTTCCGCCATGGTGATCGCCGCACCGCTGCGCTCGAGGATCACCCCGATGATGGTGCCGAGCACGATGACGATGCCGATGTAGCCGAGGATGCTGCCGAAGCCGCCGGTAACGGTCTTGACGATTTCCGCCGTGGGTACCTGGTAGGCGAAGCCGGCGATCAGCGCGGCCGCCAGCAGGGCGAGGAACGGGTGCAGCTTGAGTCGCGTGGTGGACAGGACGATAAAGGCGATCAACGCCAGCAGGATCAGGACCAGGGTCATGAGCCGCCTCCTTGTTGTTATGGGTGTGGGATGGGCGCCCAGGGGCGGGTCATTTTCGCTCCGTCGGGACCGGACACGCCTTGTGCAACGGCCAGAGGAAGACGGCGCTGGAAGGGGAACATTTTGTGCGACTGCACAGTGAATCGATTGATCGCCCGTTACCCGCGGCGCGGAACGAGCAATTGCAGCCCCAGCAACAATTGCTGGCGGTGCTCCAGGCGAGCGAGATCGAGCCCGCTGATCGAAGCGATGCGCTCCAGTCGGTAGCGCAGGCTGTTGCGATGGATCCCCAGCGCCTGGGCACAGGCCTGGGCGTGCCCGTCATGGGCGCACCAGGACTCCAGGGTAGCGGCCAGCGAACCTTGCGGATCGTGGTCGAGCAACCGCTGCAAGGGCGCCAGCAGCTGCCGCACCTGCCAACTGTCGCGCTGGCTGAACAGCAGGCTGGCGAGGCGGTGTCCGTCCAGGGTCACGACCCGCCGACCGGGCAACCGGCTGCGCGCATAGTCCAGCAGGTCGCGGGCGGCGCAGGCCGAGGCGCGCAGCTCGGCC
>OKFU01000322.1_pt1 | contig 16522 bp, 13 predicted proteins | sample 1610491 | NCBI WGS metagenome assembly OKFU01 (sample SAMN04436656, study PRJEB24849) | human gut metagenome | biome: human gut; feature: NICU; material: stool | host: Homo sapiens | place: USA: Saint Louis, MO | collected 2010-05-24
CGGCTCTGGGTCAGCAGGGCGTAAACATCATGGAATTCTGCAAAGCGTTCAACGCCAAAACTGAATCCATCGAAAAAGGTCTGCGCCGCACGCCGCAGCGCTTCGAACTGTTGCAGGCGCTGCTGCTGCTCGAACGCGAGCGTCCCCAGGCGTTGCCGCTGGGCACCGGCAACGCGCCGCGGGCGGAGGCCCTGCGCCTGCGCGGGCCGCTGTTGCCGCTGTTCGCCTCGAGCGAGGTGGAAAGCCTGCTCGACGACCCGCAGCAACCGGCGCTGTCCACCCCGGTGTTCGGCCTCGGCGGACCCGACGGCCCGTTGCCCTATGCCTACCAGGAATGGCTGCAACAACGCGCCCGGCAGAAGGACCATGCCCCCGCCGAGTTCCTCGACCTGTTCCAGCACCGCCTGCTCAGCCTGCTCTACCGGGTGCTGCGCAAGCATCGCGTGGCGCTCGGTTTCGCGGTGCCGGCGGCGACCCCGGTGCAGGCGCAGCTACGCGCCCTCAGCGGCCTGTTGCCGAAAGCCCTGCAAGAGCGGCTGGCGCTGCCGGACAGCGCGGTACTGGCACGCACCGCGCTGTTCGCCGGCGGGCGTCGCTCCCTGGCCGGCTTCGCCGGCCTGGTGCGCCAGCATTTCGGCGTGGAGGCACGGCTGGACGCCTACCAGGGCGCCTGGAAGGAAATCCCCGCGGCCAGCCGCAGCCGGCTGCAACGCGGCGGACGCAACCTGCGCCTGGGTCGCGACGCCATAGCCGGCACGCGCACCTGGGACGAGCACGCCGGCATCGCCCTCAGTCTCGGTCCGCTGGATGCCCGCGAAGCCGCCCGCTTCTTCCCCGACGGCGACGCCCATGGCCAGTTGGCCAGCCTCGCCGCGCTGTACTTCGGCCCCGACCTGGATTGTCGCCTGAGCCTGCTGGTGAGCGGCGGCGCGCCGCTGCGCCTGGAGCGCGGTGCACCGCCCAGGCTGAGCTGGAACACCGGCCTGCGGCGCGTCGAAGACGGCCAGCGGCAGCGCATCGATCTCGACCTGCGGCAGCCGGAGGTAGCCTGAAATGGAACTCGCCGCCCTGATCGGCCGCCTCAACCCGGACTGTCGCCGCGCCCTGGAGCGCGCCGCGCAACGCTGCCTGCAACGCACCCATCATTACGTAGAGATCGAGCACCTGCTGCTGGAGCTGCTGGACATCGACGGCGGCGACTTCGCCTGCCTGCTGCCGCGCTTCGGCCTGGAGCGCGACGCCCTGGTCGCCGAGATCAACCTGTCGCTGGAGCTGTTCAAGGCCGGCAATACCCGCACTCCGGCGCTGTCCGCGCACACCATCGGCCTGCTCGAAGACGCCGTGGTCCACGCCAGCGTGCTCGGCCAGGCGCAGATCCGTTCCGGCCTGCTGCTGCTCGCCCTGCTCGACCGCGAGGAGCGCCGCGCCCTGTTGCTGAACAGCGCGTCGTCGCTGCTGCGGATTCCCCACGAGGCCTTGCAGGCCAACCTGCTGGAGTGGATCCAGGCCTCCCGCGAACAGCCGCCCGCGCCGAACCGCCCGGCGGCAGGCGGCGACAAGCCGGAAAGCGCCCAGGACCCGCTGCTCGACCAGTACACCCAGGACCTCACCGCCGAAGCCCGCGCCGGGCGCATCGACCCCATAGTCGGGCGCGACGGGGAGATCCGCCAGTGCGTCGACATCCTCCTGCGCCGGCGGCAGAACAACCCGATCCTGGTCGGCGCGCCGGGCGTCGGCAAGACCGCTGTGGTCGAGGGCCTGGCCCTGCGCATCGCCGCCGGCGAGGTGCCGCCGTCGTTGCAGGAGGTGATCCTGCGGGTGCTCGACCTCGGCCTGTTGCAGGCCGGCGCCAGCATGAAGGGCGAGTTCGAGCAGCGCCTCAAGGGCGTGATCGACGCCGTGCGCAACAGCGCGCAGCCGATCATCCTGTTCATCGACGAGGCGCACACGCTGATCGGCGCCGGCGGCGCGGAAGGCGGCAGCGACGCCGCCAACCTGCTCAAGCCGGCCCTGGCGCGCGGCGAGTTGCGCACCCTGGCGGCCACCACCTGGCTGGAATACAAGAAATACTTCGAGAAGGACCCGGCGCTGACCCGGCGCTTCCAGTTGGTCCAGGTCGAGGAGCCGGACGAGGCCACCGCCGTGGAGATGCTGCGCGGCGTCGCCGGCAAGCTGGAACTGCATCACGGCGTGCAGATCATGGACGCGGCCATCGTCGATGCGGTGAAGCTGTCGCATCGCTACATCTCCGGCCGCCAGTTGCCGGACAAGGCGATCAGCGTGCTCGACACCGCCTGCGCGCGGGTCGCCCTCGGCCAGCACGACGTGCCGCCGCCGCTGGAAAGCCTGCGCCATCGCGAGCAGGCGCTGGAAGAGGAATTGCAGCGGCTGCGCCGGGAACAGGCCACCGGCCTCGACCACAGCGCGCGTATCACCGCCCTGGAAAGCGAGTCGGGCGATAACCGCCGGACCATCCGCGAGCTGGAGACCCGCTGGGACGAGGAACGCGAAGCGGTGCGCGAACTGCTCGACACCCGCCGCGAACTGCTGGCCCTCAGCGAAAGCGCCGACGCGGCCAAGCCCGACGAGGAACTGGACGGTCGCATCGACCACCTGGCCGCCGAACTGGCGCGCCTGGCGGCCGGCCTCGAAGCCATCCGCCAGGACGACCCGCTGGTTCCCGAGCAGGTGGACTCGCGTACCGTGGCCGCGGTGATCGCCGGCTGGACCGGCATCCCGGTGGGCAAGATGCTCGCCGACGAAGCCCACGCCATCCGTTCCCTGGCGCAACGAATGGGCCAGCGGGTGATGGGCCAGGAGGCCGCCCTGGGCGCCATCGCCCAGCGCATCCAGGCCTATCGCGCCGGACTCAGCGACCCGGCCAAGCCGGTCGGCGTATTCCTCCTGCCCGGCCCCACCGGCGTGGGCAAGACCGAGACCGCCTACGCCCTGGCCGACGCCCTCTACGGCGGCGAACGCAACCTGATCAGCATCAACCTCTCCGAGTACCAGGAGGCCCACACCGTCAGCCAGCTCAAGGGCGCCCCGCCCGGCTACGTCGGCTACGGCAGCGGCGGCGTGCTCACCGAAGCGGTGCGCCGCAAGCCCTATTCGGTGGTGCTGCTGGACGAGATCGAGAAAGCCCATCCGGACGTGCTGGAAGCCTTCTACAACGTGTTCGACAAGGGCGTGATGGAAGACGGCACCGGCCTGGTGGTGGACTTCAGGAACACCGTGATCCTCGCCACCAGCAACGTCGGCGCCGAACTGCTGCTGGACAGCCCGGCCGAACAGGTCGCCACCCCGGCCTTCGACGAGCGCCTGCGCAAAGTCCTGCTGCAAACCTTCCGCCCGGCGTTCCTCGCGCGCATGACCGTGGTGCCTTACCGGCCGCTGGAGGAAGCCACCCTGGAAGGCATCGTCGTGGCCAAGCTGGAAAAACTGCGGGAACGCTACAAGGCCGCTACCGGCAAACAGTTCGACTTCGACCCAGCCATCGTCAAGGCCGTGCTCGCCAAGTGCAGCGCGGCGGGCGCGCGGGATATCGAGAACGTGCTGATGGCGCAGGTGACGGGGAAGTTGGCGGAGTGGGTGTTGGAGTAGCTACAAGCATCACCACTCCGTTACTTGGTCAAGCAGCAACTGTCTGGCACGCGCACTGAAGTTATTCAAAAGCATCAATTAGGAGGAGCTGTGTCGATCACTAAGAGCGGATCTTTCAGCGGAGTGAAGCCCAATGAGCGTGACAGCGTTCCATTCCACTGGAAGCGCACGCAGTTGGTCCCGGACATTTCGTGGAAGTATCACCACATCATCCCCTGGCAGACACTGCGCGATACTTGGCAAGCCTTGCTGATGTGCGACTACTGGAAAGGGTGCGTGCTCTACGTAAAAGTCATCGGAGTGGTTTCGTGGGGGCCCTTGATTTCCAGGCTGATGAATGCCCAGATGACCCAAGAGGACTGCGATGAGCTTTACGCCAAACTCTCCTGGCCTGCCTGGAACATTGTCGAAGGGCCCGCCGACAGGGACGATGAGGGTGGCACCGACCTAGATCTTTTCAGGCACGGCCTTCAGGGGACAGAGCCGGCAAGAATGCAGGCGTTGCAGCGGCTGTATGACGCCATGGAAGACTTTCTCTCACTATTCAACCGGAGAGAATTTGAGGCTACACGGCTGACAGTCTACAACCCCCGAGGGGGAGCACCAGCAGTCGACGAAGCTCGCCGCGAGGCCCTACACACCGCGCTACAAGGCATGCTGCCGTACAAGGATCAGGCCTTCATTCCCTATCGGCCAGAGATGTGGATCGTGACTTTGGAAGGGCGCGAGCATCGCAAGTATCCAACTTGGCTGCGGACGCCCAGATACAAAAAAGCCGACGGCTCCCCACCTAAAGCAGCACCGCACGCTGTCGAGCAAACTGGCCTGACGCAATGCCCCAAATGCGGCAATAAATTCCGTACAAATACTGCTGTCCAGATATTCGCCGAGCACCGCTCCTGCCCCAGGTGTGGCACTGCGGTGTATGTGGCGAAACATGCCTTTAAGGACCCTACCTTCCCCTGAACAATCCAGATAAAGGTAGGGTTGCCATTTCTACATGGCAGCCCCCAGAAGCACAAGGATGTAAAAAGCATGCCCTCCATCAGAATCCTGACCTGGAATAGTACTGGCGAAAGCTTTCCGAAGGCGGCAAGTCTGGCTGCCGAGGCTGCCACCCATGCCGCTCACGCCACACACCCGGTGATCGATATTTACCTCATTCAGGAGGCTCAACAAGGTGCAGGAGGCGCCATCAGTAACTATCTGACTGGCCTCGCTGGCTACACCGTGCATCACATCCATGAAAATCTTGGAGGTGGGGGCAAGGGTTATATCTGTGCTACGCGCAATGCGAGTGTGACTGTGTCCACTCCCCTTGCACTCTGGAACTATGCAGCCGATCCGGGATTCATGGCCTGGGCAGGCCATACTGCCTTACAGGCATCCAGTTGGACGCCACCTGCCAGAACACCCGCTTATAGCCTTCTGCAGGTCGGCGGCAGCAACATCCTGCTAATCACCTGGCATGCCCCCCTTGGCGTGTCCTTGCTACCGATCATCGTGGGCTCGATGAGCGGTGGAGCCTTGATCGACGCTTATCTGGCGCTGGATCAAAGCGGACTGCTCAACAACCCGATGCTCGCGATCGGCGTCGTCCCGGACTTCATCGTCATCGCAGGCGACATGAACGCCAAGCCGGCAGCACTGGGCAAGAGCTATGCCGGCTATACCCCACTGGACAACTTCACCGGGGTTGCCAATAACCTCGACCACATTATGGCGACATCGCCGCCACATACCGCATTCAACTTTTCCGAGGACTACAGCACCGCCACTGCTAGTACCCACGACATTCTCTGCGCCCGAATGAACTGGTGACCGACCATGTCTCGCGGCACTGATACCAGCAGCCTCTCATTAGTCGCCGAGTTGTTGAGCGACCTAAATCTGGAAACCCTAGCCGGAGGCGAGAGGCTGAATACATTGGACAGCATGTCTCTCCAGGGCAACAGCTCCACGTCGCTGACACTATCCAACACCGTCGCCTCGCACCTCAGCGCCACCCTGCACAACGACTCCCAGCAACGCCCCCTCGACGCCCTGGTCGCCGAAATCCACCAGCTCCCCGCCGACGCAACTGCCGACCGTTTTCAACTCGTACTCAGACCATGGCTCTGGTGGCTGACCCTGGCCAGCAACAACCGCGTGTTCCAGAACCTCGCCACCAGCGACATCGTCACCACGATCTTCAAGGCCCACGGCTTCACCGACTTCAAGCTGTCGCTGACCGGCAGCTACGAGCCCCGTGAATACTGCGTGCAGTACGGCGAGACCGACTTCGCCTTCGTCTCGCGCCTGCTGGAGGAGGAAGGCATCTTCTGGTTCTTCATCCACGAAGTGGGCAAGCACACGTTGGTGCTGGCGGACAGCAACGACGCCTTCCCGCCGATCCCCAACGGGCCCAAGGTGCCATACCTGGACCAGGAGATCGGCGTGCGCGAACTGCACGGCATCCGTTCGGCGCAGTACTGCCTGCAGGCGGTCGCCGGGACCTACAGCGCCACCGACTACGAGTTCACCACACCCAGTACTTCGCTCTATTCCCAGGCACAGGCCGAGGCCGGGCCGCGCGCACGGTACGAACACCCCGGCGGCTACACCGCCAAGGGCCGCGGCGATGCGCTGACCAAGCAGCGCGTGGACGGCCTGCGCAGCCAGGAAAAGCGCCTGATCGGCGAGAGCGACTGCCGCTGGCTGGTGCCCGGCCACTGGTTCACCCTCAGCGGGCATGACGACGATTCGCTGAATATCGACTGGGTGCTGACCTCGGTCACCCATGACGCCAGTCACGCGCACTACCGCAACCGCTTCGAGGCGATCCCCAAGGCCACCGCCTACCGCCCCGCGCGGGTCACGCCCAAGCCGCGCATGCACACCCAGACCGCCCTGGTGGTGGGCAAGGCCGGCGAGGAGATCTGGACCGACCAGTACGGCCGGATCAAGATCCAGTTCCCCTGGGACCGCGACGGCAAGAACGACGAGACCTCCTCCTGCTGGGTGCGCGTGGTGCTGCCCTGGAGCGGCAAGGGCTTCGGCATGCAGTTCGTGCCGCGCATCGGCCAGGAAGTGATCGTCACCTTCATCGACGGCGACCCGGACCGCCCGCTGGTCACCGGCTGCGTCTACAACGGCGACAACGCCCTACCCTACGCGCTGCCGGACAACCAGACGCAGTCCGGGATCAAGACCAACTCGTCGAAGGGCGGTGGCGGCTTCAACGAGCTGCGCTTCGAGGACAAGAAGGACGCCGAGGAAGTCTTCCTCCAGGCGCAGAAGGACCTCAACGTCAACGTGCTCAACGACAGCACCGCCAGCATCGGCCACGACGAGACCCTGACGGTGCAGAACGCCCGCACCCGCACGGTGAAGGAAGGCGACGAGACCGTCACCCTGGAGAAAGGCAAGCGCACGGTGACCATCCAGACCGGCAGCGACAGCCTGGATGTGAAGGACACGCGCACGGTGACGGTGGGCGCCGACCAGACCCACAGCACCGGCGGCAACTACAGCCACAAGGTCAGCGGCAACTTCGAGCTGACGGTGGACGGCAACCTGACCATCAAGGTCAGCGGCACCCTCGCCCTGCAGAGCGGCGGCAGCCTGACCCTGAAGAGCGACGCCGACCTCGCCGCCCAGGCCGGCACCTCGCTGACCAGCAAGGCCGGGACGTCGCTGACCAACCAGGCCGGCACCTCCCTCACCAACAAGGCCGGCACCAGCCTGACCAACGATGCCGGCGTCAGCCTGACCAACAAGGCCGGCGCCGAACAGACGGTGGACGGCGGCGGCATGCTGACCCTCAAGGGCGGCCTGGTAAAGGTCAACTGAGGAGAAGCGCATGGCGGCATCCGGCAAGCTCGACCTGGTTCGAGGCGACAGCCATCTCGCCGGCAACCTGCTCGACGGCAGCCTGGAAGGTCCGTTGCGCATCGACGAGCACGACAGGCCGCAGGCCAGCCTCGGCTACCGACAGGGCCAGTTGCACGGCGCCAGCACCCTGCTCCATCCCAACGGCAAGGTCTCCGCGCAACTCGCCTTCGTCGACGGCAAGCTGCACGGGCCGGCCAGTTTCCATGCCGCGGAAGGCTGGTTGCAGCGCAAGGCGCACTACCGCAACGGACTGCTCCACGGCGAAGCGCTCAACTATTTCGCCAACGGCCAGGTGGCCGAGCGCGAGCATTACCGCGACGGCGTGCGCGACGGGGTCTACCAGCGCTTCCATGGCAATGGCCAACTGGCCTTCGACGGACGCTACCTGAACGGCCAGCTACTGGACGGCGCCCAGCCGTTCGCCGACGACGGCCGGCCGCTGGACAGCGAGGGCAAGCCCATGGCGCGCTGGCGCTGGTGGTGGACCAGGCTGGCGGAGCCCTAGGCGCGCATCGGCCAGGCGGCGCTCAGGGAATCAGCATCTGCACCTGTCCCGGCACGCTGATCTTGATCACCCCGCCCCAGGTGCAGATCAGCGTGCCATTGGCGTCCAGCGCGGGCATCCCGCCCAGCAGCAGGGTCGGCGGGCCGCCGGGGATCCACGGGCTGGCGGTGGCGGGAATGCACGGCATCGGCGTCAGTACGCCGAGGGCGGCGGCGGTGGCGGCGGCCACCACGGGGTTGGCCGGACTCTGGCAGAGACCGAAGGTGGGAATGTTCAGCAGCGGGATGTGGTCCATGATGTTCGCCGCCGGCATCCCGCTGGTCAGGGTGCGGTTCTGCGGCAACACGTTGAGCACCGTCGGCGCCGCCCCGAAGCTGCATTGCAGGGTGGCGCCGGCGCAGACCTGCGGGCAGCCCATGCCGTCCTCCCGAGCGCGATGGCGTTGTAGCAGGATAGACCAGCCCATCGCGCTCGCCGTGGGGCTGGCTTGCTGTTTTTCTGACGAATGCCCGACATGCGTGTCGCCAGCGGCGCTAGAATTCCGCTGTGATGCGGGGCGGAGCTCCGCGACAGGGATCGACGAAAAAGGATTTTCGGCGGATCGAACGGTGCCCGCAGCGCCCTCGCCGGCCGGCCCGCGGCCGGTCGATGCAGGGGTTGCCGTACCCTGGCCGCCCCCATGGACGGGACGACAATGCCTAGCACAAGAAGCCTCCCCGCACGGGTCATCGTCGCCGATGACTATCCCCTGTTCCGCGATGGCCTGAGACGGGTCGTCCGCCGCTACCTCCCGCAAGCCGCCGTAAGCGAAGCGGGCAGCTTCGACGAGGTGCTGCGCCTGGCCTCGAGCGTCTCGCCGGAACCTCCCGCCCTCTTCGTCCTCGACCTGCTGCTTCCCGGCTTCGCCGCCTCCCAGTCCATCGAGCGCTTGCGTCGCGCCTATCGGCACAGCGCAATCGTCATCGTCTCGATGCTCGACGACCCGCGTCTGGTGGACGAGGTGCTGGCCGCCGGCGCCGACGGCTACCTCGGCAAATCCCTGGAGGCCGGGGAGATCGGCACGGCGTTGCAGACGCTCGGCAGCGGCGAACCGGTGGTGCGCCTGCGCGGCGGGTCGAGCGCCGGCAGTCGGCAACGCGCCCTCCTGGACGCCCTGACCCCACGGCAGCAAGCGGTACTGCGGCTGATCGCCGATGGCCTGTCGAACAAGGAAATCGGCCGCGCGCTGTCGATCTCTCCGTTCACCGTGCGCGTGCACGTTTCCTCGCTGCTGCGCGCCCTGGAAGTGAACACGCGGACGGCCGCCGCGGCGCTGGCGGTGAAGGCCGGCTTCTAGGCAGGTTCCACGCGGCCGTACCCGGAGTTCCCGCGCAAGCATCCGAGAATGCCGAAACGAGAAGTCTGCCGCGATTTTCCGCGAAGTCTCCTCGCGGCGCTGAAGCCCGTCGCGGCGGACCAGTCCCATCCATGAGGGGCGCGCCTGCGCGCCGGCCTCACCGGGAGCGGCGACGCTCGTTTTCAGCAGAGGAACGGCACATGATCGACAGGGTGAAGCCGCTGATGGCGGCATGGGTTCTGGTCTTCGCATCTTCTTCGTTCGCCAGCGAAACGGCGGGAAAATTGCCACGAAAGCCAGCTCTAGGGCCGGAAACCGCGGGGGCGACCCTGGTCATTCCCGGCGAGACCGACAGGCTCGCTTCGCTCTACGCCCGCGCACGGGGCGAAGGCGGCAAGGTGGTGCTCTGGGCCGGCGGCGACGCGCCGAACCAGATGGACTGGTTGAAGACGGCCTTCGAGAGCCGCTTTCCCGGCGTGATCCTGGACGTCACGGTGGACCTTTCCAAGTTCCACGACCTGCGCATCGACCAGGAACTCGCCGCCGGCACCCTGACGCCGGACGTGGCGATGCTGCAAACCACCTTCGATTTCGACAAATGGAAGGCCCGCGACGTGCTGCTGCGCTACAAGCCGGTCGGCTTCGCCCGGCAGAAGAAAGGCTACGCCGATCCCGACGGCGCCTATGTCACGGCCTACAACAACGCCTTCGTGCCGACCTACGCTTCCGTCCGGCTGCCAGCGGAGCGCTATCCGACGCGCTTCGCCGATTACCTGAAGCCGGCCTTCAAGGGCAAGCTGGTGCTGACCTATCCCCATGACGACGATGCGGTGCTGTACGTCTACGACAAGCTGGAACGGAGCTACGGCAGCGGTTTCCTGCGCGCCCTGGCGGCGCAGAAGCCGAACTTCCTGCGCGGCACGGCGGCGCCGGCGGCCTCGGTGGGCACCGACTCCATCGGTTCGCTGGGCAACCTGACCGGCTATGCGACCGACAGCGATACGCCGGCCGGCTACTTCATCCCGACCGACGAGCCGTTCATCGTCTGGAACCAGCGCGCGGCGATCTTCAAGGCCGCCCGTCATCCGGCCACGGCCAAGCTGCTGCTGTCCTACCTGGGCTCGGCCGAGTTCCAGTCCAGCTACGGCGGCTGGCGCGCCCGCGCCGACGTCGGCGAAGCGCCTGGGCTGCCGCCACTGGAGTCGCTGAGGAACGTCGACGTGCACGATTTCACCCGCTGGATGGCCGATCGCCAACGGGTGGCCAGCCTGCGCAGGCACATGGCGCAAATCTTCGGCCCGGTACGCGGCGAGTCGCCGTTGCGCGACCCGGCGCTGATGAGCCTGCTGGGGCTGACGGCGAACGACATCGTCGCCCTGCCCGAACCGGACCTGCCGATCTACTGAACCGCCATGACGGCCTCGCGCACGGACGACGCGGGGTCGTCGATCCTGGAGAATTGCCTATCAGGTTTCGACGGCAAGCAGGCGGCCTGGAGCGGCTGGGAAGACTCCCACTTCTTATAAAATACTTTTAATGAACGATTTATCCTATTGATTAATAAGATAAATAAAATACTAGAATTCACTTTAAGTTGAGACGACAAGGCGGCGCATAACGCTACCCGTTGTCCGCCCTGGCGTCCGCTTGCCGCCTTCGCTGCGCAGGGCGAACGAGGCCACCCGCGTTATCCGCCGACGGGCCTCTGCCAGGGAAGGACGACGGCACGGAAAACTCTTCTTCGACAACGACTTCCGCGTAGAACCTGATCCATCGCCTGCGCTCGCGCGAACTCACGCAGGCGACGACCAGGACGAAGGACCTAGGCCTTCCGCCACCCCTGCAACTGATTGCGGATCGGCAACTCGCGGATGCGCTTGCCGGTGGCGGCGAAGATCGCGTTGCACAGCGCCGGCGCTATCGGCGGCACGCCGGGCTCGCCGACCCCGCCCAACGGCAGGTCGCCATCCGGCTTGAGCAGATGCACCGACACCGCCTTGGGCGCCAGCGGCATGCGCGCCAGCTCGTACTGGTGGAAGTTGTCCTGCTGGACCTTGCCATCCTTGAAGCTGATCTCGCCCAGCGCCGCCAGGCCCAGGCCCATCACGCAGGCGCCTTCGAGCTGCGAGCGGATGCGCTCGGGGTTGATCTGCGGACCGCAGTCGGCGGCGATGGTGGCCTTGTGCACCAGCAGCGCGCCGTCGTCCTTCACCTCCACCTCGATCACCACCGCCACGTAGGTGACGAAGCTGTAGTGCGCGGCGATTCCCCGCGCCCTGCCCCTGGGCAGCTCGCCGCCCCAGCCGGACTGGCGCGCCGCCTCCTCGATCACCCCGCGCAGGCGGCCGACATCGAGCGGGTAGCGCTCCGGCGACTCGCCGTAGTTCCAGCTGTCGCCGAGCTCGGCGGTGTCAATTCGCCGCGCCGGGCCGAGCAGCTTGAGCAGGTAGTCCTTCGGGTCCTGGCCGGCCTTCGCCGCCAGTTCGCCGACGAAGCTCTGGATGGCGAAGGCGTGGGGGATGTTGGAGACCGAGCGGAACCAGCCGACCCGGGTGTGCGCCGGGGCCTCGGGGTTCTCCAGGCGCACGTTGGGGATGGCGAACGGCAGGTTGGTCAGGCCCATGCCCAGTTCGAAGGCGCCCTGGTGCTTGCTGTCCGGGCCGAACAGTGCGGTGATGCTCGGCGCCACCGAGCGATGCAGCCAAGCCTGCGGCAGCCCGTCGGCGCCGAGCACGGCCTGCAGGCGCTCCACCGAGACCGTGTGGAAATAGGAGAAATGCAGGTCGTCCTCGCGGGTCCACTGCACGCGCAGGTGGCGACCGGGGAACGCCTTGGCCAGGATCGCCGCTTCCAGCACGAAGTCGGGCTTGGACTTGCGGCCGAAACCGCCGCCGAGCAGGGTCACGTTGACCGTGACCTTGTCGAACGGCAGTTTCAGGCGCTCGGCGATGCGCTCGCGGGTCACTTGCGGCGCCTGGGTCGGGGCCCAGACCTCGCAGGCGCCGTCCTTGTACCAGGCGGTGGAGACCGGCGGTTCCATCGGCGCCTGGGCCAGGTGCGGCAGGTAGTACTCGGCCTCGACGATATCCCCGCCCCTGGCGAACAGCGCCGCGGCATCGCCGCTGTCGCGCACCACCTTGCCCGGCTTGCGCGCGGCCTCTTCCAGTTGCTTGCGGTAGGCCACCGAGTCGTAGCCGCCGTTGACCCCGGCGTCCCACTCGACCACCAGCGCCTCGCGCCCCTTGATCGCCGCCCAGGTGTTCTGCGCCACCACGGCGACCCCGCCCAGCGGCTGGAACTCGGACGGGATCGGCCGGCCCTCGATCTCGATCACCTTGACCACCCCCGGCACCTTCAGCGCCGCGGCGGCGTCGTAGCGCTTGAGCTTGCCGCCGTAGACCGGCGGCCGGGCGACCACGGCGTAGAGCATGTCGTCGAAGCGCGCGTCGAAGCCGAAGCCGGCGCGGCCATTGACGATATCGGCGCCGTCGATGGCGCGCGCCACGTCCTTGCCGATGTAGCGGAACTGCTCGGGCTTCTTCAGCAGCAGCTTGTCGCGCGCCGGCACTTCGAGACCCGCGGCGGCCTCGGCCAGTTCGCCGAAGGACAGCGAACGGCCGCTGGGCGCATGCAGCACCTTGTTCTGTTCGGCGCGGCACTCGCCCAGCGGGACCTTCCACTGGTTGGCCGCGGCCTGTTCGAGCATCTGTCGCGCCGCCGCACCGCAGCGGCGCATGGGTTCGAACCAATGGCGCATGCTGCGCGAGCCATCGGTGTCCTGGTTGCCGTAGCGCGCTTCGTCGCCGGGCGCCTGGATCACCTTGACCCGGCTCCAGTCGGCCTCCAGCTCGTCGGCCACCACCATCGCCAGGCTGGTGCGCACGCCCTGGCCCATTTCCGAGCGGTTGCAGACGATGCCGACCGTGCCGTCCCGGTCGATGCTCACGTAGATCTTCGGGTTGTCTACCCAGCCGTGGGGCATGGCGTCGGCGCCGAAGGCCTTCTTCTCGGCGGCCAGGGCGTCGCGCCAGCCCCAGTTGGCAGCCACCAGCAGCACGCCGGTGGCGCCGACGCCCTTGAGGAAACCGCGGCGGCTGAGATTGCCGATGACCAGATCGTCGGGGTACGAGCGCTTCATGCCTTGGCCTCCTGCAACTTGGCGGAGGCGTTGTGGATCGCCGTCTTGATCCGGTTGTAGGTGCCGCAGCGGCAGATGTTGCCGGCCATGGCCGCCTCGATCTGCTCGTCGCTGGGCGCGGGGTTGCTCTTCAGCAACGCCGTGGCCGACATGATCTGCCCGCCCTGGCAGTAGCCGCACTGCGCCACGCCGATGTCCAGCCAGGCCTGCTGGACAACTTCGCCGACCTTGTCGGTGTGCAGGTGGTCGATGGTGGTGACCTTCCTGCCCTGCGCCAGGCTCACCGGCGTGATGCAGGAACGGGTGGCCTGGCCGTCGATATGGATGGTGCAGGAGCCGCACAGGCCCATGCCGCAGCCGAACTTGGTCCCGGTATAGCCGACGACGTCGCGGATAGCCCAGAGCAAGGGCATATCCTCGGTGACATCGAGCTGATGATCCTTGCCATTGAGGTTCAGGGTAATCATCGGTGCACGCCTTTTCTGGTTTCTGGTTATGGAGTCGCACGGCGACTGCGCCGCCCCCCATGGGCGCGGCGAGTCTCTCATCGGACTGAAGGGAGATTATTGGCGAGAGGACTGCGGCGCATAACCTGGCAGAACTGAACGTATCGTTGAATGGAATTCAACGATACCCAAGCCGGGCGGGAATCGCCCGGGCGAGGCAGCATTCCCGGTGGCCCGCTCCTCGCCGCTCGCCGGAAAGCGAGCGGCTCGGCCAGGGGAAACGGCGTTAGCCGCGCCGCACGCGCAGGCGCTCGGCGTGGTAGATCAACGGCCCATGCTGGTCCTCGGCACCGCTGGGGTCGTCCAGCAGCACGCCGGTGATGCGGCCCTGGCGGAACAGCAGGCGGATCGCCAGCAGGTTGGCCCTGGGGTCGCCCTTGAGATCATGGAGGGAACGCGGGGTGTCGGCATCCAGCTGACAAAACACCGATTCGAGCAAAACATCGGAAGGTTCTAACGCCATGCAGTCGTATCCGTCGAGAAGTACCGGTCACCTTGCCTTGCACTGGGTGCCGGTCAAAGCCCATCCCTGGAAAAACGCCTTTCCGCGCATTGAAACAATGCGCAACGATTTTCCTCGCGACGCAGTGTCGCCTACCGCCAGAGCCGTTGCCAAGAGCCGTACATCCCTGCGGCGTGCCCCTGCGACAACGTTGCAATACTTTCTTCACACGAGTTCCGCTACAAAGGTATCTCGCCGGAACCGAGGGTTCCTTTGTCCACCCACCCATAACCGAGAAAGCAAGCGGAGGCACCCATGAACCACACTGCATCGATCCCCGCCCTGCCCACGGCCTATGACCTGCTGAACACCCGCATCCAGCGCATCATCCACGCCCCGGCTGCGCAACAGGCCTGCCAGGCCTGCATTTCCCGATTGCCCGGCGAAGACGAGGGCGACTGGGCCCACCTGCTGGAAAGCTTCGACCGTTCCAACCAGTGGCTGCTCGACCCGCAGCGCGACGGCAGCATCGTCCTGCGCTGGAGTTCCGCCGCCTGATCCTGTTTGCCGCGCGGCCGTCGAGCCGCGCGGCTTGCGCTCTTCCCTTCCCTTCCATTCGCTGTTCGCGGCTATCGCGGATAGCTTCCCGGCAACAGGATGTCCCGGCCGACCTCGCGGATGTCGGTATGGCCGCAGAAGGCCATGGTCAGGTCCAGCTCACGAGCGATGATCTCCAGCGCCCGCGTCACTCCGGCCTGACCCAGCGCGCCCAGCCCGTAGAGATAGGGACGGCCGATCATGGTCCCGCGCGCACCGAGGGCGATGGCCTTGAGCACGTCCTGCCCGGAACGGATGCCGCTGTCGAGCCAGACCTCGATGCGCTCGCCCACCGCCTCGACGATCGCCGGCAGCGCGCTGATGGTCGAGGGCGCACCGTCCAGCTGGCGTCCGCCATGGTTGCTGACGACCAGCGCATCGGCGCCGGAGTCGGCGGCCAGCCGCGCGTCCTCGGCATCGAGGATGCCCTTGAGCACCAGCTTGCCGCCCCAGCGGCGTTTGATCCATTCGACGTCGCCCCAGTTCAGCCGCGGGTCGAACTGGCGGGCGGTCCACTCGGACAGCGAGCCCATGTCGTCGACACCCTTGACGTGCCCGACGATGTTGCCGAAACCGCGACGCCGGGTGCCGAGCATGCCCAGCGCCCAGCGCGGCTTGGTGGCGATGTTCAGCAGGTTGGCCAGGGTCGGCCGCGGCGGCGCCGAGAGACCGTTCTTCAGGTCCTTGTGGCGCTGGCCGATGATCTGCAGGTCGAGGGTCAGCACCAGCGCGTCGCAGCCGGCGGCCTTGGCGCGGTCGATCAGGCGTTCGATGAAATCGCGGTCGCGCATCACGTAGAGCTGGAACCAGAACGGCTGGCCGACTTCCGTGGCGATGTCCTCCAGGGAACAGATGCTCATGGTCGACAGGGTGTAGCGCACGCCGAACTCGGCGGCGGCGCGGGCGGCGAGGATCTCGCCGTCGGCATGCTGCATGCCGGCCAGCCCGGTGGGCGCGATGGCCACCGGCATGGCCATCTCCTGGCCGAGCATGCGGGTGCGCAGCGAGCGGTTCTCGATATTCCGCGCGACCCGCTGGCGCAGCTTGATCGCGGCGAAGTCGTCCTGGTTGGCGCGGTAGGTGCCTTCGCTCCAGGAACCGGAGTCGGCGTAGTCGTAGAACATCCGCGGCACGCGCTTGCGCGCCAGGCGGCGCAGGTCTTCGATATCGGTGATGACGCTCATGCAGTCCACTCCTTCGGGGGTGGCTGGATGGTAGAGCGCGACGTACCGCCGCAGGCGGAATAATTGTCGGCATCGGCGGAAGGAAATTCCGCCGTTTCAGTCGTCCGCCGCCGGAAGGAATTCCCTGCCCTGGACCACCGCCTCGCGGCAGATCGCCGCCAGCCAGGCAGCGAAACGCTGGCTGGCCGGCGAGGCCTGGTGGCTGCGCAGGTGGTAATGGTGGGTCGGCGCCGAACGCAGCGGGAACAGCACCACCAGCCGCCCCTCGGCAAGCCAGGCGCGCGCCAGCGAGGGTCGCGCGAGGGCCACGCCCTGGCCGTTGGCGGCGGCTTCCAGGG
>OKFU01000325.1_pt1 | contig 16379 bp, 17 predicted proteins | sample 1610491 | NCBI WGS metagenome assembly OKFU01 (sample SAMN04436656, study PRJEB24849) | human gut metagenome | biome: human gut; feature: NICU; material: stool | host: Homo sapiens | place: USA: Saint Louis, MO | collected 2010-05-24
ACGAGATCGGTCTCGGCATTCCTGCTGAACCGCTCTTCCGATCTCATAACTTCCCTTCCCGGCCGGCACGGCCGGTACGGCCGATGCGGTGCACGTAGGACTCGGGGTCGTAGGGCATGTCGATGTTCAGCACGTGGGTGATGCGCGGTACGTCCAGGCCCCGGGCGGCAACGTCGGTGGCGATGACGATGTCCAGCGAACCGTCCTTCAGCGACTCGATGACCCGCTCGCGCTGGGCCTGCGGCATGTCGCCGTTGAGCGCGGCGGCGCGGTAGCCCTGGCGCTCGAGCAATTCGGCGTAGTCGAGGGTGGCCTGCTTGGTGCGGACGAAGGCGATCAGCGCGTCGAACTGCTCGACTTCCAGCAGGCGCTGGATCGAACCGGCCTTCTGGTCGGCATGGACCATCAGGTGGACCTGCTCGATGCGCGCCACGGTCTGGGTCTTGGCGGCGATCTTGACGTGCTTGGGCTGCTTCAGGTGGCGCTCGGCGATGCCACGGATGGACGCCGGCAGGGTCGCCGAGAAGAGCACGGTCTGGCGCGATTCGGGAAGCGCCTCGAAGATCACTTCCAGGTCGTCCATGAAGCCGAGCTTGAGCATCTCGTCGGCTTCGTCGAGCACCAGGCGCTGGACGGTGGCCAGCAGCTTCTCGTCGCGGCGCAGGTGGTCGCACAGGCGGCCGGGGGTAGCGACGAGGATCTGTGCGCCCTGGCGCAGGGCCTTCAGCTGCGGCCCCATGGGCGCGCCGCCGTAGACGGCGACCACGCCGACGCCCGGCAATTGCTTGGAATAGGTTTCGCAGGCGGTGGCGACCTGCAGGGCCAGCTCGCGGGTCGGCACCAGCACCAGCATCTGCGGCTCGCGGCGGCTCGGGTCGATGCGCGACAGCAGCGGCAGGGCGAACGCGGCGGTCTTGCCGGTACCGGTCTGCGCCTGGCCGATCATGTCGTGGCCTTCGAGGATCAGCGGAATCGATTGAGCCTGGATAGGCGAAGGCTCTTCGTAGCCTACGGCGACGATTGCCGCGAGCACATTGGGGTGAATACCGAGCGCGGCGAAGCCGACGGTTTCCTGAGTCATGGGTTTGCCTCGTATACATCCGCAAAGACCCATGACCCATGGCTGCTCATGCCCTGTACGGCCGAAACGGCCACCCAGGCAGCTGGGGCGGGGATTTGCGAGATTGCTTTTGAATTAGAAGATTACGTAAAGGAAATCCGCAGAGCGGATACACAGCCAGAGCACAGCGCTCCGAAAAATGCAGGTCCTGAACGGGGTCAGTTTTGACCGGCGCGCATCATACCGGAATTTTGACGTTTGTGTGCGTTTTTTCCGACATGCGTCATCGGAGAGACTGACAATGGACATCCCGATTCCAGACGTCTATACCGACGTTGCCCGCCCCCCCGCCAGGAAACCGCCGCATGAACGACACCCTCCCAGGACGCATCAGCCGCGAACGGCGCGGCCACCTGCTGCTGCTCGGCCTCGACCGCGTGGCCAAGCGCAACGCCTTCGACCTGCCGATGCTCGACGACCTGGTCGCCGCGCTCGGCGAATACGAGGCCGACGACCAGTTGCGCTGTGCCCTGCTCTTCGCCCACGGCGAGCATTTCACCGCCGGGCTGGACCTGACCAATGTCGGCGAGACCTTCCGCCAGGGCTGGAAACTCCCCGAAGGCGCCGTCGATCCCTGGGGCACCTTCGGCGGCCGGCGTCCAAGCAAGCCGCTGGTGGTGGCCGTGCAAGGCTACTGCTACACCATCGGCATCGAACTGATGCTGGCGGCCGACATCAACCTCTGCGCCAGCAACGCGCGCTTCGCCCAGCTCGAAGTGCAGCGCGGAATCCTCCCGTTCGGTGGCGCGACACTGCGCATGCACCAGGTCGCCGGCTGGGGCAACGCCATGCGCTGGCTGCTCACCGGCGACGAATTCGACGCCCACGAAGCCTATCGTCTCGGCCTGGTGCAGGAAGTCACCGCCCCGGAGGACCTCCTCAACCACGCCATCGCCCTCGCCGAACGGGTCGCGGCCCAGGCGCCGCTGGGCGTGCGCGCCACCCTCGGCTCGGCGCGCCAGGCCCTGCTGGAAGGCGAAGCGGTCGCCGCCGCTGCGTTGCCGGAAGCCGCCAGGCGCCTGCTCGACAGCGAGGACGCCAAGGAAGGCCTGCGCGCTCTCCAGGAACGCCGCCCGGGACGCTTCGAAGGACGCTAGCCGGGCCCTTGTCCGCGCGCCCTGGCTACTGGGCCGGGCGCAGGCTGTCGATATAGCCCTGCAACGAATAGCCGAGTTGCGGCTCCAGCGCCGCGGCACGCGTCCGCAGGGCTTCCTGGTTGAGTTCGAGGGCCAGGTTCGCCGGCACCAGCATCACCACGTTGCCCTCGGCCACCGGACACTCCCAGTAATGATGGTGATAGCGCCCGCGCAGCAGCGGCGCGCCCAGCGGCTTGCCATCGGTGCCGCTCCACTGGTTGATCACCAGCCAGCCATCCTCGGCGAGGCGCTCCTGGCAGGCACCGAGGAAATTCCAGGCCAGGTGCGCGGCCGACGGGCCGGTATCGGTATAGAGGTCGAGGAAGATCAGGTCGGCCTCCGCGCATTCGCCCAGGCTCTCCAGTGCGTCGCCGATGCGCAATCGCAGGCGCGGGTCGTCGCGCAGCCCCAGATGCTCGCGGGCCAGGCGCGGTATCGCCGGGCGCAGCTCGATGGCCTCGGCCTCCTCCAGCGGCAGGTGGCGCAGGCAGGCCTGGGTCAGGCTGCCGGCGCCGAAACCGAGGAACAACGCGCGACGCGGTTGCGAATGGCAGAGCCCGCCGAGCAGCATGGCGCGGGTGTAGTCGTATTCCAGCCAGGCCGGATCGGGCATGAACACGCAGCTCTGCTCGACACCGTCGCCGAACTCGAGGAAGCGATAGTCGCCGGACTCGATGACCCGGATGACCCCGTATTCGTCGCGCTCCTCGACCAGCAGACGTTCTTCGCTCACCACTCACCTCCCCCCGCCGCTTCGCCGGCTATCGCCAGGCGCTCCGGCAAAAGCACCGCAGCATAGCAAAGCCGGCCCGACGATGGATTTCCGCTATTGCAACGATCGCTGGCGGCGCTGCGGCGAGCTGCTCTACCATGCCGCAATCCGCTTTCCCGAGCATTGCCAAGAGTCGTAGATGAGCCAGTCCTGGAGCCCCGAGAGCTGGAGGGCCAAGCCGATCCAGCAACAACCCGAGTACCCCGATGCCGCGCACCTGGCCAGGGTCGAGCAGACCCTCGCCGGATACCCGCCGCTGGTCTTCGCCGGCGAGGCTCGCGAGCTGCGCCGGCAGTTCGCCGAAGTCACCGCCGGACGCGCCTTCTTGCTCCAGGGCGGGGATTGCGCGGAAAGCTTCGCCGAATTTTCCGCGGCGAAGATCCGCGATACCTTCAAGGTACTGTTGCAGATGGCGGTGGTAATGACCTTCGCCGCCGGCTGCCCGGTAGTGAAGGTCGGGCGCATGGCCGGCCAGTTCGCCAAGCCGCGCTCCTCCGGCGACGAAACGCAGAACGGTGTGACCCTGCCCGCCTATCGCGGCGACATCGTCAACGGCATCGGCTTCGACGAGAAGAGCCGCGTGCCGGACCCGGAGCGCCTGTTGCAGGCCTACCACCAGTCCACCGCCAGCCTCAACCTGTTGCGCGCCTTCGCCCAGGGCGGCTTCGCCGACCTGCACCAGGTGCACCGCTGGAACCTCGATTTCATCGCCAACTCGGCGCTGGCCGAGCGCTACCAGCAACTCGCCGACCGCATCGACGAGACCCTCGCCTTCATGCGCGCCTGCGGCCTGGACAGCGCGCCGCAGCTCCGCGAAACCAGCTTCTTCACCGCCCACGAAGCGCTCCTGCTGAACTACGAGGAAGCCCTGACCCGCCGCGACAGCCTGACCGGCGAGTGGTACGACTGCTCGGCGCACATGCTCTGGATCGGCGACCGCACCCGCCAGCTCGACGGCGCTCATGTCGAGATGCTGCGCGGCGTGGGCAATCCGATCGGGGTCAAGGTCGGGCCGAGCATGGACAGCGAAGAGCTGATCCGCCTGATCGATATTCTCAACCCGGACAACGATCCGGGCCGCCTCAACCTGATCGTGCGGATGGGTGCCGACAAGGTCGGCGACCACCTGCCGCGCCTGATCCAGGCCATCCAGCGCGAGGGCCGCCAGGTGCTGTGGAGTTCCGATCCGATGCACGGCAATACCATCAAGGCCTCCAGCGGCTACAAGACCCGCGACTTCGCCCGCGTGCTCGCCGAAGTCCGCCAGTTCTTCGAAGTGCACCAGGCCGAAGGCAGCTACGCCGGCGGCATCCACATCGAGATGACCGGGCAGAACGTCACCGAGTGCATCGGCGGTTCGCGACCGATCACCGAAGACGGCCTCAGCGACCGCTACCACACCCACTGCGACCCGCGGCTGAACGCCGACCAGTCGCTGGAGCTGGCCTTCCTGATCGCCGAAACCCTGAAGCAGGTGCGCCGCTGAGCGCGCCGCGGCCGCTCCCGCCGCCCGGCGGGAGCGCTCGCTAGAGCAGCACCCCGCGCAAGCGTACCGCCAACTCCCCGCGCCCCTCGATCGCCACCGTCGCCAGGCCCAGCCAGGCGGCCATGCTGCGCAGTTGCTCGGCCAGCTCGTGCAGGGCGGCATCGTCCATGCCGTTCGCCTCGGCATGCAACGCATGCACCGCCAGGCGCTCGCGCGCCCGCTCGGCGCGGAGGTCGACGCGGCCGACCAGACGGCCGTTGTACAGGAATGGCAGCACGTAGTAGCCGTACACGCGTTTTTCCTTCGGCGTGTAGATCTCCAGGCGATAGCGGAAATCGAACAGGCGCTCGGCCCGCGCCCGCTCCCAGACCAACGAGTCGAAGGGCGAGAGCAAGGCACTGGCGCCTAGCCGCCGCGGCACCTGCGGTTCGCCGGGGCAGTAGGCCGGCTGGCTCCAGCCCTCGACCCGGACCGGCAGCAGCTCGCCAGCCTCCACCAGTTCGGCGAGGCGCGCGCGGCTCTGCGCCGGGCTCAGCCGATAGTAGTCGCGCAGGTCCTTTTCGGTGGCCACGCCCAGGGCGCTCGCCGCCATCCGCAACAGCTCGCGCTGGGCCTGTGCCTCCGAAAGCTCGGGGCGCGCCAGCAATTCCGCGGGAAACACCCGCTCCGGCAGGTCATAGAGCCGCTCGAAGCCGCGCCGTCCGGCCACCGTCAGCTCGCCGGCGGCGAACAGCCATTCCAGCGCATGCTTTTCCGCGCTCCAGTCCCACCAGGGACCGGCCCGCTCCTGCCGCGTGCTCAGGCTGCCGGCACCTAGCGCACCTTGCTCGCGCACCGCCTGCAACACCTGGCGGATCAGTGGCTGCTGTTCCCGGCCGAAACGTGCCAGTTGCTGGTAGATGCCCTGGCCGTCGGCGGCCTGGCGCATCCGCCAGCGCATCAACGGGTAGTGTTCCAGCGGCAGCAGCGAGGCCTCGTGCCCCCAGTATTCGAACAACTGGCGGTGACGGCCGACACTCCAGGCCGCCTCGTCGAGCAGCGTCATGGAGTAGGGACCGAGACGGGAAAACAGCGGCAGGTAGTGCGAGCGCACCAGCGCATTCACCGAATCGATCTGCAACAGGCCAAGGCGCGCGAGCATTTCGCGCAGATGCCGCCGCTGCACGCTGCGGCGCGTCCGCCGGCCGTCGAAGCCCTGCGCGGCCAGGGCCAGGCGGCGGGCTTCGGCGAGGGAAAGCGAAAGACTCATGGAGCGCCCCAGTCGATGAAGGAGACTGCGAGTCTATCGCGCCTCCGCCGCCGTGCCAGCCTGGCGCGCCGCTGCGGTTCGCTCAATGCCGACGCAGCGGGTCGTCCCAGAAATGCCGCTCGCCCTCCTGGAAGATATCCGCCCGACTCAGGCCGAGGTCCTTCAGCGCTTCGTCGCTCATCCTCAGCAGTTCCCGGCGCTCGCGGGCCAACTGCAACCAGCGCCGCCAGCGACGCCACAACGACGGCGCAGCGGTCGAGGCGGGATGGGATGCAGCGTGGAAGTGACTGCCGAAATAATCCTGTTGACCTTTCATCGTCTTGCCCTCCGTTCGGGATAGGCACAGTGTCCCGCCAAGCATAGGATCAATCCAACGAATCATTCTTATGCAATGCATCTTGGAGATTGATGAATGAGCTACCAGCCCGGCATTGATACGGAATTGCTCCGCACCTTCGTCGCCATCGCCGAGCACGGTGGTTTCACCCGCGCCGCGGAGGCGGTGAATCGCACCCAGTCGGCGGTCAGCATGCAGATGAAGCGGCTCGAGGAGGACGTCCTGCAGCGCTCGCTGTTCGAGCGCGACGGAAGGCAGACCCGCCTCACCGCCGAAGGCCAGGTGCTGCTCGGCTATGCCCGGCGGATCCTCAAGCTGCACGGCGAGGTGTTCAACACCCTGCGCCGCCCGCACATGGTCGGTTCGGTGCGCATCGGCACCCCGGACGACTACGTGATGCGCTTCCTCCCGGCGATCCTGTCGCGCTTCGCCGAAGCCTATCCGCTGGTGCAGGTCGAGGTGCATTGCGACACCTCGCTCAACCTGCTGGCGCGCAACGACCTCGACCTGTCCATCGTCACCCGCGAGCCGGGCACCGAGATCGGCCAGTTGCTGCGCCAGGAGCCCTTCGTCTGGATGGCCGCCGAGGGCTTCTGCCCCCACGACCAGCGGCCGATCCCGCTGGCCATGTTCAACACCACCTGCTTTTGCCGGGCCTGGGCCTGCAACGCCCTGGAGGCGGCGGAACTGGACTACCGCATCGCCTACAGCAGCCCCAGCCTGTCGGCGCTGTTCGCGGTGGTCAGCGCCGGCCTCGCCGTGACCGTGCAACTGCGCAGCCTGCTCACCGGCAACCTGCGCATCCTCGACGAGAGCGAGGGCCTGCCCGCCCTGCCCTCGGCCAGCATCATGCTGATGCGCAACCCGCACAGCCAGTCACCGGTCACCGAGAAGCTCGCCGAATACATCGGCGAGGGCTTCCGTCTCTGACTCAACCGCGCACCAGCAGGAGCACCGCGCACAATGCGAGGAAGGCGCAGAAGGCCATGCGCAGGCTGCGCTCGGGCAAGGCGTGGGCCAACCTCACGCCCCAGGAAATGCTCAGCAGGCCGCCCAGCGCCAGGGGGATCCCCATCCGCCAGTCGACATGACCATGCATGGCGTAGGTCCCCAGCGCCACCGCCGTGCTCGGCGCGGCCAGGGCCAGCGCGAGGCCCTGGGCGACGACCTGGGCGAGGCCGAACACCGAAGTCAGCACCGGTGTCGCCAGCACCCCGCCGCCCACCCCGAAAAGCCCGCCGAGCGAACCTGCGCCAAGGCCCAGCACGCCCATCCAGGGCAAACCGTAGCGCGGCGTCGCGCCGCCCTGCGGCGGGCGCCGGAACAGGCGCCAGAACATGTAGCCGGCCAGCGCCAGGAGGAAGATCACGAACGCTTCGCGCATCCGCGCCGCATCGATCCGCGCGGCCACGCTGGACGCCAGGAACGCGCAAAGCAGGCCGGTCAGGGCAAGGATTCCGGCCTGGCGCGGATCGATGCGGTTGCGCTGGTGGTAGCGCCACAACGCCAGCACCACGTTCGGTACCACCATCACCAGCGCGGTACCCTGCGCCAATTGCTGGTCGAGGCCGAAGATCACCCCCAGCGCCGGGATCGCCAGCAAGCCGCCGCCTATCCCGAACAGACCGCCCAGGCAACCGAGCACCATCCCCAGCAGGAAATCGAGAAATACATCCAGCATGTCAGCCCCTCTTTCGACACCTCCATGCTAGGCAAGCGTGGCTGGATGGGAAACGCACAAGAAAGCACAATGGCTATGCCAATTACGCAAAGGCATGAGCATGTTGCCCGATACCCTCAGCGAACAGTTCGTTCTCTACCTCGATGTCCTCGATGGCGGCAGCTTCTCCGCCGCTGCGCGCAAGCACCCGCTCACCCCGTCCGCCGTGGCGCGCCGGATGGACGCCCTGGAACGCGCCGTCGGCAGCACTCTGCTGGTGCGCACCACCCATGCGGTGCGCGCTACTCCGGCCGGCCTGGCCTTCGCCGACCGCGCCCGGCGGATCGTCACCGAACTGCGCCTGGCCCGTGCCGAAGCGGTGTCCCTGAGCACCGCGCCGCAGGGCCTGATCCGTATCGATGCGCCGGTGCCCTTCGGCCGCCGCCACCTGGCCCCGGCGGTCGCCGACTTCCTCAAGGCCAACCCCGGCCTCGACGTGCAATTGCGCCTGATCGGCAGCTTCATCGACCTGCAGGGCGAACATCTCGGCGAGGTCGACCTGGTGTTGCGCGCCGGCCCGCTGCCCGACAGCCGCCTGGTGGCCACTTCGCTGGCGCCGATGGTGCGGGTGGTCTGCGCCAGCCCGGAGTACCTGCGCGAACATGGCGTTCCCGCATCCCCCGGCGAACTGCCGGAGCATGCCGGCATCGATTGGGACAACCTGTCGCCACCCTATGCCTGGCGCTTCCAGCACGACGGCAAGCTCCAGCACCTGCGGCCGAAACGGACGCGGCTGGCCACCAATAACGCCGAAGCGATGGTCGACGCGGCGCTGGCCGGCCTCGGCATCGCCCACCTGCCGACCTGGCTATGCAGCGAGTACTTGCTGCGCGGCGAACTGCAGGCGCTGTTCTGCGACGACGGCTTGCCCGCCGCCGAGCCCACCTGCATCTATGCTCTGCGCCTGGAACGCGAAGCCAGTTCGCGAACCCGCCTGCTGCTGGCTTTCCTCCGCGAGCGCTTCGGCTTTCCGCCGCCCTGGGACCAGGCCCTGCAGCAGCGTCTCGGCGAGCGCTGAGGACACCACCCGGCGGGAAACCTGGAAAGCCAATAGCCACTACGCTAAATTCATGCACAGTGCCCTACTTACTTGGAAGACAGCCATGTCCCGACTGCCCACCACCCCTTGCGAGCAGCTCAAGCTGGACAACCAGCTGTGCTTCGCCCTGTATTCCACCTCGCTGCAGATGACCAAGGTCTACAAGCCCCTGCTGCAAGCGCTCGGCCTCACCTATCCGCAGTACATCGCCATGCTGGTGCTGTGGGAACGCGACGGCCTGACCGTGGGCGAAATCAGCGCACGCATGCTTACCGACCCGGGATCGCTCACGCCTCTGCTCAAGCGCCTGGAGGGCGAAGGTCTGATTACCCGCACTCGCAGCAGCGAAGACGAGCGGGTAGTCCTGCTGCGCCTGACCGACAAGGGCCGCGCCCTGCAGCGACAGGCCGAGAGCATTCCCGCCTGCATCCTGGAGAGTACCGGCCTCGACTTGCCACAACTGGTCGCCCTAAAGGATGAGCTGCTGGCCCTGCGCGGCAACCTGCAAGCACCGGATTGAGGGGCTTATACCTACCTGTCTGGTTTTTATCGCCAAATCTTCCAACGATTTATCTTGCGCACAAAATAACATGACGATAAATTTCACTTCACGCACTTACTTAGCGCGCAAGAACTTAACGTACAAATCAGACAGGTGACCCTCATGCAAACCATCAAGGCTCTCTACACCGCAACCGCAACCGCCACCGGAGGCCGTGACGGCCGTGCGGTATCCTCGGACGGCGTGCTCGACGTGAAACTCAGCACTCCGCGCGAACTGGGCGGCCAGGGCGGCGCGGCCACCAACCCGGAACAACTGTTCGCCGCCGGCTACTCCGCCTGCTTCATCGGAGCCCTGAAGTTCGTTGCCGGCCAGCGCAAGCAGACCCTTCCCGCCGACGCCTCGATAACCGGCAAGGTCGGCATCGGCCAGATTCCCGGCGGCTTCGGCCTGGAGGTCGAACTGCACATCAACCTGCCAGGCCTGGAGCGCGAAGCCGCCGAAGCGCTGGTAGCCGCCGCCCACCAGGTCTGCCCCTACTCCAACGCTACCCGCGGCAATATCGACGTACGCCTGAACGTGTCGGTCTGAAGCTTCCGACTCTCCGCGCCGCGGCGGCGGACAGCGGAAACGAAAAAGCCCGGCGAATGCCGGGCTTTTTCTCGTCGCACGAAAGGATCAGGCCTTGACGCGGGACTTGTACTCGCCGGTGCGGGTATCGATCTCGATCGAGTCGCCGATTTCGCAGAACGCGGAAACCTGCAGCTCGGCGCCGTTGTTCAGGCGCGCGGTCTTCATCACCTTGCCCGAGGTGTCGCCGCGGACGGCCGGCTCGGTGTAGGCGATCTGGCGAACGATGGTGGTCGGCAGCTCTACCGAGATCACCTTGTCGTTGTAGAACACGGCTTCGCAGATGTCGGTCATGCCGTCTTCGATGAAGGTCAGCACGCCTTCCAGATCGTCTTTCTCGATCTCGTACTGGTTGAACTCGCTGTCCATGAAGACGTACAGCGGGTCGGCGAAGTAGGAGTAGGTCACTTCCTTGCGATCGAGGATGATCGGCTCCAGCTTGTCGTCGGCCTTGAACACGGTCTCGGTACCGGCGCCGGTCAGCAGGTTCTTCAGCTTCATCTTGACGACGGCAGCGTTACGGCCGGACTTGTTGAACTCGGCCTTCTGGATGACCCAGGGAGCGCCATTGATGTTGGCAACCTGGCCGGCGCGGAACTCTTGAGCGGTTTTCATACGAATATCCGATGGATGAAAGACAAAAAATCAGGCCGCGTATCATAGCCAATCTGCGTAAAATTGCACCAGCCTTGCCGCAAGATCCGGACGCATGCCCTGTTCGTCGGCCCAGCGCTGCGCTTCCCGACGCCACTCGGGCAGTTGCCTCTCCAGCCCCTCCCAGGCCCCGGCAAGTCCACCGCCGGCGTTCCACGCCAGCCAGAAGGTGCGCAGGTTTTCCGCCAGGTCGGCGGGCAGGCCGGCGCAATAGAGTTCGAGGAATGCCTCGAGCTTCGCCAGGTGCGCCTCCTCTTCCTGTCTATAGATGTGCCAGAGCAGCGGCCGTCCCGCCCACTGCGCGCGAACGAAGGAATCCTCGCCGCGCACCGCGTTCAGGTCGCAGCACCACAACAGGCGATCGTAGTCGTCCTGCGCCATGAACGGCAGCACCTGGACCCGCAACGCGTCGCGCACGTGGACGTCCCCGACGGCCAGGGTAGCCACCCGCAGCCAATCGGCGACATCCGCCAGCACCCGCCCTTCCGGCACCAGCAGCAGGCTCGGCTGGCGGGCGTCGCGCAGTTGTTCCAGCCAGCCAGGCAGCGCCGGGTTTTCGTAGGCAAACAGCGAAATCAGTCGCTCGCCAACCTTCCGCCGCACGCCGAGGGAGGCGAGAAACTCATCCTGCTCCGAGACGGAGGCCTGGAAACGGCGCCGACGTTCCAGCAGGCCGGCCTCGCGCAACAGGCCGCCACTGGGCTCGCGGAACCCGGGAAAGAAGAAGTACTTGGAAAGCCCGCACGCCTGCAGCGACGGCAATGCGTGGCAACTGCCGATCCATTCCTCGGCACTCAGGTACTCCAGGTTCAGCCACAGGGACGGCCGCTTGCGCTCGCGCATGGCCTGCCGGTGCGCCTCCGGCAGTTCGCAGGCGAAGGCCTCTATCACCACATCGGCGGCCGCCACCGGTGCCCACGGTCGGCCCCAGGCACGCACTTCGACCCCATCCAGGCACTGCACGTGCGCCGCCGGGTCCGCCCGCGGACAGATCCGGGCGAAGGCCTGCGGCTCGTCCACCCACAAGCGCACGGCCTGACCGTGCTCGGCGGCCAGTTGGCGAGCCAGGCGCCAGGTGACGCCGATGTCGCCATAGTTGTCGACCACGCTACAGAAAATGTCCCAGCTCGCCATCCGCCTCTCCTCTTCGTGCCCGGCAGTCTACCAAGGCACCCCGCGGACTTTCCTCCGACGACCTAAGCCGATGAAAAAGTTAAAAAAATATTTGCCAAGCGGGAAATGTTCGAGTAAATTGCGCGCCTCGACAGACACGGCGCTGTCGAGAACCTGGTGAGGTGTCCGAGTGGTTGAAGGAGCACGCCTGGAAAGTGTGTATACGGGAAACCGTATCGAGGGTTCGAATCCCTCCCTCACCGCCAGATCGCAAGAAGGCCCGGCTAATCAAGTTAGCCGGGCCTTTTTCATTTCCGCACCAATACTTACGGCATTTCCGGCAACATGCTGGCAACTTAGTTGTTACTTGCCACTCCCCGCCAAGTCGATAAGCGCCAGCCACTCCGGCGGAACATTCTCGACAACCCGGCAGCCCTCATCCCCCGCCTCTTGCAGCAACTCTACCCAAGGTCCGGGAAATTGCTTACTTGCGCCGCACGCTGGATATTTTTTGAACAAACGACACTCCAACTACTGCTAAAGTCGGGGGGACTAAAAAAAAAGTTGCTCGGCTTGCGCTTGGTCAGTTTACTTACTACAAGTAATGGGTAGTATGTAGCCGGCTAATTTCCCCGGCTGGGGAGATTGCTGTTATGGAAATGTCCACCTTAAGGGGAACACGATGAACAACGTTCTGAAATTCTCTGCTCTGGCTCTGGCTGCTGTTCTGGCCACCGGTTGCAGCAGCCACTCCAAAGAAACCGAAGCTCGTCTGACCGCTACCGAAGACGCAGCTGCTCGTGCTCAGGCTCGCGCTGACGAAGCCTATCGCAAGGCTGACGAAGCTCTGGGCGCTGCTCAGAAAGCTCAGCAGACCGCTGACGAGGCTAACGAGCGTGCCCTGCGCATGCTGGAAAAAGCCAGCCGCAAGTAATAGGTCTCACGACCTGTTGAAAACCGGTCCCTCGGGGCCGGTTTTTTATGCCTGCGTTTCGCCGGGCATGAAAAAACCCGCGTCCCTTGCGGGTACGCGGGCCTCTGCCTCGACGCTCTCCGTCAGGGCGTAAGCTGGGTAGGATCGCTATCCACCGTCGCGGTCATCGCCGGCGCCGATTCCTGGGCGATTTCCACCGGCACGCCATCCTCCGAGGCCACCACTTCGCGGACCACGTCCCAGTTCAACTGGATACGCTTGGCCAGGTCGTCGCGCTTGAGCAGGGTGTTGATCACCGCGGTGTGCTTGTCCACCACCGACGGGTCGCCATGGTCGTTCAGCGGCGTATGCGCCTCCAGGTAGACCTTGCCGTTGCTCACGCCGAACTTGTAGGGCTCGTTGATGATACGCACGCTGGTGCCGACGCTGATCATCGAGAACAGGTGGGTCACGTCGGCGTTGTACATGCGGAAGCAGCCATGGCTGGTGCGGGTGCCGATGCCGAACTTCTTGTTCGAACCATGGATCAGGTAGCCCGGCACGCCCAGGGTCAGCTTGTACGGCCCCAGCGGATTGTCCGGGCCCGGCGGCACCACGGTCGGCAGCGGATCGCCATCGGCGGCGTGCTCGGCGCGGATCGAGGCCGGCGGATACCAGGCCGGGTCCTTGGTCTTGGCGGTGATGCGGGTGTTCGCGATCGGCGAACCCCAGCCCTCGCGGCCGATGCCCAGCGGATAGGTGTGCACCACGTTCTGCCCTTTCGGGTAGTAGTACAGGCGGTATTCGGCCAGGTTGATCACCACGCCTTCGCGCGGGCCAGGCGGCAGCACGAAGCGGGTAGGGATGATCACCTCGGTGCCGACGCCCGGCAGCCAGGGATCGACACCGGGGTTGGCGGCGACCATTTCGCTGTAGCCCAGGTTGTACTGCTCGCCGAGGTCGGCGAAAGTGTCCTCGTACTTGGCCTTGATCACCTGGACCTGGCCGACGACGTCCTCGCCCGGAGGCGGGAGCTGCAGTTCCAGGGCCGATGCGGAGCCGGCCGAAAGCAGCGCGGCGAAAGACAGTGAGACAACGGGTACGCGCGACAACATTCCGGAGAATCCTTGGCGAGTGCGATGAAGGAGTAGGAAAGACAGTGTAACACCCCGCCAGGTTTCACCGGGAGGGCTCAGACCAACCAGGACAGGCGCTCCCCGCGCTTTTCCGCCTCCAGTTGTTTCCGGCAATCGGGACACAGCAGCCGGTCGCGCAGACGCGCCCGTTCCAGCGGCTGCCAGCGCGGCTGGGCCGGCAGCAGCTTGCCGCAAAGCGTGCGGTCCGCCGGGGTATCCAGCTCCAGCTGACGCGCCACCACATGCACCCGGACCTCGCGACAGGCGAACAGGTCCAGCTGATCGTCGGGCTCGATCAGTTGATAGGCATAGAGGGTCCAGGCGGGACGCGGCATGGGGGGCTCCTGAGGGGTGCGCAACCTTAGCCGAAAGCGGTTTCCCGGGGAAGTCTCAAAGCAGCGGTTTCAGCGTCGGCCAGACATTTTCCAGGAGCCTCGGCTGGGCGGCGAGCGCCGGATGGATGCCATCCGCCTGCATCATCCCCTGGACCCCGCCGACCCCTTCGAGGAAAAACGGCACCAGGGCGGTCTTTTCCTGCGCCGCGACCGCGCCGTAGACCCTGGAAAAGGCCTCGATGTAGCGCGGGCCGTAGTTCGGCGGCAACTGGATACCCAGCAGCAGCACCTTCGCTCCTTCCGCCCGGGCCTTTTGCGCCATGCTGGCAAGATTCTGTTGCAATTGCGCCGGTGCCATTCCGCGCAGCCCGTCGTTGCCTCCCAGCTCGATCACCACCAGCGCCGGCTTCTCCTCGGCAAGCAGCGCCGGCAGGCGCGCCAGGCCACCCGCGGAGGTGTCGCCGCTGATCGAGGCGTTCACCACCCGGTAGTCGTAACCTTCGTCGGCGAGGCGCTTCTGCAGCAGGGCGACCCAGCCCTGGCTGGTATCCAGTCCCAAAGCGGCGCTGATACTATCGCCCACGACCAACAGCGTCTGCGCCGCGGCCTGCTGGGTCAGCAGGACCAGGGCCAGGCAGCCGCTCAACAGCAATGCACGCATCGGAACCTCCATGAGCGCCAGCATTCTCAACGCGCAGAACCTTAGCAAGGTTGTCGGTAGCGCGGAAGGCAAGTTGACCATCCTCCACGACCTCTCCCTCGACCTCGCCCGCGGCGACAGCCTGGCGATCGTCGGCAGTTCCGGCTCCGGCAAGTCGACCCTGCTCGGCCTGCTCGCCGGGCTCGACCAGCCCAGCGGCGGCGAGGTCCGTCTCGCCGGGCACGCCCTCGGCGACCTCGACGAGGACCAGCGTGCGCGCGTCCGCGCGGCCCATGTAGGCTTCGTGTTCCAGTCGTTCCAGTTGCTCGACAGCCTCGATGCGCTGGAGAACGTGATGCTGCCCCTGGAACTGGAAGGCCGCGCCGACGCTCGCCAGCGCGCCAGAGAACTGCTTGAGCGAGTCGGCCTCGGCCAACGCCTGGGCCACTATCCGCGCCAGCTCTCCGGCGGCGAGCAGCAGCGGGTCGCCATTGCCCGTGCCTTCGCGGCGCAGCCGGACGTGCTGTTCGCCGACGAACCCACCGGCAACCTCGACAGCGCCACCGGCGAGCGGATCAGCGATCTGCTCTTCGAACTCAACCGCGAACGCGGTACCACCCTGGTCCTGGTTACCCACGACGAGCGTCTGGCGCATCGCTGCCGGCGCCTGATCCGTCTGGAAAGCGGACGCCTGATCGACCGGGTCGAACCCTGATGAAGCCGGTGCCCCTCTCCCGCCTGCTGAGCCTCGCCGGTCGCCAATTGTTCCGCGAGTCGCGCAGCGGCGAGCTGCGCGTGCTGTTTTTCGCCCTGCTGATCGCGGTCGCCTCGAGCACCGCCATCGGCTATTTCAGCGCCCGCCTGAACGGCGCCATGCTCGCCCGCGCCGCCGAGTTCCTCGGCGCCGACCTGGTGCTCAACGGTACCCAGCCGGCAAGCGCCGAACAGATCGAACGCGGCACCCGTCTGGGCCTGCGCCACGCCGACAGCGTCGAGTTTTCCAGCGTGATCGCCACCGACCAGGGCATCCAGCTCAGCAGCATCAAGGCGGTCGGCGACCGCTACCCCCTGCGCGGCCAGCTCAAGAGCGCTGCCGCGCCGTTCGCCGCCGAGCAGGCCGGCGGTCGTCCGCAGGCGGGCGAGGTATGGGTCGAATCGCGCCTGCTGGTCAGCCTCGACCTGAAGGTCGGCGACAGCATCGAGATCGGCCGCAAGCCGCTGCGCATCGCGCGCATCCTTACCTACGAGCCGGACCGCGCCGGCGACTTCTACAGCCTGACGCCCCGCGCCATGATGAGCCTGGCCGACCTCGATGCCACCGGGGTGGTCCAGCCGGGCAGCCGGGTGCGCTACCGCGATCTGTGGGAAGGCCCGCCGGAAGCCCTCCAGGCCTATCGCCAGCAGGTCAAGGGCAGCCTCGCCGCCAACCAGCGCCTGCAGGATGCCCGCGACGGCAACCGCCAGGTGGGCGATGCCCTCGGCCGTGCCGAGCGCTACCTGAACCTGGCCAGCCTGGCCGCGGTGCTGCTCGCCGGCGTCGCCGTGGCGCAAGTTATGAGATCGGAAGAGCGTCGTGTAGGGAAAGAGTGTAGATCTC
>OKFU01000333.1_pt1 | contig 16001 bp, 13 predicted proteins | sample 1610491 | NCBI WGS metagenome assembly OKFU01 (sample SAMN04436656, study PRJEB24849) | human gut metagenome | biome: human gut; feature: NICU; material: stool | host: Homo sapiens | place: USA: Saint Louis, MO | collected 2010-05-24
CCGAGATCTACACTCTTTCCCTACACGACGCTCTTCCGATCTCATAACTTGCGGCATTGCAGGATTGCCTGCGTGCCTGGCAGGCGCTGAGCCTGGGCGAGCTGGACGAAGCGCTGGATGGGCGACGCCTGCTGGTGGCCGGCGACAGCGCCGGCGGCAACCTGGCGGCGGCGCTGTGCCTGGCACTGCGCGATGGCGGCGCGCCGTCGCCGGCCGCGCAGATATTGCTCTATCCCTTGCTGTCCGCTGCGCCATCGCCCTCGCGGATCGACTGCGCCGACGCGCCGTTGCTCGGCCTCGGCGATGTGCAGGCGTGCCTGGACGCCTACCTGCCGCTGGCGGCGCTGCACCGACAGCCGCTGGCGCTACCCCTGGAGGCCGCTGATTTCACTGGCCTGCCGCCGGCCTTCGTGGCGGTTGCCGAATTCGATCCGCTGCGCGACGACGGCGAGCGCTATGGCGCAGCGCTACGCGCGGCGGGTGGCGAGGCAGGGTTCTATCCGGGAAGCGGGCTGGTCCATGGCTGCCTGCGCGGCCACGGCATCGATGAGGTGGAAGCCCTGCACGAGGCCTTGCGGCGGGCCGTGCAGGGCTTCCTGGCGGAGGACTCAGGCGAGCGCCAGGCGGGTGAGGAATCCACCGCCGAGCACCAGCCAGGCGAATAGCAGGGCGGCCAGCAGCAGCGGCTTGAGGCCGGCGCGGCGGATCGCCGAGAGGTGCGTGCCGAGGCCGAGGCCGGCCATTGCCATGGCCAGGAGGAAGGTGTCGAGGTCGTTGACGTGGCTGACCAGCGCCGGCGGCAGGCTGACCAGCGAGTTGAGCCCGGCGACCAGTACGAAGCCGACGGCGAACCAGGGAATGGTGATCTTGGTCGCGCCGCTGTGCTGCCGGCGGTGCGCCTTGTCGCGTGCCAGCCAGGCCGAGAGCAGGATCAGGAAGGGCGCCAACATCATTACCCGGACCATCTTGGCGATCACTGCGGTATCCGCTGCCTCGATGCCGATCGAGCGACCCGCGGCGACCACCTGGGCCACCTCGTGCACCGTGGCACCGATGTACACGCCCCAGGGGCCAGGGTCGCGCGGTAGCAGCCCCCAGTCCTGGTCGAACTGGAACAGCGCCGGATAGAGGAAGATGCCCAGGGTGCCGAACACCACCACGGTGGAAACCGCCACCGCGACCTGTTCGGCGCGGCCACGCACGACCGGCTCGGTGGCCATCACCGCGGCGGCGCCGCAGATCGAACTGCCGGCGCCGATCAGCAGGGTGGTGGTGCGGTCCAGGCCGAACAGCCGGGTGCCGAGCAGGCACGCCAGGCCGAAGGTGCTGGCGAGCATCAGGGCGTCCAGCAGCACGCCGTGCAATCCGACGCCGGCGATGTCCTGGAAGGTCAGGCGCAGGCCGTAGAGGATGATCCCGGCGCGCAGCAGGATCTGCTTGGAGAAGCCGACGCCGGCGGCGCTGCCGGCGGCGATCCGAGGGTACAGGGTGTTGCCGACGAGGATGCCGAGCACGATGGCCAGGGTCAGCGCGCTGATGCCGTTGTGCTGCAACCATTGCGAACGACCCAGGAGGATCGCCACGCCGGCCAGGGCGGCGCTGAGCAGCAGGCCGGGGATGAGTTTCTGGACCTGGGCCAGGGGTCTGGTACCGGTCTTGACGGGGAGGGTGTGCATCCTTCGCTCCTCAGGTGAGGTCACGGGACGCAGGTTAGGTAGCGGGCATGAATTTGTGAAACGAATAGTTTCTGTATTAAATACCTGAAAAACAGGTAGGTGAGTCCATGGCCCTCAGTTTCCGTCAGCTCCAGATCTTCTGTGCGGTGGCTCGCTGCGGCAGTACCACGGCGGCGGCGGAATCCATCTCGCTGTCGCAGTCGGCCACCAGCGCCGCGCTCAACGAGCTGGAATCGCAGCTTTCCACGCGCCTGTTCGACCGGGTCGGCAAGCGCCTGCAACTGAACGAGGTCGGCCGCCGCTTCCTGCCCCAGGCATTGCGCCTGCTCGACGGGGTGGCGCAACTGGAGCAGCAGTTCGCGGTTTCCGCCGCGCCCCAGGCGAGCCTGACGGTGGCGGCCAGCAGCACCATCGGCAACTACGTGCTGCCGCGCCTGCTGGCCTCCTTCGAGCGGGAGCAGCCGGGCGTGAGGGTCAACGCCAGCATCGGCAACACCGGTTCGGCGGTGCAGGACGTGGTGACCTTCGCGGCGGACATCGGCCTCATCGAAGGCCCCTGCCACGAGCCGGGCCTGCGGGTGGAGCCCTGGCTCGAGGACAGCCTGATCGTGGTGGCGGCGCCCGGCCACCCGCTGGCCTCGCGCACCCAGGTCTCCCGCGAGGCCCTGCGCCGCGCGCGCTGGCTGCTGCGCGAGCCCGGCTCGGGCACGCGCGAGGAGGTCAGCCACGCCCTGCTGGGCCACCTGCATTACCTGGAAGACAGCCTGGACCTGGGCAGCTCCGAGGCGATCAAGCACAGCGTCGCCGCCGGGCTGGGCATCAGTTGCCTGTCGCGCTGGGTGGTCGAGGAACAGTTGGCCTCCGGCGCGCTGGTCGAACTGCGCAGCAGCCTGCCGCCGTTGCGCCGGCGCTTCTACATGCTGCGCCAGCGCGACAAGTTCCTCTCGCCGGGCTTCGAGCGTTTCTGGGAACACTGTCGGGCGGGACTCGGCGCCGGCTAGCTGGCTTCCGGCAAAAAAATCCCCCTGCCGCGCCCGACGCGCGGAGGGGGATGAAAAAGGAGCCAGGAACGGCCCTCAGTGTGAGTCTGGCGTTTTCCGGAAGCCGTCCGCTGCATTCCGCAAGCCGCTGGAGGCGATTGTGGCGGTGTCGCTGGCGGTCGAATTAGCCGAAAACGACCTGCCCATGTCCAGGCGGGACAGCCCCCTTGCCGGGAGCGACGTGGGCTCAGCAGAATCGATGGCAATCCCCATCGAAGGAGCTGCCGCGATGATGCACGCCGATCTGATCGACCAGGACGATTTCCGCGAACGCCTGCAGGCGCTGGGCTTCAGCGTGCCGCCGGACTCGACTCCGGAGCAGGCCTGCGAATACGCCGTGCGCGGCCTCAGCCCGGAGCGCGCCCAGGCGCTGCGGCGGCTGGTGGAGGACATGCTCGGCGGGCACGCCACGCTGCTCCCGGCGGTGCGCGAGGCGATTTCCCGGCAATTGCTGCCGGCGCTGGTGCCGCGGGGCTGACAAGGCCCTGCCCGCTCCCGTGGACGGGGCGGGCAGGGACGCGCCGTCAGATCCGCACGCTGGCGAAGGTCGACTCGCCCTGCGCCTGGCTCAGGGCCGACAGCGCCGAGGAGTTGGGCATCAACGCCAGGTCCTGCGGGATCGGCATCAGCACCACCGGCTGGCCCAGCGGCTGGCCCTGGCGCTCGTCGCGCGGCGGGATGCCGAAGTACTCGCGGTAGCACTTGGAGAAGTGCGGGGTGGAGACGAAGCCGCAGACCGAGGCCACCTCGATGATCGACATGGACGTCTGCTTGAGCAACTGGCGGGCGCGGATCAGGCGCAGCTTCAGGTAGTAGCGCGACGGCGAGCAGTGCAGGTACTTCTGGAACAGCCGCTCGAGCTGGCGACGCGAGACGTTGACGTAGACCGCCAGTTCGTCGAGGTCGATCGGTTCCTCCAGGTTGGCCTCCATCAGCGCGACGATCTCCTGCAACTTCGGCTGGTTGGTGCCGAGCATGTGCTTGAGCGGCACGCGCTGGTGGTCCTGCTCGTTGCGGATGCGCTCGTAGATGAACATCTCGGAGATCGCCGCCGACAGCTCGCGGCCATGCTCGCGGCCGATCAGGTGCAGCATCATGTCCATCGGCGCGGTGCCGCCGGAAGAGGTGAAGCGGTTGCGGTCGATGGAGAACAGGCGGGTGCTCATGGCCACCCGGGGGAAGGCTTCCTGCATCGCCGCCAGGCATTCCCAGTGCACGCTGCAATCGTAGCCGTCGAGCAGGCCGGCGCGGGCCAGCGCCCAACTGCCGGTGCACACCGCGCCGAGGCGCCGACCCTGGCGGGCCTGGGCCTGGAGGAAAGTGACGTGCTCGCGGGTGACGCTGCGCTGGATGCCGACGCCGCCGCAGACGATCACGCAATCCACCGCCGGGGCGTTGTCGGTACCGGCGTCGGGGGTGATCTGCAGGCCGTCGCTGGCCCAGACCTGGCGGCCGTCCAGGCTCAGCGTATGCCAGCGGTAGAGTTCGCGTCCCGAGAGCTGGTTGGCCATGCGCAACGGTTCCACCGCCGAGGCCAGGGAGATCAGGGTGAAGTTGTCCAGCAGCAGGAAGCCGATGGACTGCGGATTTCGGTTCTGTGGTGGGACTCCGGGCGCGTACGTGGTCATGGATGTATCTCCTCACGCTGAGCAAGCAGGCCTCTCACGAGGCTTTTTTTATGATTGTTGGAATTTCCGGGTGGCTGCTTGGGCCACGCCGTCGGCGTTGCTTGTAACCAGAGCAAGGCAAATGCCATGCCTATATTGATTGGGCGTTCAATCAAAAAAGCCGGAAGGCTTTAGCCCGGTATTTCCACTCGGACCTGGCACAACGACAGCATGGGCGACGGCTGGCGGCGCGCCGCGCGCCTGGGCATTTCGGTAGCACCAGGGCGGCCCCCGGCGAGAAGGCGGGGCAGCGGCCGTGGCGACAAAGGTAACGACGGGCGGCGAGCCGTTACTCCGCAGTGTGACGGATGACGACCGTCCGGTCACGCGTCATATGCGCCAAAAAGTGGCGTCTCGATCGTTTCGTGAGCAATTCCGGTTCAGCACTCGATGGCGTTCACCGCCAGGCCCCCGCGCGAGGTTTCCTTGTACTTGTCGTGCATGTCGGCACCGGTGTCGCGCATGGTGCGGATCACCTTGTCCAGCGAGATGAAATGCTGGCCGTCGCCGCGCAAGGCCATTTGCGCCGCGTTGATGGCCTTCACCGCGGCGATCGCGTTGCGCTCGATACAGGGCACCTGGACCAGCCCGCCGACCGGGTCGCAGGTCAGCCCGAGGTTGTGCTCCAGGCCGATCTCGGCGGCGTTCTCGACCTGCGCCGGGGTGGCGCCGAGGACTTCCGCCAGTCCGGCGGCGGCCATCGCGCAGGCCGAGCCGACCTCGCCCTGGCAGCCGACCTCGGCGCCGGAGATCGAGGCGTTCTTCTTGCACAGGATGCCCACCGCGGCGGCGGCCAGCAGGTAGTCGACGACGTCGCGGTCCTGGGCGTCGGGATTGAACTTCATATAGTAGTGCAGCACCGCCGGGATGATCCCCGCCGCGCCGTTGGTGGGCGCGGTGACCATGCGCCCGCCGGCGGCGTTCTCCTCGTTCACCGCCAGGGCGAACAGGTTGACCCATTCCATGGCGCTGAGGGTCGAGCCGATCACGTTGGGCTTGCCGATCTCCTGCAGGTTGCGGTGCAGGCGCGCGGCGCGGCGTTGCACGTTGAGCCCGCCGGGAAGGATGCCTTCGTTGCGCAACCCGTTGTCGACGCAATCGCGCATCGCCTGCCAGATGCGCCGCAGGCCTTCGCGGATGTCGGTCTCGCTGCGCCAGATGCGTTCGTTGGCCAGCATCAGCTCGGATACCCGCAGGTTGTGGCGCTTGCACAGCAGCAACAGTTCCTCGGCGCTGGAGAAGTCGTAGGGCAGCCCCGTGTGGTCCTGGTCGAGCTGTCCCGAGGCGGCCTGTGCCGCATCGACCACGAAGCCGCCACCCACCGAGTAGTAGGTCTCCTGGTGCAGTTCGCCTTGCTCGCCGTAGGCGACCAGGGTCATGGCGTTGGGGTGGTAGGGCAGGTTCTCGTCGAGCAGGCGCATGTCGCGCACCCAGTCGAACGGTACCGCCACGCGGCCGTCCAGTTGCAGCAGGCCGCTATCGAGCAGCGCGGCCATGCGTGGGGCGATCTGGGTCGGGTCGATACGATCCGGCCATTCGCCCATCAGGCCCATGATCACCGCGCGATCGGTGCCGTGGCCGACGCCGGTGGCGGACAGCGAGCCATACAGGCGCACTTCGAGACGCCGCACCGCCGACAGCGCCTGGCGCTGGCGCAGGGCAGCGGTGAACAGCGCGGCGGCGCGCATGGGGCCGACGGTATGCGAACTGGACGGGCCGATACCGATCTTGAAAAGGTCGAACACACTGATAGCCATGTCGGCCTCCGGGATTGCCGCGGCATCCGTGCCTGCGTAGTGGGGGTGGCGGCTCCTCCGCCCGCGATTCCTGCGCATCATCGGGCTTTCCCCGGGGCGGGCCGCATCCGCCACCGACCCGGCCATGTCCAAAAGCGCCGCGTCCGCGCCCGGATCGGGGAACCTCTGCGGCCGAGGGGCGTCTGCACCTGCACGGCGTCGGAATGAGAACGGGCTCGCGCCGCTCCGAAAACGGCATCCGCTGGTCGCCGGCAAAGACCACTATGATTGAATGCGACACAGCGGGTACTGAATGCGACCCCGCCTGCACTGGTTGCGACCCACCCTGTAGGCGACGGATGCGTCCTGTTTCATGATCGTTCACGAATTGCCCGCTGAGGGCCGCTACCGGTCGGCCCGATACAGACAGACCGCCGCGCCCTTCGGGGTAGCGCCGGCGCCTTACCCTGCAGAGGAGTTCGCTATGAAAGGTTGCAAGTCTTGGCTGCTGGCCGTGTCTCTGTGCGCACCGCTGGCAGCCCAGGCCGCGGAGCCCGAATCCTGTGCGTCGGTGCGTTTCGCCGACGTCGGCTGGACCGACATCACAGTGACCACTGCGGTCACCCGCCAGGTCCTCGAGTCCCTCGGCTACAAGACCAAGGTCAATCTGCTCTCGGTGCCGGTGACCTACCGCTCCCTGGCCAACAACGACCTCGACGTATTCCTGGGCAACTGGATGCCCACCATGACCAACGACATCAAGCAGTACGCCGAGAAAGGTACGGTCGAGACACTGCGCGCCAACCTGGAGGGCGCCAAGTACACCCTGGCGGTTCCCCAGTACGTCTACGACGGCGGCCTGCGCAGCTTCGCCGATATCGCGAAGTTCTCCGACAAGCTGGGCAACAAGATCTACGGCATCGAGCCGGGCAACGACGGCAACCGCGTCGCCCAGAGCATGATCGACAAGAACGCCTTCGAACTGGGCAAGTTCAAGTTGGTGGAATCCAGCGAGGCGGGCATGCTCTCGCAGGTGCAGCGGGCCATCCGGCGCAACCAGTGGGTGGTGTTCCTCGGCTGGGAGCCGCACCCCATGAATACCCGCTTCCAGATGAAGTACCTGGAAGGCGGCGACGACTTCTTCGGCCCCAATTATGGCGGCGCGACCATCTACACCAACGTGCGCAAGGGCTACGCCCAGGAGTGCGCCAACGTCGGCCAACTGCTGAAGAACCTCAGCTTCACCCTCGAGATGGAGAACAAGCTGATGGACGCGGTACTCAACGAAAACAAGAAACCCGAGGAAGCCGCTAAGGCCTGGTTGAAGGATCACCCGGAACAGCTGGATGCCTGGCTGGCCGGTGTCACCACCCGCGACGGGCAGCCTGCCGCAGCCGCGGCCAAGCTGGCGTTCGCCAAGTAGGCGACCGGTCGTTCATTTCCCGCTCTTGATGGACCCTGATTATGTTCCTGACTGATCACAAGCTCCCGCTGGGAGAGCAGATCGCCGGTTTCGTCGACTGGCTGACCCTGCATGGCGCATCGTTCTTCGACAAGATCTCCGACACCCTGGAGTTCCTCATCCATGGCGTCACCAACGGCTTGCTCTGGTTCAACCCGCTGGTGCTGATCGCCTTGCTGGTAGGGCTGGTGCATTTCATCCAGCGCAGCTGGGGGCTGACCGTGTTCGCCCTGGCCTCGTTGCTGCTGATCCTCAACCTGGGCTACTGGCAGGAGACCATGGAAACCCTCGCCCAGGTGATATTCGCCACCCTGGTGTGCATCGCCGTAGGCGTGCCGCTGGGCATCGTCGCCGCGCACAAGCCGTGGTTCTACACCGCGCTGCGGCCGCTGCTGGACCTGATGCAGACGGTGCCGACCTTCGTCTACCTGATCCCGACCCTGACCCTGTTCGGCCTCGGCGTGGTGCCGGGCCTGATCTCCACGGTGATCTTCGCCGTCGCCGCGCCAATCCGCCTGACCTGCCTGGGTATCCAGGACGTTCCGGCGGAGCTGCTCGACGCCGGCAAGGCCTTCGGCTGCTCGCGCTGGCAACTGCTGACGCGCATCGAGCTGCCGCACGCGATGCCGAGCATTGCCGCCGGCATCACCCAATGCATCATGCTCTCCCTGTCGATGGTGGTGATCGCCGCGCTGGTCGGCGCCGATGGCCTCGGCAAGCCGGTGGTGAACGCGCTGAACACCGCCGACATCTCCCTCGGCTTCGAAGCCGGCCTGGCCATCGTCCTGCTCGCCATCCTGCTCGACCGGGTGTGCAAGCAGCGCGCCGTGAAGGGGAAATAAGCCATGACCGCGATCCGATTCGACCATGTGGACGTCATCTTCGGCACCCACACCAAGGAAGCCCTGAAGCTCCTCGACCAGGGCCTCGGCCGCGCCGAGATCCTCAAGCGCACCGGCCAGGTGCTCGGCGTCGAGGACGCCTGCCTGGACGTCAACCGCGGCGAGATCTGCGTGCTGATGGGACTTTCCGGCTCCGGCAAGTCGAGCCTGCTGCGCTGCATCAACGGCCTGAACAAGGTCAGCCGCGGCAAGCTGCTGATCGAGCACGAAGGTTCGCAGGTGGACATCGCCAACTGCTCGCCGGCGACCCTCAAGGCCATGCGCACCAAGCGCATCGCCATGGTGTTCCAGAAGTTCGCCCTGATGCCCTGGCTGACGGTGGCCGAGAACGTCGGCTTCGGCCTGGAGATGCAGGGCCGCCCGGCCGCCGAGCGGAAGAAGCTGATCGACGAGAAGCTCGAGCTGGTCGGTCTCTCGCAGTGGCGCGACAAGCGTCCCGACTCGCTCTCCGGCGGCATGCAGCAGCGCGTCGGCCTGGCTCGCGCGCTGGCGATGGATGGCGACATCCTGCTGATGGACGAACCGTTCTCCGCCCTCGACCCGCTGATCCGCCAGCAATTGCAGGACGAACTGCTGGTGCTGCAACGGCAACTGCACAAGACCATCGTGTTCGTCAGCCACGACCTCGACGAGGCGCTGAAGATCGGCACCCGCATCGCGATCATGAAGGACGGCCGGATCATCCAGCACGGCAAGCCGGAAGAGATCGTGCTGAGCCCGGCGGACGACTACGTGCGTACCTTCGTCGCCCATACCAACCCGCTCAACGTGCTGTGCGGCCAGAGCCTGATGCGTGGCCTCGACCAGTGCATCCGGCAGAACGACGAGATCTGCTTCGACCAGGGTCGCGACTGCTGGATCGGTCTCAGCGAAGGAGACGTGCTCAAGGGCGCGCGCCAGGGCAGCAACGTCATCGACCTGCAACGCTGGCGCCAGGGCGACCCGGTGGAGAAGCTGCGCCGCGAACCGACCCTGGTGGATGTCAGCATCCGTATGCGCGATGCCCTGCAGATTCGCTACCAGACCGGCCACAAGCTGGTCCTTCAGGAGCAGGACAGGGTGGTCGGGGTGCTCGGCGACAGCGAGCTGTATCACGCGTTGCTGGGCAAGAACCTCGGCTGATCACCCTCGGCCCGCTCGGGGCCGCTGCGAATGCCCGGCGCTGCCGGGCATTCGCGTTTACCCTCCGCGCTTTTTCCGCCTGCTCTTCCTGTCCCACACTCCTGCGCGTCGGTTCCTGCGGCATGCGCCGGGCGCCGGGTGGCAGAAAAGAAAGGCCCGGCGAAACGCCGGGCCAAGTACGCACCTGATTGGCGAGGGCGCCCTAGCGGCGCCGGGTTCAGGTCTGGGGCTGGGTTGGCGCCGGCACCGGCTGGTAGGTGCGGCGGTCGCCGACCTGGGCCTCGTAGTCGGCGCGCATGGCCTTGTGCAGGCCGAACATGAACAGGATCAGCACCGCCGAGAACGGCAGCCCGGCGAGCACCACGACGGTTTGCATCGCCGTGAAGTTACCGGCGAACAGCAGGCCGATGGTGACTAGCGTGACGACGGCCGACCAGAGGATACGCAGCCAGTTCGGCGCGTCCTCGTCCAGCTCGCCGCCGCTGCGCGAGAGATTGGCCAGCATCACCGAGCCGGAATCCGCCGGGGTGAGGAACAGCACGAAGCCGACGAAGATCGACAGGCCGATGACGATCTTCGACAGCGGATAGTGTTCCAGCAGCAGGTAGATCGACATCGACGGCTGTTCCAGCGCGGCCTTGCCCAGGTCGGTCGCGCCGTGGTTCATCACCAGGTCCAGGGCGCTGTTGCCGAATACCGACAGCCAGGCCAGGGTGAAGCCCAGCGGGATCAGCAGCACCCCGCAGACCAGTTCGCGCACGCTGCGACCGCGGGAGATGCGGGCGATGAACATACCGACGAAGGGCGCCCAGGAAATCCACCAGGCCCAGTAGAACAGGGTCCACAGGCCCAGCCATTCCTCGCTCTTGCCGGCGCCGGCACCGGTGTAGACGTAGAGGTCGAAGGTCTTCAGCACCAGGCCGTCGAGATAGTCGCCGAGGTTCTGTACGAAGCCGTTGAGCAGTTCCAGGGTCGAACCGCAGACCAGCACGAACAGCAGCAGCGAGCTGAACAGCACGATATTCAGGTTGGACAGCCGGCGGATGCCTTTCTCGACACCGGAGACCGCCGCCAGGGTGGCGACCAGGCTCATCGCCAGGATCACCGCCAGCAGGGTGCCTTTGCTGTGCGGCATGCCGGTCAGGTACTCGAGACCGGACGACACCTGCAAGGCGCCGATGCCCAGGTTGGTCACCAGCCCGAGAAGGGTGACGAAGATGCCGAAGCAATCCACCGCATGGCCCGCGGCGCCTTTCACCCAGCGCTCGCCGAGGATCGGATAGAGCGCCGAGCGCAACGCCAGCGGCTGGCGATGGCGGTAGGCGAAATAACCGACGGCGAGGCCGACCAGGGCATAGATCGCCCAACCGTGCAGGCCCCAGTGGAGGAAGGTCAGTTGCAGCGCCTGGCGCGCCGCCTGAGGGCTGCCGGGAACGCCTTCGGGTGGATGGTAGAGGTGGTCGATCGGCTCGGATGCGGCGAAGTAGAGCAGCGAGATGCCGATCCCGGAGGAGAACAGCATGCCGGCCCAGGCGCCGTAGCTGAAGTCCGGCTTTTCATGCTCCTCGCCGAGCTTGAGGGTGCCGAAGCGCGAGAAGGCCACCCAGGCGACGAAGAACAGGTAGGCGCCGATGGCCAGCATGTAGTACCAGCCGAAGCTGTGCGACAGCCACGCCTGGATGCGGCCGAGCAAGGCTCCGGCGCTGTCGGGATAGAGGATGAGGGCGGCGGTCAGAACCAGGATCAGTGCGGTCGAGCCGAAGAACACGATCGGATTCAGACGTACCTGCTCGTTTGTTTTTATTGGCGAAGCAGTACTCATTGGAGGATGACCCCATGGCAGTGAAAGCATGGCGGCTTATGGCCGCGGACTACAGACACAGCATTGCCACCCCACTTGAAGCCCGGATTCTGCGATCCTTGGCGGACTTCGGCGACGAGGTGATGAACGGCGCGGGCCAGGTTGCACGCAGGCTGGGAGCCGCTCATGGACGCCGAGCTTATTCTTAGTTGATTGAACGTTCAATAAAAACAAAATAGACTGGCCACCAATGACGTCGGTCGGTGCCCGCACGCACCCATCGACGAGAGGAGATAGCAATGCCCAAGGTCGGTATGCAGCCCATCCGCCGCTCGCAACTGATTCACGCCACCCTGGAGGCGGTCGATCAGGTCGGCATGGGAGACGCCAGCATCGCCCTGATAGCCCGCCTGGCGGGTGTTTCCAACGGCATCATCAGCCACTACTTCCAGGACAAGAACGGCTTGCTGGAAGCGACCATGCGGCACCTGCTCAGCGCCTTGAGCAAGGCCGTACGCGAACGCCGCGCGGCGCTCTACGACGACAGTCCGAGGGCGCACCTGCGAGCCATCGTCGAAGGCAACTTCGACGACAGCCAGGTCAATGGTCCGGCGATGAAGACCTGGCTGGCGTTCTGGGCGACCAGCATGCACCAGCCGGCACTGCGTCGATTGCAGCGGGTCAACGACCATCGCCTGTATTCGAACCTGTGCTACCAGTTCCGCCGCCAGCTCTCGGCGGACGACGCCCGCGCCGCGGCACGCGGCCTGGCGGCCCTGATCGACGGCCTGTGGTTGCGTGGCGCGCTGACCGGCGACGCCTTCGATACCGACGAGGCCCTGAACATCGCTTACGACTACCTCGACCAGCAGTTGGCAAAACAGTCGGGGTAGGGACGAAAACCCCCGCGGCGCCGCCTTGCGCCTGCGATACCGATAAGAGAGGACTGCAACATGGCCCGATTCGAAGAACAGAAGCTCTACATTGGCGGTCGCTACGTGGAGGCCAGCAGTGGCGCCACCTTCGAGACCATCAACCCGGCCAACGGCGAAGTGCTCGCCAAGGTCCAGCGGGCTTCCAGGGAAGACGTCGAGCGGGCCGTGCAGAGCGCCGTCGAGGGGCAGAAGGTGTGGGCGGCGATGACCGCCATGCAGCGCTCGCGCATTCTCCGTCGCGCCGTCGACATCCTCCGCGAGCGCAACGACGAACTGGCTGCCCTGGAAACCCTGGATACCGGCAAGCCGCTGGCGGAAACCCGCTCGGTGGACATCGTCACCGGCGCCGACGTGCTCGAGTACTACGCCGGCCTGGTCCCGGCCATCGAAGGCGAGCAGATTCCCCTGCGCGAAACCAGTTTCGTCTACACCCGCCGCGAGCCGCTGGGCGTGGTCGCCGGCATTGGCGCCTGGAACTACCCGGTGCAGATCGCCCTGTGGAAATCCGCCCCGGCCCTCGCTGCCGGCAACGCGATGATCTTCAAGCCCAGCGAAGTCACCCCGCTGACGGCCCTCAGGCTGGCCGAGATCTACACCGAGGCCGGCGTGCCGGACGGCGTGTTCAACGTGCTCACCGGCAGCGGACGCGAAGTCGGCCAGTGGCTGACCGAGCACCCGCTGATCGAGAAGATCTCCTTCACCGGTGGCACCTCCACCGGCAAGAAAGTCATGGCCAGCGCTTCCAGCTCGTCGCTGAAGGAAGTGACCATGGAGCTGGGCGGCAAGTCCCCACTGATCATCTTCCCCGACGCAGACCTCGACCGCGCCGCCGACATCGCCGTCATGGCCAACTTCTTCAGCTCCGGCCAGGTCTGCACCAACGGCACCCGGGTGTTCATCCACCGTTCCCAGCAGGCCCGCTTCGAAGCCAAGGTACTGGAGCGCGTGCAGCGCATCCGTCTCGGCGACCCGCAGGACGAGAACACCAACTTCGGCCCGCTGGTCAGCTTCCCGCACATGGAAAGCGTGCTCGGCTACATCGAGTCCGGCAAGGCGCAGAAGGCTCGCCTGCTGTGCGGCGGCGAGCGTGTGACCGATGGAGCGTTCGGCAAAGGCGCCTACGTCGCGCCGACCGTGTTCACCGATTGCCGCGACGACATGACCATCGTCCGCGAGGAAATCTTCGGCCCGGTGATGAGCATCCTGGTCTATGACGACGAAGACGAGGCGATCCGCCGCGCCAACGATACCGAGTACGGCCTCGCCGCCGGCGTCGTGACCCAGGACCTGGCCCGCGCCCACCGCGCCATCCATCGCCTGGAAGCCGGCATCTGCTGGATCAATACCTGGGGCGAGTCGCCGGCGGAAATGCCGGTCGGCGGTTACAAGCAATCCGGTGTCGGTCGCGAGAACGGTCTCACCACCCTGGCTCATTACACTCGCATCAAGTCCGTGCAAGTGGAGCTGGGCGACTACGCCTCGGTGTTCTGAGCCTCGACGCAGCGCTCGAACCCCTAACCAGGCCGGTCCCAGGCAACGCTCCCTGACACCGGCCATTCCGAACTTCCAGACACCGGCGCGCCAGCGTCGCGGCCGGTGTCATGCCGAGAAAAGAGGAAGGCCTGCATGTCCCAGGAATTCGACTACATCATCATCGGAGCCGGCTCTGCCGGTAACGTACTCGCTACCCGCCTCACCGAAGATGCCGACGTCAGCGTCCTGCTGCTCGAAGCCGGCGGTCCCGACTACCGCTTCGACTTCCGCACCCAGATGCCGGCGGCCCTTGCCTTCCCGCTGCAGGGGCGGCGCTACAACTGGGCCTACGAGACCGACCCCGAGCCCTACATGAACAACCGCCGCATGGAGTGCGGTCGCGGCAAGGGCCTGGGCGGCTCCTCGCTGATCAACGGCATGTGCTACATCCGCGGCAACGCCCTGGACTTCGACGGCTGGGCCAAGGAGCCGGGCCTCGAGGACTGGAGCTACCTCGACTGCCTGCCGTACTTCCGCAAGGCGGAAACCCGGGACATCGGTCCCAACGACTACCATGGCGGCGACGGCCCGGTCAGCGTGACCACGCCGAAGGCCGGCAACAACCCGCTGTTCCATGCGATGGTCGAGGCCGGCGTGCAGGCCGGCTACCCGCGAACCGATGACCTCAACGGCTACCAGCAGGAAGGCTTCGGCCCCATGGACCGGACCGTCACCCCGGAGGGCCGTCGCGCCGCCACCGGGCGCGGCTACCTGGACCAGGCCCGCGGCCGGCCCAACCTGACCATCGTCACCCACGCCCTGAGCGACCGCATCCTGTTCAGCGGCAAGCGCGCCATCGGCGTCTCCTACCTGGTGGGCAACGGCGACAACCCGGTCACCGCCCACGCCCGCCGCGAAGTATTGGTGTGCAGCGGCGCGATCGCCTCGCCGCAATTGCTGCAACGCTCCGGCGTCGGCCCGGCGGCCCTGCTGCGCGACCTGGACATCCCGGTGGTGCATGACCTGCCGGGCGTCGGCGCCAACCTGCAGGATCACCTGGAACTCTACCTGCAGTACGCCTGCAAGCAGCCGGTGTCGATCTACCCGGCGACCAAATGGTGGAACCAGCCGGCCATCGGTGCCCAGTGGCTGTTCCTCGGCAAGGGCCTCGGCGCCAGCAACCAGTTCGAGGCCGGCGGCTTCATCCGAACCCGCGAAGCGTTCGAATGGCCGAACATCCAGTTCCATTTCCTCCCGGTGGCGATCAACTACAATGGCAGCAAGGGCGTGCAGGAGCACGGCTTCCAGGCGCACATGGGCTCGATGCGCTCGCCGAGCCGCGGGCGCATCCACCTGAAGTCCAGGGACCCGCGCCAGCATCCGAGCATCCTGTTCAACTACATGTCCCACGAGCAGGACTGGCAGGAGTTCCGCGACGGCATCCGGCTGACCCGCGAGATCATGAACCAGCCGGCGCTGGACCCCTATCGGGGCCGCGAGTTGAGCCCAGGGGTGAACGTGCAGTCGGACGCCGAACTCGACGAGTTCATCCGCAACCATGCTGAGACCGCTTTCCACCCATCCTGTTCGTGCAAGATGGGCAGCGACGACATGGCGGTGGTCGATGGCCAGGGACGGGTCCATGGCATGGAAGGACTGCGAGTGGTGGATGCGTCGATCATGCCGCTGATCATCACCGGCAACCTCAATGCCACCACCATCATGATGGCCGAGAAGATCGCCGACAGGATCCGCGGTCGCCAGCCGCTGCCGCGCAGCACGGCGAAGTACTACGTGGCCGGGGATGCGCCGGTACGCGGCAACCCCGTGCGGGCCTGAGGAACGCGCAAACAAGAACGCCGGCGATAGCCGGCGTTCCTGCGTCTAGCCCCGGCGTGGCGGGACCGGGCGGGTGCGCCCGCTGCCATCGATGGCGACGAACACGAACACCGCCTCGGTGACTTTGCGCCATTCGCTGGACAGCGGGTCGTCGCTCCACACCTCGACCAGCATGCGGATCGAGCTGCGGCCGACTTCCAGGGTCTGGGTATAGAAGGAAAGCTGGGCACCTACCGCGACCGGCACCATGAAAGCCATGCGGTCGATGGCGACGGTGGCGATACGGCCGCCGGCGATCTTGCTGGCCATGGCGGTTCCCGCCAGGTCCATCTGGGATACCAGCCAACC
>OKFU01000334.1_pt1 | contig 15963 bp, 12 predicted proteins | sample 1610491 | NCBI WGS metagenome assembly OKFU01 (sample SAMN04436656, study PRJEB24849) | human gut metagenome | biome: human gut; feature: NICU; material: stool | host: Homo sapiens | place: USA: Saint Louis, MO | collected 2010-05-24
GCTTCCTGCGTGCCGCTGCGGTCCGACGACGCGCAACGGCGTCTGTCGGATCGACCCGCCTTCGACTACCATTCGCCGCGGCCCGGCCGACGCTCCCGGACGGCCGGCGCCCCACGGAGACTCGCGCATGTCCGCAGACAGCAACTACAGCCAGCAACCGGTCCCGCTGGCAGCGCGCAAGAGCGCGCTGGCCCTGAGCGTGGTGATGCTCGGCCTGACCTTCTTTTCCGCCAGCATGTGGACCGGCGGCACCCTCGGCACCGGCCTGAGCTACGACGACTTCTTCCTCGCCGTGCTGCTGGGCAACCTGATGCTCGGCCTGTACACCGCGATCCTCGGCTTCATCGGCGCGCGCACCGGCCTTTCCACCCACCTGCTGGCGCATTACTCGTTCGGCAGCAAGGGCTCCTGGCTGCCCTCGGCGTTGCTCGGCGGCACCCAGGTCGGCTGGTTCGGCGTCGGCGTAGCGATGTTCGCCATCCCGGTGGCCAAGGCCACCGGCCTCGACGTCAACCTGCTGATCCTGGTTTCCGGAGCGCTTATGACCCTCACGGTGTTCTTCGGCATCGCCGGTCTGACCCTGCTGTCGGCCATCGCGGTCCCGGCGATCGTCGTTCTCGGCAGCTACTCGGTATGGCTCGCGGTGCGCGACGCCGGCGGCCTGGCGGCGCTGCAGCAGGTGACGCCGAGCGCGCCGCTGAGCCTCTCGACCGCGATCGCCCTGGTGGTCGGCTCGTTCGTCAGCGCCGGCACCCTCACCGCCGACTTCGTCCGCTTCGGCCGCAGCGCGCGTACCGCCGTGGTGGTGTGCCTGGTGGCGTTCTTCCTCGGCAACTCGCTGATGTTCATCTTCGGCGCGGCCGGCGCGGCGGCGGTGGGCAAGTCGGACATCTCCGACGTGATGATCGCCCAGGGCCTGCTGATCCCGGCGATCCTGGTCCTCGGCCTGAACATCTGGACCACCAACGACAACGCGCTGTATGCCTCCGGCCTCGGCTTCGCCAACATCACCGGCCTCTCCAGCCGCTTCCTGGCGATGCTCAACGGCGCCCTCGGCACCCTCGCCGCGCTCTGGCTGTACAACCACTTCGTCGGCTGGCTGACCTTCCTCTCCGCCGCCATCCCGCCCATCGGCGGGGTGATCATCGCCGACTACCTGAGTCGCCGCCGGCGCTACCGCCAGCACCCCTGCGCGGACATCCAGGCGATCAACTGGGCGGCGATCCTCGCCGTCGCCTGCGGCACCGCCGCCGGCCACTGGCTGCCGGGGATCGTGCCGGTCAACGCGGTGCTCGGCGCCGCCATCGCCTACCTGCTGCTCAATCCCCTGCTGAGCCGCAGCCCGAACAAACCAGAAGAGGTCCTCCATGCTGATTGACAACCTGCGCCTGCGCGGCCGCGAAGGTCTCTGGCAACTGCGTGTCGCCGATGGCCGTATCGCCGCCCTGGTGCCGATGGAACAGTCCGCCGACGACGCCGGCGAGCGCCTGGACGGCGCCGGCGGTCTTGCCGTGCCGCCGTTCATCGAGCCGCACATCCATCTCGACACCACCCAGACCGCCGGCCAGCCGGAGTGGAACCGCTCCGGCACGCTGTTCGAAGGCATCGAGCGCTGGGCCCAGCGCAAGGCCCTGCTCAGCCACGAGGACGTCAAGCAGCGCGCCTGGCAGACCCTGAAATGGCAGATCGCCAACGGCGTGCAGCACGTGCGCAGCCACGTCGACGTCTCCGACCCGACCCTCACCGCGCTCAAGGCCATGCTCGAGGTGCGCGGCGAAGTGGCGCCCTGGGTCGACCTGCAGATCGTCGCCTTCCCCCAAGAGGGCATTCTCTCCTACCCCAACGGCCTGGAATTGCTGGAGGAGTCGCTGCGCCTGGGCGCCGACGTGGTGGGGGCGATCCCGCATTTCGAATTCACCCGCGAGCTGGGCGTCGAGTCGCTGCACAAGGCCATCGACCTGGCCAAGCGCTACGACCTGCCGGTGGACGTGCATTGCGACGAAATCGACGACGAGCAGTCGCGCTTCCTCGAGACCCTGGCCATGCTCGCCCATCGCGACGGCCTCGGCGCACGGGTCACCGCCAGCCACACCACGGCGATGCACTCCTACAACGGCGCCTACACCTCGCGGCTGTTCCGCCTGCTGAAACTGTCGGGAATCAACTTCGTCGCCAACCCGCTGGTGAACATCCACCTGCAGGGTCGCTTCGACGACTACCCGAAGCGCCGCGGCATCACCCGGGTCAAGGAACTGCTCGGCGCCGGGATCAACACCTGCTTCGGCCACGACGACGTGTTCGACCCCTGGTACCCGCTGGGCACCGCGAACATGCTGCAGGTGCTGCACATGGGCCTGCACGTGACGCAGATGATGGGCTACGACGAGATCGACGGCGGCCTCGACCTGATCACCCGCAACAGCGCCCGCACCCTCGGCCTGGGGGAATACGGCATCGAGGTCGGCCATCCGGCCAACCTGCTGGTGCTGCCGGCCCGCGACGGCTTCGACGCGGTGCGCCGGCAGGTCCCGGTGCGCTACTCGATCCGCGGCGGACGGCTGCTCGCCGAGACGGTCCCGGCGCAGACCACGGTGTTCCTCGAACAGGCGGAAGCGGTGGACTTCACCCGCGCCAGCTGAGCCATCGCCGGAGCCTTCTAGCGAAGGCTCCGCTGCTCAGGGCTCCAATCCGATTCCGCGCAGGACCACGCTGGTCACCGTCTGTACCGCCCTTTCGAACTGCATGTCGCTGAGCGGCTGGTGGCCGTTGAGCACCTCGACCTGGTAGCCGAAGTCGGCATAGTGCTGGGTGGAGGCCCAGATCATGTAGAGCAGGCTGCTCGGTTCGATCGACAGGATGCGCTTTTCCTCGACCCACTGGCGGATCTTCGCCTCCTTCATCTTGGCCCATTCGTAGAGGCTGTCGTCGAGGGTGGCGCCGAGCAGCGGCGCGCCATGCATGATTTCGTTGGCCCAGACCTTGGAGCCATGCGGGCGGGTGCGCGAATGGTTCATCTTCGCGCGGATATAGCTGGTCAATACCACCCTTGGGTCATCGAACATCTCGAAGCAGAGGGCGTCCTGCTTCCAGACCTCGAGCAGGCCGAGGAGGACGTCGCGGTACAGCTCGTCCTTGGTGCTGAAGTAGTAGTGCAGGTTGGAGCGCGGCAGTTCGGCTTCTTCGGCGATATTGCCCATGGAGGTGCCGGCGTAGCCTTTTTCGGCGAAGACTTTTTCGGCGGCCAGGAGAATCTTCTCGACGTTGCGGCGGCGGATCTCGATCTTGTGTGTGCCCATGTGCGATCCATTACTGCGAATTCAACCAAGGCTACCAGCAAATCCGGGCGTGCGGCGACGCCCAGTCTTGCCAGGTAGCCCCTCTCAGCGACGCTTCGGACGGCGGCCGCGCAGGCGACGCCAGCCGATCCAGCAGCCGCTGGCGCAGACCACCAGGCCGCCGAGGCTGAAACCGAGCATCCACAGGTCCCACAGCGGACGCCGGGTCAGCAGCGGCAGCCAGTCCCAGCTATGCAACAGGGAAAACAGCCAGCGGCTGCCGCGCCGACCGTCGTCGAGCACGCCAACCACCGCGCCGCAGTAGGGATCCAGATGCACCCAGGTATGCCGGGGATCGTCGAAACGCAGGCGCCAGACCGGCAGGCGCCGTTCCAGGTAGCCCATCATGCTGTGTTCTTCGCGCGGGTAGTAATAGAAGTCGTAGCGTTCCAACCGTTCGGCCTGCATCGGCACGCCCGGCAGCAGCGCGCGAGCCGCCGCCAGCAGGCGATCCGCGGGTAGCTCGCGGAGGATTTCGCCATCCGCCGTCAGCAGCAGGCTGTTGCCGCTGGCGCTGCGCCCGAGCGCATAGGGCTCGCCGTCGAGCGCCCGCCACTCCAGCTCGCGCACCCGCAACCCGGCGGCACGCAAGCGCCGCAGGACAGCGTCCGCCTCCAGTCCGGCGGGCAGCGCCCGGTCCCAGCTACCGCCCTGGTAGGCCGCGAGGTCGAGCGGCGTGCCGCGGCCGAACAGGTTCCACGGATTCATCGACATCAGCCCGCTGAAGATCCAGCTCAGCACCAGCGCGCCGAAGAGCAGGCCGGCGAGGTGGTGCCAGCGCTGGAAACCGCCCGCATAGGGCGAGCGCGAGCCGCTGCGGTAGGGCTTGCGGAAGCGCCAGCGGAGCAGGCCGACGAGGATGCCGAGGACGGTCGCCAAGGTCGCCAGCAGCGACAGGCCGATCACCAGGTTCGCCCACTGCCCGTCGAACCCGCCGCCGCGCAGCGGATAGAGCCAGTGCAGCCAGGCGCCGAGCCAGTTCCAGGCGCGCTCCCGGCGGCTGGCGTCGCGTACCACCTCGCCGGTCTGCGAGGACAGGTAGAGCAGCCGGCCCTGCTCGTCCGCGGTCTGCACCCGCCATAGCGGCCGGTGCGGATCGAGGTTGCGGGTATGGGTCCAGGCGTCTTCCTCGATCCGCCCTTGCAACTGCATCGGTACTTCGCCGCTGAAAGCACGGGCCGAAGCCAGCACCCTGTCCGCGTCCACCGCCAGCGGTCGGCCGTCGCGCGCCGCCAGCGCACGCGTGCGTCCGTCGGCATCGTCCAGCAGGTAGGTCGGCAGGCCTCCTACGCTGGCCAGCCGGATGCTCCGCGGGGTCTTTCCATCGCCGCCGGCGAGGGCCGTCCGCAGCGGTACGCAGGCCTCGCAGCCGTCCAGCTCGGGCAGGTGGGCCAGGCGTTCCAGCGGAGTCAGCTTGGGATAGCCGACATACAGCATGACCATGCCGGAGACGAACCAGAGCACCATCAGCAGGCAGCAGCCGATGCCCAGCCAGCGGTGCCACAGGTACAGGTAGCGTTTCATCGACGACTCCTCAGAAGCGCGTCTGCACGCTCAGCTCGAAGGTGCGCGGATCGCCGACGTAGTACAGCGGCGTGCTCTGCACGAAGCGCGCGTAGACCTCGTCGGTGAGGTTGCGCACGCGCCCGGTGATCCGCGTGCGCTCGTCCAGCCGGTAGCTGAGGAAAGTCCCGTAGACCGTATAGGACGGCACGTGCCAGGTGTTGGCGTTGTTGGCGTACACCGAGGACACGTAGCGCGCGTCCACCCCGCCCTGCCAGGCCGGGTCGAAGTCGTAGGTCAGCCACAGGTTGCCGACCCGCTCCGGCACGTTCGGCGGCGTCTTGCCCTTGCGCGAGACAGCGACGCCGCCGACGTTCTCGGTGAACTCGTCGTACTGCGCGTCGACCCAGGCGAAATTGCCCTCGGCCAGCAGCTTCGGGGTGATCCGCAGGGAGGCGGCGGCCTCGATGCCCCTGGAGGTCTGCTGGCCCACCGGCACGCTGAGGTTGGGGTTGTTCGGGTCGGCCACCGAGAAGTCCCGGCGGACGATGCGGTAGGCGGCCAGGGTGGCGCTGCCGCGACCCTCGAGGAAATCGAACTTGCTGCCCAGCTCCCACTGGTCGCCGGTGGACAGGTCGTAGTCGCGGACCTGGCCGAAGCTGGCGCTGGTCAGCACCCCGCCCGGCGGGTCGGCGGCGGTACTGTATTGCAGGTAGACGTTGGCGTGCGGAGTGAACTGGTAGACCAGCCCGGCGCGCCCGGTGAGCACGTCCCAGCGCCGTTCGAAGTGTGCAGGATCGCTGGCGGTCACCGTCCGATGGTTGCGCACGTCGAGGTCGAGGTGGTCGTAGCGCAGCCCGGTGACCAGCGACAGCTCGTCGGTCAGGCCCAGGCGGTTCTCGGCGAACAACGCGCTGGTGCGCACCTCGTTGCTGCGGTCCTTCCGGTGGCCGGGACGCATGCCCGGCAGGTCGTAGAAGTGGCCCGGCTCGAAACTGGCCGGATCGACCGTACCGAACGGCCCGGAGGCGGTACTCGGGAAGCGCGTCTGCTTGTTGATGCTGTAGTCGAAGCCCAGCGCCCAGTCGCTGGCCAGTCCGAACAGCGGCTGGCTGTGCTGTAGCTCGAAGCGGTTGCCGTTGAGCTGCTGGTCGTGGCGCTGGAGGAATGCGTTGGAGCGCACCACCCCGCTGTTGTCGGCGTTGTAGCGGTAGGTCTCGAGGTTGCGGTAATCGCGCTCGGCGTCGTAGTGGTAGAAGGTGTTGCGCCAGCGCGTGCTGTCGCTGACCCGGTATTCGAGGATCGAGCGCAGCCAGCGCACGCGCTGTTCGTAGCGGCCATCGGCGACGTTGTAGTTCTCGCGGCGACGGCTCTTGTCGATCTTCAGCTCGCCGGCGTAGGGATTGAGCACCGGTGTGCCCCAGTAGGGGCTGTCTTCCTGCTCGTCCTGGTACTCCAGGGCCAGGGTGTGGGAAAGGTCCGGGGTCAGGTCGCTGAGCAGGGAGAAAGCGACGTTCCACGATTCGCGCGAATTGCGGTCGACGTAGCCGTTGCCGCCGCTGCGGCTGACGTCCACGCGCACGAAGTGCTTCGGCTCGGGGCCGATGCCCAGGGCCTGGTTGAAGCCGAAGGCGACTTCCGAATCGTCGTAGCTGCCGTAGCGCACCCGGCCTTCCATGAAATCGCCGTAGCGGTCGGCGAGCTTGCTGATGTAGTCCAGCGAGCCGCCGACGGCACCGGCGCCGTTGAGGAAGGAGGACGGACCGCCGACCAGCTCGACGCGGTCGACGATCCAGTCGTCCAGCGGACGCATGGCGCTGCTGTATTGCACCGGAATGCCGTTGAACAACTGGTTGACCTGGTTCGAGCTGAAGCCGCGGTAGGTGACGAAGCCGCCGAAGCCGGGCGGCGCCGAGGCGTTCACGCCGGGCAGGCTGTTGGCGATGTCCTGGGTGCTGCGCAGGCCGCGCCGCTCGAAGCTGGCACGGTTGGCCACGCTTACCGAGCCGGGAGTCTCGCGCAGGCTCAGGCCCAGGCGCGAGCCGCCGCCGGCGCTGTCGTCGAGATCGAGGGCCGGCGGGGTTTCCCCGGCGGCGCCGGCGCTGACGGTGAGGGCGGGCAGCTCGGTGGGTTCCTCATCGGCCCAGAGCAAGGCCGGAACGCCGGCCAGGGGGAGGTTGAGACCCAGCGCGAGGACGCGGCGGGCCGTGGAGTGCTTTTTCATCGAGCGATCCTGAAGCAAGGCATGGTGGGCACGCCCGCCTCGCCCGGATGGACAGCGGCGAGCGCTGCGCGGACGAGGCAGGACGGGCGACGGATGCAAATGCCCGGCGCGGCGGGCGTTCAGGATCAGGCGGGGGAAGCGCGCGGGTTGGCCGGCGGCCAGACGTACCGGGGCGGCACCGGCTCGCGCGTGGCGGGCGGGCGGAAACGTGCCTGGCGTCGCCGTTGCAAGCGCCAGGACCAGATCACCCCGAGCGCGACGAACAGCACCAGGGCGCTGCACATCGGGCAGCTCACCGGCAACTGGGGATTGACCGGTACCGGATCGCCGGCGGACCCGTCGTCGGGATCCAGGGATAGCCATTGGCTGGCACCGGCGACGCAGAACAGCCCGACGCTGGCCTTCTGCCCTTTGTCGCTGCCCACTCCCAGCGCCTGCAGGTGCAGGACGCCGCAAGCCAGCGCGTTGACCAGCACGCAGGCACAGAGGGCGAAGCTCAGCCACTGCAGCAGCGGCGAGCGGGAGATGGGAGCGATTCTCATGACCGCGCACTCTAGCATCCTGACCCGCAAATTCCCCGCGCTTCTGCGCTGCGGTGCATCGCCGCAGGCCGAGGGCGCCACGCACGGCGACGAGCGGCGTATCAGGGGTGACTTGGGAGTTTCATGTGGCGCCGCTATAATCGCCCGCTCAGGCGGCCCTTCGGGTCGCTCCCGCCTTCCGTTCGAGGGGCGCTGCAGCAGGCCTAGGCCTGTCAGGCTCGAACGGAGCGCGCTCTCAGGCCGGTCTCGCCGGTCTGTCAACGCACCAACGGCGCCCATTCGCAGACAACGAATGGAGAGTTACGCATGAGCGCTGTCATGACGCCCGCCGGTTTCACCGACTACAAGGTCGCCGACATCACCCTGGCCGCCTGGGGCCGCCGCGAGCTGATCATCGCCGAATCGGAAATGCCCGCACTGATGGGCCTGCGCCGCAAGTATGCCGGCCAGCAGCCGCTGAAAGGCGCAAAGATCCTCGGTTGCATCCACATGACCATCCAGACCGGCGTGCTGATCGAGACCCTGGTCGCGCTGGGCGCCGAAGTCCGCTGGTCGAGCTGCAACATCTTCTCCACCCAGGACCAGGCCGCCGCCGCCATCGCCGCCGCCGGCATCCCGGTGTTCGCCTGGAAGGGCGAGACCGAGGAAGAGTACGAATGGTGCATCGAGCAGACCATCCTCAAGGACGGCCAGCCGTGGGACGCCAACATGGTGCTGGACGACGGCGGTGACCTGACCGAGATCCTGCACAAGAAATACCCGCAGATGCTCGAGCGCATCCACGGCATCACCGAAGAGACCACCACCGGGGTCCACCGCCTGCTCGACATGCTCAAGAACGGCACCCTGAAAGTCCCGGCGATCAACGTCAACGACTCGGTGACCAAGAGCAAGAACGACAACAAGTACGGCTGCCGCCATAGCCTCAACGACGCCATCAAGCGCGGCACCGACCACCTGCTGTCGGGCAAGCAGGCCCTGGTGATCGGCTACGGCGACGTGGGCAAGGGCTCCTCGCAGTCGCTGCGCCAGGAAGGCATGATCGTCAAGGTCGCGGAAGTCGACCCGATCTGCGCCATGCAGGCCTGCATGGACGGCTTCGAAGTCGTCTCGCCGTACAAGAACGGCATCAACGACGGCACCGAGGCCAGCATCGACGCCGCGCTGCTGGGCAAGATCGACCTGATCGTCACCACCACCGGCAACGTCAACGTCTGCGACGCCAACATGCTCAAGGCGCTGAAGAAGCGCGCGGTGGTCTGCAACATCGGCCACTTCGACAACGAGATCGACACCGCCTTCATGCGCAAGAACTGGGCCTGGGAAGAGGTCAAGCCGCAGGTGCACAAGATCCACCGCACCGGCAAGGATGGTTTCGACGCGCACAACGACGACTACCTGATCCTTCTCGCTGAGGGCCGCCTGGTCAACCTGGGCAACGCCACCGGCCATCCGAGCCGGATCATGGACGGTTCCTTCGCCAACCAGGTGCTGGCGCAGATCCACCTGTTCGAGCAGAAGTACGCCGACCTGCCGGCCGCCGAGAAGGCCAAGCGCCTGAGCGTCGAAGTGCTGCCGAAGAAGCTCGACGAGGAAGTGGCCCTGGAGATGGTCAAGGGCTTCGGCGGCGTGGTCACCCAACTGACCCCGAAACAGGCCGAGTACATCGGCGTGAGCGTGGAAGGCCCGTTCAAGCCGGACACCTATCGCTACTAAGCGGACCACGGGGCAGGCGCCATGCGCCTGCCCCGTTCGCATGAGCGCTCCCACGATGTCCACGCACCTCGCCGATCGCTACAACCAGGCCTGGCTGTTCGCCGCCCGCGCCCACCGCAACCAGACCCTCAGCGGCTCGCCGCTGCCTTATCTGGTGCACCTGGGCATGGTCGCCAACGCGCTGCTGGCCGCCGATCGCGACGGTGCCATCGAACGGCTCGGGGAAACCCTGCAGATCGCGGTCCTGCACGACACCCTGGAAGACACGGCGACCTCACCCGAGGAGCTGCGGCAACAGTTCGGCGAGTTCGTCTGTGCCGGCGTGCAGGCCCTGAGCAAGCGCGTCGGCGACGGCCCCAAGCGTTCCCTCGACGACTATCTCCAGGCGCTTGCCGAGGGCCCGGCGCAGTACGCCCTGGTCAAGCTGTGCGACCGCATCACCAACCTGCAGCCACCGCCGCAGACCTGGAACCAGGACAAGATCGCGAACTACCACCAGGAGTCGCAGCTGATCCTCGCTCGCCTCGGCCATGCCCACGCCGCGACGGCCCGACGCCTGCGGGAAAAAATCGAGCACTACCGCCAGTACTACTGAAGTACCCGGCGCTAGTCGGAATCAACAAGAAGAGGCGCGGCCGTGGTCGCGTCCAAGGAACCGATCATGAGTCAGAGCGAACGCCGTTTCAGCTTCGAGTTCTTCCCGGCGAAGACCGAGGCCGGCCATGAAAAGCTGTTGGCCACCGCCCGCAACCTGGCGGGCTACAAGCCCGACTTCTTCTCCTGCACCTACGGCGCCGGCGGATCCACCCGCGACCGCACGTTGAGTACCGTGCTGCAACTGGACGGCGAGGTGAAGGTGCCGACCGCGCCGCACCTGTCCTGTGTCGGCGACTCGAAAGCCGAGTTGCGCGAACTGCTCGGCCGCTACCGCGAGGCCGGCATCCGCCGCATCGTCGCCCTGCGCGGCGACCTGCCGTCGGGCATGGGCATGGCCAGCGGCGAACTGCGCTACGCCAACGAACTGGTGGACTTCATCCGCACCGAGACCGGCGACCACTTCCACATCGAGGTCGCCGCCTATCCGGAGGTCCACCCCCAGGCGCGCAGCTTCGAGGATGACCTGGCGAACTTCGTGCGCAAGGTGAAGGCCGGCGCCAGCAGCGCCATCACCCAGTACTTCTTCAACGCCGATGCCTATTTCTACTTCGTCGAGCGGGTCGCCAAGCTCGGCGTGGACATCCCGGTGGTCCCCGGCATCATGCCGATCACCAACTACTCCAAGCTGGCGCGCTTCTCCGACGCCTGCGGCGCCGAACTGCCGCGCTGGATCCGCAAGCAACTGGAAGCCTACGGCGACGACAGCCGCAGCATCCAGGCCTTCGGCGAGCAGGTCATCAGCGAGATGTGCGAACGCCTGCTGGAGGGCGGCGCACCGGGACTGCATTTCTATACTTTGAACCAGGCCGATCCGAGCCTGGCGATCTGGAAGAATCTCCAGCTGCCACGCTGATACCGCCCACGCGGTTCGGCCCGGCAGCGTATACCGGCAGGGATGCCTCTCACGCGATCCACGACAGACATGGCCAACTCACGCAAGCATCTGATCTACCTGGTCTACGGGCGACAGACCTACCACCAGGAAGCCCTGTTCAGCATCGCCAGCGCCTTCGCCCACCTCCGCGACGGGGCGGCGCATGGCCTGACGGTCAGGGTCTATACCGACGACCCCAGTCCCTACGCCGGCCTGCCGGTGCAGGTCCGCGAAGTGACGGCCGAGGAGTTGGTCGCCTGGTGCCAACCGCACGGCTATCACTTCCGCGCCAAGCACGTGGCCCTGCGCGACGCCCTGGAAGACGCCGACCAGGCATTGCTGATCGACACCGATACCTTCTTCCACAGTTCGCCCCTGCGCCTGTTCGACCGCATCCAGCCCGGCAGCCTGCTGTGCAACGCGATCGGCGCGCGCTATGGCGAACACCGTAACTTCCCGCTCTACCGCGACCTCTCGCCCTACCTGTTCGAGCGCAGCTGGGCCGACGACGAGATGCACCAGCTCAACTCCGGCGTCATCGGCCTGCCTCGGGAAGAGGCGAAAATACTCGACCGTTCGTTGGAATTAATGGATGAACTCTATCCAATTGCCAACGGTGCCTATACTCTTGAGGAATTCGTCCTGGCCGTCGCCGCCCACAAGCGGCTGGAGCTGGTGGGTTGTACCGACCTGATCCACCATTACTGGAGCCGGAAACAGCTGTTCCGCGCGAAGATCCAGGCCTGGTTGTGCAAGCACGGTTCCTCCCTTCTCAGCGCTGCAGCCCTCGACGACACCCTCAAGGTGACCGATCGACTGCCACGCCCACCGCGTGCCAAGCGTCTGCTGTACAAGCTGGGAACCCTGCCGTTGCCGGCTCCGATGCGCCAGTTCAGTATCGAACTGCTCTACGGTTGCCACGAATACAGTAACGAGTTCGACCGGGCCTGCGGCCCCGTCTGGTGGGAGAAAGCCGCGACCAATGCCATCGAACGCTATCCGCAGGAACCGATTGCGGAACAAATCGAGGATTGGCTGAATCACAGCTTGCTGCGCAACCTCCTTGGCTCCCGGGCCAACGAGATCCGCCAGCATTTGCGCCAGCGTGACCTGCTCTGACCGCAGCCCTCCGTTGACGCTGCCCCCGGCCCCCCCACCCAGGGCCGGGAGCGAACCGGCCAGCGCCCCCGACCAGGTGCGCGGCCATGCCCGCGAGGGCACCCGTTCGACACCGGCCACCGAGCGCATACGCAGCGCCGCGGCCAGACCTTCCGCCCTGGCCGACAGGGCCCGAAGGTAGACAGGAGTTCGCAGAACTTGGTGATTTCACAGCAGCCGGCCTCGCCCCGGCCCATATAGGAAAACCCGCATGTCCTTTTCTTCCCTCGGACTCTCCGAGGCGCTTGCCCGCGCTGTGGAGGCTGCGGGCTACAGCCAGCCCACTCCCGTGCAACAGCGGGCGATTCCCGCCGTGTTGCAAGGTCGCGACCTGATGGTTGCGGCACAGACCGGCACCGGCAAGACCGGTGGTTTCGCCCTGCCGGTACTGGAGCGCCTGTTCCCCGCCGGTCATCCCGACCGCGAACACCGCCACGGCCCGCGCCAGGCGCGCGTGCTGGTACTGACCCCGACCCGTGAGCTGGCCGCCCAGGTGCATGACAGCTTCAAGGTCTACGCCCGCGACCTGCCGCTGAACAGCACCTGCATCTTCGGTGGGGTTGGCATGAACCCGCAGATCCAGGCCCTGGCCAAGGGCGTCGACGTACTCGTCGCCTGCCCCGGCCGCCTGCTCGACCTGGCCGGGCAGAACAAGGTCGACCTGTCCCACGTGGAAATCCTCGTCCTCGACGAAGCCGACCGCATGCTCGACATGGGCTTCATCCACGATGTGAAGAAGGTTCTCGCCAAGCTGCCGCCCAAGCGCCAGAACCTGCTGTTCTCGGCAACCTTCTCGAAAGACATCGTCGACCTCGCCAACAAGCTCCTGCACAACCCGGAACGCATCGAGGTAACGCCGCCGAACACCACGGTCGAGCGCATCGAGCAACGCGTGTTCCGCCTGCCGGCGCCGCAGAAGCGCGCCCTGCTGGCGCACCTGGTAACCGTCGGCGCCTGGGAACAGGTGCTGGTCTTCACCCGTACCAAGCACGGCGCCAACCGTCTCGCCGAGTACCTGACCAAGCACGGCCTGCCGGCCGCCGCGATCCATGGCAACAAGAGCCAGAACGCGCGGACCAAGGCGCTGGCCGACTTCAAGGCCAACGACGTGCGCATCCTGGTGGCGACCGACATCGCCGCCCGCGGCCTGGATATCGACCAGTTGCCCCATGTGGTCAACTACGAGCTGCCCAACGTCGAGGAAGACTATGTCCACCGCATCGGCCGTACCGGCCGAGCCGGACGCAGCGGCGAGGCGATCTCGCTGGTGGCGCCGGACGAAGAGAAGCTGCTCAAGGCCATCGAGAAGATGACCAGACAGCGTATTCCCGATGGCGATGCCCAGGGTTTCGACCCCGAGGCCGTGCTGCCCGAGGTGGCCCAGCCGGAGCCCCGCGAAGCGCCGCAGAAGCAGCCGCGCCGCGACAAGGAACGGCGCAGCAGCCGCGAGCCCAGGCGAGCAACCCCGACAGCAATGTCGCTGCGGCCCAGGACGGTACCGAGAAGCCGGCTGGAAAGCGCCGCCGTCGCGGTGGCAAGAACAAGGAAAACCGCGAGGCCGGCCAAGCGCAGCAGCCGCGGCAGAGCCGCGAAGCGCGTCCGGCCAAGCCCAATCGGCCGCCGGAAGTCGACGGTAATCGCGATCCGGAAGAGTTCCTCGACGACGACTTCGACAATTTCGGCAACCGCGCCGACTACGTCAGCCCCTACCAGGGCCAGGAAAACAAGGGACGCGGACGCCGCGGTGGCCAGCAGAAACCCCAGGGCGGCACCGGCCAGCAGGGTCGTGGCCAAGGCCAGGGCCAAGCTCGCGGCAAGAGCCAGGGCGCCGCTCAAGGCGGCGCTCGCGGTCAGGGTGCCGGCCAGGGCAAGGCGAAGAAACCGCGCGCCGGCAAGCCGCGCGGCCAGGGTCGCGAGAATGCCTCGCGGATGAGCGACGCGCCGCTGCGCGAGCCGTCCGAGTATGGCACCGGCAAGCAGCCGAGCCGCCAGCCGGTGGTGATCAACAAGCGCGACCTGGTGCGCATGGATCGCTTCCCCACCGCCGAGCAGCTCGACGAGCTGGAACCGCGGCGCAAGGGCGAGCGCCCCGCACTGCTGACCCGCAACCGCTAAGGCCGAGCGGGTCCGTGACGCGGACCCGCCGACTTCCGCGAGGATAAAAAAACGCCGACCCTAGGGTCGGCGTTCTTGCATGGCGCGGAAGGCGATCAAGCCTGGGGATCTTCCTTCTTCGCGGTCTGCTGCTGGGTCACGGTCTGCTGGTTCCAGCCGCCGCCGAGGGCCTTGTACAGGTTGACCTCGCTGGTCAGCTGATTGAGGCGGTCGGTGATCAGTTGCTGCTGCGCGGTGAACAGCGAGCGTTGCGCGTCGAGCAGGGTCAGGTAGTTGTCCACCCCCGTGCGATAGCGCTTGTCGGCGAGCTGGTAGTACTCGTCGCTGGCCTTGACCAGATCGCGCTGCGCCTGCAACTGCTCGGTGAAGGTACCGCGCGCGGCCAGGCCGTCGGCGACTTCCTGGAACGCCGTCTGGATCGCCTTCTCGTACTGCGCGACGTTGATGTCCTTCTGGATCTTCGCGTAGTCCAGGCTGGCACGCAGGCTGCCGGCGGTGAAGATCGGCAGGTTGATCGACGGCTGGAACAACCAGGAACCCGAACCGGCGTCGAACAGGCCGGACAGTTGGCGGCTCATGGTGCCGGCGTTGGCGGTCAGGCTGATGCTCGGGAAGAACGCCGCGCGCGCGGCGCCGATGCTGGCGTTGGCAGCCATGAGCTGGTGCTCGGCCTCGAGGATGTCCGGGCGCCGTTGCAGCAGGTCCGACGGCAGACCCGCCGGCACTTCGGTCAGCAGGGTCTGGTCCAGGCCCAGGCCTTGCGGCAGGTTCGCCGGGATCCCGGAGCCCAGCAGCAGGACCAGCGCATTCTGGTCCTGGGCTACCAGGCGGGTGTACTGCGCCAGGGTCGCGCGGGCGCCTTCCACGGCGGTCTGCGCCTGGCGCAGGTCGAGCGCGGAGGCGACGCCGACGTCGTAGCTGCGCTGGGTCAGGTCGAAACTCTTCTGGTAGGTGCCCAGGGTGTCCTTGGTCAGCTGCAACTGCGCCTGGTCGGCCTTCAGCGTCAGGTAGGCGGTCGCCACGCTGGCCACCAGGGTGGTCTGCGCGCTGCGCTGCGCCTGTTCGGTCGCCAGGTACTGCTCCAGGGCCTGGTCGCGCAGGCTGCGCAGGCGGCCGAAGAGATCGAGTTCCCAGGCGGTAGTGCCCAGGGTCACCCCGTACTGGCTGGAAATCGCCGGACTGCCGGTGGTCGACAGGTCGCCCGGCAAACGCTGGCGGGTGCCGCTACCGTCCACGCCGATCCGCGGGAACAGGTCGGCCCGCTGGATGCGGTACTGCGCCCGGAAGGCCTCGACGTTCAGCGCGGCGACCCGCAGGTCGCGGTTGTTTTCCAGCGCCACGCCGATCAGTTGCTGCAACTGCGGGTCGCGGAAGAACTCGCGCCAGCCGATGTCGGCGGCCGGAACGACCGCCGCGCCGGTGTTCTGCCCGTAGGCCTGCCCTTGCGGGTAGGCCGCGGCTACCGGCGCCTCGGGGCGCTGGTAGTCGGGGATCAGCGAGCAGCCGGACAGAACGACAGCGGCTACCGCCAGGGAAAGGAAGGACCGTTTCATATCATTGCCCCTTTTCGACGGACGCTTGCTGCTTGGACGCCTCGTCCTTGAACAGCGTGCTGACCGCCACGTAGAACAGCGGTACCCAGAAGATCGCCAGGACGGTCGCAGTGACCATGCCGCCGATCACGCCGGTACCGATCGCATGCTGGCTGCCCGAGCCGGCGCCGGTGGAGATCGCCAGCGGGACCACGCCGAGGATGAACGCCAGGGAGGTCATCACGATCGGCCGCAGACGCATGCGGCAGGCTTCGATGGCCGCCTCGACGATGCCCTTGCCCTGCTC
>OKFU01000346.1_pt1 | contig 15600 bp, 20 predicted proteins | sample 1610491 | NCBI WGS metagenome assembly OKFU01 (sample SAMN04436656, study PRJEB24849) | human gut metagenome | biome: human gut; feature: NICU; material: stool | host: Homo sapiens | place: USA: Saint Louis, MO | collected 2010-05-24
CTTAATTCACTGAAGTAGGCTTTAAAAACTTTATCAGTCTGGTTTAATGCAATCTGTAAGCGAGGCCCTCCTAATGATTTGACATTAATGGCAAAAGGCTCGCCAACAAAATGCTCCGAATTTTCGTCAAAGCCAATATTTCTCGTTTTATCAAGAAAAGTGAGAGCGCGATGGTTATTAGCGATTTCATATGCAAACATTGTTCTGATACTGTCTCTCTCAGCCTCCATGCTTATATCATCACGATGATTCGTATAAAATATATTTCCAATAAAGAGAACCATAGCAAGAATCACTGAACTTGCCTCCCAATTAATATTTTTTAATCGTCGCTTAGTAAACATACCGCACCTTAATTATCAAAAATATTCCTTCAGTGTTATCTGGTTAGCCTAAACCAAGTCATTAAAGTCCGCAGGATATCATATACATAAAATGTATTGATTAGAATTTGCACTAATAAAATAATGCTTTACTAAAATCTACTCCAGACACAGAGCGGCCTGTCAGATTAGGCTTTACTCTGTGCCATAGATATGTAAGCTCACACCAGAGCTCATACAACTTATTGCGGCATTTCCGGCCATTCAGGATTTGCAGGATCCACACGACTGACCAGAACGCTGTAACGCTCCCATGCATCCAGTCGGCTACGCTCCTCATCTGTTGCCATATTCAGCCTGACAGCGCGCTCCAGCGGCACAATCACGGATTCGGCTTCGGAAAGCAAAGTTGCCTTTTGTGATTCTGCCAGTTGCTGCTGTTCGTCTGCCGTATAAATCCGCTTAATCACGGCACCATCCTTAAACATCCATTTACCTGAGTCATCAGCACGTCGGTTGGCGGTAATATCAGGAACCTCGACAACGCTAAAACCTTCAGGGTTAAGCGTTGAAGCATCTCTGGTGATGCCGACAATTATATTATTCTCGTCGTAAACAATCTTTATCGTGTCTGCCTGAAAATTACTTACTTCCTCATACCAGTTTTTTCCCTCTTCGGACCATAACCAGATAACATCAAAATTTTTTGTCAGTTGATATTGGGCAACAGTTTTTGGATTACCCGCAGTAATATTTTTTAAATGCTGCATAAATTACACCTGTGCGACGTTATACCATGTGCCATTGATGTATTTTTGTATTGGTCTGAATACTGCGGGGTCATCACCATCGACTTCACCGACAATACCAAGCCCGGTAATTACGTGCCCTGCTTTCTCATACATCACCCCTTTCTGCATGGTCTGGACAACTCGAGTCCCAAGCCGGATATCGCGTACATAACGGGAATCAAAATTACTATAGTTAGATGGTGATACCTGCCCGTTAACAGCAAAAGTGATGCTGTTATCTGTATTTCTCTGACTGTAAAAATGCCAGCCTGCATCATCACCTAATTCAGCCACCACCGGACGACTTGAGTTTCCCCACAAATTGAATGCGGCTTCCTTCGTGGATGTATTACTGCTGCTGACCGTGAATTTTTTCCCGCTACCGGCACGTACTTTGGTACTTGAGACAATATCACCAGTAACACTCAGGCCATGCCCCATTGATACAGCACCCGTGGCATCATTTATAATCAGTGGTCTTAAATTATTATAAGTACCTAATCTGTCACCTGATTTAGTCAACATAAAATAAGTGCTGCTGCCATCATTCCTGATAAAGAATCCATAATTGCCATAAGCAATGCGCAGACCATTAGCACTGAGTGATGTAATCTCACCTCTTGAACGGAGACCATAAGCGGAGCTGAGTGATAATTCTTCCTGAGCATCAGTATTACCAGTCGCCCAGCGAACTACCCCGCCCTGTACTGTTTCATGCCAGATAGTGTCTCCTTCTCCACCACGAAACTTTCTGAGATATTTTTTGCCGCCTCTGGTGCCTGAACATAAGGCCGTAGACATATAGGCATTCTGGCTTCCGCCATCCTGATTAATCGTTCCGGTCATTGAGTCGCCCTGACGATTCCAGTCACGACGCCAGCCGGGGGAGTAGCCGTCCCCATGATTAATGTAAGTGAATTGCGCGCTGGTTGTACCGCCACCACTTGATGTTGTCGGCGTGGTCACTCGGATAGTGATTGCAGATTTAGTTCCCATGACCTCGACGACACAACCAGCCAGGTGGATATCACCACATCCGGTATCCGTAATGATTTTGTTATTTGCATATGACCAGGAGCCTTTGCACATCCAGTACGGATGATTAAATGCACCACGGGAATCCAGCCATTCAATAAACTGAGCGGTTGTCCAGTTTCCGGCTTCAGTGCTCAAAGCGCCGCTATAAGCACGACAGGCACCGATATTTTTCGTGAAGGTATCCTTTCCCGGAATATCCGCACCGTTCTGATCTTTCTGAAGACGTTTTTCAGCATTGTCATAGGCAGACTTCACTGCTTTTGGCGTTGCCGCGAGGTTTTCAGAATCACTGTTGGTGGCGCTACTGAGCTGGACAAGACCTTTTCGCGCTGTGGTGGCGTCCTGTGCGGTATATTTCCCGTTAGCCAGGTCATATGCTGCTTTTACCGCTTTTGGTGTTGCGGCGAGCGTTTCAGACGTGCTGTTGGTGGCACTACTGAGCTGGACAAGACCTTTTCGCGCTGTGGTAGCGTCCTGTGCGGTATATTTCCCGTTAGCCAGGTCATATGCGGCCTTAACCGCTTTCGGCGTTGCAGCCAGTGTTTCAGACGTACTGTTGGTCGCACTGCTTAACTGAGTAAAACCTTTTGCGGTCAGCGAGGCGTCAGGGTGACGTCGTGACTGTTCGTGCTCTGCAATTTTGTCATCAACGTAATCCTGCGTCGCCATCACCGTTGTGGTGTCAATGGTCAGCTCCACTGAGGCCACACTGCTGACGATGATGACCATGCGACAGGTCTGCGAACGTCCTGAGCCTTCGGCAAGGGCTGGCTTATAGCTTTCGGCCATGTTCGCCACGGCAATTAACGTTCCCGCATCATCGTACAGGCCAAGCTCACGCATCCAGAAACCGCCCACCTCCGGCGGAATAACCAGCTCTGCGATAATATAATTACTGTTTCGTTTGTCCTGGCTGATTTTGTTCAGCGCATGTCGCCAGACTTCATGGATAAGCCCGGTCTGTCCGGCATCCGGGACAGGCAATTTACCACCGCCATCCCCGACGGCCATCGTGGTAATGTTGACCTTCCGCCCTCCCGGTGCGGTTGCCGCTGCCAGCTTTGCTGCACCGGCAGTGGTGATAACGGTTTTGAATTTTGTGCTCATTATTCCTCACTTATCCGGGGTAAACCGTAATTACATCGCCGTCGTAAGCCACACCACCGGCGAACAGGTAGCCGGGAATGTCGCGGGAAATGTTCAGGCCAATAAGGTGACGGCTTGCAGGTTTGGCATCAGCAATCAGCCGTTCCATTTCCTGATACATTGCCTCTGTGATACCGCTTTCCAGTACACCAATATCAAGCCGGAAGGTGCCGGGCGGGTCACTGGTTTCCCACCACTCCGTCACGTTGATGAGATAGCCCAGCGGCTCCACCACACGCCGGATTGCACCTATAGTGCCTTTATGACAGTGGATGAAATAGGCATCGCGGATAACGGCGCGTTTGGTCGCTTCCGGCCACTTTTCATCCCATCTGTCGACCGAAAACGCCCACGCCAGCCACGGCAGCAGATTTGCCGGGCAGGTGTCCGGGTTCCACAGCTCACGAATACTGACCGGTGTTTTTTCAATTTCCGCACAGGCTTTTGCGGCGGCGACCTCAAGCGGTGATGAGCCGGTCGGCAGCAGTCGCGAATCACTCATCCGAGCCTCCGGTCACGACGCGGTATTCGGTACAGAAAGACGCCTGCGTACTGTTGAGCACGATGTCGGCCAGTGGTGCGGCCAGCTCGACACGCTGCACGCCTTCCACATGCAAAGCGGCATAAATGGCAGACAGACGGATGTCGCGCCCCAGCCGGTGCTGTGCCGTGATGTACGCTTCCAGTTTTTTCACGGCGGCAGCGCGTATGGGTTCGCTTTCGGGACCAGGGTAAAGGTAAAGCGTGGCGTTTATCTGGTATTCAACGATGGCGGCAGACTGCACGGTCACGCGGTCGGCCACCGGCCTGACGTCCTCGCCATTAAGGGCGTTACGCACCACCGCCAGCAGGTCTTCGGATGCGACACCGTTATTTTCACGTGACAGCACAGAGATGGTGACGCAGGCCGGAGACGGACTGGTGACAGAGATATCCGCGACACGCCCGTCAGCACTGCGACCATGATACTGATAGGCACCCACCGACCCGGCGACGCTTAAACCTTCAAAGGCCTGCTGAATACGCAGACGATAATCGGTGTCAGATTCCATCACGGCCGGTGTCGGCGGGATGGTCGAATCATCTGCCGGGGTGATAGTCAGACGCGTGGTGTTGTAATTGGCACCAATCACATCAAGGTCATTACCGGCTGCACAGGCCAGCATCACCGCCCGTGCAGCCTCATTCACACGCTGACGCCAGAGAAGCTCACGATAAGCATTTTCCTCCAGCAGTTTGACGAGAGGCTCGGATTCCAGCGTCAGGGTACGGGCGACCGCCTCCTGCTGGTCTTCCGGGTAAAGGGAAATCAGTGTCGCCTTGCGTTCGGCAAGAATGGTTTCAAAGTCCAGCTCCTCAACCACATCCGGTGCGGGTAGCTGGTTCAGGTCGATAATCGGCATGGTTTCAACTCACAGGGATGGTTAACGAAAGTGGCTGGCCGGTGTCGTTGTGCTGACCGGTTAACGTGACCGTCATTCGCCCGTCAAAACTGCGCTCAGTGGTGACGGATGACAGGGTGACGCGGGGTTCCCATTTCAGCACCGCCATGTAACAGGCAACCTTAATCTGCAACTCAAGCGCCGGGGTCTGCGGCTGGTCAATCATTGATGCCAGTAACGAGCCGTAATCACGACGCATCACCCGTGAGCCGACCGGTGTGCGCAGGATATCGCCGATACTCTGGCTGATATGCTCAAGGTCAGTGACAGTCAGGCCATCACTGCGATTCATTCCGAGATAACGTGCTGTCATAAAGGACTCCCGGTTATGCCGCCGCTGTCGCCGGGGTGTTTATGGGTATGCAGTACCTTACCGTTTGATGAGAGTTCACCGCCGGTGTGTTCAATGTTGCCGCGCATCGTCCCGCCCTTCTGCACTTCCAGCGTGCCGGTAGTCAGTTTGTTAGTGCAGACCACTTCCGGTGTGTCCAGGGTGACACGGGTTGACGCTTTCACCGTGACCACCGGCACCGTGGCAGTAACAGAATCAGAAGCCGTCACGCTGGCCGTTTTAATTCCGCTTACCGTAAGTGCACTGGTTTCGGGTTCATACTCAATCACCGCCCCGTCAGGGAAACGGATATGCAGGGCATCCGCCGACGCAGACGGCGCGGGGTTATCGCCGGAATAAATCCCCGGCAGAACGAACGCCGTGTCAAGTTCACCACCCACGGCCAGAATCAGCACCTGTTCCCCCACGGAAGGTGCCCACCATGTGCGCGAACGCCCGGCGCGATGGGTCAGCCACTGAAGCCAGTCGGTGCACATGCCGCCGGTCTGCACACGGCAGCGACCGGCGTTAAGGTCAGTTTCGACGACAAGGCCGGTGCGAATCATGTTGCGCAGTGCGCGCGCGAGTTCCTGAATATTTGCGAGAGTGTTCATAACGGGAAGGATGCCGCCGGGTCATACCGGCGGCAATGTGACGATGAGGTGTCGGGAATGGCACAACTAACGGTCGAGGTGAGCCAGGATAATCTCTTCAATCATCTGCACATCCTCACCGGTAAAGCCGAGCAGAGGACGCGCCGGATAATCAATTTTCTTACCGTCTTTCCGGTTTTCTTCCGACAGACCGAACTGATGCACACTGGCGATTTTCGGTGACTTCCCGCCGTAAAACTCCATTGCTGCCTGTTCAGGGCTGGCGCGGATATGCAAAAAACGACTGGTGATAAGTTTCGCAAACATTTTTCGCTTAACGCGACCTGTCTTTTTTCTGGCGCTCTGCTGCTGGCGTGGTGCGTAGGGTGTGCCGTCCGGGGCTTTCTGTGCCATCACCCGGCGCTGCTGACTCTGCCGCAGACGTTTCGCCAGTTCGGCGCTCAGTCGCCGACGCCCTGACGGTGACAGCGATTCAATAAGTCCGGTCAGCCGGTCTTCAAAACGCTTAAACTCATTCATCCCACTTGCTCACCAGTTCGCCATTGATATAAAGCTCCACCGGGCGGGTGACCGGCTCCGGCGGCGGAGGTTCCGGGATATTCTTCACATGCAGTGCGCCGTCCACCTCACTGACCAGCGTGCGCTCGGTCAGCATCAGGCTGATGCTGATATCAAAGCTGCTGTCATTGTTGATGTCCGCATAAAACGTGAAGCCCTTTTTCTGGCCTTCGTCGGTGGTCATGATGTCGGGCTGATTTTCCCGCAGCCACGCCAGCACCGGCACGATGAGCAGGTCAAAATCACCGGTAAAGTCGGTCACAATGACATTGAGCGTGTAACGCTTTTCGAATGACAGCGACGTCGCCAGTGTGGAGGCAATACTCCCGTTATCCACGAATATCCGCAGCATCTCGGGGCTGGTTTTCAGCACCGTGACGGCATCAGTCAGTGCCCTGCGCAGGCTGTCGGGTTTGAGCATCGTTTTCGTCCTGACAGTGTTTAATCATTTTTACCTGGCTGGCACAGCGTGCCAGCGCGTTCTCAAGCTGCCGGATATCGGCACTTAAATCGCCGTTCGTCTCCGGGTCACTGCCCGGCATCGGGCAAAGACTCACTTTCGGGCAGGCGTTGGCGACAATCACTGGCGTCAGTGCAGGCGGGGCGCTGGTGCAACCGGCGCACAGCATCAGGCAGGTCAGCACCGTACCAGCGGCGAAAATCTTCGTTTTCATTGAGTAATCTCGTGATGGTTTTCTCGCGCTGTGCTTCACGCTTCGCGGCGTTCTCCAGTTCCTGACGCAGAGCCACCTGCGCCAGCTCGTTTTTGTCTGCCCTGGTGAGCGCAACATGAAGCTGATTTTTCAGCATGGTGATAGTCGTCTGCTGTTCACTGGCGACGTTGTTCGCCCTGTCCAGCGAGGCGCGCAGGCTGGCATTTTTATGTTTCACCAGAAACAGACCGGCCACCGCCAGTGATAACAACACAACCAGCACAGTCATCAGCTTTGACATGGTTCCCGCCCCTCAAAACGCTGACGGCAGGCCGTACGTATCAGCCGGAAAAACAGCGACGCCACAAGATAAATCAGCGCAGTAAAAATCCACCCGGCAGCGACCAGCGAGATAAACGTCACCACCATCACCACCAGAGCCGCCACCCATCTGCACCACGGCACCGGCTGCAAAAACAGCGACGTGACAATCTTCACGGCCAGCGATTCCGGCGGCAGCTCCCGTCCGTAGCGTTCCAGTACATACTCAGTGGCATACACACCGACACCACCGGCAACCACACAGATAACCGTCGCCAGAATCGCCCAGGTGGCAACAAAACTGACGGCCACGCTCTGCGGGTAAATCAGGGACAGTGCCAGCATCAGCGCCAGCGACACGTTCAGCATCAGTGAAAGGGATAATTTCTTCATGGTGTTTACTCCGTTTAAGCCGGTACGCCGCCAGCGGTACGCCAGACGGTGACCAGTTTTTCCAGTGAATGCTCACGCTGACCGTAACCGGCTCCCGGCAGGGACGCCCAGATATTGCGACAGCGTGAAATGGCGCGCTCAATGCGTCCCGCCCGGATGTCATCCAGTGCACCGCGTTCGCGGATCAACTGAATGGCAAGTCTGTCCTGTGACAACGGACTGAAATCCGGCAGGGCAAGTTGTTTGCGGTAATGCGGCCAGAACAGGTAAAGCTGCTGATAGCGACCGGAGGCCGTGGATTTTTCACCGCGACGGTTAAACACCTTCGCTGGTCGACCATGTGCGAACGGGTGGTCACTGTAGTCGGTGAAAATTTCCGGCTTTCCGTCCAGTCCGGTGACGATCACGTCATAGCCCCGGTTTTTCGTCAGCGGATGGTTCGCCGTCCCTTCGGACACGGCCAGCATGTCGAGAAAGGCGGCGATATTCTGATGCGTGTTAATAACCGGCATTACGGTTTCCCCCTGCCCTTAAAGCGGCGCTGAATGGCAATCTCAATCACCTGATAACCGGCGATACCCAGCATGGAGCCGATGCCGCACACCGCAGGCAGTGACAGGTCAGGAAACTGCACCAGAACAACACCGGCAACCATCGAGACAAAACCACCGAGCAACATGCGCCCGATAAACAGACGCGGGGTGATGGGTTCACCACCGGCAAGCACCTTGCCGACAACAATCAGCACTCCAATCATGAAAAGCGACAGGACGCTTTTTTCTTCTGCTGTCATGCGTTACTCCCACAGATTGACAGTTTCAGCCACGGGCGCGGTCTGAACGTCGGGCAGTTCGACGGCGGTGCCGTGCGGCAGCACCGCGCCCAGTTCAGCCAGTCCCGGATTTGCGGCGAGCACGGCCTCGACCACGCGCTCAGTGCGCCCGTAATACCGGACACAAATGGCGTCGAGCGTGTCGCCCTGTAGCGCAAAGGTCTTCATCAGATTTGACTCACGATGCAGCGCGGCTTGTCCTGGATACGCGCCACCGCCCAGCGCATATCCCGCCACAGTTCATCAATGGTGCTGTCAATGCTGTCGGCCTTCTTGTCGCCTTTCGCACTAGCATCCACGCCGCGATAACGCTCATAAAGCGACGCGGTCGCCATCGCACACACGGCGCGCTCGTAGTAAAAAACCTTGATGCTTTCACCGTCGATATCGTCTGCCGGGACGTCAGCCAGACGCGTAAAACCGGCGGCAATTTTCTGTTCGCGGTACTCGTACAGCTCCGCATTCGTCTCCGCCATGCCTGACTTGATGGCCTCACGCAGACGGGCAGGGGCGACGGTCTGCTCAAGGCGCATACGTTCCCGGACGCGCTTCGGGTCGATATCGGGAAAAAAGAACGTGTTTTTAATCACCGGCTCGTCGCCTGCCGGTTGCGGGATGACCACCGTACCCTCACCGGACACGGGAGCCTCCTTTCGCGGAATAATCAGCGTCATCATGACTACCTCAGAAAAGTCGGGCGGTGGACGCCGGTACAGTGTCAGGTGATTCACCCACACTGACCGGCGTGCCGCCCTGGCGCGGGGCGCATTCGGTTGTTAACTGGCTTTCTTTTTCGGGCGTCCACGTTTTGCCGGTGTCACGCTCCGGGTCTTACGCGGGGTACGGGTGGCCGCTTTGGGCTGCGGCTCCGGCTTCGGTTTCAGCTCCCGCCCCAGTCGTTCAATCTCTTTTTTGACACCTGCCTGACAGTCGAGCTGTGTCGCACGTTGCAGGTGAGCCAGCGCACCGGCGGCATCACCACCGTCACGCAGAAACAGACCGGTGATTTTGTGCAGCTTTGCGCGCACTTCATCAGGCATGTCAGCCGTGGCGGTCAGTTCAAGGGTCTCCGTCAGCAGGCGGGTATCCACAGACTCACCGGCAGCGTGGGCGCGCATGGCCGCAAGCGCCACCTCCTCGGTGAACATGTACGGCGGGGTGCGGCGGTGTTTACCCGGCATGGTCAGACCGTACTTCAGGGCATAACGGGCAATCTCCAGCGCACCGGCAATATCGCCGGTATCCAGACGCCACAGCATGACCGTCATCAGAATGTCATCCTGTGCGCCTTTGCCCTGCTCCAGCACGCCGTTCACCCATGGCAACCAGAACGGCAGCAGTTCGCGTTTTTTCGCGGCCTTCAGCTCTTTTGAATAAATCGCTTTCAGTGTGCGCTGGTCTGCGGCCAGCTTGACCAGCATCTGCTCATAGACAGTTGCATGTCGCAGCGGGGCGGCTTCCCGCTGCGCGGTCATCGCTGCCGAGACCCGCATCATGTGGCGCTGTGCGGGACTCGTCATCGGTTACGCTCCCGGCTCTGCGGTCGCTTTAGCCGGTGTGGAGAAATCACCGACCTTAATTTTTTCCACCAGACAACCGGCGGCGTAGTCCTCCACCACGTAATCAATGTTCATTGACTCGTAGTTCTCCACGCGGTCGAGTTTCGGGTTTTCCTCAATCACGCGGCGATGGCTGTCATCCATGTAGTAGATGGACAGGTTTTCCAGCTTCGTGATGAGCATCGCATCCGCCGGGAAGTACGGGACGCGTACCGCTGGCAGGTTGCCGATGCGTTTCTGGCTGATGATGACGTCAGCGGCCAGCATCTCGCTGTTGTCCTGCTCCTTGTTAACGATGGGGAAATACTTGTCCGCCAGTAGCTGACGCCCCACAATCACCACAAGGTCAGGGTCTTCCTGATACCACGGCTCAATCAGGTTGTTGGTCGCATCCATCACCAGTGCATCGAGGCTGGCATAATCACCGCCCTTACCCACGCGGATGACCTCAGAGGTGGTGCGGCCTTCCTCGTCAGTGACCTTGCTCATCACGCGAGCCGGGGCTTCATTGCGGTATTTCTGCAGCCAGCCGACCGCCACATCCTGCAGCATCGGATTGCTGCTGCGGTCAGAGGTTTCGGCACGCTTCACGCCGTTAAAACCGGCCATGATGAAATCAAGGGACTGACGTTTGATAATGGCGTTACGGACACGGAGCTGGAAATCCTGATAACGCGCCCACAGGTCAAGCGTTTTGTAGCGGATATAAAAATCGAAGTTAATCTGGTCGCATTCGTACTTGTTTGACGCCAGCTTCGAGAAGTCCTTCGGCTGACGCTCGGTGCCACCGGCAGTGTCGGTGGTGCTGGCGATGGAGCCGGTGACACCGATACCAATTTTTTCCCCTTTCATTTCGCTGACCGGCACAATGTTGATGCGGGTCAGAAAGTCAGAGGACTCCTGCATGGTGTTCATCAGGGTCTGGGTGACCGAAGGTTCAACGGTGAATTTTTTCGACACATCACCGGCGTCAATGCCGTTCAGTTCGGCAACACGGGACAGGTAGGCATTAAATTTAAAGCGGGTTTCCTGGCGCATAGTTTTTCCTGAAATTAAGGGTTAATCGTGAAGGTTTTCCCGGACTGGCTGACGCCGGTCAGCAGTTCGTCATCAGGGCGTCACCGCCACCACCGGTGGCCTTGCTGCGGCGCTGCTGGGTCAGACTTTCGGTGTGGTCGAGACTGTTTTTCAGGCGGGTGAATGCCTGGCTGGTTTCATCCGCCCTGTCAGTCACCTCCTGCTTAAGTGCGGAAAAGGCGGTTTCCATCTCAGCGAGGCGCTGCTCAGTGGCGCTCAGTTTTTCCTGCACATGTTCAGCAACAGCGGTCACCGCTTCATGCACGTCATTCAGACGGGCGTCATCGCTGGCCTGTTTGCGGCCAAAAATGGATTTCACCTTTTCGGTCAGGGCGGTGAACACGGTTTCAGGCAGGTCTTCAAACTCCAGCTCAACGGGCGTTGCCACTGAAATCAGATTTTCAGGGCTTAATTTGAAGCGGTTCAGGGGGTTGTGTTTTGCCGTGCGGCAGAATTCCAGGTATTCCGTGCCGAGGCTTGCCGGGTCATCGGTGACAGCCAGCCCCACCAGATAACATTTGCCGGTGTTGGCAAAGTTCGGCTGAATTTCCATTGAGGTGTAGACCTTCTGCGCGGCCTTGTTCATCGCGATAAGGTCATCGGTCGGGGTGATTTTCGCAAACAGCGCCCATTTGCCTTTCAGCGCCGAATCATCGTCAATCTTTTCGGCCTTCAGTTCGGCCACATCGCCATAACGCTTAAAAATACCGTCAGGCAGGATGCCGCGCAGATGTTCCAGGTTAATGCGGCAACCATAGACACGCGGGTCAAAGGTTTCGGCCATTTCCTGAATATCCTGCGCACTGATGACACGCCCGTCACAGGTGTCACCCTCAACGCCGATACGAAAGAATTTTGAGACTTTTTTTGCCATTGTCAGGAGTCCTGAATAGTGATTAGAGGAGTCACATGTCGGCATCAGTTTCCCGACGATGCGCATCCTCCGCCATCAGTCCCGGATGGCTTATCACTGACACAACAGCACCTTAGCGAATCGCAGGGCGCGACTCAGTAGCCTTGCCGTGTATTCATCACGGCGAGGTATTCATGACCATCACCACAGACACCACTCTTTTACACGACCCGCGTCGTCAGGCGGCGCTGCTGTACTGGCAGGGGTTTTCCGTGCCGCAGATTGCCGCCATGTTGCAGATGAAACGCCCGACGGTGCAGAGCTGGAAACAGCGCGACGGCTGGGACAGCGTTGCCCCCATCAGCCGTGTCGAAATGAGTCTGGAAGCGCGGCTGACCCAGCTCATCATCAAACCGCAGAAAACCGGCGGTGACTTCAAGGAAATTGACCTGCTCGGACGCCAGATTGAACGACTGGCACGGGTAAACCGTTACAGTCAGACCGGCAACGAGGCAGACCTTAATCCGAACGTCGCTAACCGCAACAAAGGCGGGCGGCGCAAACCGAAAAAGAATTTTTTCAGTGACGAGGCCATCGAAAAGCTGGAGCAGATTTTCTTTGAGCAGTCTTTCGACTATCAGTTGCACTGGTATCGCGCCGGGCTTGAGCACCGCATCCGCGATATCCTGAAATCCCGCCAGATTGGCGCGACGTTTTATTTTTCCCGCGAGGCGCTGCTGCGCGCCCTGAAAACCGGCCATAACCAGATTTTTCTGTCGGCCAGTAAAACGCAGGCGTATGTGTTCCGTGAATACATCATCGCCTTTGCCCGGCTGGTTGACGTTGACCTGACCGGTGACCCGATTGTCCTGGGCAATAACGGCGCAAAACTGATTTTTCTCGGCACCAACTCCAACACCGCACAGAGCCATAACGGCGACCTGTACGTCGACGAGATTTTCTGGATCCCGAATTTTCAGGTACTGCGTAAGGTGGCATCAGGTATGGCCTCACAGAGTCACCTGCGCTCGACCTATTTCTCCACCCCGTCCACGCTGGCGCACGACGCCTACCCGTTCTGGTCGGGTGAACTGTTCAACCGGGGACGCGCCAGCGCCGCCGAACGCGTGGAAATCGACGTCAGTCATAACGCCCTTGCCGGTGGGCTTCTCTGTGCGGACGGCCAGTGGCGGCAGATTGTCACCATTGAGGACGCACTGAAAGGCGGCTGCACGCTGTTCGACATTGAGCAGCTCAAACGCGAAAACAGCGCCGACGATTTTAAAAACCTGTTCATGTGTGAATTTGTTGACGACAAGGCGTCGGTATTCCCGTTCGAGGAGCTGCAACGCTGCATGGTCGACACGCTGGAAGAATGGGAAGACTATGCGCCGTTTGCCGCCAATCCGTTCGGCTCCCGCCCGGTATGGATTGGTTACGACCCGTCACACCGTGGCGACAGCGCCGGATGCGTGGTGCTGGCACCGCCGGTGGTGGCCGGTGGCAAATTCAGAATACTTGAGCGTCACCAGTGGAAAGGCATGGACTTTGCCACCCAGGCGGAATCCATCCGCAAACTCACCGAAAAATACAACGTCGAATACATCGGTATTGATGCCACCGGCCTCGGTGTCGGCGTGTTCCAGCTCGTGCGCTCGTTCTATCCCGCCGCGCGCGATATCCGCTACACGCCGGAAATGAAAACCGCAATGGTGCTCAAGGCAAAAGACGTCATCCGCCGTGGCTGTCTGGAATATGACGTCAGCGCCACCGACATCACCAGCTCGTTTATGGCTATCCGCAAGACCATGACCAGCAGCGGACGCAGCGCCACTTATGAGGCCAGCCGCAGCGAGGAAGCCAGCCACGCCGACCTCGCCTGGGCGACCATGCACGCCCTGTTAAATGAGCCACTCACCGCCGGTATCAGCACCCCGCTGACATCCACCATTCTGGAGTTTTACTGATGAGCAAGAAAAAAGGGAAAACACTGCAACCTGCGGCAAAAAAAATGACCGCCAGCGCCCCGAAAATGGAGGCATTCACCTTTGGCGAACCGGTGCCGGTACTCGACCGCCGTGACATTCTGGATTACGTCGAATGCATCAGTAACGGCAGATGGTATGAGCCACCGGTCAGCTTTACCGGTCTGGCAAAAGTCTGCGTGCTGCCGTGCATCACAGCTCACCGATTTACGTCAAACGTAATATTCTGGCTTCAACGTTTATCCCGCACCCGTGGCTTTCCCAGCAGGATTTCAGCCGCTTTGTGCTGGATTTTCTGGTTTTCGGTAATGCGTTTCTGGAAAAGCGTTACAGCACCACCGGTAAGGTCATCAGACTGGAAACCTCACCGGCAAAATATACCCGCCGTGGCGTGGAGGAGGATGTTTACTGGTGGGTGCCGTCCTTCAACGAGCCGACAGCCTTCGCGCCCGGTTCCGTGTTTCACCTGCTGGAGCCCGATATTAATCAGGAGCTGTACGGCCTGCCGGAATATCTCAGCGCCCTTAACTCTGCCTGGCTGAATGAGTCAGCCACGCTGTTCCGCCGCAAGTATTACGAAAACGGCGCACATGCCGGATACATCATGTACGTCACCGATGCCGTGCAGGACCGCAACGATATCGAAATGCTTCGCGAAAACATGGTGAAGTCGAAAGGCCGCAACAACTTTAAAAACCTGTTTCTCTATGCCCCGCAGGGGAAAGCCGACGGCATTAAAATTATCCCGCTCAGTGAAGTGGCGACGAAGGACGATTTTTTTAATATCAAAAAAGCCAGCGCCGCTGACCTGCTGGACGCGCACCGCATCCCCTTTCAGTTGATGGGCGGCAAGCCGGAGAACGTCGGGTCGCTGGGTGATATTGAGAAAGTGGCAAAGGTCTTTGTCCGCAATGAGCTTATCCCGCTACAGGACAGGATCCGCGAGATAAACGGCTGGCTCGGTCAGGAGGTCATCCGCTTTAAAAACTACTCACTGGACACTGACAACGGCTGAACATCGCCGCCTGCGGGCGGCTTTTTTACAACCCGCCATCACGCCCTCACACGCTCACCACCGCACAAAACATCCCACAGACACACCAACGCCCCGGCGAACAATCTAAACGCCATCACGACGCGCTCAGGCGCTGAAAAAATAAAATCAGCACCACCGCCAGCGCGCAGTGCTTTCCCCGCCTCGCCCGCCCGCTTCACGGGGCGGTTTTAATGCAGTTGCATTCGTATACACACACCTTACCCAACAAAGTGTTCATCTTAGGTTTTAGACCACAAAATCAAATGCAAAATCATGCAACTGAAAGCTTAGCTGTGGCTTGAAAATGTTACTCATCTAAGGTAGATCTTTTGTAATTGCCATGTCTTTTCCAGAGCAATTTTTGACCAGTTTTCATATATACACACACAAACAATAGAGAAAAATAAAAATGGAACTTAGTCTAAAAAATGTAACAAGCTACGACAAAAATAAATATACGAAAATATCCCTCGAAAAAAGAATAAATATCCTTTACGGGCAAAACGGAGCTGGGAAATCTACCATATCAAATTTTTTCTATAATCCAGCAGACGATGACTATAGGGACTGCCGCTGCACAAACATTAATAACTATTCCACGGAAGCGCACTTTGTACACCGTATGGAAATCCCCGTGGTATGGGGTGA
>OKFU01000373.1_pt1 | contig 14178 bp, 17 predicted proteins | sample 1610491 | NCBI WGS metagenome assembly OKFU01 (sample SAMN04436656, study PRJEB24849) | human gut metagenome | biome: human gut; feature: NICU; material: stool | host: Homo sapiens | place: USA: Saint Louis, MO | collected 2010-05-24
GATCTACACTCTTTCCCTACACGACGCTCTTCCGATCTCATAACTTATCATCGACACCGCCTTGGAAACCACCGCGGTGGAGATCTGGTTCAGGGCCTGCTGGCTGTAGACTGCGTTCTGCAGGGACAGGCCGGCGGAATGGCTGGCGATCTGGTAGAGCGCGGCGATGGCCTGGGCCGGGGCTTCGGCGACCACCTTGACGTTGGTCTGGGTGACGGCATCGGTGATCTGGGCATTCACAGCCGTGGGGTCAGCCATGGGACTCTCCTTGAATGGGCAGGTGCTCGTCGGGCAGGGGGGCCGGTCGCACGGGCCTCGACTCGCTTGTCAGGAATGAACGCGGCTGCGTCTGTCTTGTGAAACGTCGCCGGCGAAAAAGTCGGCGCTCAGCCGCGAGCGCAGCAACTGCACGCGCTTGCGCACCAGCGGCGGGGCGATGCCGAGTTGGCTGGCGATGTCGGCATAGGGCAGTTCTTCGATGAAGCGCAGCTCGAAGAGCTGCTGCTGTTGGCGCGACAGCGAGGCCAGGGCCTTGTCCACCTGGTCGAGACGTTCCAGCTGCTCCAGGCGTTCCAGCGGCGAGCCGACGGCGGCGAAGCGCTCCAACTGGCCATCGTGCAGGTCGATGCCGCGGTCGATGAGGCGGTCCTCGCGGATCTGGTGGCGCGCGCTGTCCAGGTAGACGTGTTCCAGGACCAGGAACAGGAAGCCCTGGGGGTCGCGTACCCGCTCCGGTGACTGGCGCAGGAACAGCATCGCCTTGACCGCGGTGCTCGACAGCCATTCTTCGGCCCGATGGCTGTTGCCGCGCGCAAGGCGTTGCGCGCGTTTGCGCAGGCCAGCCTGCGCGGCACGCCAGCTTTCCTCGAACAGGCGATCGGAACCGGTTTCGTTGCCGCCTGGCTGATTCGGACGATCCATAACCGCTACCTCCCTGGTTGCTCGTGTCGGCGAGCAGTCTGTGAGGCGGGCGGTGGGCGAGGCTGTTACCTGGGTGACAGGGGCGCGGCCGGCAGTTCGGCCTTGCGTCGTAGGCGACCGAGGTCGTTGATCAGGATCCGGTCGTTGTGGCAGCTGATCAGCCCTTCGCGTTTCCATATTTGCAGTTGCGCGTTGAGCTTCGGGCGGCTGGCGTTGAGCATCGCTGCTAGGATGCTCTGGTTGGTCGGTAGCGTCGCGCAGGCTCCCTCGGGCTGTTCGCTCGCCAGGCTGGCCAGGAGATGGCGCGCCAGGCGCGACTCCAGGCGATGCAGGCAGACCCTCTCGACGAAACCGGAGGCTTCGCGCAGGCGCGAACAGAGGAGGGCCAGCGCGCGGTTGAGGAATTCCGTGTCGGCGATCAACGGGGCGAAGTGACGTCGGTGGAGGATCAGCACCGACGCCGCGCCGGAGGCGTAGGCGGAGGTCTCGCGGCGGTTCGGCTGGATCAGCGCGGTTTCCCCGATCACTTCGCCAGGACGGATGTCATTGACGATCAGTTCCCGCCCGTCCGGCCCGTAGAGCACGGTATAGAGGTGTCCGCCGAGGACCAGGCCGATGAAGTCTTCAGGGTCGTGCTTGAGGAACAGGACGTCCTTGTCGCGCAACCGGCGCTCCGACGCATGGGTCGCCACGTGCCGCAGCAGATCGGGCAGCCCGTGCAGCAGCGGGCACCGTTGCAGCAGGGTGTAGTGGCGTGAACAGCGGTCTTCCGTTGACTCGTTCGAGTGCATGCCTGCGCCTTCGCCAGATTGATCGGCAGCTCCGGCGAGGTACGACATGCTCGCTGCAGAGCAATCAGTGGGGACGTGTGCGGCGAAGGGGTGTGAAGCTCCGGCTACCCGGCAGAACTGCTAGGTACGGACTCGGCGCGCTCCGGCAATCGGGCGGGCGGTCCGTTTTTTATTCGGAAAGGGTAGCGAGGTTTGGGCTGGCGGGAGGCGGCCCCGAGCGCACGGATGGCGGTCGGGGCGGGACGGCCGGTGGCCGTGGCGGGCTCAGTGCCGCGGGCTGTCCTCGGGCAGCGCGAGCAACTGCTTTTCGCGGTTCCAGTCGAACGTTTCGCCGCGCTCTTCGGCTTCGTAGCGGCGCTCGTCGAGGCGCTGGAACAGGTCGATCTCTTCGTCCGGCATGAAGTGCAGGCAATCGCCGCCGAAGAACCACAGCAGGTCGCGAGGTACCAGGTGGGCGATCTGCGGATAGCGGTGGAAGACCTGGGAAATCAGGTCCTGGCCGAGGTATTGGGCGCCTTCCGGGTCGCGCGGCAGTTCGTCCATCAGTTCGTCGAAACGCTCGAGGAACAGCCCGTGGTTTTCTTCCGGCACCTGCTCGGCCTCGCCCAGGGCGCCGAGGATGTTGCGCAGGTGCTGGAGCAGGGCGAGGTGGTGCTCGAGGTAGGAGTTGGCCATGACGGGTCCTCTGGAAAAAAGCTGGGCAGTATAAAGGGTTTCGAGGCGCCGGCCAGTTTCAGCGGATCGCCGGGGACTGGCTCTGGCGCCGGCGGTTTTCCAGTTGCCGGCGTTCGCTGTCGAGGCGCCGCTGGTCCTGCTCCAGGCGCCAGCGCTGCTGGTCCAGTTGCTGCTGGCGGATCAGGTTGTCCTGCATCTGTCGCTGCTGCCGTTGCCGCTGCAGGTTCTGCTGCTGGCGTTGCAGTTGATCCTGCTGCAATTGCAGGCGTTGTTCGTCGAAGCGCTGGCGCTGTTCCTGGAGCTGGCGTTGGCGCTGTTCGCCGGCGCGCTGCACCGCCTGCTGGTGCGGCTGCACGCCATAGGGCGCAGGCGGTGCGGCCTGCGCCGGGGGCAGGAGGAGAAACGAGGCTGCCAGGCCGGTGGCAAGTAGCTTGAGCATGATGGCCTCCCGTACGTCAGGGATGTGCCCGTCGATTCTAGCCAATCGCCCGGGTTTGGGTGGGTGAAGACGACAAAGGCGCCGGAAGGCGCCTTTGTCGGTTGCGACTGTCGCTTTGCCGCGGAGTGTCAGCGGATCCTGCCGTCGGCCAGTTGCAGTTCCTCCTTGGCGAAGTCGTCGACGTCGATCACCTTGCGCCGTGCCGCTTCGGCCTGGTGCAGGGCCTGCGCCTGCTCGGCGCTCAGCACGCCGGCGGCGGCGCCGGCATCGATCGGGTTCTGCCCCGCTTGCGGCTGGACCCTGCCTTCCTTGATCGCCTTGTGCAGGGTTTTCTCCAGCGCGGCGCTTTCGCGTACCGCGTCGAAGGCGTGGGCGAGGGCACCGACCGGGTCCTCCGGGTCCTTCGGCAGGAACGCGCCGGCGAGGATCGCCTGCAACGCCGGGTCGTCGTCCGGACGGCCGAGGATTTCCGCGATCTCGGCGTCCAGTTCGTCGCCCGGCCCTTTGTGCCGGCGGCCGAACGGCAGTACCAGGACCTTCAGCGCGCAGCCGAAGAAGCGGCTGGGGAAGTTGTTCAGCAGGTCCTCCAGCGCCGCCTCGGCCTTGCCGAGGTTTTCCTCCATGGCCCAGCGCAGCAGCGGATGCAGGTAGTCCGGGTTGCCCAGGTCGTGGTAGCGCTTGAGCGCCGCCGAGCCCAGGTAGAGATAGCTGAGGACATCGCCGAGACGCGCGGAGAGGCGTTCCTTGCGCTTCAGTTCGCCGCCCAGCAGCATCATGCTGAAGTCGGCGAGCAGGGCGAAGGACGCCGCCAGGCGGTTCAGCGCGCGGAAGTAGGGACGGCTGATGCGGTCGCCGGGCGCGTTGCCGAGGTGGCCGCAGCTGAGACTGAGGAGGAAGCTGCTGGCGGCGTTGCCGACGGCGAAGCCGATGTGCTTCACCAGCAGCGCGTCGAACTCGCGGGCGGCCTGGTCCTTGTCCTCGCGCTGGGCCAGTTCCATTTCCTTGAGCACGTACGGATGGCAACGGATCGCGCCCTGGCCGAAGATCATCAGGTTGCGCGAGAGGATGTTCGCGCCTTCCACCGTGATGAAGATCGGCGCGCCCTGCCAGGAACGACCCAGGTAGTTGTTCGGGCCCATGATGATGCCCTTGCCGCCATGGATGTCCATGGCATGGGCGATGCACTCGCGGCCGCGCTCGGTGAGGTGGTACTTGAGGATCGCCGAAAGCACCGAGGGCTTCTCGCCGAGGTCCACCGCGTTGGCGGTGAGGATTCGCGCGCTGTCCATCAGCCAGGCGTTGCCGCCGATGCGGGCAAGCGCCTCCTGGATGCCTTCGAAGGCGGCGATCGGCACGTTGAACTGCTCGCGGACCTGAGCGTAGCGACCGCTGACGTAGCTGCTGGCCTTGCCGGCGCTGGTGCCCACCGCCGGCAGCGAGATGGAGCGTCCGACCGACAGGCAGTTCATCAGCATCATCCAGCCTTTGCCGATCATTTCCTGCCCGCCGATGATGTACTCCAGCGGCACGAACACGTCCTTGCCGGAGTTCGGACCGTTCATGAAGGCGGCGCCCAGCGGCACGTGGCGGCGGCCGATCTCGACCCCGGGGGTGTCGGTGGGGATCAGCGCCAGGGTGATGCCCAGGTCCTCCTCATCGCCCAGCAGATGGTCCGGGTCGTGGCACTTGAAGGCCAGGCCGAGGAGGGTGGCCACCGGGCCGAGGGTGATGTAGCGCTTTTCCCAGGTCAGGCGCAGGCCGAGCACCTCGCGACCTTCCCATTCGCCCTTGCAGACGATGCCGACGTCGGTCATGCCGCCGGCATCGGAGCCCGCGTAGGGGCCGGTGAGGGCGAAGCAGGGGATGTCGTCGCCCTTGGCCAGGCTCGGCAGGTAGCGCTGGCGCTGCTCGTCGGTGCCGTAGTGGAGCAGCAGCTCGGCCGGGCCGAGGGAGTTCGGCACCATCACCGTCGAGGCCAGGTCGCCGCTACGGGTGGCGAGCTTCATCACTACCTGCGAGTGGGCGAAGGCGGAGAAGCCCTTGCCGCCGTACTCCTTGGGAATGATCAGGCCGAAGAAGCCGTGCTGCTTGATGAAGGCCCAGGCTTCTTCCGGCAGGTCCATGCGCTGGCCGATGTCCCAGTCGCTGACCATGGCGCAGAGTTCTTCGGTCGGGCCGTCGACGAAGGCCTGCTCTTCTTCGGTGAGTTGCGCCTTGGGGTAGTCGAGCAGTTTCTGCCAGTCCGGGCGGCCGCTGAACAATTCGCCATCCCACCACACGGTGCCCGCCTCGATGGCCTCGCGCTCGGTGTCGGACATCGGCGGCAGGACTTTCTGGAACCAGGCGAACAGCGGACCGCTGAGCACGCGCCGGCGCAGGTCGGGCAGGGCGAGGGGAAGCGCCACCGCCAGCCAGAGCAGCCAGAAGACCAGCAGCAGCCAGCCGGGCGCGTGGCTGAACACGCCCATCAGGATCAGGTAGGCGGCGCTGATGCCGAGCGCGGGAGCGGGTGGGGTACGCCGATGGGCGAGGTAAGCGACACCGAGTACCAGTACGACTAACCAGAGCAACAACATGCGGAATCCTCCATGAAGACGCCAGGCGGCGTCTCGAGCTTAGCCCGTTTGCCGCCGTTTGGCGGCAGGGCCGGTCAGCTTGGCCGGTTTGTCACGTTATAGGCGAAAACTTCCCGTTTAGACTGGGACAAATTGCCCGCCGGGAGCCCGCCATGCAGTCCTACCTACAATCCGGCCGCTTCGTGGATAGTGACCACCCGGTGGTGGTGGAGTTCGCGGAAAAATCCCGGGGGAATTCGGCGAAACCGCGTGACCAGGCGGTCGCGCTGTACTACGCGGTACGCGACGGGGTGCGCTACAACCCCTACGTGTTCAGCCGCGATCCGCAGACCCTGAAGGCCAGCCACGCCCTGCAGCAGGGCGAGTCCTATTGCGTGCCCAAGGCCATCCTGCTCGCCGCCTGCGCCCGGCATTGCCGGATTCCGGCGCGGATCGGCCTGGCCGACGTGCGCAACCACCTGGCCACGCCGCGCCTGCTGGAAGCGCTGCGCAGCGAGGTGTTCGCCATGCACGGCTATACCGAGCTGTACCTCGAGGGCCGCTGGGTGAAGGCCACCCCGGCGTTCAACCGTGCCTTGTGCCGCGCCTTCGACGTCGCTCCGCTGGAGTTCGACGGCGTCGCCGACAGCGTCTTCCATCCATTCAACCGCCAGGGCGAGCGCTACATGGAGTACCTGGCCGATCACGGCCAGTTCGCCGACCTGCCGGAGGAACTGTTCTTCTCCCACTTGCAGCAGCACTATCCGCACCTGTTCTCCGGCCGCCCGCTGGCCCTGGACGGCGATTTCCAGGCCGAGGCCGGGCAAGATGAAGGGCGTCGATAGTCACCATCAGCCGGCGCGTCTTCCTTCTTCGGTCCATCCTCGGTAGGGTGCGGCATGTCGTCCGGGCGCTCCGGCGACCCATCCGCCGCATCAACCGAAGAGGGAACGCAGAGTATGTTGACCATCTGGGGCCGGAAGAACTCGAGCAATGTGCGCAAGGCGTTGTGGTGCGCCGAGGAGGCTGGCCTGGAGTACCGGACGGTGGATGCCGGCGGGGCGTTCGGCCTGGTGGATGAGCCGGCGTTCCGCGCGATGAACCCGAACGGTCGGGTGCCGGTGATCGAGGACGACGGCTTCGTCCTCTGGGAGTCCAACGCCATCGTCCGCTATCTGGCCGCCCGCTATGCGCCGGGCGACCTCTATCCGCAGGACCCGGTGCGCCGCGCCGACGCCGACAAGTGGATGGACTGGACCACCTCGACTCTCGCCGGGCCGTTCCGCGACCTGTTCTGGGGAACGCTGCGTACGCCGCCGGAGCAACGCGACGAGGCCCTGATCGCAAAGGCGCTGCAGACCTGCGGCGAGTTGCTGCGGGTGCCGGACCAGACCCTGGCCGGCCAACCCTGGCTGTCCGGCGAACGCTTCGGCATGGGTGACATTCCCCTGGGCTGTTTCATCTACGCCTGGTTCGAGATGCCCATCGAGCGCCCGCCGCTGCCCCACCTCGAGGCCTGGTACCTGCGCTTGCGCGAGCGCCCGGCGTTCCGCACCGCGGTAATGACCGAACTGACCTGAGCCGGCTACTGTTGCATTTTGTTACCCGTAGCCTTATCTAGCTCTTCCTCTTCACCTTCCGACACGGGAAGCCTAATGAGTTCCGCCCTGTCCATCCGTCAATTGACGAAAACCTACGGCAACGGTTTCCAGGCCCTCAAGGGCATCGACCTGGACGTCGCCGAAGGTGATTTCTTCGCCTTGCTCGGCCCCAACGGCGCGGGCAAGTCCACCACCATCGGGATTCTCTCGACCCTGGTGAACAAGACCAGCGGTTCGGTCTCGGTGTTCGGCCACGACCTCGACAAGGACCCGGCCGGCCTCAAGCGTTGCCTTGGCGTGGTGCCGCAGGAGTTCAACTTCAACCAGTTCGAGAAGGTCTTCGACATCGTCGTGACCCAGGCCGGCTACTACGGCATCCCGGCGAAGATCGCCAAGGAGCGCGCCGAGCGCTACCTGACCCAACTGGGCCTGTGGGACAAGCGCAACGAAGCCTCGCGGATGCTCTCCGGCGGCATGAAGCGGCGCCTGATGATCGCCCGCGCACTGGTCCACCAGCCGCGCCTGCTGATCCTCGACGAGCCCACCGCCGGGGTCGACATCGAGCTGCGTCGTTCGATGTGGAGCTTCCTCACAGAACTCAACCAGGAAGGCATCAGCATCATCCTCACCACCCACTACCTGGAAGAGGCGGAGCAGCTCTGCCGCAACATTGCCATCATCGACCACGGCGAGATCGTGCAGAACACCAGCATGCGCGACCTGCTGATGACCCTGCATTCGGAAACCTTCCTGCTCGACCTGAAGAACGTCCAGGCCCTGCCGCCGACCCTCGACGGCTATCCGACGCGGCTGGTCGACGACCACACTCTCGAAGTGCAGGTGGAGAAGAGCCAGGGCATCAACGACCTGTTCGCCCAACTGGGTGCACAAGGCATCGAGGTACTGAGCCTGCGCAACAAGACCAATCGCCTGGAGGAGCTGTTCGTGTCGCTGGTGGAGAAGAACCTGACGAGGATCGCCCGATGAGCAGCGAACTGAGCGCCAACCTGGTCGCCCTGAACACCATCGTCTACCGCGAGGTGCGCCGCTTCACCCGGATCTGGCCGCAGACCCTGCTGCCGCCGGCGATCACCATGGTCCTGTACTTCGTGATCTTCGGCAATTTGATCGGCCGGCAGATCGGCGACATGGGCGGCTTCACCTACATGGAATACATCGTGCCCGGCCTGATCATGATGTCGGTGATCACCAACGCCTACGGCAACGTGGTGTCGAGCTTCTTCGGCAGCAAGTTCCAGCGCTCGGTGGAGGAACTGCTGGTGTCGCCGGTGTCGCCGCACACCATCCTCCTCGGCTACACCATCGGCGGCGTGCTGCGCGGCCTGGCGGTGGGGGTGATCGTGACCCTGCTGTCGCTGTTCTTTACCAAGCTGCAGGTGCACCACCTGGGCATCACGGTACTGGTGGTGGTGCTTACCGCGACCATTTTCTCCCTGGGCGGTTTCATCAACGCGGTGTTCGCGCGCAACTTCGACGACATCTCGATCATCCCGACCTTCGTGCTGACGCCGCTGACCTACCTGGGCGGGGTGTTCTACTCGATCAACCTGCTGCCGCCGTTCTGGCAGACAGTGTCGCTGGCCAACCCGATCCTGCACATGGTCAACGCCTTCCGCTACGGCATCCTCGGCGTCTCCGACATTCGCATCGGCGTGGCCATCGGCTTCATGCTGCTGGCCACCGCGGTGCTCTATCTCGGCTGCGTAAGGCTGCTGGTGAGCGGGCGCGGCATGCGCCAATGAAACGCTCGAAGGCATGAAACAGAAGCCCCCGTCATGGGGGCTTCGCGTTTCATCGGCGCGGGCGAGCGAAATCGATGACGAAACGGGTCCAGCCGTCGGCAGACTCGCAGCGGATCTCGCCGCCGTGGGCCTGGACGATGGAGCGGCAGATCGCCAGGCCGAGCCCGGCGTGTTCACCCTGGCCTTCGCGGCGCGCCGGATCGGCACGATAGAACCGGTCGAACAGGCGCGGCAAGCGCTCAGGAGGAATCGCCGGACCCTGGTTCTCCACGCTCAGGCGCCGGTCGCCGAGACGGATGCGGATCTCGCCGCCATCGGCGGTGAAGCGCAGGGCATTGTCCAGCAGGTTGGCCAGCACCCGCCGCAGCATGCCGCGGTCGCCCGGCAGGCTCAGGCTGCCTTGGCGCAGCAGGCGGATATCGTGGTCTTCCGCCAGCGGCTGGTAGAACTCCAGCAGCGAGTCGACTTCCGCGCCCAGGTCCAGGGCCTGGCGGCTGGGCGCCAGCAGGCCGTGGTCGGCCTTGGCCAGCAACAGCATGTCGTTGACCATCGCGGTGAGCCGTTCCAGCTCCTCGAGGTTGCCGTGCAGGGCCTCGCGATAGTCCTCCAGCGAGCGCGGGCGGGACAGTACCACCTGGGTCTGGGTCAGCAGGCTGGTGAGCGGGGTGCGCAACTCGTGGGCGATGTCGGCGGAGAACGCCGAGAGGCGCTGGAAGGCTTCTTCCAGGCGCGCCAGCATGGCGTTCAGCTCGCCGGCCAGTCCGCGCAGCTCCTCTGGCATCCGGCTGGCGTCGAGGCGGGTGGTGAGGGAGTTGGCGGAAACCCGCGCGGCGACTTCGCGCATCCGTCGCAGCGGCGCCAGGCTGGCGCCGGTGGCCCAGGCGCCGAGCAGCGCCGTGGCCAGCGCCGACAGGCTCATGGTCAGCCAGATCAACTGGCGCATGCGTTGCAGGAAGTGCTGGTGATGACTGATGTCGAGGATCACGGTGAGTCGCGGCGAAGCGTCGTTGCCGGGCTCCAGCGGGGCGCCGAGTTCGCGGTTGGCGGGCAGGCCGGGATGCGCAGGCTGCGGCAGGCGCTCGAACCAGAGGTTGCCATCCGGGCCGTTCAGGCGCAGGCCAAGGTCGGGATGGCGTGCCAGTTCGCGCAGCAGTTCCGCTTCGCGGCGGCGCATCTGTTGTTCCGAGCCGAGGCCGCGCAGCTCATCGCGAAACACCGCGAGCTTGGCGGACATCGCCATATGGTCGAGCTCGACGAAATGCTCGTCGATGGCCCTGCTGAAGATCAATCCGGCGATCAGCGAGACCGCCGCCGTGCAGGCGGCGAACAGCAGGCTCAGGCGGACGCCGAGGGACATCCGCGAGCCGAACCCGGCGCTCATTCGTCGCGCTCTTCGAGAACGTAGCCCATGCCGCGCACGGTATGGATCAGGCGCTGCGGGTAGTCGTCGTCGACCTTGGCGCGCAGGCGGCGGATGGCCACCTCGATGACGTTGGTATCGCTGTCGAAGTTCATGTCCCAGACCTGCGAGGCGATCAGCGACTTGGGCAGCACCTCGCCGCTGCGCCGCAGCAGCAGTTCGAGCAGGGCGAACTCCTTGGCGGTGAGGTCGATCCGCTTGCCCTGGCGTTGCACCCGGCGGCGCAGCAAATCGAGTTCGAGGTCGGCCAGTTGCAGGGTGGTCTCCTGCAACTGCTGGCTGCCCCGGCGCAGCAGGGTGCGCACCCGGGCGAGCAGTTCGACGAAGGCGAACGGCTTCACCAGGTAATCGTCGGCGCCTTGTTCGAGGCCGCGCACGCGGTCCTCTACGGCATCGCGGGCGGTCAGGAACAGCACCGGTACGGTCATCCCGGCGTCGCGCACGCTGCGCAGGATCTGCCAGCCGTCACGGCCGGGCAGCATGACGTCGAGGATCAGCAGGTCGTAGTCGCCGCCCAGGGCCAGTTGCTCGCCCTCGTTGCCATCGTCGCTCAGGTCGACGGCGAAGCCTGCCTCGGCGAGCCCCTGGCGCAGGTACTGGCCGATGCGCGGTTCGTCTTCGACGATCAGCAGTTTCATGTTCATCCCTCGTTACATTTGCCGGCCATGCCGACCTGTTTCTGACAGCATCGTAATCAGTGGGTAACGGGGGCGACAGTGGCCCCCGCGCAGACTACAGGGGAACTCATTCGAGGAGACTTCCCATGCGTACCTTCACTGCCTCCACCCTCGCTTTCCTGCTGGTCCTCGCCCCGACCGTTCCGGCCATGGCCGACAGCGGCGGCGACATCGTCTTCGAGCGCATGCAGGCCCAGGCCGCCAAGGCTCGTGCCGCGCACCAGGAGAAACTGGCGAAGCAGGCCGAAGCGACGAAGAAGGACAAGGAAAACTGCTGATCGCCAGTTCTTCCATCCCCGGCTCCACACGGGATGACGGAGGGCTCCGATCCCGTCTTCACCCGCCACCGGTTCCCTGGTTTCCGGTCGGCGGGTTTTTTATGCCCGTCGGTGGCGCTGGGCGATCTTAGCCTTCGCGGTCCGCAACGGCGGCAAGCTGACAAAGATGTAATGCTCCCGACAGCCAGCCGGCAGGCGCAGCGACACAGGATAGGCGACATCAACCCGATGGAGATTCCCCGTATGTTTCCGCGCCGCCTGCTTCCCGCTTCCCTGATCGTCCTCGGCGTGCTTTTCGGTGCCAGCGCCCAGGCTTCACCGGCCCACGGCCAGGCCTTCGGCAAGCCGGCCCAGGCCGCGCAGGCCAGCCGCAGCATCGAGGTGGTGCTCGGCGACATGTACTTCAAGCCGCGGGCGATCGAGGTCAAGGCCGGCGAGACGGTCCGCTTCGTGCTGAAGAACGAAGGCAAGCTGTTGCACGAGTTCAACCTGGGAGACGCGGCGATGCATGCCGAGCACCAGAAGGAGATGCTGGAGATGCAGCAGTCCGGGATGCTCACCCCGACCGGCATGGCGTCGATGGACCATAGTCAGATGGGCCACGGCATGGCCGGCATGGACCATGGCCGGATGATGAAGCACGACGACCCCAACAGCGTGCTGGTCGAGCCGGGCAAGAGCGCCGAGCTGACCTGGACCTTCGCCAAAGCCACCCGGCTGGAGTTCGCCTGCAACATCCCCGGCCACTACCAGGCCGGGATGGTCGGTCAACTGACCGTGCAGCCCTGAGCCGGCGGACGGCCGGCGTGAAGATGCCGGCCGATCCGTATACACTTGCCGCCGCCCGCCAGTGCGGCGCGGCGCGCGGGGAAGGGCCCTGCGCGATTCATCCAGCAGGTTTCCCTCATGCAGCATCCCGCCGAACATTCGCCGCTGGGCAAGACCAGCGAATACGTCTCCAGCTACACGCCGTCGCTGCTGTTTCCCATTTCACGCACGGCGAAATGGGCCGAGCTTGGCCTGAGCGCCGAGACCCTGCCTTATCGCGGCGTGGATATCTGGAACTGCTACGAGCTGTCCTGGCTGACCCCGGCCGGCAAGCCGGTGGTGGCGATCGGCGAGTTCTCGATCCCGGCGGACTCGCCGAACATCATCGAGTCGAAGTCGTTCAAGCTTTACCTCAATTCCCTCAACCAGTCCGCCTTCGATAGTCGCGAGGCGCTTCGCGCGGTATTGGAGAAAGACCTCTCGGCCGCTGCCGGGGCGCCCGTGGGCGTGCGCCTGCGCAGCCTCGACGAAGTTGCCGAGGAGGGCATCGGGCGTCTGCCGGGGCGCTGCATCGACGAGCTGGACATCGCCGTCGACGGCTACGAGCAGCCGCGCCCGGAACTGCTGCGCTGCGACGCCGGGCGGATCGTCGAGGAGCAGCTCTACAGCCACCTGCTCAAGTCCAACTGCCCGGTCACCGGCCAGCCCGACTGGGGCACCCTGGTGGTCGACTACCGGGGCCCGGCGCTGGACCCGGCCAGCCTGCTGGCCTACCTGGTTTCCTTCCGCCAGCACCAGGACTTCCACGAACAGTGCGTCGAACGCATCTTCCTCGACCTGCAGCGCCTGTTGCAGCCGCAGGCGCTCAGCGTCTACGCGCGCTACGTACGCCGTGGCGGCCTGGATATCAATCCCTACCGCAGCCTGGCGGAGGTCGCACCGGACAACCGACGCCTGGTGCGCCAGTAACGCCTCGCAACACGCGGATACGAAAAAGCCCCGGCCATGCCGGGGCTTTTCATTTCGGCAAGTCGTTCAGATACCCATGTTGGCCAGGCTCTGCACGATGGAGCGGAGCGTGCCGGCGAGGGTCGGGTGGCTGACCTCGAAGCGCTCGACGGCGAGGTTGACCCCATCGACCAGGCTGCCTTCGTTGAGGGCGTCCTCGTTGGCCAGTTTCAGTTCGATGTCCCTGATCAGGAGTTCCAGTTCGGCGCGCTGCTCTTCGTTCAGCGGCGGTTGTTGCTCCAGTTGCTCGCGCAGGGCGGATAGTTCGCGCAGCAGACTCTCTTTCGGCATGGTATTTCCCTCGACGTACAAGTCTTCGGTGGACCTCCGGCGGGCGCCGAAAGGTCCGTCCATGCCGAACAGATTAACCTGTCGGGCGCAGATGTGCGCGATCCGGATCAATCCGCAGCAGGCGTTCCAGCAGCGGGAAGAAGTGCGTCAGTTCTGGGGTGCGCATGGCCGGGTCCTTGGCCAGGTCGTCGAGGCGGCGCAGGGTCAGGCCGTCCTGGGCATAGGGCGCCTTGATGTAGGCCGCGGCGGCACGCTCGTCGAACGGCCCGCCTTGCAGCACCAGGCTGTGCCGGGAGGCCGGCGACAGGCTGGCGTGGTAGCTCGGGTCCACCGCGCAGAGGAAGCGCTTGGCCGATACGTGCAGGCGCACCGGCTGCCAGACCGACTCTGGGAACAGCTCGCGCAGCAGGCGTGCGCCGAATTCCTCGTGGCGCAGGTCCTCCTCGTCGATCTGCGCCGGGTCTTCGTAGAGGTGGCCGATATCGTGCAGCAGGGCGGCGACTACAAGGCTGTCCGAGCAACCGGCGCGCTCGGCCAGGGTCGCACACTGCAGCGCGTGCTCGGCCTGGCTGACTGCCTCGCCATAGGGCTCGGCGCCATGGCTGGCGAAGCGTTCGGCCAGTTCGTCTAGAAAGCGGTGACGGGCGCGGCTCATGGTTTTTCTCCTTTCAGGCGGCGGACGGCGAGGTCGTGCAGGCAGGGTTGCAGCTCGCCCAGGTGATCGATCACGGAATGCACGCCCAGGCGGTACAGTTCCAGGGTGGCGTCGGCGCGCAAGCGGTCGCGCTCGGTATGTCCGAGAGCGTCCCAGTCGGCTGGCGAGAGGCCGCACGACGGCCCGCTGGCGGCCAGGCCGATGGTCCATAGCCCGGCATTGAGTCCGGCCTGGAGTTGACGCGGTTGGGCGCTGACCAGCACGCAGCCGTCGAGGCGCTCGATGCCAAGTTATGAGATCGGAAGAGCGTCGTGTAGGGAAAGAGTGTAGATCTCG
>OKFU01000384.1_pt1 | contig 13712 bp, 9 predicted proteins | sample 1610491 | NCBI WGS metagenome assembly OKFU01 (sample SAMN04436656, study PRJEB24849) | human gut metagenome | biome: human gut; feature: NICU; material: stool | host: Homo sapiens | place: USA: Saint Louis, MO | collected 2010-05-24
ACCGAGATCTACACTCTTTCCCTACACGACGCTCTTCCGATCTCATAACTTGATCGAGATATGCACCGGGCGCGGACGCTCGCTGTCGAACACCGCGTAGGCCCGGGCGATCAGTTCGGGCAGCTGTTCCGGGCTCAAGGCCAGGGCGGAGAAGGCAGTGATCGGCGCGGTCATGGCACGCTGGTCCTGGGTCTCGTGCAGGCAGCCCCAGCCCTTGCCCAGGCTGGCGCTGTGGTTGACGCTGGAAATCACCAGCAGCGGCACCGAGTCGGCGTAGGCCTGGCCGATGGCGGTGGCGACGTTGGTCACGCCCGGCCCGGTGATGACGAAGCACACTCCCGGCTTGCCGCTGACCCGCGCATAACCGTCGGCCATGAAGCCGGCGCCCTGCTCGTGGCGGGTCAGCACGTGGCGGATGCCGCTGCCCGGAAGTCCGCGGTACAGCTCCAGGGTATGCACGCCGGGGATGCCGAAAACGGTATCCACGCCGTAGTTGGCCAGCAAGCGGACCAGGGCCTGGCCGGCGGTGAGGGTCTTCTGTGGTTGCATGGGCAATATCCTCGTCCAGTTCGGCGACCATCGGAGTCGCCGTTCGCGCCGCAGCGCTCTTGCTCCCATTCCCACAAGCGGGAGGGGGAGCCGTCGTGTCCCCCCGGCCTTCAGCCATTGGCCAGCCGGATCAACGCATCCACCGCCAGCGCTCCCTCGGCATCCGCCAGCAACGGATTGACGTCCAGCTCCAGCAAGCGCTCGGCATGTTCGCAGGCGAATTCGGCGACCGCGCGAATCGCCGCCACCAGGGCCTCCATGCACACTGCCGGGCGACCGCGGAAGCCGCTGAGCAACGGCGCGCTGCGCAGGCTCAGCAGGGCATCGCGGATCGCCGCGTCGGTGGTTGGCAGGAGCAGGCTGCGACTGTCGCGCAGCAGCTCCACGAGTATCCCGCCGGCACCGATCACCAATGCCAGGCCGAAGCCCTCCTCGCGCTTGACCCCGACGATCAGCTCGGCCAGCGGCGCGCCAGCCATGCGCTCCAATAAAACACGCTCGAAGACCAGTTGCGGCGCGTGCCGGGCCAGGCTTTCGCGCATGTCGAACAATGCCGCCTCCAACGCCGCCTCGTTGCGTAGGCCGAGCGCCACGCCACCGGCCTCGGTCTTGTGCGGCAGTGCGGCGCTGACCGCCTTGAGCACCAGCGGGAAGCCGAGGTCGAGGGCCGCTTCGCGGGCCTGGCCGGGGGTGCTCAGCACCCCCTGGGGCAGTGGCAGGCCGAAGGGTTTCAGCGCCTGCTTGGATTGCCACTCGTCGAGCAGGTAGCCGTCGCCCGCCAGCGGCCCTGGGCAGATCGGCACCAACGCCGCCTCACCGCGCTCCAGCAGCGCCGCGCGGCGCTGGCGGTAGCGGGCGATCCGTCCCCAGGCGGCGAGACCATCCTCGACGCCCTGCAGCGCGGCGACGCCCTCGCCGTGCAACAGCTCGCGGGCCCGGGCCGGCAGCAGTTCCGGGAACGCCGAGGCGATGAAGCCGACTTTGCCGTGGCGCTTCAGCGCGGCGCAGTAGCGTTGCAGAAGCAGGTCGCACTGCGGCCGCTCGCCGGTTTCCTCGCCCGGATAGTCGAGCACCAGCAGGGCGGCGTCGGCAGGGCTGCGCAGAGCGCTGTCGAGCATTTCCTCCAGGGCCGCGGCATCGCCCCAGATGGCGGTGGTGAAGTCCAGCGGGTTGGCGATGTTGGCGTAGTCGGGCAGCACCCCGGCCAGTTCGTCGCGCTGTCCGGCGTCGAAAGACGGCAACCCCAGGCCGTTGCGCTCGGCGTAATCGGCGATCAACCCGGCGTCGCCGCCGGAACAGGCCAGCGCGACCAGGCTCGGCCCGCCAGGCAGGTGGCCGCAGGCGGCGGCCTTGAGGGTTTCGACGAAGCTCACCGGGCCGCTCACGCGGATCACCCCGAGGCGCTCGAACAGGCTGTCGTAGAGCGCGTCGGAACCGGCCAGGGAACTGGTGTGGCTGAGCGCGAGGGCCGCGCCGATCTTCGACACCCCGGTCTTCAGGGCGATCACCGGCACGCCTTTCTGCAACGCCTTGTAGGCCGCGCGGGCGAACCCCGGGACGTTCTTCAGCCCTTCCAGATGCAGGCCGATGGCAGTCACCCGCGGCTCGTCGAGCAGCACGTCCATCAGCTCGGCGATGCCCAGCTGCGCCTGGTTGCCCACCGATGCCATATAGGCCACCGGCAGCGAACGGTCGCTCATCGACAGGTTGTAGGCGAAGTTGCCACTCTGCGTCAGCACCGCGACGCCCCGCTCCACCTGCCGACCGCCATGTGCCACCGGCCATAGCGCGGCGCCGTGCAGGTAGTCGAGCAAGCCGTAGCAGTTCGGGCCGAGCAGCGCCATTTCGCCGGCGGCGGCCAGCAGCCGGCGTTGCACGGCCAGGCCCTGTTCGCCGGTTTCGGCGAAGCCGGAGGCATAGCAGATCGCCCCGCCGGCGCCTTTGGCGGCGAGCGCGGCGACCGCGTCGAGGGTCAGTTCGCGGTTGGTGGCGACGAACGCCGCGTCCGGGCCGCACGGCAGGTCGGCGACGCTGGCCACGCAGGGTACGCCTTCGAGTTCGGCGTGCTGCGGATTGACCAGCCACAACTGGCCGGCGAAACCGCCTTCGGCACAGCGTTTCAGGGCACGCGCCATGCCACGGCCGCCAATGAAGGCGAGATGCCTGGGTGCCAGCAGGCGCTTGAGGTTTTCACGATTCATGTCGGTTCTCGATTCGGAACATGGCAGCCTTCCCCTCTCCCCTGGAGGAAGAGGGGAGCCAGGACTTCAACGCAGCAACGGCCGCAGCAGTTCGCGGGAAACGATGTGCCGCTGGATTTCCGAAGTGCCCTCCCAGATCCGTTCGATCCGCGCGTTGCGCCAGATGCGCTCGACCGGTCCTTCATCCATCAGGCCCATGCCGCCGAAGATCTGCACCGCTTCGTCGGCGACCTTGCCGAGGGTCTCGCTGGCGAACAGCTTGGCCATGCCGGCCTCGCCGTCGGTCATGGTGCCCTGGTCCATCTTCCAGGCGGTGTGCAGGGTCATCAGCTCGGCGGCACGGATCTGCGTGGCCATGTCGGCGAGCTTGAAGGAAACGCCCTGGTAGCTGCCGATCGGCTGGCCGAACTGCTTGCGATCGGCCGCCCAGCGCAGCGACAGGTCGAGGGCGCGCTGGGCCTGGCCGACGCAGTTGGCGGCGACCATCACCCGTCCGGCGGTGAGCCAGGCGTTGGCCACTTCCCAGCCCTTGCCGACCTCGCCGAGCACCTTGGAGGCCGGCACCCGGCAATCGTCGAAGAAGATCTCGTAGGTGTGGTAGCCACGGTTGCTCACGCATTTCGGCCCGCGGCGCACGGTCATCCCGGGCGTGCCCTTGTCCACCAGGAAGGCGGTCACCGCGTTGCGCTTGCGGCCGTTGTGCTCGTAGCTGTCGGTGACGGCGAAGACGATGGCGAAGTCGGCGTGCCCGGCGTGGCTGATGAAGTGCTTGCTACCGTTGATCACGAAGGCGTCGCCGTCGCGCACCGCGCGGGTCTTGATCGAATTGGCGTCGGAGCCGGCGCCCGGCTCGGTGAGGGCGAAGCAATCGGTCTTTTCGCCCTGCACGCAGGGCAACAGGTAGTCGCCGAGCTGTTCTCCGGTGCAGGCCATGAGGATCTTCGAGGGCCGCGCGACGAATACGTGGAGGGCCCAGGAGACCTTCGACAGCTCGCGTTCGACCAGCGCCTGGGACAGGTAGTCGAGGCCGCCGCCACCCACTTCCTCGGGCATGTTGAAGGCATAGAAACCGGCGGCGAGGGCCTTGCCGCGAATCTGTGCGGCCAGCTCCGGCGACACCGCGTCGGCGCGGTCGACATCGTCCTCGTGGGGCAGCAGTTCCTTCTCGACGAAGCTGCGCACCGCCTCGACCAGCATGTCCTGTTCCTGGGTCAGCCTGAAATCCATGGGAATCACCTGCTCGGCGCCTAGCGCCCGCTGAATTGAGGGGAACGTTTCTCGGCCACGGCGCGCAGCGCCTCGGCGGCATCCTCGCTGCGCCCGCAGAGCAGCCCGGCGGCCTGCTCGGCACGCAACTGCTCGGCCAGCGAGCGCCCGGCGCCGTCGCGCAGCAGGCGCTTGGTCTGGGCGAAGGCGAAGGTCGGGCCGCTGGCGAGACGCGCAGCGAAGGCGCCGACCGTCTCAACCAGGCGCTCGTCGGCGACCACCTCGCCGACCAGTCCGGCGCCCAGGGCGCGCTCCGCGCTCCAGGCTTCGTCGAGGAACAGCAGGCGCTTGGCCGCCTCGCTGCCAAGCAGCCGTGGCAGATGCCAACTGGCGCCGGCGTCCGGGCAGTAGGCCATGCCGGTGTAGCCGGCCTTGAAGCGCGCCGAGGCGGCGGCGATGCGGAAATCGCAGCACAGCGCCAGGTCCATGCCAGCGCCCACGGCGCTGCCGTTGACGGCGGCGACTGTGGGTTTGTCGAGGGCGTGCAGGCGCCCCATCAGGGCGTGGGCGGCCTCGGTCCAGCCATAGCTTTCCAGCTCGCCACGGGCTTCAGCCGCCGCCCATTCGGCGAGATCGGCCCCGGCGCAGAAGCTGCGTCCGCTGCCGCCGAGGACCACGGCGCGCACTGCCGGGTCGCGCTCGCAGGCATCGAGTCGGACGTGCAGGGCCTCCAGGGTGGGGATATCCAGTGCATTGCGCTGTTGCGGACGATTCAGGACGAGCCAGGCGATCCCGGCTTCGACCCGCGTCTGCAATGGGGAAAGGTCAGTCATGCGGCCCTCGTTCTTATTGTTGGTTGATGGCGATCGCGGCTTTCAGACAATACTAAACACTCGTTCAACAAGACCACAATCCACCCATTCGGGTGTATGTAACGGCCCTGCGGCAGGCGCAAAGCCACACGCCATGCGATCCGCCGAAAAGCGGCGAAGGCCCGCGCGAGCCGGCTGTTACAACTTCGAACAAACCAACCAGGCGATAACGAAAACGCCCGCCGGATGCGGCGGGCGTCGGGTCCTGCGAATGGCCGTTCAGCCGGCCCGTCCCAGGGCGGGGTCGCCCAGTCCCTGCGGCTGCCGGCGACGAACCACGTAATAGGCCAGGTAGCAGGCGGCGATGAAGCCGAAGCCCCAGTACAAGGACGGCCGCTGGGTGGGATCGAGGGCGAGGAAGACGAACAGCGAGCAGCACACGGCGATGCAGGCCAGCGGCACCAGCGGGAACAGCGGCGCGGCATATTTCAGTTCGGCGACCGTGCCGCCGCTGGCCATGTGCTCGCGGCGGAAGCGGTATTGGGCGTAGGCGATGACGATCCAGGTGACGGTGCCGGACATCCCGCTCACCGCCATCAGCACCATGAACAGGGTGTCGGCGGCGACCACGCTGGTCAGCAACGAGAGCAGGGCGAAGCACAGGGTGATCAGCAACGCGTAGAGCGGCACGCCGCGCGCGCTGAGCTTCGACAGGCCGCGCGGGGCCATGCCGGTCCTGGACATCGCCCAGAGGATCCGCGTCGAGGCGTACAGGCCCGAGTTGCCTACCGAGAGGATGGCGGTGAGGATGACGAAGTTCATCAGGTCCGCCGCGTAGGGAATCCCGACCATGTCGAACACCTGCACGAACGGGCTTTCCATCAGCCCGGCCTGTTGCCAGGGAATGATGGCGGAAAGCACGACGATGGCCAGCACGTAGAAGATCAGTACGCGGAACACCACGTTGCGCACCGCCCGCGGGATGCTCTTCTCCGGTCGCTCGGTCTCGCCGGCGGCGACGCCCATGATCTCGCAACCCTGGAAGGCATAGACCACCGTCATCATCACCGCGAACACCGCCGACAGGCCGTTGGGGAACAGCCGCTCGCCGACCAGGTTGGAGAACATCGGCGCCGGCGCACCGCTCTTCAGTTCGATACCGCCGAAGATCACCAGCCCCCCGACCACGATGAACACCAGGATCGCCGCCACCTTGATCCCGGCGAACCAGTACTCGGCCTCGCCGAAGGCGCGGGTCGCCAGGGCATTGAGGGAGAACAGCACGACCACGAAGAAACCCGACCATAGCCACACGGGCACCTCCGGGAACCAGCGGGTCATGAGCATCCCGGCCGCGGTGAATTCCAGGCCTACCGTGGAGGCCCAGCTCATCCAGTAGACCCAGCCGATCATGAAGCCAGTCGCCGGGCCGATGAAACGCGTCGCGTGGGCCTGGAACGAACCGGAGACCGGCATCTGCACCGACAGCTCGCCGAGGCAGACCATCACCAGGTACATCAGCACCCCGGCCACCAGGTAGGCCAGCACCGCGCCGGCCGGGCCGCCCTGGTTGATGGTCACGCCGGAGCCCATGAACAGCCCGGTGCCGATCACCCCGCCGAGGGACAGCATGAAGATGTGGCGGCTCGCCAGGGCCCGGGTGAGTTGCAGCCTTTCCTTGCCGTCAGCCATGGCGCACCTCCGGATGAGGGTACGCACAGGGGTCTTCGAGATGGCTCATTATTCTTGTCTCCACTCTGTCAGAGGCCGTGTCTTGCGCACGGATGAGCGGATTATTGGCGGCGGATGTAAGACGCCGTTGAACGCGCGGATCGAAGATGTAAAAAGCTGTAAGGAAGTTGTTCGCCGCGCCGCTCAACCGGCCGCTGAGTCGGCTTCGCCGAGGAAGCCGGCGCGGCGCAGGGCTTCGGCGCCGTCGCGGCGCAGGCTACCCAGGCGTGCGCCCCAGGCTCGCGGGTCGACCCCGGCCGCGCCAGGGCCTCGCGCTCCAGCTCGCCCAGGCCGGCGCCGAGCGCCACCAGGCCCATGGAGTGGCAGCTTCCGGACAGGCGATGGGCGATGTTCGCCGCCTCGGCCAGGTCCGCCTGGTCCAGGGCTTCGGCCAGCAGCGGCAACTGCTCGTCCAGGCTTCCCAGCAGGTTGCCCAGCAGTCCGGCGAGCTTGTGCCGCCCCAGCAGGCGGCGGTGGGTCTCGAGCATTTGTCGGTCCAGCGCGGCGTCCACCGCAAGCGCAGGCACGCTGGTGCCGACCTCGCCCAGCGCGCGGCGCAGCTCGTCCATCCGCAGGGGCTTGCCGAGCACCCCCTGCATGCCCGCGGCGAAGTACCGACGCACCATGTCCGGCTGGATGCTGGCGGTGAAGGCGAAGATCGGCGTGGCGCGGTTCAGGCCGTCGAGCTGCCGGCGAATCCCGGCGCAAAGCTCGAGGCCAGCCATCCCCGGCAGGTGCATGTCCAGCAGGATCAGGTCGAAGCGCCGCTGCCGGCACAACGCCAGGGCCGGCCCCGCGTCCTCGGCCAGCATCACCCGGTGGCCGTCCCGCTCGAGCAGGCCCTGGGCCACCTCGCGGTTGAGCGCCACGTCCTCCACCAGCAGCACCTCCAGCGCAGACACCGATGCCGCCGGCGGCGTCGCGCCGGACAAGCTCGCCAGCGCCAGCTCGATCTCGAACCAGAACGTGCTGCCCTGGCCGACCCGGCTTTCCACGCCGATCCGCCCGCCCAGCGCTTCCACCAGCCGCTTGCTGATCGCCAGGCCCAGGCCGGTTCCGCCGTAACGGCGGGTCACGGCGTCGCCGCCCTGGGTGAAGCGTTCGAAGATGCGTTCGCGCATTTCCTCGGGAATGCCGATTCCATCGTCCGCGACGCTCAGCCGCAGTCGCTCGCTTCCTGCGCTGCGCACCAGCCGCTCGACGCGAACGCGCACCTCGCCGGCCTCGGTGAACTTCACCGCGTTGCCCAGCAGGTTGGTCAACACCTGGCGCAGGAACTGCTCGGCGCCGCGATGGCCGTCATGAACCTGCGGGTCCAGCCACAGGTCCAGCCGCGTGGCGTTCTCCCGCGCCCGCGGTTCGAGCAGGGTGAGGACGTCCTCGAGCAGGCTTCGCAAGGAAAAGTCCACCGCTTCCGGCACATCCGGCGCTTCCTCCAGCCGGGCGAAGTGGAGGACCTCGTTGAGGATCGCCAGCAGTCCCTCCCCCGCTGTCGCCAGTGCCCGCAGGCGCTGGCGGTCACGCTCGCCGAGCGATGCCTCGTGCAGCAGCTCGGCCATGCCCAGGATGCCGTTCAGCGGGGTACGGATCTCATGGCTCATGGTCGCGAGGAAACGGCTCTTCGCGCGGTCGGCGGCTTCCGCCTGGTCCTTCGCCCGACGCAGGCTGGCGGTGCGTCGCTCGACCTGTCGGCGCAACTCGTCGCGATCGGCATCGCGCCGGCGGCGGTCGGTGCGCAGGGCCTGGCGCATGTCTTCCAGGGCGGCGGCGACGGCGTCGATCTCATCGCGCTCGCGGTCCACCTTGTCCAGTCGCAGCGGCTGTTGCAGGTCGCCTTCGGCGATATGCCCGGCGAACTCGGACATGCGCCACAGATGGCGAGTGACCAGGCTGTGGAACAGCCAACTGAGGGCCACCGCCAGGCCGCAAAGGAAACTGCCCATCCACAAGAGGCTGGCCAGGCCGCCGGAAACCAGCCGGCGATAGACCGCCGCCAGGTCGATGGCGATCTCCAGCTCGCCCAGTTGCCGACGCTCGCCCCCCGGCGGCTGGTAGCTCAAGGGAAAGCGCTCGACCCGCAGCATGCCGCGTGGACGCTGGTCGCCCTGCAACAGGTTGAAGTCGGCGCTTTGCAGGCTGACACGGGCGATGTCGGGGAAATCCCCGAGGCCGCGCAACTGCACGTTCAACTGCTCCTGGTTGAGATCCCACAGGCTGCGCTCGAAGCTGGCCAGGTAGCCGCTGCGGATCAGTTCCAGGCGCGCCTCGATCTCGCGCATTTCGCGGCGGTATTCGAAGAACAGCTGCACGGCGCCGGCGAGGACGGTGAAACACAGGCTGAACAGCAGCACCCGCCACAGCAGGCGCCGCGCCAACACTCCGCCGTGGCCGCTCACCAGGCGTCCGCGCGGTTGCCGGCGAGGCGCCGATAGTCGCGCACGCTGTCGTCCAGCCAACGCTGGATGCTGCCGTCGTCGCGATAGCCACGCAGGGCCCGGTCGATCTCGTCCATCTTCGCCGCCAGCGGCGAGTGCCGCGAGACCGCCACCCGCAGGTAGTCCACCGTCAGCGGTTCGGGCAGCGCACGGATGTTCTCGCCGCCGGCCAGGCGCTCGGCGAACAGCGTGCCGGTGCGCCGTTCGTGGGCGATGTAGTCGATGCGCTGGCGCACCAGCTTGCCGAAGTTCTGTCGGCTGTCGGAAACCCATTCGACGTTGCCGTGGCGGCCGACGAAGCGGTCGAAGTCCGCCCCGTAGCTTTCGCCGAACAACAGCCCGCCGCGATAGCCGGCGAGGTCGCCGAGGGATTGGATGCGCACCGGCCGCTGGCGGTTGTAGAAGATCGCCACGTCCTCGCGCAGCACCGGCTCGGCGGAAAACGCCAGGTCGCGATCGCGCGCGGGCGTGCGGTAGGCCAGTATCAGGTCGACCCGTCCGGCGGCGGCGTCGAGCAGGCAGCGCCGCCAGTTGCCCAGCACCACCACCTCGACCCGGTAGCCCAGCGCGCCGAACAGCCGCTTCACCAGCTCCGGCGCCAGCCCCCGGACCTGCTGGCCGTCGCTCCAGGAGATCGGCGGGTATACCGGATAGTCGCAATAGCGGATGGTCTCCGCAGCCTGTGCCAGGCCGCCCAGCCATCCGCAGAGCGCCAGCCAGCAGGCCTGCATGGCTCAGGCGTCGCTGGCCGCGGCGGTGAACAGGTAGCCGGCGCCGTGGATGGTGATGATCAGTTGCGGTTCGGCCGGGTCGTCGCGCAGCTTGCGACGCAGGCGGCCGACCAGCACGTCGATGGAGCGATCGCTGGGCAGCCACTCGCGGTTGCGGATCTGGTCCATCAACTGGTCGCGGCTCAGGGTATGCCCGCTGTTGCGCAGGAAAGCGCCGAGCAATTGGAATTCGCCATGGGTGAGCAGGGTTTCGTTGCCCGCGTGGTCGATCAGGCGGCGCCGGTCGGCGTCCAGCAGCCAGTCGCCGAACTGCCTGAGGGCCTGCCGGGCGGGGCCGGCGCTGGCCTGGGCATGGCGCACCCGGCGGATCAGGTTCTTCGCCCGCGACACCAGTTCGCGCGGGTTCAGCGGCTTGATCACGTAATCGTCGGCGCCGCACTCCAGGCCGACGATGCGATCGATCTCGTCGTTGCGCCCGGTGATCAGGATGATCCCCACCTCGGAGCGCACCCGCAGCTCGCGGGTCAGGGTCAGGCCGTCCTTGCCGGGCAGGCGGATGTCCAGCAGCACCAGCTCGACCGGCTGGCCGAGATGGGCGCACTCGGCAAGGCAGGCTTCCGCCTGCTCGGCGTTGCCGGCGCAGAGGACGTCATAGCCCTCCTCGCCGAGATAGGCCTGGAGAAGCTCACGAATCACCGGGTCGTCGTCGACCACCAATACGCGCGGAACCATCGCCATCACCTTGCGCCTCCGGCGGTCCGGGGCGTTTCTTGTTCTGGGTTGTCGGACGGTGGGCGGAAGGGGCCGGGGCGCCTTCCGCTGCCAGCAGCAGCCTATCCACTACTGAACGGACGATCAACAAGCTTCCATCGCACGCCGGAAGCGGCGATGGGCGCCCGCCTCCAGGCCATCCACCCAGGCCTCGCAAATCTGCACGCCCTGCCGCGGCGTGAAGGTCGCGGGATTCAGCCCAGACTCCAGCCACAGCCCGTCGAGCAGGGCGCTGAGGCTGATGGCCGCCAGTTCCGCGTCGAAGTCCGCCCAGCCGCCCTCCTCCGCCAGTTGCCGCAGCACGCCGACCAGCAGCGCCCGGTACTCGCCATAGGAATGGTCGTGGACCCGCCCGATCGCTTCGATGCTGCCCACCGCACCCCAGAACGCCAGCCAGGCGTCGAGCAATTGCGGATCGAGCAGCTCGGCGGAGAAGGATGCCTCGAAGAACGCCGAGAGCCGCGGGCGGGCGCCGCCCGGAGCGGTGTCGATGGCACCGCGGAGCAGGCGCATGACGCGTCCGGTGACCGCCAGGTAGGCCTCGGCCACCAGCGCGTCCTTGCCATCGTAGTGGTGATTGATCAGGCCCACCGATACCCCGGCCTCGGCGCAGATCTTGCGCACCGAGGCGCCCTGGAAGCCATGCCGCTTCAGGCAGGCCAGGGTCGCCTCGATCAGCAGCGCCTTGCGCTGCTCTGGCTCCAGACGGGAAAAGCGCACTTCCTGGTTCATCCTTTCGCGGCTCCTGCTCGTCGCCCGCGACCACCGGCGGGCAGCCCCGATGATCGCAGGTTACGTAGCGCCCGTCTCACTGGCTGGCCCAGGCGTTGAAGCGCTCCTCCAGCTCCTCGCCGTGCTCGACCCAGAATTCGTCGTCCATCGCCAGGCCCTGCTCCAGGTTCGCCGGCGCGGTCGGCACCCAGCTCGCCAGTTGCGCGGGCAGGCGCTGGGCGGCCTGGCGGTTGGTCGGCCCGTAGGGAATGTTCTCGACGTAGCGCACCTGGGCATCCGGGGCATTGGCGAAGGCGATGAAGCGACGCGCCTCGGCGCCGCGCTTCGAACCCTTGACCACCGCCCAGTAGTCCATGCCGTACAGGCTGCCCGGCCATACCAGGGCCAGGTTGCGCCCCGCGCGGTGGGCGTCGGCGATGCGCCCGGTGTAGGTGGACGTCATCACCACGTCGCCGGCGGCCAGCCACTGCGCCGGCTGCGCTCCCGCCTCCCACCACTGGATGTAGGGCTTGAGCTGGCCCAGCTTGGCGAAGGCACGGTCGGCACCGGCGCGGGTCGCCAGCAGCGGATAGACCTGCTCGCGTGGCACGCCGTCGGCGAGCAGGGCGAACTCCAGGTTGTAGATCGCCCGCTTGCGCAGGCCGCGCTTGCCGGGGAAGCGCTGGACGTCCCAGAAGTCGGCCCAGGACGCCGGCGGCTGTTGCAGCCGGTCGGCGTCGTAGCCGATCGCCACGCCCCAGACCAGCGCGGCGGAACCGCATTCCTGGGCGGCATTGGCGATCAACTGCTGCTTGCCGCCGATGGCCTGCCAGTCCAGACGCTCGAACAGGCCGTCGTCGCAACCGCGCGCCAGGTCCGGCCCCTCGACCTGGACCAGGTCCCAGTCGGCGTGACCGGTGTCGGCCATCACCTTGATCCGGGCCATCTCGCCGTTGTACTCGCTCTGCACCACGGGAATCCCGGTCTGCTGCGTGAAGGGCTGGAAGAACGCCACCTCCTGGGCCTTCTGTCCGGCGCCGCCGTAGCCGACCACCACCAGGCCATCATCGGCCTGGACCGGCGCGAGGCCGCCGAACGCCAGCAGGACGGCGCCGAGCAGGACGCGGCAAGGAAAAACCGGGTGCGGACGGGCGCTGGCCGCGCGGCGCAACGGAAAGGAACGGTTCATGTGCGTCTCCTCTTGTTCTTGTTGTGGAGTGGATCGCAGCGAGCCGCCGGGAAGCGGCCACGGGACAGAAACTATCCAGTCGATTTTAAAAAAAACAAGTTGATTTTTTACTGATGGTAAATTCATATCCTGTTTCTGAAGCGCGCCGCGAGAACAACAAGAAGGACGCCAACCGTGAATTTCCCGCACCTGTTCAGCCCCCTGGAAATCCGGGGCAAACGCCTGAAAAACCGCATCATGTCGAGCGGCCACGACACGTCGATGCCTACCGACAACCTGGTCAACGAGCCACTCGTCGCCTATCACCGCGCCCGGGCCCGCGGCGGCGCCGGACTGATCGTCATGCAGGTGGCGGGGGTCCACGACAGCGCGCGCTACACCTCGCACGTGCTGATGGCCACCGACGATGCCTGCATCCCCGGCTACCGGCGGGTCGCCGAGGCCTGCCACGCCGAAGGCTGCGTGGTGCTGTCGCAGATCTTCCATCCCGGGCGCGAGATCATGGAGTCCGCCGACGGCCTGCTGGCGGTGGCCTATTCCGCCTCGGCCTCGCCCAACGAACGGTTCCGGGTGATGCCGCGCGAACTCGACCAGCCGCTGATCGACGAGATCGTCGCCGGCTACGCCGCCGCCGCGCGCCGCCTGCACGAGGCAGGACTGGACGGGGTGGAGGTGGTCGCCAGCCACGGCTACCTGCCGGCGCAATTCCTCAACCCGCGGGTGAACCGCCGCAAGGATGGCTACAACGGCGACCTCGATGCCCGCCTGCGTTTCCTCCGCGAAGTGCTGGCGGCGGTGCGCGCGGCCACCTCCGAGGACTTCATCGTCGGCCTGCGCCTGTCCGCCGACGAGCGCGACCCCGAGGGTCTCAGCGAAAGCGAGTCGCTGCAGGCGGCCGAGGTGGTCCAGGGCGAGCTAGACTACCTGCACATCGTCGCCGGCACTTCGGCCTCCCTCGGCGGCGCCATCCATATCGTCCCGCCGATGGCCATCGAGCCGGCCTACCTGGCCCGCGAAGCCGGTACCTTCAAGGCGCGCCTGGCGATCCCGCTGTTCGTCACCGGGCGCATCAACCAGCCCCAGGAGGCCGAGGCCATCCTCGCCCGAGGCCAGGCCGACGTCTGCGGCATGACCCGCGCGCTGATCTGCGACCCGCAGATGCCGAACAAGGCCGAGGCCGGGCGCAGCGACGACGTGCGCGCCTGCATCGCCTGCAACCAGGCCTGCATCGGACATTTCCACCGAGGCTATCCGATCTCCTGCATCCAGCACCCGGAAACCGGCCGCGAGCTGACCTACGCAACGCCCAATCCGGCCTCGCGGCGCAAGCGCGTGCTGGTCGCCGGCGGCGGCCCGGCGGGGATGAAGGCGGCGGC
>OKFU01000386.1_pt1 | contig 13682 bp, 10 predicted proteins | sample 1610491 | NCBI WGS metagenome assembly OKFU01 (sample SAMN04436656, study PRJEB24849) | human gut metagenome | biome: human gut; feature: NICU; material: stool | host: Homo sapiens | place: USA: Saint Louis, MO | collected 2010-05-24
GCCTGCCGGCACGGCTCCCGCTCCCGGTACTGCTCCAGCCGTTCCAGCGACGGCCAGTCCGGCCGCCCCGCCAGCGCCGAGCGAACCTGCCGCCGCGCCCGTGGTGGCCGGCGAGGGCCAGGGGGTGGTCAAGGTACAGTTCGTCGCCGATTGCTGGACCCAGGTCACCGACGCCAACGGCAAGGTCCTGGTCAGCGCGCTGAAGCGCAAGGGCGACAGCCTGGAACTGGCCGGCAAGGCCCCGCTGGAGCTGCGCCTCGGTTTCGCTCGCGGCGCCCAGGTCAGCTACAACGGCCAGCCGGTGGACGTGACCCCCTTCGTCCGCGGCGAAACGGCCCGTCTGAAGGTAGGACAATGAGCATTCATAGCGCTTCTCCGATCATTCGCCGCAAGTCTCGGAAAATCTGGGTCGGCAACGTCCCGGTGGGCGGCGACGCGCCGATCGCCGTGCAGAGCATGACCAACACCGAGACCTGCGACGTCGCTGCCACCGTCGCGCAGATCCGCCGCCTGGAAGATGCCGGCGCGGACATCGTGCGGGTTTCCGTCCCCGACATGGACGCCGCCGAGGCATTCGGCAAGATCAAGCAGCAGGTCAACGTGCCGCTGGTCGCCGACATCCACTTCGACTATCGCATCGCCCTGCGCGTCGCCGAGCTGGGAGTGGACTGCCTGCGCATCAATCCGGGCAACATCGGTCGCGAGGACCGGGTCAAGGCCGTGGTCGATGCCGCGCGCGAGCGCAACATCCCGATCCGTATCGGCGTCAATGCCGGTTCGCTGGAAAAGGACCTGCAGAAGAAATACGGCGAACCGACCCCGGAAGCCCTGCTCGAATCGGCCATGCGCCACGTCGATCATCTCGACAAGCTGGACTTCCAGAACTTCAAGGTCAGCGTCAAGGCCTCCGACGTCTTCATGGCCGTCGCCGCCTATCGCCTGCTGGCCAGGCAGATCGAGCAGCCCCTGCACCTGGGCATCACCGAGGCCGGCGGCCTGCGCTCCGGCACGGTGAAGTCGGCGGTGGGGCTGGGCATGCTCCTGGCCGAGGGAATCGGCGACACCATCCGGATTTCCCTGGCTGCCGATCCGGTCGAGGAGATCAAGGTCGGTTTCGACATCCTCAAGTCCCTGCACCTGCGCTCCCGTGGCATCAACTTCATCGCCTGCCCGAGCTGTTCGCGGCAGAACTTCGACGTGGTGAAGACCATGAACGAGCTGGAAGGGCGCCTGGAGGACCTGCTGGTGCCGATGGACGTGGCCGTGATCGGTTGCGTCGTCAACGGTCCGGGCGAAGCCAAGGAGGCCCATGTCGGCCTCACCGGCGGCACTCCGAACCTGGTGTATATCGACGGCAAGCCGTCGCAGAAACTGACCAACGACAACCTGGTGGACGAGCTGGAACGGCTGATCCGCCAGAAGGCGGCCGAGAAGGCCGAGGCCGATGCGAGCCTGATCGCCCGCGGCTGACCCGTTTAAGGACCCTACGTGAGCAAGTCCCTGCAAGCCATTCGTGGCATGAACGACATCCTGCCGGAGCAGACTCCGGCCTGGCGCTATCTGGAACGCACCTTCGCCGGCCTGCTGGACGGCTACGGCTACAGCGAGATCCGCCTGCCCATCCTCGAGTTCACCGAACTCTTCGCCCGCGGCATCGGCGAAGGCACCGACGTGGTCGACAAGGAGATGTACACCTTCCTCGACCGCAACGGCGAATCCCTGACCATGCGTCCGGAAGGTACCGCCGGTTGCGTGCGCGCCGTGCTGGAGCACGGCCTGAGCGGCGGTGGCCAGGTGCAGAAGCTCTGGTACACCGGGCCGATGTTCCGTTACGAGAAACCGCAGAAAGGTCGCTACCGGCAGTTCCACCAGATCGGCGTGGAAGTCTTCAACCTGCCCGGTCCGGACATCGACGCCGAGTTGATCATCCTCACCTGGCGCCTGTGGCAGAAGCTCGGCATGGCCGACGCGGTGACCCTGCAGCTCAACACCCTCGGCTCCAGCGAGGCCCGCGCACGCTATCGCGAGGCCCTGGTGGCCTATCTGCAGGAGCGCTTCGAGCAACTCGACGAAGACAGCCAGCGGCGCATGACCACCAATCCGCTGCGAATCCTCGACAGCAAGGTGGAGAGCACCCAGGCGTTGCTGGTTGGCGCGCCGACCCTGCACGACTATCTCGACGAAGAATCGATCGCCCACTTCGAGGGTCTCAAGGCCCGCCTGGATGCTGTCGGACTGCGCTACGAAATCAACCAGAAGCTGGTGCGCGGCCTGGACTATTACTGCCGCACGGCTTTCGAATGGGTCACCGACAAGCTTGGCGCCCAGGGCACCGTTTGCGGCGGTGGCCGCTACGACGGGCTGGTCAGCCAGTTCGGCGGCAAGCCGACCCCGGGCGTCGGTTTCGCCATGGGCGTGGAACGCCTGGTGCTGCTGCTGGAAACCTTGGGGGTGATCCCCGCCGAACTGAACCGTCCGGCCGACCTCTACGTCTGCGCCTTCGGCGAACCAGCCGAGCTGGCCGCCCTGACCCTGGCCGAACAGTTGCGCAGCGCCATTCCCGGCATACGCCTGCTGGTCAACGCCGGCGCCGGTAGCTTCAAGAGCCAGTTCAAGAAGGCCGACAAGAGCGGCGCGCGCTTTGCCCTGATCCTCGGGGAGGACGAGGTGGCCAATCGCGTGGTAGGTTTCAAGCCCCTGCGTGACGAGGGCGAGCAACAAAGCATTGCCTGGGATGCTCTGCCCGAGCACCTGGCAGCCTGTCTGGCACAGGCTTGAGAACATAAAGAATAGGAGTGATTGGGGTGACATCGCGTACCGAAGACGAAGACCTGGCGCAGATCAAGGACTGGTGGCAGCGCAACGGCAAGCCCCTGGTCACCGGCGGCATCCTCGCGCTGGCAGTGGTATTCGGCTGGCAGGCCTGGCAGAAGTACCAGACCAACCAGGCGCAGGGCGCCTCGATCGTCTACCAGCAACTGATCGAAACCGCGCTGAATCCGGCCGGCCAGCCGGATCCGGCGAAGGTGGCGGAGCTGGCTGGCAAGCTGAAGAGCGAGTTCGGCGGCACCCATTATGCCCAGTACGGCAGCCTGTTCGTGGCCAAGGTCGCGGTCGACAGCGGCAAGCTGGATGACGCCGTTGCCGAGCTGAAGGCGGTCATGGACAAGCCGGCCGACGCCACCCTCGGCGAACTGGCGCGGCAGCGCCTGGCCCGGGTCCTGGCGGCCCAGGGCAAGGTCGAGGAAGGCCTGAAGCTGCTCGATGGCGATGCCGACAAGGCCTACGTCTCGACCCGCGAGGAGCTCAGGGGCGACCTGCTGGTGCAGCTCAAGCGCACCGACGAGGCGCGCGCGGCCTACGAGAAAGCCAAGCAGTCGCTGCCCGAAGACGGTGCCGGCGATGCCCTGCAGATCAAGCTCGACGACCTGTCCAAGGGAGAGGCCTGAGATGGTGCAATGGAAACACGCGGCGCTGCTCGCCCTGGCCCTGGCGGTCGTGGGTTGCAGCAGCAACAGCAAGAAGGAACTCCCGCCCGCCGAACTGACCGACTTCAAAGAGGAAGTCGTGTTGAGCAAGCAGTGGAGCCGCTCGGTCGGTGATGGCCAGGGTGACCTGTACAACCTGCTCGAACCGGCCGTCGATGGTTCCACCATCTACGCCGCGTCCGCCGAAGGGCGGGTGATGGCGATCCAGCGCGAGACCGGCGACGTGCTCTGGAAGAAGGACCTGGAACGTCCGGTTTCCGGCGGTGTCGGCGTTGGCTACGGCCTGGTGCTGGTGGGTACCCTGCGCGGTGACGTGATCGCCCTCGACGAAGCCACCGGCAAGAAGAAGTGGACCAAGCGAGTCAACAGCGAAGTGCTGTCGGCGCCGGCCACCAATGGCGACGTGGTGGTGGTGCAGACCCAGGACGACAAGCTGATCGGCCTCGATGCGGCCAGCGGCGACCAGCGCTGGATCTACGAAAGCACCGTGCCGGTGCTGACCCTGCGCGGCACCGGCGCGCCGCTGATCGCCGGCAACATGGCCCTGGCTGGCCTGGCCAGCGGCAAGGTGGTGGCGGTCGACGTACAGCGCGGCCTGCCGATCTGGGAGCAGCGGGTAGCGATTCCCCAGGGGCGTTCCGAACTGGATCGCGTGGTGGACATCGACGGCGGCCTCCTGCTGTCCGGCGACACCCTCTACGTGGTCAGCTACCAGGGCCGTGCCGCGGCGCTGGACGTGAACAGCGGCCGCCTGCTCTGGCAGCGCGAAGCGTCGAGCTACGTCGGCGTCGCCGAAGGCTTCGGCAATATCTACGTCAGCCAGGCCAGCGGTTCGGTGGAAGGCCTGGATTCGCGCGGCGCTTCTTCGCTGTGGAACAACGACGCCCTGGCGCGTCGCCAACTGTCGGCTCCGGCGGTGTTCTCCAGCAACGTGGTGGTCGGCGACCTGGAAGGCTACGTGCATCTGCTGAGCCAGGTGGACGGTCGCTTCGTCGGTCGCGAGCGGGTCGACAGCGATGGCGTGCGGGTTCGTCCGCTGGTGGTCGGGAGCTGGATGTACGTGTTCGGCAACGGTGGCAAGCTCGTCGCCTACACCATCCGCTAGACTGGGTTTCAAGTGTCCGGCCGCTGCCGTCCGACGTCAGCGGCCTTTGTGTTTTCTGAATTCTCGTGGAGAGCCGCATGGTTCCCGTTATTGCCCTGGTGGGTCGCCCGAACGTCGGCAAGTCCACTCTGTTCAACCGCCTGACCAAGTCGCGCGACGCCATCGTGGCGGAGTACGCAGGCCTGACTCGCGATCGCCAGTACGGCGAGGCGCGCTGGCAGGGCCGCACCTATATCGTCATCGATACCGGAGGCATCTCCGGCGATGAGGAAGGCATTGATGCGAAAATGGCCGAGCAATCGTTGCAGGCCATCGAGGAGGCGGATGCCGTCCTGTTCCTGGTCGATTCGCGCGCCGGCATGACCGCCGCCGACCAGATGATCGCCGAGCACCTGCGCAAGCGGAACAAGCGCAGCTTCCTGATCGCCAACAAGGTCGACACCATCGATCCCGATCTCGCTCGCGCCGAGTTCAGCCCGCTGGGCCTGGGCGATGCGCTGCCGATCGCCGCCGCCCACGGTCGCGGCATCAACCATATGCTGCAGGAAGCCCTGGGGATCTTCCCCAAGGACAACGCGGAGGAAGAGGGCGAGGGCGAGCCGGCGAGCGAAGAGGTCGCCGAAGGCGAGGAACCGACCCGGATTCCCGGTCCCAGCGAGAAGGACGGGATCAAGATTGCCATCATCGGCCGGCCCAACGTGGGCAAGTCGACCCTGGTCAACCGCATGCTCGGCGAAGAGCGGGTGATCGTCTACGACCAGGCCGGCACCACCCGCGACAGCATCTACATCCCGTTCGAGCGCAACGAGGAGAAGTACACCCTGATCGACACCGCTGGCGTGCGGCGTCGCGGCAAGATCTTCGAGGCGGTGGAAAAGTTCTCGGTGGTGAAGACCCTCCAGGCGATCCAGGACGCCAACGTGGTGATCTTCGTCATGGACGCCCGCGAAGGGGTGGTCGAGCACGACCTCAACCTGCTCGGCTTCGTCCTCGAGACCGGCCGTGCCCTGGTCATTGCCCTGAACAAGTGGGATGGCATGGAGGCGGCCGAGCGTGACTACGTGAAGACCGAACTGGAGCGGCGCCTGCTGTTCGTCGACTTCGCCGACATCCATTTCATTTCGGCCCTGCATGGCACCGGCGTCGGCCATCTCTACAAGTCGGTCCAGGAGTCCTTCCGTTCGGCGGTGACCCGCTGGCCGACCAGCCGCCTGACCAGCATCCTCGAGGACGCCGTGCAGGTGCACCAGCCGCCGATGGTCAACGGTCGCCGGATCAAGCTGCGCTACGCCCACCTGGGCGGCGCCAATCCGCCGCTGATCGTGATCCACGGCAACCAGGTGGACGCGGTGCCGAAGGCCTATACCCGCTACCTGGAGAAGACCTACCGGCGGGTATTGAAGCTGGTCGGTACGCCGATCCGCATCGAGTACAAGGGCGGCGAGAACCCCTACGAGGGCAAGAAGAACTCGCTCACCGCGCGCCAGGTCAACAAGAAGCGCCGGCTGATGTCGCACCACAAGAAAGCCGAGAAGAAGAAGAAGGACAAGCGCCGCTGAGGGTGGCGTTTCCTTCGTCGAAAGGCCCGGCAGGGATCCTTGTCGGGCCTTTTTCATTGGCCGCGGCTGTAGCCCGCGGGACGAACCAGGCCGCCGGCGTTGACCGCCGATTCCCTGTCGTGGCGACGAATGATCGCGAGGTGGTTATTCGTCCTGCGCCATCGCCTGGCGCATATTCCCCTCTGACCTGAGGCGGTCACGGTTTTTTCTAAGGCGTGCCCCTGCAGCGTCGCTCCCGGATCGGCTATCCTGCCCTGCCACCCGTCTGGCCGGGCTGTCGTCCGGCGAGTCTCTGCAGGAAGTCCCGATGATTCAGAGCAAGCTGCCGAATGTCGGCACCACCATCTTCACCCGCATGTCGCAACTGGCCGCCGAGTGTGGCGCGATCAACCTCTCCCAGGGCTTTCCCGATTTCGACGGCCCGCCGGAGTTGCGCGAGGCGGTAGGTAGGCATATCGCCGCCGGGCACAACCAGTACGCGCCGATGACCGGCTTGCCGGCCCTGCGCGAGCAGGTGGCGAAGAAGATCGAGCAGTTCTATGGACGCCGGGTGAGCGCCGACAGCGAGGTGACCATCACGCCGGGGGCGACCGAGGCGATCTTCAGCGCGATCCAGGCGCTGGTCCATCCGGGCGACGAAGTGGTGGTGCTCGACCCGTCCTACGACAGCTACGAACCCTCCGTGCAACTCGCCGGCGGGCGTTGCGTGCACGTGCCGCTGGCGCTGCCGGACTTCTCCATCGACTGGCAGCGCATGGCCGAGGCCATCGGGCCGCGTACCCGGCTGGTCATCATCAATACCCCGCACAACCCCAGCGGCGCGCTGATCAGCCGCGAGGAACTGGACCGCCTGGCCGCGCTGATCCGCGACCGGGATATCTATCTGATCAGCGACGAGGTCTACGAGCACCTGGTGTTCGACGGTGTCGCCCATACCAGCGTGCTGTCCCACGACGAGTTGTATCCGCGTTCCTTCGTGGTCAGTTCGTTCGGCAAGACCTACCACGTCACCGGCTGGAAGACCGGCTACGTGGTCGCGCCGCCGGCGCTCAGCGCGGAGCTGCGCAAGGTTCACCAGTACGTCAACTTCTGTGGCGTCACGCCGCTGCAATGGGCATTGGCGGACTACATGGCCGGCCATCCGGAGCACTTGCGGCAATTGCCCGGCTTCTACCAGGCCAAGCGCGACCTGTTCTGCGACCTGCTGCTGGACTCTCGCTTCCGTTTTACCCGTGCGCCGGGCACCTACTTCCAGTGCGTGGACTATTCGGCCATCCGTCCGGACCTGGACGACGTGGCCATGGCCGAGTGGCTGACCCGCGAACACGGAGTGGCGGCGATCCCGGTTTCGGTGTTTTATGAAAAGGCTCCGGACGCCATGCGGCTGGTCCGGTTCTGTTACGCCAAACGCGAGGAGACGCTGCGTCAGGCAGCGGAAAAGCTATGCGCGATCTGACGGTTCTGCCGGACCTGGACATCGCCCTGGTCCAATCCTCCCTGGTCTGGCACGACGCCCAGGCCAACCGCGAGCATTTCGCCGCCCTGCTGGAGAGCGCCGCCGGTGCCGACCTGGTGGTCCTCCCGGAGATGTTCACCACGGGTTTCAGCATGGCTTCGGCCGAGCAGGCCGAGCCCGAACTGGGGCCGACCCATGCCTGGCTGCTGGAGCAGGCCCGGCGCCTTGGCGCGGTGGTCACCGGCAGCCTGATCGTCCAGCTCGCCGACGGCAGCCATCGCAACCGCCTGCTCTGGGCGCGTCCGGACGGCGAGATGCTGCACTACGACAAGCGCCATCTGTTCCGCATGGCCGGCGAACACGAGCACTACAGTCCCGGCGAACGCCAGGAACTGTTCGAACTCAAGGGCTGGCGGGTGCGCCCGCTGATCTGCTACGACCTGCGTTTCCCGGTGTGGAGCCGCGACCCGAACGACACCGACCTGTTGCTCTACACCGCCAACTGGCCCGCGCCTCGTCGACAGCACTGGAACCGCCTGCTGCCGGCGCGGGCGATCGAGAACCTTTGCTACGTGGTGGCGGTGAACCGTATCGGCGAAGACGGCAACGCCTTGCGCTACGCTGGGGATAGCCAGGTCCTGGACTTCCAGGGCGACAGCCTGTTCAACGCGGCGGACGCCGACGGCGTGTTCCGCGTCCGGCTGGACGCGGCGGCACTGGCGGCCTATCGCCAGCGTTTCCCGGCCTACATGGACGCGGATCGCTTCGAAATCCATCCTTGAGTGCCGGAACGTCCGCTTCCGGTCGATGTCCGAGGCCATGACCCGGCGCTGCGCATGATGGCGCAGTGCCGGGAATGGAGTTACCCGTATCCCGCGGCGCCGCGCCGTGGGCATCAGATCAGGAGGAAGACCAATGGGACTGCTCGATTCGATTCTCGGTTCGGCGCTGGGTGGCTCTGAAGGACAGGGAGGTGCTCGCGATCCGAAAGTGGCCCTGTTGATCGGGCTGGTGACCATGCTGATGTCGCGCCAGGGCGGTGCGGCACAGGGCGGTGGCGATGGCGGTGGTCTGCTCGGTTCGCTGGGCAGCATCCTTGGTGGTGCCGGCGGCGCGCCCTCGGCGGCGGCACTGGGCGGCAACGGCAGTTCGAAGCGCCAGGCATGCCGCTGCGCGGCCAGCGGCGGCGCTGCGGCAACCGGCGCCACACTCAGGCGGAAGCCCGCCGACCAGCGCGCTTCGGCACCGTCGAGTTCGCTGTCCAGGTGCAGCCGCAGGCAACGGTCGGCGCGCAGCGCGTCCAGGCAGGCCGGGCGAATCTCCGCTGGCAGGCCAAGAACGCGCTGGCGTAGTCGCTCCAGCGGTGCAGTGGGCTCCGCCAGCAACGGCCGGCGCGCCGCCAGCAGGCTGGCGGCATCGTCGCGCAGGTCGCCCAGCCAGTCGAAAAAGGCCGCCTCCAGCGCCGCCGCCGCGCTGCCGTCGAACAGTTCGAAGGTCAACGCCAGGAGCGCCTGCCGCGCATCCCGGTGAACCACCCGCAGCGCCGCCGATTCGCCCATGCCCTGTTCGCCGAGTGCCGCCAGCAACCCGCCCGGCGAGCGATCGCCGAGCAATTCGGCGAACGCCTGCAGGGTCTGTTCGTCGGCCTCCCGCAAAGCGTCGAGGGCAAAGCCCAGCACCAGCCGCGGCGGTCCCGGCAGGCGCAGCGCCAGCGCTTCGCCGGCGAAGGGCAGCAACGGCGGCGGCGGCGGATTCGCGCCTGGCGCGCGCCCCGGCAGGTCGGCGCAGGCACGCTGCGCCAGCCTCTCCAGCTCGTCCAGTGCCTGCGGCCCTTGCAGCCATAGCTGGCAATTGCCGGCGTGATAGTGGGCGGCATGGAATTCGCGCAGGGCCCGCTGGAACGCATCGTTCTCCAGGGCCAGGCTGTCGCGGCGCCCGGCAGCGAAACGCCGCAGGGGGTGTCCGGCGGGCAGGCCGAGGGCCAGCGCTGCGTCGATCAGGGTCTGCTCGTCGGCCGAGCGCGCCAGGTATTCGGCCTCGAGTACTTCGCGCTCGCGCCGTTGCGCATCGATGTCCAGCAAGGGGCGGGCGAGCATGTCGATCAGCCGTGCCAGACCGGCGCCAAGGTGCTCCGCCGTCACCTCGAAGAAATAGTCGGTGGTCCTGCCCCGGGTGCTGGCGTTGACCTGGCCGCCGCGCACCTGCAACCACGGCATCAGGCGCTCGTCGCCGGGAAACGCCGCGCCGCCGAGAAACGACAGGTGCTCGAGGAAGTGGGCCAGGCCGGGATGCGCGCTCGGCTCGTCGTGGCTGCCCGCCGCCACCCGCAGCCAGGCAGCGGCGCGCGATGCCGCCGGATCATGCGCCAGGTGCAGGCGCAGGCCGTTGGGCAGCACGCAGGCGCGGCTCCTGGGGTGGTGTTGGGCGTGGCGATCCATGGGCGTCCTCGCGGGTTCCGAGGCTGAACCTTACCCTTCCGCGAGGCGAAGGAAATAGTCCTTTCGCCGGGTCGTATCAGGAAGCCGGCGGCTCCTGGCCAGACGCTTCCTCGGAGTACAGCGCCCGTCCGCCGTCGGCCTTGAGCGCCTGCAGGACCTCCGGCGCACGGCACGGGGCGAACAGGTCGAGGCCGGGATCGTAGGCGCCGGTGCGCACTTCCAGCAGGCCGAGCATCGAGTGGAACAGGTTGTCCTGGGACAGCTCCTCGTTGCTGCGCTGGCGCAGGCAGCCACTGTCGAGGCCGAAGGCGCTCTGGTAGCCGGGCGAGAACCAGGCCAGCATGCCGACGTGCTTCTGCTGGTCCGGCGCCAGCAGGTAAGGCGTGCCATGCAGGTAGAGGTTGTACTCGCCGAGCGACTCGCCATGGTCGGAGAGGTAGAGCATGCCGGTATCGATGCGCTCTTCGTTCTTGCGCAGCAGGTCGATCAGGCTGGCCAGCACGTGGTCGGTGTACAGCAGGGTGTTGTCGTAGCCGTTGATGATGCTGTCCCGCGAGCAGGCGCTGAAGTCGTTGCTGGCGCAGACCGGGGTGAACTTCTCGTACTCCCTGGGATAGCGCTTGAAGTAGGCCGGGCCGTGGCTGCCCATCTGGTGCAGGACCAGCACGGTGTCCTGTTGCAGCCCGTCGATGAAGGCCTGCAAGTCGCGCAGGAGGATCTCGTCATGGCACTCGCCGCCGGCGCACAGGGCCGGATCCTTGCTCTCGCTCAGGTCCTGGAAGGCGACGCGGTCGCAGGTGCCCTTGCAGCCGGACTGGTTGTCCCGCCACAGGACCCGCAGGCCTGCGCGCTGCAACACATCGAGAAGGCCTTCCTGGGTGCGCGCGCGAGCGTCGCTGTAGTCCGCGCGGCCCAGGTTGGAGAACATGCAGGGCACCGACACCGCGGTCTCGGTACCGCAGGAGTGCACGTTGGAGAAGTTGATCAGGCCCTCCTCGGCCTTCAGCCGCGGGTTGGTCTCGCGAGCGTAGCCGTTGAGGCCGAAGTTCTGTGCCCGCGCGCTCTCGCCCACCACCAGCACGGTCAGCGACTTGCGCGCATGGCCCTGCCACAGGGCGGCGCGCCGGGCATCGACGGCGATCGGCCGCAGCGGCTGGCTGGCGGCCTGGGCCTGGCCCTTGGCGTAGCCGATGGCGGCGCCGACCAGGTTGCTCGGGGTGACCTGCAGGCGCAGTTCCTTGTTGTTGCGGAACAGCGAGGACAGCCCCTGGTAATTGGCCAGCGCCACCCCGGCAAGCAGGGCCAGGCAGGCGAGCGCCACCAGCAGCTTGCTCAGCAGCTCGCGTGGCCACGGCCGGTAGCGCACCGGCGTGCGCCACAGCAGCCAGACCGGCAGCGCGCCAAGCAACGCCAGGTAGACGGCGAGCTTCGGCGAAAGCAGGTCGGCGACCTCGGCCGGGTTGGTCTGCATGACGTTGCGCAGCATGCCGACGTCCATCAGCACGCCGTACTGGGTCATGAAGTAGGTGGTACCGGCGGCCGCCAGGATCAGCAGGGTCAGCGCCGGCTTGAGCAGCCAGCGGAACGCCAGCAGGGTCAGCGCCAGGTTGAAGATCGCGGCGATCATCAGGCCGACTGCCAGCATCATGCCGAGGCCCTGCCAGCCCGCCGGGGTGATCGCCAGCAGGCGTTGCCACAGCGGCAGGTTGTAGAACAGCAGGAAGGCGAGGCTGACCAGCAGGGTCAGCAGTTCGGGACGGACGGCGCGGGCTTTCGACATGGGCACGGATCTTCACTGACTTCCGGGTTGCCGTGCGCAGCGTTGCCCCTGGCAGCACTCGACGACGGCGGCAGTCTGCTCGGCAATCCGTCAATCTTTCGTGAAGAATACCTACAGAAAACGTAACCCTTCGGAAGCGCCGCAGCCCTTGTATTCCGGGGCTTTCAGCCGGATTTCAAAAAGTTCGCGGGAAGCTTTCCGGGCGTTTTCCGGGTTCGCCGGCATACCCCCCGTATGGCGCCGCCGACGCAGGCGGAAGACAGCAAGCGGCAAGGAATGCGGAGCGCTCCGGCGCCGGTGCCTACGGACTGTTCTGATTGCGACGTCGTTTTTCAACAAAAGGACAGCCAGACCAATGTCTATCCCGCGACCCCGGCATTTTCGTTAGCATGCCAAGCTTACGGCCCGGTTCCCACAAGGACGGCGGCCGCCTCCCCTGCTCGTCCCATCCAGATGAGTGCCGTTTCCCCTACCCCCCGGGAAACCCTTCTGTGAATTTCCTCGAGCAGCGCGGTACCTCTCCAGCATGAACGCTTTGAAAGGCCGGGACATCCTGGCGCTTGGTTTTATGACCTTTGCCCTGTTCGTCGGGGCCGGCAACATCATCTTCCCGCCCATCGTCGGCTTGCAGTCCGGCCCCCATGTGTGGCTGGCGGCGCTGGGCTTCCTGATCACCGCGGTGGGGCTGCCGGTGATCACCGTGATCGCCCTGGCCAAGGTCGGCGGTTCGGTCGACGCCCTCAGCCATCCGATCGGCAGGTATGCCGGCGGCCTGCTGGCGGCGGTCTGCTACCTGGCGGTCGGCCCGCTGTTCGCCATTCCGCGCACCGCCACGGTGTCCTTCGAGGTCGGCGTGGTGCCGCTGCTCGGCGAGAGCGGCACGGCGCTGTTCGTCTACAGCCTGGCGTACTTCCTTCTGGCCCTGGCCATCTCCCTCTACCCCGGTCGCCTGCTGGACACCGTCGGACGCTTCCTCGCCCCGCTGAAGATCCTCGCCCTGGCGATTCTCGGCGTCGCTGCCTTCCTCTGGCCCGCCGGCCCGATCGGCACGGCCCAGCCGGAGTACACCCAGGCCGCGTTCTCCCAGGGTTTCGTCAACGGCTACCTGACCATGGACACCCTCGCCGCGCTGGTCTTCGGCATCGTCATCGTCAACGCCATCCGTTCCCGCGGCGTGCAGTCGCCGCGGCTGATCACCCGCTATGCCATCGTCGCCGGGCTGATCGCCGGTGTCGGCCTAGTGCTGGTCTACGTCAGCCTGTTCCGGCTCGGCGCCGGCAGCCATGCCATCGCCGCCGACGCCAGCAACGGCGCGGCGGTCCTGCATGCCTACGTGCAACATACCTTCGGCAGCCTCGGCAGCTCGTTCCTGGCGGGACTTATCGCGCTGGCCTGCCTGGTCACCGCGGTCGGCCTGACCTGCGCCTGCGCCGAGTACTTCTGCCAGCGCCTGCCGCTGTCCTACCGCAGCCTGGTGATCATCCTGGCAGGGTTCTCCTTCATCGTTTCCAACCTCGGCCTGACCAAGCTGATCCAGGTCTCGATCCCGGTGCTCACCGCGATCTATCCGCCGTGCATCGTGCTGGTGGCGCTGAGCTTCTGCATCGGCCTCTGGCATTCGGCGACGCGCATCCTCGCCCCGGTGATGCTGGTTTCCCTGGCGTTCGGCGTGCTCGATGCCCTGAAGGCGGCGGGCCTGGGCCAGGACTTCCCGCAATGGCTGCTGCACCTGCCGCTGGCCGAACAGGGCCTGGCCTGGTTGATCCCCTCGGTCGCCACTCTCGCCGCCTGCAGCCTGGTCGACCGCCTGCTGGGCAGGCGATGGCGATAGCTTCGGCCACCGACACGTCGCTGTT
>OKFU01000387.1_pt1 | contig 13629 bp, 16 predicted proteins | sample 1610491 | NCBI WGS metagenome assembly OKFU01 (sample SAMN04436656, study PRJEB24849) | human gut metagenome | biome: human gut; feature: NICU; material: stool | host: Homo sapiens | place: USA: Saint Louis, MO | collected 2010-05-24
CACCGACATGCGGATCGCGTGGCGGAACAGGGCCGATTGCGGCGTCAAATGGCGGCTGATGCGCAGGCGGATGTCGCTCCAGCCGGTTAAGCGATCGTCGGCCAGGCTGTTCTCTTCCGCTTGCCCGCTTGCCAGTGTCTGCTCTGACTCAATATTGGCCAGCTGCGCATCGATCGCATGCAGGTTTTTCAGCAGGTGCGCCAGCGCCTTGGTTTGTTCTGAATTGCCCTGGGTTTCGGCGATGCGCGCCAAGGCCTCCTGAATGCGGCTGAAGGCCGGCTCAAAACGCGGGTTGTGCTGGTATTTTTGCCGCAGCAGGATCGATTGTGCCAGTTGGCGGCAGGCGCGCGCCTGCATGCTCAGCAAACGCTGGAAGCGGAATAAAATATCGCTGTGGCGGAATTGCCGGCTGAGCGCGTGATACTGAACGTGGGAAGAGCTGGCGCGTTCGTGGATATCCTGCGCGACAAAATAGTAGTGCAAGGTACGGCGGGTGCCGCGCTGGCCGCGATCGCCTTTCAGGCGCGTCAGCAGCGAGGCTTTGGTCTGGTTAAGCAACGCGACCAACGCGCTGTTGGCCATCGCAACATCCATCCATGGCAGGTCGGCGTCGCGTTCGGCGTCGGGATCGAACAGGTTGGCTTTGGCATCCAGATAGTTGGCCAGTTGATCGTAGCAGCGCGCCAGGTTCTCTTGCAGTGGCCGGATAGGGAACAGCAGGTGGCCCGCCAGCGTCAGCAGGTTGTACCACAGCGCACCGATCACCAGCAGCAGCGGTTGCTGATACCAGGCATCGTACATGGCGGTGCCGAGCATGGTGTAAACCGCGATCAGCAGTGCGCCGAAGGCGATGGTGGCGTAACGTTGCCCCAAGGCGCCCAGAAGGATAAAACCGCAGGTCGACGTGGTTAAGCCAAGGGCGAACAACCAGGGATAGGGGAACAGCAGCTCGATTGAAGCTGAGGCGACAAAGAAGCACACCAGCGTGATCAGCAGGTTGCGTAACCTGCCGGCCAGGCGGTCATCCAAGTCGGTCAGGGCCGCTGCCACCACGCCCAGCGTCAGCGGGATGGTCAGCTTGGGAATGCCCAGCCACCAGGGAACGGCGGTGGTGCCGATCAGCGCAATAAGGATGCGCAGGTGATACAGCAGATTGCTGTTATAGGTGTAACGACGTACTGCGGGTGCAAAAGAGCGCACGAAAAACTCCTCAAACGGAGAAAAAATTAACGCTGATGATAGTGGCGGCGAGCATTCTCAATACGCGCTTGCTGAGCCATTTCTACCGAGACGACGCGGCGCCCCACCGGCCACAGCGCGATGGCGGCAATTTTGAAATTGGCGATGCCGACCGGAATGCCGATGATCGAAACGCACTGCACGATACCGGCGGCGATGTGTGACAGGCACAGCCACCAGCCGAACAGCACCAGCCAGATAACGTTGAGCAGTGAGCCGCCGGCGGAGAGCAGCGCATTGCTTTTTTCCGGGTAGAGCTCATCGACGTGGATTGCCTCATTGCCGAACGGCACCAGCGACAGCTTGGTGATTTCCCAGCAGGAGCGGGTGAGCGGCAGCGTGATGACCAGCAGCACGCTGAACACCGTGGCGATGAGCCAACCCAGCGTGGTGAAGAAACCGCCCAACACAAAATTAAGAATATTCAGTACAGTACGCATAGACGTCATTCTGCTCTAATGTTGGCCAAACCGCGATGCGGGCGTATTCACGATAAAAACGCAAAATCTATTCTACCCTTTTTTTAGCGCTAGAGTGCCACTGCTTATCGCAGGTAAACTGGCAGATATCCGTTATTTAATCTCAACATAGTCATGGCGCGACGATATGGAACTTAAAGCGACATCGCTGGGGAAACACCTGGCTCAGCACCCTTATAACCGCGTGCGGTTGCTGCACGCCGGCGTTGAGGTGAGCGGGGAAAAACATGAATACCTGATCCCCTTCAATCAACTGATTCAGGTCAGGTGCAAGCGCGGCATCGTCTGGGGCGAGCTGGAATTTGAATTGCCGGACGAAAAAGTGGTGCGACTGCACGGCACCGAGTGGCAGGAAACGCAGCGTTTTTATCACTATCTGCAGCAGGCGTGGCAGCAGTGGAGCGCCGAAATGAGTGAGGTCAGTGCCGGCGTGTTGCAACAGCAGGTGGCACAGATTCAGCGCATTGAGCAGCAAGATAAATGGTTCAAAAAGTCTGAGCTGGGCAAACTGCAGCAGCAAATCCGTGAAGCCTTCTCCGCGCTGCCAATGCCGGTGGCGCGCCTGGAGGAATTCGATAACTGCCGGGCCGATTACCATCTGTGTCTGCAATGGCTGCAGCAGGGGCAACGCAGTGTCGACCAACGCAACCGGCAGTGGACCGATCGCATGCTGGAGCAACATCACGACTTCTTCCAGACCGTCGAGAGCTCACCGCTCAATGACTCTCAGAGCCGTGCGGTGGTCAACGGCGAGGATTCCGTCCTGGTATTGGCGGGGGCCGGCAGCGGCAAGACGTCGGTGCTGGTGGCGCGCGCCGGCTGGCTGCTGCGCCGTCAGGAGGCGGAGCCGGGCCAAATCTTGCTGTTGGCGTTCGGCCGTCAGGCTGCGAGTGAGATGAATGATCGCATCAAAGAACGTTTGGGCGATGTCGGTATTCAGGCCAAAACATTCCATGCATTGGCGCTGCAGATCATTCAACAAGGCAGCCGCAAAGCCCCGGCCATCAGCCGGTTGGAAACCGATGCCAGCGCGCGCAAAGCGTTGCTGATTGCCCATTGGCGCGAGCAATGTGCAGAGAAAAAAGCCCAGGCGAAGGGGTGGCGTCAATGGTTGACCGAGGAGCTGGAATGGGACGTGCCGGAAGGCGACTTCTGGCAGGATAAACGCCTGGCGGACCGGCTGGCGGGCCGGTTGGAACGCTGGCTGGGGCTGATGCGCATGCACGGCGGCAGCCAGGCGGAGATGATTGAGCAGGCGGATGAAGAAATCCGCGATCTGTTTTCGAAACGCATTCGGCTGATGGCGCCACTATTGAAAGCCTGGAAAAGCGCCTTAAAAGAGGAAGGAGCGGTGGACTTCTCCGGCCTTATTCATCAGGCGGTCAACATTCTCGACAAGGGGCGCTTCGTCAGCCCGTGGAAACATATTCTGGTCGATGAGTTTCAGGATATCTCGCCGCAGCGTGCGCTGTTGCTGGCGGCGCTGCGTCGGCAGAACAAGCAGACTTGCCTGTTTGCGGTGGGGGATGACTGGCAGGCGATTTATCGCTTCAGCGGCGCAGAGTTGACGTTAACCACGGCTTTTGCCACCCACTTCGGCGAAGGGGCGCAGTGCGCGCTGGACACCACTTATCGTTTCAACGAACGTATCGGCGAGGTGGCCAACCGGTTCGTGCAGCAGAACCCGCACCAGCTGAAAAAACCGCTCAACAGCCTGAGCAAGGGCAATAAAAAGTCGGTGGCGATCCTGCCGCACGAGCAGTTGGAGCCCTTGCTGGATAAACTGAGCGGCTACGCCAAGCCGGATGAGCGCATCCTGGTGCTGGCGCGCTACCATCATCTGAAACCGGAAGCGCTGGCGAAGGCGGCCACCCGCTGGCCCAAGCTGGATCTGGAATTTATGACCATCCACGCCAGCAAGGGGCAGCAGGCGGAATACGTCATCATCGCCGGTTTGCATGATGGGCGTGACGGCTTCCCCGCCGTGGCGCGCGAGTCGGTGTTGGAAGAGGTGCTGCTGCCGCAGCCGGAGGATTTCCCGGATGCCGAAGAGCGCCGTCTGCTGTATGTCGCGTTGACGCGCGCTAAACATCAGGTGTGGCTGTTGCAGGATCGTGAACGTCCTTCGGTGTTCGTTGAACACCTGCAAGATCTTGGCGTACCGGTGCAGAAAAAACCGTAAGCCTGGGCCTGGCGGCTGCCAGGCCGCGAGGACTATTTCAGGCGGTCTTGCAGGTAGCGCTGATAGTCGGGGATGGCGATCTCCACCTCGCTTTTGAACAGCGGAGAGTCGATCAGAAAGTCGGCGGTCGAGCGGTTGGTGGCCACCGGAATATTCCATACGGTCGCCAGCCGCAGCAGCGCCTTCACGTCCGGATCGTGCGGCACCGCGTTCAGCGGATCCCAGAAGAAGATCAGCATGTCTATCTTGCCTTCCGCAATCAGTGCGCCAACCTGCTGATCGCCGCCCATCGGGCCACTCAGCATGCTGGTGACGGGAATGCCGCTGGCGCGCTGGATCAGATTACCGGTAGTGCCGGTGGCGTACAGCTGGTGCTGCGCCAGAATGGTCTTGTGGCTTTCTACCCACTCCAGCAGGGCCTGTTTGCGGTGATCGTGCGCCACCAGCGCAATGTGTTTGCGCGCGGCGATAGTGCGGGTGGTCAATTCCATCTCGGTGTCCTTCGCTAATCGGGGAATGTGCGACAGATTACTGAAACTGTTTTTCACTGCCTAGCGTTTGCGCTTGAAAATGCGAAGAAAAGACGCCTTTACGGGGAAAGGCGCCGGGAGGGATCAGCGAATCGGTTGTTTATTGGCCCAGCGCAGAAAACGCTTCTGTGTTTCCTTGTCGGCCTGTTGAAACCAGTATTGCAGCATTTGTTCCGACACGTTTTCACCTTTCAACGTCACCGTCGGGGCGTTTATCGGCGCGCCGGCCAACGCGAGGGCTGAGGCATTGCCCGCGTTCGCCTGAACAAAGCTCGGAACGGAGGCCGGGCGGTTCTGGCGGTTGTAATCGGTCATCACCTTTTCCAAATCGGTATTGAAGGTGACGCTGTCGGGATGCAGCACATCATGCCGGAACGGCAGGGCGTTGCCGTCTTTATCGACCACCAGATAATTCAACGTTCTGTCAAAGCGTTGCGCATCACGATCGTTCTCGATGCGTGGCAGTTCGATCGCCACCTGGCTGATCTTTTGCGTATTGAAGGTGGCAACCAGCGGCAAGGAAGCATAGGCCTGCGTATGCTGGCCGGAACGTACGGTTTTGGTCACTTTAAACAGCAACTGGTGCTGCCCGCCATCCAGTTCAAGGCTGTCGGCGCCTTTTAACAACGAACCTGTCATTTTCTTGCCGTCGACCACCAGCAGGTCGATGTCCGGGGAGAGTTTCAGGGTCGTAGCCGCGGCAGGTATGCTGATGCTGAGCAACGCCGCAACCACCAGACCAAATTTCATCATTATCTCCTTATAAAGTGGCGTAACGCTAAGTGTTGAACACGGCATAGGTTGTGTCAAAATTTTTCAATCGGGTATTTTGTTTACATTTTTACATATTTTATCGCGATTAGACATGACCATGCGCAGCTGAACCGCGACAGCCTCTGACCATAAGATTGCGGTGAAGTTTCCCTTGCGTTGCGTTTAACCGAACGAATGCCGATCGGTTACACTCGAAATGGAAAGTGACGCAGTGATAAACGGGAGTTGAAGATGCAAGATCAAGAGATTGTTGAGCTGTTGCAACAGGTGAAAACTATCGCGCTGGTCGGTGCCAGCGATAACCCATCACGGCCCAGCTATGGGGTGATGGCGTATCTGTTGGCGCAAGGGTATCAGGTGATCCCGGTCAGCCCAAAACTGGCGGGGCAGACGCTGCTGGGGCAGCAGGTTTACCCTACGCTGGCCGCTATCCCGCAGCCGGTGGATATGGTTGACGTGTTTCGCAATTCAGAAGCGGCTTACGGCGTGGCGCAAGAGGCGATAGCGATCGGCGCCAGGGCGCTCTGGCTGCAGATAGGGGTGATTAACGAGCAGGCGGCAGCGCTGGCGAAACAGGCCGGGTTGCGTGTGGTGATGGATCGCTGTCCGAAAATCGAAATCCCGCGCTTAGGGTTGGAGCGCTAAATAAAAAGGGCCAGGCGCGATGCCGGGCCCTCTCGGGTTTCTCAGGTCTTGGCGCGGTCAATTGCGCAAGCGTGGCGCCTGTAGCTGGTGACGGATGGATTCCGCCAGTTCATCCAGCGATGGTTGCTCGGGGTGTGCCTCCTGGGCTTCGCTATCCAGCTGCGCTTCCGCCAGATAGGTGTGTACCGGTTGGCCTTCCTCGTCTTCCATCACCACGTGGTACCAAGGGGCTGAACGCAGTTCATCGTTCGCCGCTATTTCGTCAGCTTTGGGTTGTTCCAAAGAGTATTCCGGGTCGATATCGATCACGACGCCCAAATACCCCAGCAGTTTATGCCTAACCTGTTGTCCGATACCGAATTTGCTGGCAATCATGATGACCTCCTGAGAAACAATGCCTTGCTCATATATGGGGGCAGGGCAGCGCATTTCAAGTTACATCACCCGACAAGCGAATCCTTTCAGATACAGCCCCTCAGGGTATGTGGCGATCACCGGGTGATCGGCAGCCTGTCGGAACTGCTCTATAAATTGTACATCACGTCCGGCATCTACAGCGGCGTCGGCCAAAATTTTCTGGAACAGGTCGGTCGGCATCAGGCCGGAGCAGGAGAAGCTGAGCAGAATGCCGCCCGGATTCAGCAGCTGCAGCGCCAGCATGTTGATGTCTTTGTAGCCGCGGCAGGCGCTGGCCAACTGATTCTTGTTCTCGACGAATTTCGGCGGATCCATGATGATCAGATCGAATTTTTCGCCTTGAGTGCGGTAGTTGCGCAGCAGCTGGAACACGTCATCGCGAACGAACTCCGCTTTGTTCAGATCCAGCTTATTGAGCTCGACGTTCTGTTTGGCGATATCCAGCGCCGCCTGCGAGGTATCCACGCTGATCACCTGCGCGCAACCGCCCATCAAAGCGGAAACGGCGAAGGCGCCGGTGTAGGAGAAGCAGTTCAGCACCCGACGGCCGGCGGAGTAATTGCGCGCCGCCAGGCGGCTGTCGCGCTGGTCGAGGTAGAAACCGGTCTTGTGCCCCTGCTGAATGTCCACCAGCAGCTTCATGCCGTGTTCGGTGATCGGCAGCAGTTCCGGCGGCAGATCGCCCAGCACCGGGCCCTGCGCCAGCGGCAGGCCTTCTTTTTTACGTACCGCAACGTCGGAGCGATCGTAGATCGAACATTCCGGGTAGCAATGCTGCAGGGCGGAAAGCAGGGCCGGGCGCTGGTATTCGGCACCGGCGGACAGCAGCTGCAGCACCAGGAAATTCTGGAAGCGATCGATAGTGATGCCCGGCAGGCCGTCGGACTCGCCGGCGATCAGGCGGTATCCGTCCAGACCGTCGCGCTGTGCGACCCAATCGCGCCAGCTTTGCGCTTGCTGCAGGCGGCGAATGAAGAAATCGATGTTAATCTCTTCATCTTGCTGGAAGGTCCAGACGCGTGCGCGGATCTGCGACTCGGGCGAATAGGCGCCGCGTGCCAGCCACTTACCCTGGCTGTCGAGGATATCAATGGTTTCACCGGAGTGGGCTTTGCCCTCAACGCGTTGAACGGCGCCGGAGAACACCCAAGGGTGGCGACGGAGTAAGGACTTTTCACGTCCTTTGGCGAGATGTAAGCGCATGGTTAAACTACTTTTTATTCAATGGGTTAATTGGCTGGATTAAGCGTTTGCCAAAATAAGTTCGTCATCATAGCTGAATCTGACAGCGTTCACTACCGCGTTGGCTCGGATTGTATCGCGTTATCTCTGCGGGCGTCGCACCGAAGAGAGAGAAAGTGCAGCCTTCAAACTGAAGAAATGGCAGCTTAAAAAGGTGTATTATAGCAAGCCAGAGATGAAAGCATGTTGATCAGTGCGTGAAGGCGCTTTGTTACCTGCAGGATTAGATGTTTGACAGGGGATTATGCTTTATAGGGCATAAGGCTACAGAGTGATATATTTATTCTTGTTAAGAGTATTTTTGGCTGTTTTTGTAATATAAAGTGAAGGGAGTGCACCAGTGAGATTCTTTTTGTTTTTCATTTTTTTTATGACGACTCACACAGTATTGGCTAACGAGTGGGTTTTTAGTGATGATGAAAACGCTATAAGTGATGGGGTATTAAAGATTTCGGTTCAGGCTGGGCATTATAAAATTTCATTTCCACCTACTGCGAACCCAAACTCAGGTGCTGTGTCGATTAACGGCGAGCGGTTTTACGGTAACCGTTCTTTTGGATTCGACGGCGAGCAAGCGGACATAATGATTGATAGGTTAATAAAGGTAAAGAGTGCTCAGGTTGAATATGATGATCGTTTTAAAACGAAAGTTGTTCGCAAGTTGGTTGATTTTTCTGACATTACATCATCCCTCGATAGCTTGAAAAATAAAAGTCATTGACACCTCTCACATCATCGACGATAGAGCAGATGGCTTTACTCGAAATAGGAATAGCGCTGTCGCTTGGTTGCCCGGTGGTATGTTTACTCACGACGGCTGGCCGACGGTACGCTTTCTTGTGAGCAAGCAGAGCCCATCATTCAAGAGTGTGGATTGAAGATTACCGTTTTGTTTTTAACTGGTTGATTATTAATGTCTTTTTTGGAATTTCATAGTAATTGACTTCAGGCTGAGGTTCGCCTCACGGAAGAAAGCCTATCTCCGGGCAGATGGGGATGTAAGCTTTTTGTAAGTTTTTTGTGAGTTTTAGGTTTTTTCGCATTGACAAAAATCTTAACTTAATCTGTTATTGAGCACCTGATGTTTATTATGCAGATATTAGGATTTTTCTTAAATGTCTAAAGAAAGAAGCTTGTCGTTTGATTTTTTGAAAGGGTTGCTTATCTTGCTCGTCATCGTGGGACATTTATTGCCAGGCAGCGCTGATGTCGGTTTGCGTGGGGCAATATATTATTTCCATATGCCGCTTTTTCTAGGGGTGACGGGCTACTTTGTTCGGCGTTATTTTCTTGATGGCGGCGTGATTAGCGTGCTGAAAAAGTATCAGTGGCGCATGATAATTCCTTATATGTTGGCATTCGTTGTTTACAGCGTTTATTCTCTTTACTCCTCAGAAGAAGTAGGTTTAAAGCAGTTCATCGGTCTATTCCTTTACCCCTACTATCATCTTTGGTATATCCCAGCAGTGATCATATTCGTGCTATATACTATGGTCATTTACAAGAGTAATTTCTTAATTGGTTTCTTTCTGTTCACTTCCGCGGTGTTATCTATTGTCTGGTACTGTTACGCCGACACGCTGGAAAACCAATATGCCTGGCTGAAATTCATTGGTGATAAGCGTTTCTATTATTACTACTCCTTCTTTTTATTAGGTTTCCTGATCGGGGATAAGAATTTTCACGGTAACCCGCTGGCGTTGTTCGCTATCGCGTTGGTCGTAGGCATATTAGGGTACTATGAACCGAACGGGGCACTGCTGGATGCCGCCTCATGGTTTGCATTTAATGCTGCGCTGTTGCTGTTGATGGTGAGTTTGTGTAAACGCCTGAAGCTGAGAATTGAGGGCTTTGTGGTCAAAATGGGGCAGGTATCTCTACCTATTTATCTTTGGCATGTGTTACCCATTTTGCTTGTCGGAGCAATGGTCGATAAGGATACGTTAGGTTTTTATCTCAGCGTAACGGCCATTATTTTCGCTCTGGTCATCATATTTATCCGCTTGCGTGGCAAAAGCAGATTTATCGACTCTTTCTTTTACGGAGAAAGGGCCAACTGGCTACCTGCCGAAAAATAGCAAGTCTGTCCCGGCCGAGGGAGCTCGGCCGTCTACTTTTTACGTAAGCCTCTATTATAGAAATTGTTGTCCTCTGGCTCCTTGCCTCTTTATCTTTTGATTGAGTTTCTATACTCAATACATACTTATTCTTTAGACAAGATAACAGGGGGCGATTATGACACAAGTTTGCATTGCTGCGTATGTGTATGGCGTGGTGCAGGGGGTTGGGTTTCGCTATTCCACCCAGCGGCAGGCCGAGGCGTTGGGGGTGACAGGCTATGCGCGCAATCTCGATGACGGCAGTGTTCAGGTGGTGGCCTGCGGCACACAGGCGCAGGTGGACAAGCTGCTGGAGTGGTTGAAACAGGGCGGCCCGCGCAGCGCGCGCGTCGAACGTGTGCTGGTGGAGCCGCAGGGCCTGGCTGATTACAGCGGGTTTGGCATTCGTTATTAAACGCTCGCCTGCAGCGGCGCTGCGGGCAGAGCGGTCAAATGCATTTTACCGGTTTCGGCAATCCGGCGATTTTGGTGGCTTGTTTGGCCGGCCCTTTCGGGAACAGGCGATACAGATAGCGGCTGTTGCCTTTTTCTTCGCCGTATTTCTGCGCCATCGCTTTGACCAGCATGCGGATAGCCGGTGAGGTATTAAATTCCTGATAGAAGTCGCGCACGAAACGCACCACTTCCCAGTGTGCTTCGGTGAGCACGATCTCTTCCTGCGCGGCCAGCAGCGGCGCCAGCCCTTCATGCCAGTCGGCGCTGTTTTTCAGATAACCCTGCGCGTCAGTGTCGATAACCTGACCTTCAAACTCCAACATACTGCCTCGATAACGGATAATTCGGAACGGCCGCCAGTTTAGCAAATTTTTTCAGCCGCAAAAAACAAAGCCCCGCCGGAGCGGGGCCTGGAAAGCTGGTGTATCGTGCGATCAGTTGCTGCGGGCGAAGCCCAGAATGCTCAACAGGCTGATGAACATGTTGTAGAGCGACACGTACAGGCTAACGGTGGCGCGAATGTAGTTGGTCTCGCCGCCGTGAATGATGTTGCTGGTTTCCCACAGGATCGCGCCGGCGGAGAACAGGATGAACAGCGCGCTGATGGCCAGGTGCAGGGCAGGGATCTGCAGGAACAGGTTGGCGATCACCGCCACCAGCAGTACCACAAAACCTGCCATCATCATGCCGGACAGGAATGACATGTCTTTACGGGTGGTCAGCACATACGCCGAGCAGCAGAAGAACACCGCTGCGGTGCCGCCCAGCGCCAGCATGATCAGATCGCCCGCGCCGGCGTTCAGGAACGAGCTGAGAATGGGGCCGAGGGCATACCCCATGAAACCGGTCAGCGCAAACGCCGCCAGGATGCCTGCCGGGCTGTTGGCCAGTTTATGGGTCAGGAACATCAGGCCGTAGAAACCAACCAGCATCAGCAGCAAGCCCGGTGCCGGCAGCCCCAGCATCGTGCTGGCGGTCGCGGTCAGCGCCGAGAAAGCCAGCGTCAGGGATAACAGGAAATAGGTGTTGCGCAGGACTTTATGCGTGCTGAGCAGCGAGTCGCGCGAAGAAGATGAGACGACAATGCGGTCCATAATGCTCTCTCTTATCAAGCCATCACAAAATAATCCCGATGATAGGCAGCGCAAGCGCTTGATTAAAGTTTGTTTACCAATCTTTACCCTTAGTTATCATTGTTGCAACAGCAGGGAGGAGCGGACGCGCGTTTGTTCGCCGTTTGCTGCGTCTTCGCCGATTTTTCGCGCGGTTGAACGCGCCCGGGCTTTACAAGCGAATGAGGTCTGTTTATAGTGCGCGTCGTTGCGGAGGGGTGGCCGAGTGGCTGAAGGCAACGGTCTTGAAAACCGTCGACGGGAAACCGTTCCAGAGTTCGAATCTCTGCTCCTCCGCCATACATTCTGACCCCGTGCTCACTGAGCACGGGGTTTTTGTTTTTGCGTGCGTAGAAATCGAGGCGCTTTTGCAGGAAACGCGATCGGCTATTGATAAGGGCCACGCATCGGTGAGATTATGCGGTCATCAAGGTTGGCTGCTCGGATGCCTGCTGCTGTCAGGCACCGCCGGGGTGATAAACAACGCCGCCTTATCGATTTCGCTTAATGCTCTTATGGAGACAGAGATGAACTGGTATCAAGTCGCCCTATGGACCATGATCTTTCTGAAGTCCGGCGCTTTCCTGGTATTCGTGTGGTGGTGGATGTTCAAACGCGCAACCAAACCTTATGTGCGCCCGCAAGACGTCGTGGTGGACGATACGCCGTATGATGAGAACCTCACCATGGAAGAGGTGATGAAAAACCATGGCATCGTCCGTACGGATATGTCGGTAAAATAGCCCTTCCTCCCCAATCGGTATCTGGGGCGTGTTTGCCATAAGCGCGCCCCGTTGCGATCCTTCGCTGTCTCTCTATGGCATTCTGTTCTCAGGTTAACGGCATAGCGTTACCGGGAAAAGCACGCCATGAACGATGTACGCATCTTGCCGAGCTTTACGCATCGAAAAAACGCCGTTCTTAATGCCGAGAGAGATCATGGGGATTTCCTGGGTCAGCTCATCCGGCGCGTTGTCGTCGGGCGCTTTACTGATTTCTCGGTGGGTGGTCATGTAAAACCCGTCATCTAACCTCTTTATATCAAAGTTTATTTTCCTATCCAGGCTGTAGGTTTTGCCTCTCACGGTGATGTCCCCACGCTGCACGATCATGGCATGATGTTCGTCATAGATGAATAAACTGCCCGTCACTTTTAATTCCAGGTCATCGCCTGAAGCTAATCGTTTTTTAGTGATCGTATCGGCCTGGCAATTCATATGCACAGGCGCGGCGGGGGTTAAAACGCGAAACAGGACAATGAAGAGAATCACTGCCAAAAATCCGATAGTCAGCATTTTGGGGTTGAGCAATGCGGCCATTTATTTTCCGTTGAGAATTTTGTAGGTAACACACTGGGTATATCGATCTTGTGAGCCGAGATAACACACACCGAGGAAGGTGTTATAAGTCAACGTGTGTTTTACGGAGGAAAAATAGATGTCCGCTTTACTGGCTATACAATCCACACCGCTCTCTTCTAGCGCCTGGTTGACCATGCGCTTTTCCAGTTCGTCATCAATATGCTTGTCCGCATCCAGAGAATACAAGGTGCAGCGGTCTTTTTTCCCTAACGAGATTAAATTTTCTCTGGGTTGATCAGGCGGTTCAACAGGATAGAACGCCGCGACGAACAACAGCGGAATAAATGCGCCGCAGATAGCGGCAATAGCGCGAATATTTACCTGTTTCTGCGGCGGCGTGTTATGTGATTCGGCAACCGACGGGAAAGACGAAAGCGGCACTGAGGCGGAAGAAGGGGGAGTTTCGTTAACGGTTGCCTGCGGTGATGGGTAAATATCAATCATGGCGGTAAAGCAAAAACCGACTTTCGCCAGGGTCTTTATCGGCGAGGTTTCTCTCCCCAGCAGTTTGAACGCTTTCCTTATTTCACTGACGGCCACATTGAGGCTGATCGATGAGCCTGAAAAACCATACTCTTCCCATACCTTTTTTATCAATACCTCACGTTTCAATGGGATATTCGGATGAGTCAGCATTTCAATTAACAGGCGCGAGGCCGGATTGGATATCCGTATCGATGACTCATCGTTATCAATGAGTTGGAGACGACACGCATTTGCGTCATAGATCACGCAGAGGTCGATAATATATTTCATGTATTCAGGTTTTTATAATGGTATGGGCTTCCAGGTCGCGGCTAGTATTTAGTGAAACGTCGGTCAGGTCAAGGTTCTGGGTGGAAAACATAAATAATTCAGGGTGTTTTTTATTTCTTCGACGAACAGAATGCATGGTGCATTGCTCTTTTTATTATGCTTGGCAGAGTTAAATTCTGAAAATATATAATTTATTAGATTATAATAATTAAAATTTACGTTAATAAAAATAATGTTCCTGTTGTTAATGATTTGATGCAGAATTATCTTAGTGTTTTACGGCGCCTGCTTATGTGCCGGGCGCTTATTGATGGCTCCCAAACGGCAATGCGATTTT
>OKFU01000389.1_pt1 | contig 13564 bp, 5 predicted proteins | sample 1610491 | NCBI WGS metagenome assembly OKFU01 (sample SAMN04436656, study PRJEB24849) | human gut metagenome | biome: human gut; feature: NICU; material: stool | host: Homo sapiens | place: USA: Saint Louis, MO | collected 2010-05-24
TTCGATCTGCCGGCGCAGTTCGTGTTCGTCCTGCTGCTGTGGGGGATCGCGATGGTGGTGCGCCGGGTGCCGGGGCGTTTGCCCGCGCTGATGCTGATCGTGCTGTCGCTGACCGTCTCCTGTCGCTACCTGTGGTGGCGCTATACCGCCACGCTGAACTGGGACGACCCGCTAAGCCTGGTGTGCGGCCTGTTGCTGCTGGTGGCGGAAACCTACGCCTGGGTGGTGCTGGTGCTGGGCTATTTCCAGACCATCTGGCCGCTTAACCGCCAGCCGGTGCCGCTGCCCGCCGATAGCGCCAGCTGGCCGACCATCGATCTGATGGTGCCGACCTACAACGAAGATCTCGGGGTGGTGAAGCCCACCATCTACGCGGCGCTGGGCATCGACTGGCCGAAAGAGAAGGTGAATATCTATATCCTCGACGACGGCAATCGCCCCGAATTCCGGGCGTTCGCCGCCGAAGTGGGGGTGAAATACATCGCCAGGCCGACCCACGAACACGCCAAGGCCGGCAACATCAACAACGCGCTGAAGCAGGCCACCGGCGAGTTCGTGGCGATTTTCGACTGCGACCACGTGCCGACGCGATCCTTCCTGCAGCTGACCATGGGCTGGTTCTTCAAAGACAAAAAGCTGGCGATGCTGCAAACCCCGCACCATTTCTTCTCGCCGGATCCGTTCGAGCGCAACCTCGGCCGCTTCCGCCAGACGCCCAACGAAGGCACCTTGTTCTACGGGCTGGTGCAGGACGGCAACGACATGTGGGATGCGACCTTCTTCTGCGGCTCTTGCGCCATCCTGCGCCGCAGCGCGCTGGACGAAATCGGCGGCATCGCGGTGGAAACCGTCACCGAAGACGCCCACACCTCGCTGCGCTTGCACCGGCGCGGGCACACCTCGGCCTATATCCGCATTCCGCAGGCCGCCGGGCTGGCGACCGAGAGCCTGTCGGCGCACATCGGCCAGCGCATTCGCTGGGCGCGCGGCATGGTGCAGATCTTCCGGCTGGACAACCCGCTGCTGGGCAAGGGGCTGAAACTGGCGCAGCGCCTGTGCTACGCCAACGCCATGCTGCACTTCCTGTCGGGCATTCCGCGGCTGATCTTCCTCACCGCGCCGCTGGCGTTTTTGCTGCTGCATGCTTACATCATCTTCGCGCCGGCGCTGGCGATCGCGCTTTACGTGCTGCCGCACATGATCCACGCCAGCCTGACCAACTCGCGTATCCAGGGGAAATACCGCCATTCGTTCTGGAGCGAAATCTATGAAACGGTGCTGGCCTGGTATATCGCGCGGCCGACGACGGTGGCGCTGTTCAATCCGCACAAGGGCAAATTCAACGTCACCGCCAAGGGCGGGCTGGTGGAGGAGGAGCACGTCGACTGGGTGATCACCCGGCCTTACATGTTCCTGGTGATCCTGAACCTGGCCGGGCTGGCGTTCGGCGTCTGGCGGTTGGCCTATGGCCCGACGGACGAGGTGATGACGGTGATCATCAGCCTGGTGTGGGTGCTGTACAACATGACGATTCTCGGCGGTGCGGTGGCGGTGGCGGTGGAGGCCAAGCAGGTGCGTCAGGCGCACCGCGTGGAAATCGCCATGCCGGCGGCGATCGCGCGCGCCGACGGCCATCTGTATCCCTGCACGCTGCGCGATTACTCCGACGGCGGCGTGGGCATTGAGATGCGGGTGGAAAACGCGTTGAAAGACGGCGACAAGCTCTCGCTGCTGCTCAAGCGCGGCCAGCAGGAGTACAGCTTCCCCTGCGTGGTGACGCGCGCCTTCGGCAACAAGGTGGGGGTGCGCCTGGTCGACCTCTCCACCCGCGAACACATCGATTTCATTCAGTGCACCTTCGCCCGCGCCGATACCTGGGCGCTGTGGCAGGACGGGTTCCCCGAAGACCGGCCGATCGAAAGCCTGCGCGACGTACTGGCGCTGGGCTTCCGGGGGTATGTGCGCATGGCGGACTACGCGCCGCCGCTGGTGCGCGGTCTGCTGGTCGGGGTCACCTCGCTGACCGCCTGGGTCGTGTCGTTTATTCCGCGCGGCGTCGGCAGGGATCCGACCTTGGGTCAACAAGAAACAGTGGGTTAGCTGCGAGTTCAACCGCCCGCTCACTCGCCCGGTGAACAGGCTCCAACATTGATGATGATACGATGACGAGAAAAATAACCTGGTTAACTGCTCTGGCCTTAGGCATCAGCACCCTGTCGCAGGCCGAAACCGCCACCGCGCCGACCGTGGCGGCCCAGCCGCCGATCGCCGCGGCGGCCGATATGGCGATCGCGCCACCGCCGGCCGCCGCGCCGCAGGATCCGAATGCGCCGGTGCGCGACGTGTCGCTGCCGTTTGCGCAGATAGCGCCGCCGCCGGGCACCTTTGTTCTACGCGGTACCCGGCCGGACGGGCAGATCGAATTCGGCGTGCGCAGCGACGAGGTGGTCTCGCAGGCGATGCTCGATATGGAGTTTACGCCGTCGCCGGCGCTGATCCCGGTGGAGTCGCACGTTAAGGTCTACCTGAACGACGAGCTGATGGGCGTGACCACGATCGCCAAGGAGCAACTGGGCAAGCCCAATCGCATCCAGATGGCGATCGATCCGCGCTATATCACCGATTTTAACCGCGTTCGGTTGGTGTTCGTCGGTCATTATCAAAATATCTGCGAAAACCCGGCCAGCACCTCGCTGTGGCTCGACGTCAGCAAGTCCAGCGCGCTGAAGCTGCGTTTCCAGACGCTGCCGGTGAAAAACGAGCTGTCGCACTTCCCTGAGCCGTTCTTCGACAGCCGCGATAATCGGCCGCTGACGCTGCCGATGGTGTTCGCCGGCCAGCCGGATCTCGCCCAGCAGCGTGCGGCGGGCATTCTGGCGTCCTGGTTCGGCAGCAAGGCGCAATGGCGCGGGCAATCCTTCCCGACGCTGTACAATGCGCTGCCGACGCAACACGCGGTGGTGTTCGCCACCAACTCGCAGCGCCCGGATTTCCTGCGCGATTATCCGGCGGTCAACGGCCCGACGGTGGAGATGATCAGCCACCCGGACAATCCGTACGTCAAACTGCTGTTGATTCAGGGGCGTGACGACAACGATTTGATCACCGCGGTGAAGGGTATCGCGCAGGGCAACATCCTGTTCCGCGGCCAGAACGTAACGGTGGACAAGGTGGAACAGCTGGCGCCGCGCCAGCCGTACGACGCGCCGAACTGGGTGCGCACCGATCGGCCGATGACCTTCGCCGAGCTGCAGCAGTACGCCGAGCAGCTGCAAACCAGCGGTATCGAGCCCGGCCCGATTTCGTTGACCATGAACCTGCCGCCGGACCTGTTCCTGATCCGCAGCACCGGCATCGACATGCACCTGAAATACCGTTACACCGCGCCGCGCATTCAGGACGGTTCGCGGCTGAGCGTCAGCCTGAACAACCAGTTCGTGCAGGCTTACTCGCTGGTGCCGGAGCACGAGCAGGGCGCGCAGCTGCTGCGCCTGCCGTTGACGCAGGGACTGCTCGATTCCGACAAGAACGTCAATATCCCGGCGCTGCGGCTGGGGGCCACCAACCAGCTGCGCTTTGACTTCGATTACACCACGCTGCTGGCCAGCGGCGCGGAAGGGCGCTGTGAAACCTACTCCTTCACGCAAAACCACGCGGTGATCGACGGCGCGTCCACCATCGATTTCTCCGGCTACCGCCACTTTATGGCGATGCCGGATCTGCGCGCCTTCGCCAACGCCGGCTTCCCGTTCAGCCGCCTGGCGGATCTGTCGCAAACGCTGGTGTTGGTGAATCAGAAACCGCAACCGGCGCAGGTCAGCGCGCTGCTGAACGCGCTGGGCGTGATCGGCGCGCAAACCGGCTACCCAGCGCTGGCCTTCACGCTGAGCGATGACTGGTCGCAGGCGAAGGATCGCGACGACGATATCCTGATGGTCGGTACCATTCCGCCGGAGCTGCGCGACGACAAGAAAATCAGCCTGCTGGTGGACGCGACCCAAAGCTGGGTGAAACAGCCGACGCGGCAGCCGCCGCTGCCCAGCGCGGAAGCGCTGGCGGAGGACACCCGGCCGGACAGCAAGACCGCCGTCAGCTCCGAGGGGGCGATGTCGGCGATCATTGGCGTGCAGTCGCCGTTCAACGACCAGCGCAGCATCGTGGCGCTGTTGGCGGACAGCCCGCGCGGCTATGAGCTGCTGAACAATGCCCTGCTGGACAGCGGCAAGCGCGCCGCGGTATTCGGCTCGGTGGCGGTGATCCGCGAATCGGGGGTCAACAGCCTGCGCGTCGGCGATATTTACTATGTCGGCCACCTGCCGTGGTGGGAGCGGCTGTGGTATGCCCTTTCCACCCATCCGGTGCTGCTGGCGGTGATCGCGGTGGTGCTGGTGGTGATCCTGGGGCTGATGCTGTGGCGTGGCCTGAAGGCCTTCAGCCGGCGTCGTCTGGCGCCTGAAGATCGGGATTGACGGCGGTGAACGCCATGCTGCAACGCCTGTCGCTCGGCATGCTGCTGCTGTGCGCCTTCAGCGCCGCGGCGGCCTGCGAGTGGCCGGGCTGGCAACAGTACAAGCAGTTCTACATCAGCCCGCAGGGGCGGGTGATCGATCCGAGCAGCCCGAACAAAATCACCACCTCCGAGGGGCAGAGCTACGGCCTGTTCTTCGCCCTGGTGGCCAACGACCGGCCGACCTTCGATCTGCTGCTGGCCTGGACGGAGAACAATCTGGCGGCGGGCGATCTCAGCGCCCGTTTGCCCGCCTGGCTGTGGGGCGAGAGCGATGACAAACAGTGGAAGGTGCTGGACGCCAACTCGGCGTCGGACGCCGATCTGTGGATCGCCTACAACCTGCTCGAAGCCGGCCGCCTGTGGAAAAGCCGGCGCTATCAAACCCTGGGGACGCTGCTGCTGCAACGCATCGGCCGCGAGGAGGTGGCCGACATTCCCGGCCTGGGCCTGATGCTGTTGCCGGGCAAAGTCGGGTTCGTGACGGACGATCGCTGGCGGCTGAATCCCAGCTACCTGCCGCCGCAGCTGTTGGCACGTTTTGCAGCGCTGAACGGCCCGTGGCGCGCGATGCGCCAGGTCAATCAACGGCTGTGGTTGGACACCGCGCCGCACGGTTTCTCGCCGGACTGGGTGGTGTGGCGGGTCGGCGCCGGCTGGCAGCCGGATCCCGTCAAGCCGAACGTCGGCAGCTACGACGCCATTCGGGTTTATCTGTGGGCCGGCATGCTGGCGGACGACGATGAATACAAGGCGACGCTGCTCGAACGTTTTCAGCCGATGGCGCAGCTCACCGCCAAACAGGGCGTGCCGCCGGAGAAAACCGATACCGCCAGCGGCAAAACCACCGGCGGCGGCCCGGTCGGCTTTTCCGCCTCGATGTTGCCGATGTTGGCGACGCAGGCTGAGGCGCTGGCGACACAGCGGCAACGCATCAGCGAACATCCGCCGGGGGACGACGCCTATTTCAGCGCCTCGCTGACGCTGTTCGGCCAGGGGTGGGATCAACAACGTTATCGCTTTAATCGTCAGGGTGAATTGCAACCCTCGTGGGACGGCCAATGCACAACTTCAAAATAAACTGGCTGAATTTGATTCCGCTGAGCCTGGCGATGCTGCAGCAGGCGCGCGCTGCGGAAGCCGTGGCCCCGGAGCAGTGGCTGCTGGAACAGGTGCGCATTGGCGAGGCCGGCAACAAGGACGATCTGGTGCGCCAGTCGCTGTACCGGCTAGAGTTGATGGATCCGAACAACCCGGACGTGATCGCCGCGCGCATGCGTTTGGCGCTGCGGCAGGGCAATATGGCGCTGGCGCAGCAGCAGTTGGACAAGCTGAAAACCCTCGCGCCGCAGTCCAGCGCCTATCGCCAGGCGCAAATGAACATGCTGCTGACCCAGCCGGAAACCCGGCAGAAGTTGCAGCAGGCGCGCCTGATGGCGACCGCCGGCCGGTTGCCGGAGGCCAAGGCGCAGTACGATGCGCTGTTCCACGGCGAGCCGCCGACGCTCGAGCTGGCAGTGGAGTACTGGCGGCTGGTGGCGCGTTTGCCGGGGCAGGAGGCGAAGGCGTTGAAGCAGCTGCAGGCGCTGGATCAGCAATATTCCGGCAACGTGGCGCTGCGCATGTCGCTGGCGCGCATGCTGTTCAGTCAGAACCAGGACGCGCAGGCCTATGAGCTGCTGCAGAAGATCGCCGCCGATCCGGCCGGGCGCGGCGATGCCGCCGATCTGTGGCTGGACAAGGTCAAAGCGATGCCGGTCAGCGCGCAAAGCGTGGCGGCGCTCAACCGTTTCCTCGGCGTGTTCGATACCGGCGATCAGGCGACCAGCGCCCGCGAAGAGCTGGCCAGACAGCAGAAACTGTTGGCCGATCCGGCGTATCAGGCGCGGGTGCGCGGCCTGGCGCAGGTGGATAAAGGCGGCAGCCGGGCGGCCATTCCGGCGTTGCAAAAGGCGCTGGCGGCGACGCCGAACGACGCCGAGGTGCTGGGCGCGCTCGGCCAGGCCTATTCGCGCGCCGGCAACCGCCCGCAGGCGTTGAAGCTGTTCCGCCAGGCGCTTGCCGCCGACACGAACGGCTACGACAGCGGCAAGTGGCAAAGCCTGATCAAGAGCACCAGTTACTGGCTGGCGATAGACGAAGGCGACAAGGCGCTGAAGGCCGGCAATCTTGCGCTGGCCAGGCAGAAATACCAGCAGGCGCGCCAGCTCGACGACCGCGACGGCGATGCGTTTATCGGCCTGGGCGATGTGGCGGTGGCGAGCAAGGATGACGCCGCGGCGGAAGGGTTTTATCAGCAGGCGCTGCGGCGCGATCCCGGTAACGGCAGCGCGCTGCGCGGCCTGGTGAATCTCTATCAACGCCAGTCGCCGGAAAAAGCGCTGGCCTACCTCAACGGCCTGCCGCACAGCCAACAGGCCAAGCTGCGCAGCACCCTCGACGGGCTGCGGCTCGATATGTTGAAGCAACAGGCGCAGACGCTGGCGGCGCAGCAGCAGTGGCAACAGGCGGCGGAAATCTATCGCCGCGCCCAGCAGATGGATCCCGACGACGTTTGGCTGACCTATCGCTATGCGCAGGCGCTGCGTCAGGCCGGGCAGCCGCAACAGGCGGACGCCTTATTCCGGCAGCTGGCGCAGCGTCAGCGCGCCAATCCGCAGTTGGCCTATGCCTATGCGCTCTACCTTTCCGGCAGCGATCGCGACGACCAGGCGCTGGCGCAGCTCAATACGCTGCCTGCGGCGCAGTGGAACGACAACATGCGCGAACTGGCGCAGCGGCTAAAAATGCAGGCGGTGATTGCACATGCCGAACGGCTGCGGGCGGCCGGCGACGAACCGGCGGCGGAAGCCTATCTGCGCCGGCAGCCGGCGGACACCCGCATCGATTTGCTGCTGGCCGACTGGGCGCTGGCGCGCGGGGAGTATGCGGCGGCGCTGGGCGACTATCAGCGGGTGAAACGGCGCGAACCGAACAACCCGGATGCGCAGCTGGGCGAGATCGAAGCTTATGTGGCGCAGGGGGATCTGGACGCGGCGCGCCAGCGGCTGAAAACCGAACCGCAGCCGCAAGACGCTTCGCTCAACAGCCAACGGCGGGTCGCCAACGCCTGGGGCGCGGTCGGCGATCCGCAGCAGGCCGAAGCTATCTTCGGTCGGCTGAAAACGGCGGCGGCCGCGGAGCCCGTGGGGCAGACCAAGGCGCTGATCTACCGCGACGCCGCCCGGCTGGAACGGGCGCAGCGGCAGCCGGAGCGGGCGCAGCAGGATTACCGGCAGGCGATGGTGGCCGGCGGCATCACGCCGACGTTGCCGCAGGACAATGACACCTACACCTCTCTGACGCGCAATAACCCGGGCGACGACTGGTTGAAACGCGGCATCCGTTCCGAGGCCGCGGATCTGTACCGGCAGCAAGACGTGAACGTCACGCTCGATCACGATTACTGGCGCTCGAGCGGCACCGGTGGTATTTCCGACTTCAATGCGCACGACACCATGCTGCAGGTGGACATGCCGCTGTATGACGGGCGCGCCTTCTTGCGCACCGACACCGTGCAGCTGGATGCCGGCCGCTTCTCGACCGACGGCAGCGGCAAATACTACGAGACCTTCGGCACCTGCAATACGCAAGGGTGCCGCGGCGGTGAACATCAGAAATCCACCGGCACCAGCGTGGCGGCCGGCTGGAAAAACGATCGTTGGGCCGCCGATATCGGCACGACGCCGATGGGCTTCGAGGTGGTCGACTGGACCGGCGGCCTGGCCTACAGCGGCGACTGGAACCACATCGGCTGGACGCTGGCGGCCTCGCGGCGGCCGATCTCCAGCTCGCTGCTGGCGTTCGGCGGCGCCAAGGATCCGAACACCGGCACCACCTGGGGCGGCGTGCGCGCTACCGGCGTCAGCCTGAGCGCCAGCTACGATCGCGGCGAGGCGAACGGCGTGTGGGCCGATCTCAGCGCGCACCAGATTACCGGCAAGAACGTGGCGGATAACCAGCGGCAGCGGTTGATGGCCGGCTACTACTACAAGCTGATCAACGAAGACAATCGCCGTCTGAGCGTCGGGCTCAATACCATGCTGTGGCACTACCAGAAGGATTTGAGCGGCTATTCGCTGGGGCAGGGCGGCTATTACAGCCCGCAGCAATATCTGTCGCTGTCGCTGCCGGTCAACTATCGCCAGCGCACCGAGAACTGGTCGTGGGAGCTGGGCGGTTCGGTTTCGCTGTCCCATTCGAAAACCGACAGCCAGCGCCGCTATCCGCTGCAGGGGCTGATCCCGGATTCGTTGCCCGATAAGTTCGCCGTCGAGGACGGCAGCTCCTCAAGCGGCGTCGGTTATACCCTGCGGGCGATCGTCGAACGCCGTCTCAGTTCGCACTGGACGCTCGGCGCCGGTATCGACATTCAACAGGCGAAGGACTATACGCCGAGCCACGCGTTGATTTATCTGCGCTATTCCCTGGCCGGCTGGCAGGGGGATCTCGATTTGCCGCCGCAGCCGCTGACGCCTTACGCCGACTTCAAGTAGCCGGGAGGGGAAAGATTCGGAGTGTCGGACACCGGGGAGTTTTGTTACCCTGTGTCCGGGTCGCGTTTGTTCGCTTTAGGAAAAGACTGAAACCCGCGATTTTCTTGGTTTTGCCTGCGGCATAGCCAGATAAAAACAGCCGATGATCGAGTATAATCAGCCCGGTTCGAGGGGGCGGGTGAGAGTCAGCCCCCTTTTTTTGTTTCAGCCCGATTTCACGGAGAGCAGGTTTGCGGGTCAGGCGTTCGTTAACGATTAAGCAGATGGCGACGGTGTCCGGCGTGGCGCTGGTCACGATCTGCATCTTTATCGTGATCCAGTTATTCCACTTTGTGCAGCAGCGCAGGGATGACTACGCCCAGCAACTGGAGAATATCGCGCACTCCGTGCGCCAGCCGCTGGCGGAAGCGGTGCTGCGCATGGACGTGCCGGAAGCCAAAAAGGTGCTGAACACGCTGTTGCCGGTCGGCATTCTCAGCCGGGCGGATATCGTCTTGCCGAACGAATTTCAGGCGCTGCACGCCAATTTCCCGCCGGAGCGGCCGGTGCCGACGCTGATCGCCCGGCTGTTTGAGCTGCCGATCCAAATTTCCGTGCCGCTCTATTCGCTGGAGCGGGTGCCGGCCAACCAGCAGCCGCTGGCCTATCTGGTGCTGCAGGCCGATTCGTTCCGCATGTACCAGTTTATCCGCAGCATTTTGTCGACCATGCTATCGACCTACCTGCTGTTGGCGCTGATCCTGTCGGTGGCCATCACCTGGTGCATGAACCGGTTGATGGTGCATCCGCTGCGCGCGATGGCCAAAGAGCTGGAAAACATCTCGCAGGACGAAGCGCCCTACCACCAGCTGATGCTGCCGACGCTGCACCAGGACGACGAGCTCGGCCTGCTGGTGCGCAACTACAACCGTAATCAACAGACGCTGGCCAAGGCGCATGCCGACATGAGCCGCCTGAGCACCCGCCATCCGGTGACCGAACTGCCGAATCCGGCATTGCTGAACGCGTTGCTGGAACAGCATATCGCCTCCAGCCTGCGCCCCGAGCGTTTTAACCTGCTGGTGATCGGCATCGAGACGCTGCATGAAGCCTCGGGCGTGATGAGCCCGGCGATGCGTGAAGCGCTGCTGTTGGCGCTGGCGAAGAAGCTGCGCGGCTGCATCGACGAAAACGGCGTGCTGGCGCAGCTGAGCAATACCGAATTCGCCATCCTGGCCAAGGGGACCGAGCGGCCGTTCCACGCCATGCAGCTGGCGCGACGCATCATGGCGGAGATCAACGCGCCCTTGACCCTGGAAGGTCTGGCGCTGCGGCCCAACGCCAGCATCGGCATCGCGCACTACCTCAATCAGGGGGAAAGTGCGGAACAGCTGCTGCGCAGCGCCACCTCGGCGATGATGTCCGCCCACCGTGAAGGAAAAAATCAGATCCTGTTCTTCGAGCCCAGCCTGACGGAGCGCACGCAGAAGCGGCTGACGCAGGAGAGCGAGATTTTGCACGGCATCGAGCAGCGGCATTTTACGCTGTTCCTGCAGCCGCAGATCGACATGCAGTCCAACGAGGTGATCGGCGCCGAAGCGCTGCTGCGTTGGCAGCAGTATGACGGCAGCTATACCCTGCCGGCCGACGTTATCCCGCTCGCGGAAGAGCTGGGCGTGATCGTGCCTCTCGGCAACTGGGTGCTGGAAGAGTCCTGCCGCATCCTGGCGGATTGGCAGCAACGCGGCATTGCGCTGCCGCTGGCGGTCAACGTTTCCGGTATACAGATGCAGCATGAGGCGTTCGTCCCGCATCTGAAAAACCTGCTGGCGCAGTATCGGATAGACCCGCGCAAGCTGCTGTTGGAGATCACCGAGACGGTGCGCATCGACGATCTCGACCGCGCGCTGGCGCTGCTGCGCGAGTTGCACGATCTGGGATTGTCGATCGCGCTTGACGACTTCGGCATGGGCTACTCCAGTCTGGAATACCTGAACCGCTTGAAATCCCTGCCGATCGATTTGATTAAAATCGACCGCAGCTTCATTCAGGGGCTGCCGGCCGACGATGCGATGGTGCGCATTGTCAGTGCGATCTCCGAAGTGCTGGCGTTGCCGGTGATGGCCGAAGGCGTGGAAAACGCCGAGCAGCGCGACTGCCTGCTGCAGCACGGCATTCGCAGCGGGCAAGGATTCCTGTTCGCCCGGCCGCTGCCGCGCGCAGCGTTCGAAGCCGAGTTTTGCCGCGCGGCGCCGTAAGCGCCGCGTTACCTTTCCGGTACTTTTCCCCGTCCGAAAATCGCTATTTCTCCTCTACCTCTTTTGCGTTAGTGCAAACAAAGCATTACGCAATTTTCAGCTTTGCACCCCGACTGACGCGTTTCAGCTCTTAAATTCACATCAACTCCCAGGGGCGGGTGCAACAAATTATTTCCATGTTGTTAAGTGGGTGTTATTTTCCGCGCAAGCGATGAACAGGCTGGATTTTTAGACTGCTGCCTGGTGCGTGTCTTCCCCCCATAGGATGTTCATATGAAAACAACGATCTTTAAGAGCCTCTATTTTCAGGTGCTGACGGCGATCACGCTGGGTATCCTGCTTGGCCACTTCTCCCCTGACCTCGGCGCCGAGATGAAACCTCTGGGCGATGGCTTCGTCAAACTGATCAAGATGATCATCGCCCCGGTGATCTTCTGCACCGTGGTGACCGGCATCGCCGGCATGGAAAGCATGAAGGCGGTGGGGCGCACCGGCGCCATCGCGCTGCTGTATTTTGAAATCGTCAGCACCATCGCGCTGATTATCGGCCTGGTGATCGTCAACCTGGTGCAACCGGGCGCCGGCATGAATGTCGATCCCGGCACGCTGGACGCCAAGGCGGTGGCAGTCTACGCCGAGCAGGCGCAGCAGCAGGGCATCATCCCGTTCCTGCTGGACATCATCCCCGGCAGCGTGATCGGCGCATTCGCCAGCGGCAACATTCTGCAGGTGCTGCTGTTCGCGGTGCTGTTCGGCTTCGCCCTGCATCGCTTGGGTGAAAAGGGGCAGCTGATCTTCAACGTGATCGACAGCTTCTCGCGGGTGATTTTCGGCATCATCAACATGATCATGCGCCTGGCGCCGCTGGGGGCCTTCGGCGCCATGGCGTTTACCATCGGTAAATACGGCGTCGGAACCCTGGTGCAACTCGGCCAGCTGATCGTGTGCTTCTATATCACCTGTATCCTGTTCGTGGTGGTGGTGCTGGGCAGCATCGCCCGCGCCAACGGCTTCAGCATTTTCAAATTCGTCAACTACATCAAAGAAGAGCTGCTGATCGTGCTGGGGACCTCGTCGTCCGAGTCCGCGCTGCCGCGCATGCTGGATAAAATGGAGAGGCTGGGCTGCAAGAAATCGGTGGTGGGCCTGGTGATCCCGACCGGGTACTCCTTCAATCTGGACGGCACCTCTATTTATCTGACTATGGCCGCGGTGTTTATCGCGCAGGCGACCAACACCCACATGGACATCATGCATCAGATTACCCTGCTGGTGGTGTTGCTGCTCTCCTCCAAAGGGGCGGCGGGCGTGACCGGCAGCGGCTTTATCGTGTTGGCCGCCACCATCTCCGCCGTCGGCCACCTGCCGTTGGCCGGCCTGGCACTGATCCTCGGCATCGACCGCTTCATGTCGGAAGCCCGCGCGCTGACCAACCTGGTGGGCAACGGGGTGGCGACCGTGGTCGTGGCGAGGTGGTGCGGCCAACTGGATGAGAAACAGCTGAAAGCCACGCTGAACAACAAAAACGCCGGCGCGGACAAAACGCTGCCTTCCGCCTGATATTGACGGCGAATCACCGGCCGCAGCCGCGGCCGGTGAGGTTTTCCCCCTGCCTCGTAACGATTTCTTGCATTAAAAACCCCGCTATCTATTATTTTTCACTCTAATGAGTGACATCCGCAAAGGCGCGCGGTCTAACACGATGGTACACTTTCTGCTTTCCGCCCCACTGTGAAACTCAGGGCGTATTTTTATGATTCCATTGAATGGAATACACGCATTTGCATAAGAAATTGGATAGTCATTAAGTAGGGGTTCACATGCAGGGCACCAGAATTCATCTTATAGTTGGTGGGCTGCTATTGGCTGCAGCCAGTAGCAGCGTGCAGGCTGAAGCACTACAACCCGATCCTGCCTGGCAGCAGGGGGCGCTGGCCAACGGGTTTTCATGGCAAATTCTCGATACGCCGCAGCGGCCAAGCGACCGCGTGGAACTGCGGCTGATCGTCAATACCGGCTCTCTGGTGGAGTCTTCGCAACAGACCGGCTTCGCCCAGCTGTTGCCGCGGCTGGCGTTGACGCGCAGTGAAAGCTTTACCGCGCCGCAGCTGCGCGCCCTGTGGCAGCAGAGCGTGGATAACGAGCGGCCGCTGCCGCCGGCTATCATCTCGTATGATTTCACCATGTATAATCTCAGCCTGCCGAATAACCGGCCTGACCTGCTGAAAGAAGCGCTGGCCTGGCTGGCGGACACCACCGGCAAACTGGCGATCGACGAGCATACG
>OKFU01000406.1_pt1 | contig 12843 bp, 9 predicted proteins | sample 1610491 | NCBI WGS metagenome assembly OKFU01 (sample SAMN04436656, study PRJEB24849) | human gut metagenome | biome: human gut; feature: NICU; material: stool | host: Homo sapiens | place: USA: Saint Louis, MO | collected 2010-05-24
CCCGGCCGTGGCGGCGCAGGCGCCCCTGGACACTGCGCGACAAACCCTCTGGGGACACTCCTACGGCGGCTTGCTGGTGCTCCACGCACTGTTCACCCGTCCCGGCGAGTTCGCCCGCTACGCCGCGGCCAGCCCGTCGCTGTGGTGGCGCGACGGGGCGATCCTCGGCGAACGAGCGGGGCTCGAACAGCGCCTGCGCGGAAAGCGCGCGGAACTCCTACTCTGGCGCGGCAGCGCCGAACCGGCCAGCCAGCGCGGCTCGCTGAAAGCCGAGCCGGGCCAGGCGATGGCGCGGCTGGTAGATGACCTGCGCCGGGTTGCCGGGCTCACGCTGGACTTCCAGCCGCTCGACGGCCTGGGTCATGGCGAAACGCTGGGGGCCTCGTTGCGCCTTCTGCTCACCCGTCCGGCGGTGGAACGCCAGCGCTGAAGACGCACGCTCCCAAGAGAACCGAGGCAACGGCGGATAACCGCTTCGCGGTTATTCGCCCTACCGGAAGCCAAGCATCCGCGCGCCGCTGCATCCCTCTACGCTGCACGGCATCCTCTCCCGCCTGCGGGAGAGGGTTGGGGTGAGGGAAAATCGCCCTACGCTACCACCGGAATCAGCGGGTCGGCCGCCGCCAGCGCCACGGCGCGGTCCGCCGCCGGCGGGTAGATCCACACGCCATTGATCTCGGTCTTGATCTTCTTGCCCTCCTCGCGCACGAACCGTACCTGGCGGTCCCAGCCCTCGGTGAACACCGCGCCCCAGCCGCCGAGATCGAGACAGGTCACGTATTTCACCTGGCTGTAGGGAATCGGCTCGACGCCGAGCAGGTCGGCGGCCACGTTATTGCCGGCCGAGCGACCCAGGGCGATGGCGTGCTGGCAGGTCATCAGGGCATGGTTGCCGAGGTCGTCGGTAGCCGCGCGGGCCACGTCGCCGGTGGCGTAGACATCGTCGAGACCGAGCACCTTGAGGTTGCGGTCGACATGCAGGCGACCCTGGGCATCGCGCTCGCCCGGAATCTGCCCGGTCAGCGTGCTGGCCCGCACGCCCACGGTCCAGACCACGGTCTTCGCCTCGATCCGCTGGCCGTCGTCGAGCGTCACGCCCTCGGCATCCACCGCCGCCACCGAACGCCCCAGGCACCACTCCACGCCCAGTTCCGCCGAGGCCTCGGCGATCAAGCCGCTCAGGTCCGCGCCCATCGATGCGCCGATGGCGGCGCCGCGGTCGACCACGATCACTCGCAGCGCCGCTTTCTCGCCGAGGATCGCCCGCAGGCGCGCCGGCATCTCGGTGGCGGTCTCGATGCCGGTGAAGCCGCCGCCGGCGACCACCACGGTGTTGCGTGCCGGTGAATCCGGCAAGTCGCGCAGGGCATGCAGGTGTGCCTCTAGGCGCAGGGCGTCTTCCAACTGGTCGACATCGAAGGCAGCGTCGATGCCGACGACACTCGCCGGACGCCACACGCCGCTGCCGGCCGCAAGCACCAGGCGGTCGTAGTCCAGTTGCCCCAGCGTGCCCTCGGCATCGCGGTACTCCACCCACTTGCCGGCCACGTCGATGCGCTGCGCGCTGCCCTGCACGAAACGCACGCCGACCGCGGCGAACAATTCGCCCAGCGGCGCCGCCATGCGCTGCACGTCAGGCTCGTAGAAACGCGGGCGGATGCGCAGCTCGGGCTGCGGCGCGAGCACCGCGACCTCGACGTCGTCGCGGCCCTGGCGGTCGAGCTGGCGCACTGCGCTCAGCGCGCTCCACATGCCGGCGAATCCGGCACCGACGATCAGGATACGTTGTTTCATTGGGGGCTCCTGGAGGGAAAGGACGGGATATCCGGAGAAAAGCCTCTCCGTAACTACGACTATATTTGTCGTAGTTAAGAAGATCAATCCCCGAAAAGCGTTCCGACAGGCAATCGCCCCTCGCCGTGAAAGAGAGGAAAAGACGTCGAAAACATACGAAAAGGATCGGAGATAGAGCGCTTCGAGGCGGAAGACAGCGAACGACCTGTCCTTGTGAGCGACCTGAAAACCGCGCAGAATATTGCGAATATTTCTATCGGAGTTAGTGATGGCTCTCTATACCGCCGGCGTCGAATACGGCATCCACTGCCTGTTGTTCCTCGCCGACGAGAAAGGCGACAGCCGCGAGTCCAGCGTACGTACCCTCGCCGAGTTGCAGGGCGTGCCGCCGGAACTGCTGGCCAAGGTCTTCACCCGCCTGGCCAAGGCCGGCCTGGTGGCTGCCACCGAAGGCGTGCGCGGTGGCTTCCGCCTGGCACGGCCGGCCAACGAAATCAGCGTGCTCGACGTGGTCCGCGCCATCGACGGCGACAAATCGATCTTCGAATGCCGCGAGGTCCGCGAGCGCTGCGCGATCTTCGAAGGCAACCCGCCTTCCTGGGCGACCCGCAACACCTGCTCGATCCACGCGGTGATGCTCACCGCGCAGAAGCGCATGGAAGAAGCGCTGGCCCAGCAGACCATCCTCGACCTGGTACGCCGGGTGGGGCGTATCGCGCCACCGGAGTTCGGCGAAGAAGTGCTGCGCTGGATGGATGCCAGCCGGGAAGGACGCGGCGGCTCCCGCGACTAGCCCTTGGCGCATACGGAGCGGCGCCGCAAGCCCGTTTCGCGGAAAACACCATTGTCGACTGCGGTGCTAATCGCGCCGGCGTTTCTCCCTACCCTATCGCCAGAGGCCGCCGCAGAGCGGCCGCCGGCCCACTGCAATGGCCCGTGACCAACTTGCGTGATAGGTGAACGATGGAACCTGGCAGCTACCAACTGACCATGAGCGTGCTCATGACCCCCGACAAGGCGAACTTCTCCGGCAACGTCCACGGCGGCGCGCTGCTCAAGCTCCTCGACGAAGTGGCCTTTGCCTGCGCCAAGCGCTACGCCGGACGCTACGTGGTGACCCTGTCGGTGGATCAGGTGATCTTCCGCGAGCCGATCCATGTCGGCGAACTGGTGACCTTCCTCGCCTCGGTGAACTACACCGGGCGCACTTCGATGGAGGTCGGGGTGAAGGTGATGACCGAGAACATCCACGAGCGCACCGTGCGCCATACCAACAGTTGCTTCTTCACCATGGTGGCGATGGACGACCAGCGCCGGCCGGTGGCGGTGCGTCCGCTGGAACCGGAGACCGCGATCGAGAAACGCCGCTACGCCCAGGCCCTGGCCCGGCGCGAGCAGCGCAAGCTGATGGAACTGCGCTACCAGGAGATCCGCGAACAGGTGGATCACGCGATGCCGGCCTGAACGCCGCCCGGCCCGCGGGCCGGGTCCTCAGCCCTCGCCGACCAGGCTCTCGAACGCTTCTTCCAGCACGCTGGCGCTGCCGGGGCGGACCACCCGCGCCACCTCCCGGCCGTCGCGAAGAAAGACGAACGTCGGCCACAGCTTGACCTGGAACGAGCGCCCCAGGCGGCGCCCGGGACCGTCCTCGACCTTCAGGTGGCCGACCTCCGGATAGTCGCTGAATACTTCCGCCAGCAGCGGCTGGGCGGCCTGGCAATGGCCGCACCAGTCGGTACCGAACTCCACCAGCGTCAGCTTGACCTGGAACGAGCGCCCCAGGCGGCGCCCGGGACCGTCCTCGACCTTCAGGTGGCCGACCTCCGGATAGTCGCTGAATACTTCCGCCAGCAGCGGCTGGGCGGCCTGGCAATGGCCGCACCAGTCGGTACCGAACTCCACCAGCGTCGGACCGGCGAGCCGGTCCAGTTCGTCGCGCGCCGGTGCCTCGGCGCTGTATCGGGTCTTCATACGCTGCTTCTCCATGAGCTTGGCTGACAGGACGGCAGACTCCCGCGGCGGCGCCAGGTTCGACCCGCGCGACGATGGACTCAGCGTTTCCGCACGCGCGCCATGCAGCGCTGGTAGCGTTCGTCGACGCGCTTGGCGAACCAGGCGGTGGTCAGCTTGCGGGTGATCTTCGGGCTCTCCAGGGTGATCCCCGGCAGCACGGCGCGGGGCAATGTCTTGCCGGTGGCGCTTTCGGCCAGGGCGAAGACCTTGCGGTACAGCGCGCTGTCGGCGAACTCCGGGCTGTCGCCCTGCTCCAGCGCCCGGCGGATCGCCGCGTCGCTCATGTCCAGGCGCTTGCCGAGGCTGCGCACGGCCAGTTCGGTGGAGCCCGGCGTGCGCGTGCCGTAGCGGATCAGATCGCCATCCAGCGCCAGCGGAATCCCCGAGACGCGACTCACCGCGCTCTGGAACGCGGCGTTGCGACTGGCATACCAGCCGGCGTTGAAGTCGGCGAAGCGGTACAGCGGCGCCGGGTAGTCCGCCGGATAGCCAAGCAGGTGGGCGATGCCGAAATACATGCCGCCGCGCCGGCTGAACACCTCGCGGCGGATGCTGCCGTCCAGCGGATAGGGATAGCCGTCCGCGTGCTGCTCGGCGAAAGCGATGCTGACCTGCATCGGCCCGCCGGTGTGTACCGGGTTGAAGCCGCCGAACAGCTTGCCGCCCATGGGCACGATGGCGATGAAATCGTCGAATGTCTCGCTCAGTTCCTTCTCCGTGCGCGCCGCGGCCAGGCGCTGGCTGTAGGTGCGGCCATCGGGCGACTTGATATTCAGCGCCGAGCTGACCAGGAACGCCGGCACGTGCAGCTTGCCGGCACGACGCTCGACCTCGCGGGTGGCGATCCTGCCCAGGCCGGCCACCGGCGGGTCGACCTGGTAGGTGGACTCCTGCTCGGTCACCGCCAGCACCGCACAGAGATTCTCGTCGCTGGGGTAGATCTGCTGGGCGGAAAAGGCCGCGTAGATATCGCTGGCCCACCCTTGGCGATCGCGCACCGTGGCCGGCATCAGGCGGACGATCTTCGCCCGTACTTCGTCGGGGTTGGGCGGCGGCGGCTCCGCCGACCGCGAACTGCACCCGGCCAGCGCCAGGAGCATGAGCAACCCCGTTACGCCGCGACCCTGGCGTACTGCTTTCATCTGCGATTCCCTGTTCCGTTGCGAAGTGGGCGGCCGATGGCGACCGCCGAAGCCAGGGCATTCTAGCCGAGCATCCGGCGGCTTCCGTACCGTCCGTCACGCACGGTCGCGGTTCACAGCGCTGCGTCGGTGCGCTGCCGCTTGACCCGACGCCAGGTCGAGGGCGAGGCGCCGGCCAGCCGGAGAAAGATCCGCGAGAAATGCGGCTGGTCGGAAAAGCCGCAGGCGACGCCGATCTGCGAAAGCGGTTCGTCGCTGCCCAGCATCAGCTCCTTGGCCCGGTCGACGCGCATGCGCATCAGCCATTCGTGGGGCGAAACACCGGTGCTGCACTTGAAGGCCTTGGTGAAATAGCTGCGCGAGAGCCCGCACTCCTCGGCCAGGCGCGCCACCGACACGCCCTCGGCCAGATGCCCGGCGATCAGCTCCTTGGCCCTGCGCAATTGCCAGGGCGCCAGGCCCTTGCCGGTGCAGACCGGGACCTGGGTCGAAGCGAAGCGATCCTGAACGTGGGTCAACAGCGCCAGCGCCAGGTGATAGACCACCGGATCGTCGACACCGATGATCCGCTCCGGCTCGGCGGACGCGCGTTGCCCTTCTTCGTAGAGAAACTCCTTTATCGAAGCGCGCGGCAACATGAAGCGGACATTGTCGTAAGTTGTCCGGTGCTGGCACTTTATTTCATCGCCAAGATAGGCGATGGAGATACTTTTCCGTGGATGTCCGCCATCGAAAACCAGTTTGTTTCCATTCCAGAGACGATGGGAATTGAAATCGCGCAACTGCACGATGACGGAAAACGAATCGGCACAAGGAATATGGATCACCTTGTCCGGATCGGGAGTCGCCTCACTATTGCGAATCAAGGCGTACCCTTCTCCCCTTATGATGTTCCCTGGCGTGGATTGGTCGCCCTTTGTTCTGTCTATGGCAACAGTCATGACTCCCCCTGATTCCATGCGCCTGATGATCTCGTGTCACTTTTCTCTCGACGCGAAAAACGACGCACGAAAGCTCCCCCAGAGATTAATCCGAGGGAGCCGTTCCGGGGAAATCTAACCGACGAAGATAACTACCAGATTACTGCGCTGTTACTCGATGATATAACGCTCAACCCTTTTCCTTTTCCGACGGGCCAGCGGCCTGGTCGAAGCGATGCCGACCCGGTAGTTGCCCCAGCACATGGCCGACCGAACCCGCCTTGTCGCAGGCCGAGGCGAACGCGCAACCGCCGAGCAATTGCTTGCCGACCGGGATGACCTGCTCGCCGAGCAGGATGCCGAGCAACCCCACCAGCGCCACCAGCGGCGGAGCCGGCGAACGCACCTGCAGCAGGCTGTAGACGATCCCCACCAACAGTCCGGCGCCCAGCGACAATACGTAGAGCTTCATCTTCGTTCTCCTTCGCGGCCGTGCCGCCCGGCGGACCGGAGCGGCACGGCCGGCATTCACTTGGCCGGATTCGGGCCGATGCGTTCGCCGTGGGTCACCCGCTCGGGCGCCTTGTGCACCATGGTGTAGGCGTAGTCCACGCCCATGCCGTAGGCCCCGGAATGCTCCTTGGCGATGGCCATCACGGCGTCGTAGGTATCCCGGCGGGCCCAGTCGCGCTGCCACTCCAGCAGGACCTGCTGCCAGGTCACCGGTACCACGCCGGCCTGGACCATGCGGTCCATGGCGTACTTGTGGGCGTCGCTGGAGGTGCCACCCGAGGCATCGGCCACCATGTAGATCTCGTAGCCGCCCTCGAGCATGGCGCAGAGGGCGAAGGTGGTGTTGCAGACCTCGGTCCACAGCCCGGCGACCACGACCTTCTTGCGGCCCGCGGCGGCCAGCGAATCGCGCACGTTCTGGTCGTCCCAGGAGTTCATCGAGGTGCGTTCGAGGATCTTCTGCTCGGGGAACACCGCCAGCAGCTCCGGATAGGTCGGGCCGGAGAAGCTGTCGGTTTCCACCGTGGTGATGGTGACCGGGATGTCGAATACCTTCGCCGCCTTGGCCAGGCCCACTACGTTGTTCTTCAGCGTCTGGCGATCGATGGACTGTACACCGAATGCCATCTGTGGCTGCTGGTCGATGAAGATGATCTGGCTGTTCTGCGGAGTTAGAACTTCGAGATAGTGGCTCATGATTGTTTCCTGACAACGAACGATGAATTCCAGCTGTTGCGCACAACAGCACGCGGGCCAACAGATAATTTCCCGTGGCCGGCCAGACTATGAAGCATGGATATTGGAAAAAACAAACTTTTCGAGAAAATAAATCACTGAACTGCGGCCCTGGATAAATTTGAACGGCGATATTCAAAATATTCGACACATCCATACAAAAAGCGCACACAGAGACAATAAAAGAAGGATTACCAGCTAGCAGAATCGACAGTCCGCCCTATAAGAAAAAGCCCCCATGAAGTTCAGGACATGTCTCGCGCCTTACTTGCTATCGACCACCAGCAAGTTGCGCTTGCAGGAGGATGCGTCATTCGGGAAAACCGCTCTTTCGTCCCGTACGTTTCCCGCCGCACCTATCCTGTCCGGTGGCCTCTCTCGCCGCCGCCCTCGCTGACCGATTCCGCCCCGCTGCCAGGAGCACGCCATGAGCCACGATCCGCCGAGCAAGGACCGCCGCCATTTCCTCACTACCAGTTCGGTGCTGGGCGCCGCCGGAGTCCTGTGGTCCGCCCTGCCCTTCGCCAACGCCGCCAGCCTTTCTCCCGCAAGCAACCCAGGAGGTTCCATGACCGCCGACCTGATCCTGCACAACGGCCGCTTCCACACCGTGGACCGCGACAACCCCACCGCCACCGCCGTGGCGATCAAGGACGGCAAGTTCCTTGCCGTCGGCAACGACGCCGAGGCGATGCTCCATCGCGGCAGCGCCACCCAGGTGATCGACCTGCAGAAGCGCACCGTGATCCCCGGTCTCAACGACTCGCACCTGCACCTGATCCGCGGTGGCCTCAACTACAACCTGGAGCTGCGCTGGGAAGGCGTGCCCTCCCTGGCCGACGCCTTGCGCATGCTCAAGAACCAGGCCGAACGCACGCCCAGCCCCCAGTGGGTGCGGGTGGTCGGCGGCTGGAACGAGTTCCAGTTCGCCGAGAAGCGCATGCCGACCCTGGAGGAATTGAACAAGGCCGCGCCGGACACCCCGGTGTTCGTCCTCCACCTGTACGATCGCGCCCTGCTCAACCGCGCCGCCCTGCGCGTGGTCGGCTACACCAAGGACACGCCCAACCCGCCCGGCGGCGAGATCGTCCGCGACAGCAGCGGCGAACCCACCGGCATGCTGATCGCCCGGCCCAACGCGATGATTCTCTACGCCACCCTGGCCAAGGGACCGAAGCTGCCGCTGGAATACCAGGTCAACTCCACCCGCCAGTTCATGCGCGAACTCAACCGCCTCGGCCTGACCAGCGCGATCGACGCCGGCGGCGGCTTCCAGAACTACCCGGACGACTACCAGGTGATTCGCGAACTGGCCGACCAGGGCCAGCTCACCGTACGCATCGCCTACAACCTGTTCACCCAGAAACCGAAGGAAGAACTCGCCGACTTCAAGAACTGGACCGGCAGCGTCAAGTACGGCCAGGGCAGCGATTTCTTCCGCCACAACGGCGCCGGCGAGATGCTGGTGTTCTCCGCCGCCGACTTCGAGGACTTCCTCGAACCGCGCCCGGACCTGCCGCAGACCATGGAGCAGGAGCTGGAGCCGGTGGTCCGCCACCTGGTGGAGCAGCGCTGGCCGTTCCGCCTGCACGCCACCTACGACGAATCGATCTCGCGGATGCTCGACGTGTTCGAGAAGGTCGACCGCGACATTCCGTTCAACGGCCTGCCCTGGTTCTTCGACCACGCCGAGACCATCACCCCGCGCAACATCGAGCGGGTGCGGGCACTCGGCGGCGGCATCGCGATCCAGGACCGCATGGCCTTCCAGGGCGAGTACTTCGTCGACCGCTACGGTGCCAAGGCCGCCGAGGCCACGCCGCCGATCCAGCGCATGCTCGCCGAGGGCGTGCCGGTGGGTGCCGGCACCGACGCCACCCGGGTCTCCAGCTACAACCCCTGGACCTCGCTGTACTGGCTGGTCAGCGGCCGCACCGTCGGCGGCATGGCCCTGTATCCGCAGGGCCTGCCGCGGGAAACCGCGTTGCAGCTGTTCACCCACGGCAGCGCCTGGTTCTCCAGCGAGCAGGGCAAGAAAGGACAGATCAAGGTTGGCCAGCTCGCCGACCTGGCGGCGCTGTCGGCGGACTTCTTCGGCGTCGAGGAAGAGGCCATCAAGTGGATCGAGTCGGTGCTCACGGTGGTCGACGGCAAGGTCGTCTATGCCGCCGCCGAGTTCGACAAGCTCGGTCCGCCGGCGCCGCCGGTGCTGCCGGACTGGTCGCCGGTGGCCAAGGTACCCGGCCACTGGCGGCAAGGCGCGCCGCTGACCGCCCAGGTCCACCAGTGCGTCGGTGCCTGCGCGGTACACGCCCACGAGCACAACCGCGCGCGCCACTCCAACGTACCGGTGAGCGACTTCCAGGGTTTCTGGGGCGCATTCGGCTGTTCCTGCTTCGCTTTCTGACGTACCCGGGCGGGCCCTTCGCGGCCCGCCTCGCCCGGAGTTTTCCCGATGATCCGCGTTCGACCGGTCGGCCGCCTGGCCCTTTTCCTGGCGCTGGGCGGCACCTCGCCGTGCCACGCCGCGACAGAGGAAGCCAAGGCACCCGACTACCTGGAGTGGCGCCTGCTCAACCGCAACTACTTCCTCTACAACGACTATCGCCGCGCGGACGCCGGGCGCGGCTACCGCAAGGAATGGGCACACGGCCTGATCGCCGACCTGGAGTCGGCCTATACTCCCGGCCGCGTCGGTTTCGGCCTCGATCTCCACGGCTTCGCCGGCTTCAAGCTCGACGGCGGACGTGGCCATGCCGGCACCGGCCTGTTGCCGCTGGACTCATCCGGCGATAACGCCAGCGAGTATTCCGACGCCGGCGCCGCACTCAAGCTGCGGCTCGGCGAGAGCCTGCTCAAGGTCGGCGAGATGACCGTCGAGACCCCGGTCTTCGATACCAGCGACAAGCGCCTGCAACCCCAGTACGCCAGGGGCTTCTTCCTGCAGAGCGACGACCTCGACCGCGTGCGGATCCAGGCCGGGCGCTTCACCGCCTTCAAGGAACAGGCCTCCAGCTCCGGCCATGGCGACTTCGACGGCTACGGCGCGAGCACCGCCGGCAGCGCCATCGGCTTCGCCGGCGCCAGCCTGGCGGCCAGCGACAACCTGAGCGGCTCGCTGTTCGCCGCGCAACTGGACAACGTCTGGCGCCAGGTCTATCTCAACATGAACCTGCAACGTGCCGCGTTCAGCCTGGATGGCAACCTCTATCGCACGCGCGACCAGGGCCGCAGCCGGGCCGGCGCGATCGACACCCTGGCCTACAGCCTGCAACTGAAGTACCGCGTCGGCGCGCAGGGTTTCTCCCTGGCCTACCAGCGTGTCCATGGGGATACGCCGTTCGACTTCGTCGGAGGTGACTCCATCTACCTCGCCAACTCGATCAAGTACGCCGATTTCAACGGTCCGGGCGAACGCTCCTGGCAGGCCCGCTACGACCTCGACCTGGCCCCGTTCGGCCTGCCGGGGCTGAGCTTCATGGCGCGTTACGTCAGCGGCCGCGCCATCGACGGCAGCCATGCGCCGGCCGGCGGCGCCTACAACCCGCTGGGCGCCGATGGCCGCTACCGGCCCTTGCAGGGCAGCGGCGGCAAGCACTGGGAGCGCGACCTCGACCTGCGCTACCTGTTCGCCTCGGGCCCGTTCAAGGACCTCTCGCTGAACGTCTCGCACCTCAGCCACCGGGCCAACGCGGCCCAGGCCGGCGACGACATCGACCGCCTCTACCTGATCGTCGAATACCCACTCAAAGGCTCGCTCTGACCATGACCGCACCCGCCGCCTCACCCTGGAGTCCCCTGCGCCAAGCCACCTTCCGCTGGCTATGGCTGGCCAGCATCGCCTCGAACATCGGCACCTGGATGCACGAGGTGGGAGCCGGCTGGCTGATGACCTCGCTCTCCGCCAGCCCGCTGAACGTGGCCCTGGTGCAGGTCGCCGGATCGCTGCCGATGTTCTTCCTGGCCCTGCCGGCCGGCGCCCTCGCCGATATCGTCGACAAGCGCCGCTACCTGCTCGGCGTGCAATTGTGGATGGCCTTGGTGGCCACCCTGCTGGCCAGCCTCACCCTGCTCCAGTTGACCAGCGTCTGGCTGCTGCTCGGCCTGACCCTGTGCATGGGCATCGGCACCGCGCTGATGATGCCGGCCTGGAGCGCCACCACTCCGGAACTGGTGGGCAAGGACGAACTGCCGGCGGCGGTGGCGCTGTCCAGTGTCGGGGTCAACCTGGCGCGGGCGGTCGGACCGGCCATCGCCGGGGTGCTGGTGAGCCTGGTCGGCCCCTGGCTGACCTTCGCCCTCAACGCCCTCTCCTTCTTCGCGGTGATCGCCGTGCTGCTGGCCTGGAAACGCGAGGCCGTGCCCTCGGTGCTGCCGGCGGAACGCCTGTTCGGCGCCCTGCGCGCCGGCTGGCGCTACAGCCGCAGCTCGAGGCCACTGCAATCGGTGCTGGTGCATGCGGTGGCGTTCTTCCTCGGCGCCAGCGCCGGCATGTCGCTGCTGCCCCTGATCGTGCGCGGCGAACTGCATGGCAACGCCATGGACTTCGGCCTGCTGCTGGGCAGCGTCGGCGTCGGCGCGGTGCTCGGCGCCGCGTTCCTGCCGCGCCTGCGCGAACGCCTCGGCAGCGACCGCCTGGTGCTGCTCTCCAGCGTGCTCTACGCACTGGTGCTGGTGGCCCTGGCGCTACTGCGCAACCTCTATTTGCTGGTGCCGGTGATGCTGCTCAGCGGCGCGGCATGGATCGCCGTGCTCTCCAGCCTGCAGGTCGCCGCGCAGACCTCCGTGCCGGCCTGGGTCCGCGCCCGCGCGCTGGCGGTCTACATCCTGGTGTTCTTCGGCAGCATGGCCGCCGGCGGCGCCCTGTGGGGTCTGGTCGCCAGCCACCTGTCGATCACCTTCGCCCTGCTCTGCGCCAGCGCCGCGCTGCTGCTCGGCCTGTTCGCGTCGCTGCGCTGCCGGCTGCCGGTCACCGAGGCCGAGGACCTCGCGCCGTCGCTGCACTGGCCGGCACCACTGGTCGACGAAGAGGTGGACCAGGAACGCGGCCCGGTGATGGTCACCCTCGAGTACGACATCGACCCGCAGGACGCCGCGGCATTCCAGGCGGCGATGGTCGAGGTGCGCGCCATGCGTCGGCGCAACGGCGCGGTGTCCTGGGGGCTGGTCCAGGACAGCGGCAACCGTCGCCTGTGGCTGGAGTTCTTCATCGACGAATCCTGGCTGGAACACCTGCGCCACCACCAGCGGGTGACCCGCGGCGAGTTGCGGGTCGAGGCCGCCGCCCGGCGCTTCCAGAGCGCCGGCGTGGAGGTGCGCATCCGCCATTACCTGCACGGCGCGGCCAGGCCTTGAGCCTCCCGGGCGACGGTCGTCGCCTGCCCCTGGCGGATCCGCCCACGGCTGTTATCCTGCTCGCCGATGGCGCCACAAGGACGGTGGCCGGTAGCGATGCCGCGCACCCGCGGCGCCGCGAACGCAACCCACAGGGAAGTCCACCCATGTCCTACGACTACGAGAAAACCAGCCTCACCCTCTACCGGGCGGTATTCAAGGCCAACTACGACGGCGACGTCGGTCGCTACCTGCGTCCCGACAAGGAACTCGCCGAGGCTGCGGAAGTCGCCCCGCTGCTGCATCCGACCTTCGACAGCCCCAACACCCCTGGCGTCCCCGCCCGCGCGCCGGACATCGTCGCCGGCCGCGACGGCCTCTACGCCCCGGAC
>OKFU01000415.1_pt1 | contig 12395 bp, 10 predicted proteins | sample 1610491 | NCBI WGS metagenome assembly OKFU01 (sample SAMN04436656, study PRJEB24849) | human gut metagenome | biome: human gut; feature: NICU; material: stool | host: Homo sapiens | place: USA: Saint Louis, MO | collected 2010-05-24
AAAAAAGAGGCTGACCCGGTATTCTCTCAAATAAAAAACGAGCATTTTTAAATCGGCTGACATCCGGAAGAGTTGATACTTTAAAAGTAAGCCCTAATCCGTCAATTTTATAACCTGGAGATGAGGCTTCAAGGCACGCGCTTATTGCAGTGGAATCGTCATTTATACCATCACCAACAGCTCCAAAATCTTTGGGGCTAATAGCATCACGCATTTTATCCTGGAACGTTCGGTACACAGCCCCAGAACCATACTGAATAAACCAACCAAAACCACCAACAACCCCGGCGATTGCAGCATCGACATAATTACGCATTGAGCGATTATTTACAGCGTCCTGTTCAAGTGATGGATCTGCAAGGTTAGAAATTTTGTTTTGCTTTGCATCGTAATATTTTGCAAGCAAAGATGGTTTCATCAATGCACGTCTGAACCACCCAAAACATTGCTGGATCAGCATCGTCAGGTAGTCAAAAGCATCTTCATGCACTTCGGGGAAAAATTTTCCCTGATTGCGAAGGTCTGTCTCCTGCACTACATCAAGCACACGATCTATCGTAATTCGCCATCCAGTAGCAAGCGGCGACGGAAGAACCACAGAACCGCCACTATAAGTTCCCGCCCCAGTTACCGTATAACCGGTATCCAGAACCAATTCTGTTACGTTCCCGTTCAGGTCAGACACCTGAACAACCAGGTCTGATTTTCTGAAAATTCGAAAAGTATACGGAAACGATGTCGTAACGCCGTTACCGGTGTATTCGTTGTGGTCAACTTCGGTTGAGACCGTCATGTTAAATCTCCAGATAGTCGCAGCACCCGTTGCGCCGCATATCTGGTTATTCTATTACCTGAAAAACCATATATGGATAAAAAGACTATAAATACCAATAGATATTACCTTTCGGGTAATTTGCAAAACGTGCTGGATAGCAAACAAATTATTTGTTACTGTATAAACATACAGTTATTGCATGGAGAAGATAAGATGCAGCAGTATCACTATCCACTGGAAGACGGATTTACCGAAAGGATTCACACGCCGGGAGGCGTCAGGTCACTGGTGGAGGGATCGCACTTGATGAAATTACTCCGGGATCTCGATAAGGATGGATTTAATGTCGATGGCCCACTTGCCGAACTGACTGCACTGATTAACTACGTCACCAGCTCACAGATGTCTATGCAGGATCTGCAAACACATCTCGACTATTGTGCCGAACAATTACGAAAACAAACCAGATAAGGTTTGCAATTACCAAGTGGAGTGCTTATATTTACCTTTGAGGTAAATTTACATCGCACTCCTCTTGTGCCATAGTAATCGGGCACTGGCAAAATCCAGTGCCGGGATTGGTCTCCCGGATTACTAAGTGGCGCATACCACGCCAGACGTGGTTTTTTTATGCGTATAGCACAGTCATGCCAGAATTATGGTGGGCTGAATGGGGGTCCGAAAGGACGCCGGTACCACTTAGGCCGGTAAGACCAACTCCGTTCAGTTCACCACCATCTGATTGGTCTCAGCGGTGGTGATGTAATTCGCTAAGTGGAGACGCCATAATGAACGCTCAACTCATCCCCGTATTCAACGGCACTATATCCAACGAAACCGCTCTTCTCGTTAATGCCCGTGATTTACACACTTTCCTCGATGTGGGTAAGCGATTTGCTTCGTGGATTGTCGAACGAATTTCTGAATATGGTTTCGTTGAAAATCAAGACTTTATGATTATTTCCCAAGTTCGGGAAAAAATAGGCAGAGGCCGTCCTGCAAAAGACTACCACCTCACCCTCGATACAGCCAAAGAGCTGGCGATGGTCGAGCGTAACGAAAAAGGTCGTCAGGTACGACGCTACTTCATTGAATGCGAGAAACGTTTAAGACAACAAGAAACAAAAGTGGAGAAGGTCTTGTCAGGCTTCATGCCCGCCATTATGGAGGCGATCAAGCTGGAAGACAAAAAAGAATACAGTGCCCCACTGAAGCCCGGCTACCGTAGCCTGATTCATTCGCCGTCTGGTGTTCTCGGCCTGACGGAGAACTCACTGCTGATGAATCTGCTGAACCAGTTACAGGACGACGGGCACGACGTATCGGGCGCGGCAGCGGAGCTGACCACCATGTTCTGCTACATCGTCGGTGTGAGCAAATGCCTGCGTGATATCCAGACGCACGCGGAGTACATCAACGACAAAGCAGGGTTCTTCTGACGGGCGGCGGCACAGGGATGTGCCTTTAAATAATTCTGTACAGATTGCAGACTGTGGGTGAATAGCGTACTATTACCTTAAAGGTAAAGGAGGCGCGATATGACAGCGTTGAAAAATCGTACTCAGCACAATAAACAAGCCAAGCAATGCTGGGATGTCATTGGAAAAGTTATGCTTGGCCGCGCAAGCAAAGAGCGCGACAAGGATATGGTTTACCAGACAGGAACATCTTTCAGCGACTTCAAGGCGGCATTTCGCTCCAAATAGAAGCACATCAGGAGTTTTCCTTGAAGTTTAACATTAGAATATCTAATAGTTTTCTACATGGGGAAAGCAACACCCCTTTCGCTGTAGACGGACCTTTCCTTACTGATGATGAAATAAAAATCATACAAAGTTTTTTAGAGGATGTTGCCAATGGAAGGGCGCTTGTTGGAAAAAACAAGCCCTCGTGGGTTGATGATAACCATGATAAAATTCCCGGCTCAGACAATTATGAGCAAGAGAATTATTGGCATTATCATTGTGGGCCAACATGGTATCCAAACACATTTAAGAATTATACCATTAACTTAAATTTCAACCCTGGCGGAAGGCATTCTAATGAATGCATTCATTATGCAAAAAATGATAATGAAATTGTCATTGTTGGATTTTCAAGAGAACACATACCTTTCCTTTCATCAGATGGAAACAACAATCCGCTTTTTAATGATGAAGAAGAATAGCCCGCGCTGCGGGCTTTTTTGTGGACGAAACAAAAGTCAGTGCTACACTCATTGACGCCACATTGAGGTGGCTTATAGATGGAAATTTCACAATGAAAAAAGCATTTGCTGCACTGTTCGTTTTATTGTCTCTGGTAGCTTCAACTCAGGCCTTTGCCGGTCGTTGTCAGCACGACAGCGACACTGCTGCTGACGGCTCCCGCTGCGGTGGGCGTTCTGCGGATTCCCGCCCTGGCGGCGGTGGCATTCGTTAAAAACAAGGCCGCGAAAGCGGCCTGTGACATGTCACGTTCCTTTTCTGAATGATAGCCGTTCGAAAAATGATGACATTCCACCGCAGACAATAGCAAAGATGATCCCACCAAAGAAGAGAAGGCCAGCCTGCCACCACTCCCACCGCCATACATCCACAGCGCCAACCATACCAACAATCGCTCCAACAAATGGAATATAGCTCACGATGAAAGCAATGGGGGCTGCAATTATCCAGTGCAATCCCCACCATGATTCAAGCCCAGCCATAATTGCTGCCAACTGAAAAAGACCAACGACGATATAAACAATGAATCCTATAGCTTGCATGTAGTCACCTATTTACCCAGTAAAAATCAGAGGCCTCCCCTCAATAAGGCTTGCAACAAGAACTATTCCCTGCACAACAAAGATGAACCAGCAAATAGCTTGAGTCTGAGGGTTAAGAAAATATTTGTAGCGGTCAATAAATAACAACCCACCAGAAATTATCACACTCAAAATAATTAAAAACACAACACTTCCTTATTGCGGAGTGACATCCTGAGGTCGCCACCAGTATGTCTGATTAAACTCTTTCTTCGAACGTTGCTCCATTTTGCGCAAATAGCCTGGTGAAAAATACTCCTGCATCTGGTTAAAGATCATGTGATCGAGAGCCGCCTTCAAGTACCAGAGATTCGCACCTGGCATCAAACCTTTCCCCAGTTTCACCAGATCACCTCCAGTCTGCTCACTCTTCCCTTCCACAGCATTTAGCGGTATGCCCTGAGCAATCTTCACTACGTCATCAACCAGACCAGCTACCGGGCCAAGCATCGACGCCAGCGCGCCGCTTCCGTACCTAGTGTGATCTGACAATAAAAAGTCACCGTAAAGACCAAGACCACCACCTTTCAGTAGAGCACCAAGCCAGAATTTTGCGGCATCTTCTCCTGTCATCTCTCGAGGATTACGACCAGACGCAAGGTCGTTAAGTTGCTGCGACAAAGCGCCAAGAATGGTCGTACTGGCAATAAACGTCGCAATATATGCCGCACGACCACCAGCAGACGGCATACCCATAGCGCGTGACCAGTGACGCATAACAACCGAGATAGGGAACGATTTAAACAGGAAAACACTTCTCGTTAATTCACCTTTCCATGTTCCACGCTGAATACCAGAACCGGTTATCAGTTGCTCACGTGCTCCCGGTGTAATAACAGCCATATCAACTTCTTCAGTTACGGCACCGAGCAGTTTACGCATTGCCTCAAATTTCACGCGTTCAGGCTCACCAAGATGTTTAACTGCTGAATCAGGGATACGCATAATGCTTTCCGGTGTCAGCATCGTATTATTACCGTTCCCCCAGTCCTCTTGTTGCGCCAGCTTCCATACGCTCCAGTCTGTGTCAGTAATCCCTTTGCTTTTCAGGATACGAAAATCAGAGTCATCGAGGCTACGAAGGTCTGGTGTCCGTGACACTACTTCTCCCAGGCTTCCCATCATAGTTACGCCATAGGCGCGCTTGTGCGCATCTGACCATGCTGTAAGCCCACTGGCACGCATTACCGCCGTTGCCGCCCAACGAGACACAGACGGCCCCATATTATCCATCGCCCAGCGGTTAACGCTGCCAAGTAGAGATTCCATCGCCAGACCAGCGCGGCGCGCCCGCGCAAGTTCTGTACGGTTCGTTGGGTCCATAGCTTCAAGCTGGTTGCGGAATAACTGGTTCATTGGAAGGTTGGTAACCTTCGCAGACAGATACATGGTTCCAAGGTCAGAGAACGATGACAGCAACGCGGATCCGAGTCTGCTGGCAACCAACCAGTTGCGGATATTGTCAGACCATCGCGCGATGTGCGGATTCGCTACAGGCTGTGTCTTTCCGGAAATAAAGTTGTACAGATTCTCTGTGTTGTTCGCCAGCCGCTCGACTTTACCGGTTTTACTCGGGTTAGCTGTTGCCGTTTCTGCCTTCACCTGATCAAGAAGAGAGCGGAAAACATGATCGGGGTTTGGGCCATATGTTTCCACCAGTGCAATATCTTTACTGATACCTTCAAGGTGACCGACCATGATTTCCCATAGAGAGCGATCGCCATAAAGTTGCTGATATTGCAGATAGGAATCTGCATCTTTGAAATGTATCTGTCGTGATGCATTACCACGGTTAGCACGTGCGCCGGAAATTCGCATTCCGGTATCAGTAAGCTTATTCAGCCCACCTGTAGCGATCGTGTTATAAGCCTCTCCAAGAAATGCAGACAACTCGTCATCGTTCATCAGTTGTCCATCGGCTCGGGTATAATATTTGCGATCCAGCTTACCTATAACATCGCTAACCCATTTATCTTTTGATACCGCACCAACCTTTTCCATAGAATGATGTTGAGGGATCCCCCAGTTTTCGAGATAGCCAATGTCCCCACCAGCATCATTAAACCTGCGGCGGAGTAGATCTGTCACTTCTCTCCACGCCTTAGCACCTTTTCTTGCTTTAGCATTGCCAGTATTTTGCCCTCGCATTTCATATACCAGGTCACGCACGCCAGCTTCATCTTCAAACAGGCCAAAAAAGCGAGGATCAACTGCTTCGAATGCCTCCTGCAATTGACTCAATGCATAATCACGAGTGGCTTTTGTTCTGGACTCAACAGAGAGGAAATTCGATTTACCGTCTGCATTAAAAGCAATAGTACGGTTAAGAGCGCCAAGTTTCCCATCAGCCCCTTGATAGCTATTGATAAATTTATCCAATCTCTGACGTGCAGCTATAGTGAGAGCCACACGACGTTTCTTTAATGCCGCTTCTCGCTGTAATTCTTCAGATGCCAATTGTGCTGCACGATACAGCCGCTCTGACTCGGAAAGTTGTCGCCACGACATAGGGTCATCACGAGCAATGGAGCGCATATTGCGATAAATGCGGTCTTCAATGTTCTGTATTTCTCGCGCCGTTAACGTGCGCTGCGCCGCCTTCTGGACCGCTTGTATACATTCCTGTCTCATTTAATTTAACCTCTCAAGAAACACGCCACAGCAACATCAAACAGGCTGGAATCCTGTATTGCCTGCTCACTTTCCCTGTTAGCTTCATCCAGTACTTCACGCGCACTGCGCGATTGTGGATTACCATCATCATCCAGCACGGTGATTATCATGTCAGGTGATTCAAGCAGCGAGTCTTCAGCTATACGCAGATCAATATCTCCTGCCGGATCTGCCATCATTTTTTGTTCTGTCTGTTGCAATATCTTACCGGGCTCAAAAGGAGCTACTTCGTCTGGCGTCCTGACCTCTGCTGTTTTATAGAATGAAACAGCCTGAGCATTAAGTTCACTTTCTGCCTGCTGTCGCCGTGCCAGTTCTGCTCGAGCTTCAAAAAACTGACCTCCAGGCTCGTGCGGTGCCAACGCGTTACGGGAAAATTCCAGGCGTTCTTGTGCCTGCCGGATTCGTTGATCAATATCACGAAGTCTGGCCTGTTTATCTGATCGAGCACGAGACAAAGCTTTACCGCTACCGGTTGGCTCTTCTGCAAGAATTTGTGCACGCTGTTCAGTGAGATTTTCAATAATTCGTTGGCTATTAGCGATTTCAGACTGGTAAACCTGTCTATCTCCACGCGGCAAAAGCTGCGCGGCCTGTTCTTCAAGCAACCGATTTTCTATAGCGCGCGCCGTTACTCCATCATCTACAGATGACAGAGCCTCATTAACTGCCTGAGACAGCAGACTCTTGCGCTCTGGAATTTCACTGAAAGATGCAGACTCAACAATGCTGGCAACGTCTACAGGTCTCCCCTGGCTAACATCAGACATAGCTTTTCGCAGAGCCTGAATGTGAGAATTGCGCGAAAGCACGTTGATCGGCACGCCGGGAGCAATATCAATTTCAGCATGATGAGCGGCATTCGCCGCCAGTGCAGCATCGACATCAACTGGTGAAAAATTTGGTGCGCTTGTAGACTCGCCGCGAGAGTTAATAAATCTGCCGACACCACCAAACGCCACCCCAAGAACAGCATCAATAGCAATTGCCTGTCGATCCAACACATCATACTGGTTAGCCATTTCGCTATAGCCACCATCACGAAGCGTTTTTGCAGTAAGCCCACGCTGTGCCATACCGAACGCAATATTTGTACCTGCGGCATAGGCAATATCTGGCGTTGCACGTACTGCTGTTGCTGCGGCGCGTCGCACTGAACTCTCACCCGTCCGCGCGAGCTGAGCCGCCACACCTTCCGCCAGCGCACCACCAGCACGTAACCCGAGGCTCATAGGGATCAATGTTCCGGCACCAGCAGTAATGCCCTGCACTAATCCCGCTTCCTGCGCTGTCCTGAAATCAACACCCTGTGCTGTCAGCCGTTCAAACTCAGAAAAACCCTGTAGCGAAGTTACCGCCGCTGCACCTCCGACCGGACCACCGAGCGTTGTACCGACAACAGCCTGCCCGCCCATATCGAACAACCCATAAAGAACCTGCCCTGCGGTTCCGGTTGTCGCGGCATCAGGCGTCAGCCGCTTAACCTGCTGCTCTGCTAGTTTTCTCTGCTCGGCAATGTATGAAACTGAAGTGTCATTGAGCGAGGTGTTTTCGTTAACAAACTGAGCAATCGGGGATACGATTTTATCCATCCCTGCCCATAGCAACTGATCTGGCTTTGCCACCAGCCCGGAGTACAAACCAGACAATGCCGCTCCTACAGCATTGTCGAAAAAACCAACATCGCTGTTAAAGCCAGCTGGATTTGATACTGCTTCGTCAAGCTGCTGATTCTGGTTTACTGGATTAAGGCCAAAGTAACTCATTGCGGAATATCTCCGGAGAATCTCTGACGCTTCTGTGTCAGATCAAGAACAACAGGAGAACCATCATCTTTCAGCAGATAACCAGTACCAAGTTTCACCAGATACTGACTATCGCCGTAACTTTGCAAACCATACTGACCAGGCGGTGTTTTTATCCCAGTGCCGACAACTTGTTCATTCCAAGCCTGATTAACCTGCTTATCGAATTGCTCTGCAGACATTCCCCACGGCAAAAGGACATTCCCCATTCCGTTATAGTCATGCACGCCACCTGTAGCTACGTTAACAGCCTGTTTCCAGGTATCAGTGTCAATTTCACCTGATATCACGCCTTTTTTCGCCATCACACCAGCGTAATAGTCCTTTGCGATCTCGTATGCCATTGATGCCCCCTGAGCATCACCAGCAAATGCATCCTTCACCATGTCAGAAAACTCAAGGCGAAGATCAGCATCTTTAGGCATCGGAATACCTTTCGCATCATCAGTACCTTTACGAGCCGCCGCGCCAGCAAGAATTGTCTGCGCAGCGGTTTCAGGAGACACGGAAACATCCGGATTAAACCAGTTTTTTTCTGCCAAAATACCACCAGGCTTGTCCATCAGTATCCCGGCAACGGCAGCAGATGGAGCGTTGGCACTGATCTGCTGTAGTGCTGACATATACACCTGCCCACCACCAGTGCTCTGCCTGATGGTATCGAGATATGCTGCCTGTTGGGAAACTGGAGCATCACGAAAGAAAACACCGATCTGATTGGCCTCGTCTTTGGAAAAGAACGTCAGTGGAGTGCCATATGACTTAGCAAGGTCACTGACCTGAGCGGCACGCAAGGCAACGCTCTGTCCAAAGTTATCCTTATTGCTCATGTCGATAGGCTTTGTCTGTCCGGAGGCAAGAGAGAACTGCACAGGATCCGACTGCCGCTGCTTTATCACCTGATTTGCAGCCGAAACAACGTTGTCATAAAGAGCTGCGCGTGCCGCATACCCCTCCCCTGTTTCACCAGTATCCGGGCGCAATTTCTCAACATATGCGGTAATGCTGCTTGTCGGCATGTTGCGGAAAGAGCCTATATACTGTCCGGCGATCTGCGTATTTCTGAACTCGGTATATCGCAGGTTTCCTTCTCTGACGCCATAAGCTGCAATAAAATCATCCTCACCTGGTGGGTTAGGAAATTCAACGCCACGCATATACGCAGCCGTCGCATCGCGAACCCGGCTGTCGAGCATCGTTTTATATTCAGCCTGCTGTTGTCTGGCTAGTGCATCAGTCTGTCGCAACACGCTGGCCTGATCTGATTCACTTAAAGCATCGAACCAGGCTACACCGGTATAACGTTTATTTTTTGTCGGTAGCTGAGAAAGCCCCAGAGCAGCACTAACACCTGCAGTTAACTGCTGATCACTGTATGGCTGGCTACCGTTTTCATGATGGATAATGGCTGCACAAAGCGCCTTCAGGGTATCAGGATTTGATGCATCGAGAGGCTCATCAGCAGAAACGCCAAGTTGTTCGCACACTGCTTTGATATACGACATAGTGTCATTTTTATCAGTAGGCGGTGCCCAGCGATTAATTATCTCGCTGACGGTATCAATACCCTGCCGCTGATACGACATCAGGTTCCGCCCTAATGCACGAATACCGTGTTCAGGGGTTTCGAATTTGGCAAAGCGACCATCATCACCAGTCTGCCCAACCCACGGATTAGTTTTGCTGTATTCAAGATTGCCGGGGTTATTGTTGCGTATACCGCGGGTACGATCGGAAGAGCCACTATCTGCTACAGCACGGCGAGATCCAGCAGCAGTATCGCTTAACTCGCCGTTTTGCTGTCTTACCTGAAGATAGTTTGCTCCAATAGCATTTTGAGCAGTTGCTTTTGCTGTTGCTTCTTTAAACTCGATTTTCTTGGCCTGGATTTGCTCGTCACTCCAGCCATGTGCAATGCCGTAATCCTCAATTTGCTGGAAAGTTTGCTTATTAGCCAATACGTATGCGACGTTGTCGCCATACAATGCTGCGGCATTTTTACCATTGTTCAGCAGCGTAGCCTGAAACTGGCCTTCTTCGTAGGCATTTATTTGCCCTATCTCGTGCCGCCCTGCCTGCGTAGTGAACTGAATGCGCTGCTGCTGCGCCTGCTGCATGAAAGCATTACGAGCCTGTTCATCCGGCAGCGACATAGCCAGTTGTTCGACCTGAGCATCAAACTGCTGCGTATACTCCTGACCTTTTCCAATAGCATTTTTCCCTTTCAGGTTAAGCAATCCTGTTTCAGGATTATTCAGCAGATCACTGCTTATCTGACTGAGGTTAAGAGATGCCTCCTGAGCCAGAGCGATATTGGCACGCTGTTTTGCCTGACCAAAAACATCAATTGCCTCTGTCCCTGCCCGAACAAAAGCATCACCAATACCTGGCTGAGAAAACGTCTGCAAGCCTGCTGACTGAACTCCACGGCTCTGAACCTGACGGCCGGATACTGTTGGTACGACTGGCATTATAATCCTCCGGGTAATCTGGTTCCTGCTGCTGCCCCGATTGGCGCAGGGGTGCTTTGAGTAAACGGACTCCACGTCCCACCAAACATCTGGTACGCACCGTATGCCTTCAGAGGCGCAGTGAGCAATGTTGTTGCTGCTCCCACATTCCCCTGTTTACGGGCTGAACTGGCTTCTGCTTTATAGTTGGCAGCCTGAACCTGATAACCGTAAGCCTCGCGTTGCGCGTTATTCACCGTCGTCAGCGAATCAAGAGCGCCAAACTGAGCAGTGTCACCAAATATATCCAGCGCGTTACCTGTAGATAAATCGGCGCCGGTCGCCCCCATTGTCGCCGCCTGTGTACCAAGCCGCTGTCGGGTCTCTCTGCGCCGTTGCTCAGCTTCAGCGTTACCCCTGTTTATTGCATCATTTGCCTGAGCTGTGGCTATATCTGCGTTCGCTTCTGCAACCTTCGAGGCATACCTTCCCTGTTGGTACTGGGTGTATGCCTGAATGCCACTCATGGCGAGCATTGCGCCACCAGCAATAACCGGATCGCACATTATTTTCTCTCCATGTGAAATCTGTGGAAATTAAGACCAAGAGCACCATAAGGCGCGGCTTCTTCAAGCCTGAATCCAAGCCAGTGCAGCCATGCTTTGGCAACATGGTTTCGCTCGTCGACGTAGTTTTCCAGGCGCGGATAAACTGCCAGCATCTGCTGCAATACAGGGCGGCAGTGGCGAAGAAATGTCTTCTGATATTTTTCAATACGGCTGGTTCCGACCAGCCAGGGCGTACCATTGCCACCGATCATTGACGCCGGAGATACGCCAAACATGGTTACCAGTTCTCCGTTCGCAAATCCTGACCAGGCCATAGTCGCAGTACGCAGACCAACACGCAGCGCATCTTCGGTAGTCATCAGTGATACCGCATACAGTTCGTCAATATCAGCCTGACGAACATCCGGCAAAATCATCTGAAGATGCTCTTCGGTTGCGGGAATAATTTGAACATCAATCATCAGAATCCCCCAACAGTAAGGCGAGGAATAACGGCAAGAACAGACAGCGGCAACGGGTCAAGCTGACGGATTTTTACACGTCCGTTTTTGCCCCAGTTACTGTCCAGTTTCACTTCTACTTTTCCGGTAGCATCATCAACAGGATCATCGTAGAACTCGAATTCACGCTGTGGATATTCGTACCATTTACCGCCAGGCGTAGTCGCCCAGATGCCGCGGCTGGCATTCACAACCAGAGTAACGGAGGGGATCACCTGTTTTTTGTCCAGCAGCGTTTCCTGTCCGTTAATGTTGATATCCAGTGTTTCGAATTCAGCAGTTATTGGCAGGCCGATGTGCACTACAGCCCCCGGAGATTCCAGTGTGACGGCACCTCCGGAAACAACTTTCTGTGGCTCAACATTCGCATCAGAAAGAATGTTTACGGTCTGTCCTTCAAGATGAGACAGGCCTCCAAATGTCCGGCGCGCCATCTGCCAGTTCGTGGTGGCCGTATTCCTGAGGGATGGCGGGACGTTCCTGTTGGCACGAACCACTACAGCGGTATTGCTGGTTACAGAAATAATGTCGCAACGTAATTCTTTTGACACTTCATCGCCAGTATCAGGATCAGTTCCGGTATAAGGGAACTGTAGTTGCGCACCGACATCACTACTGGTGAAGTACGCACCACCAGAAACACTGATTGTATATTCCGCGCGGTAATCCCATTCGCCAGAACCACCAGTGATTGTCATCGTTCTGTCAGACGTATTTCTTCCATCATAGCTAAGGCCAGAATCAACAAAGAAAGCATCTTCATCGCTGGTAAATAAACGGCTGGACAGTCGCTCGATGTATCTCACTGTTTGCCCGTTAACGGTTCGGTTAATGA
>OKFU01000422.1_pt1 | contig 12134 bp, 9 predicted proteins | sample 1610491 | NCBI WGS metagenome assembly OKFU01 (sample SAMN04436656, study PRJEB24849) | human gut metagenome | biome: human gut; feature: NICU; material: stool | host: Homo sapiens | place: USA: Saint Louis, MO | collected 2010-05-24
CAGCTTGGCCTCGGTGTCGGCCAGGTCGGCCTTCAGGGTGTCGTTGGCGGCGGCGCCGGCGGCGGCGCTGGCCGCCAGCGCGCTCAGCGACAGCGCGGAAGCCAGCAGCAAATGAGAAAATCTGATCATGTAGGGTACCTTTTCGTTGTCGTTGTGGTGAGCCGCACGGGATGGCGGAAATCATACTATTGAAAAATTAAGCTTTTTTAACAACGCGGAAATATCTGGCGGAAACGGCGCTTTCGTCGAACCCTGCGGCCTTGAGCTTTCGGTATCTGACTGTATACTTATACAGTGTTACTGGAGGGTGCGATGCGTAAAATCATTCATGTCGATATGGACTGTTTCTTCGCGGCGGTGGAAATGCGCGACGATCCCAGCCTGCGCGATATCCCGCTGGCGATTGGCGGCAGCGCCGATCGGCGCGGGGTGATCAGTACCGCCAACTACCCGGCGCGGCGCTACGGCGTGCACAGCGCCATGTCCACGGCGATGGCGCTCAAGCTGTGCCCGCACCTTACCTTGCTGCCGGGGCGCATAGCGGCTTACAAAGAGGCCTCGCTGCATATCCGTGAAATCTTCGCCCGCTATACCCCGCTGATCGAGCCGCTGTCGCTCGACGAGGCCTACCTCGACGTGACCGACAGCCCGCAATGCAACGGTTCGGCGACGCTGATCGCCCAGGAGATCCGCCAGGCGATCGCCGACGAGCTGAACCTCACCGCGTCGGCCGGCGTCGCGCCTATCAAGTTTCTCGCCAAAATCGCCTCCGAGATGAACAAGCCGAACGGGCAGTACGTGATCACGCCGGCGCAGGTGCCGGCGTTTTTGCAGCAGCTGCCGCTCAGCAAGATCCCCGGCGTCGGCAAGGTGACCGCCAAGCGCCTGGAAGAGGTGGGGCTTATCACCTGCGCCGACGTGCAGCAATACGATTTGGCGCAGCTGCTCAAGCGCTTCGGCAAGTTCGGCCGGGTGCTGTGGGAGCGGTGTCAGGGCATCGATCGGCGCGAAATCTCTCCTGAGCGGCTGCGCAAATCGGTGGGGGTGGAGCGCACGCTGGCGGAAGACATTCACGACTGGGAAGATTGCGAAACGCTGATTATCGACAAACTCTATCCCGAGCTGGAGATGCGGCTGCGCAAGGTGAAGCCGGATCTGCACATCGCCCGGCAGGGCGTGAAGCTGAAGTTTCAGGATTTTCAGCAAACCACCCAGGAGCACGTGTTCCCGGTGCTGAACCGGCAGGATTTGCTGGAGGTGGCGCGGCAGGCGTGGCGCGAGCGGCGCGAAGGGCGCGGCGTGCGGCTGGTGGGGCTGCACGTGACGCTGCTCGATCCGCAGCTGGAGCGGCAGCTGGCGCTGCCTTGGGAATAAAAAAGCCGGCAAGTCGCCGGCTTTTTGCGTTAAGCGCGCGGCTTATGCGCGCTCAGGGATCGCTTTCAGCAGCGAGGTCAGCAGCTTCCAGTACAAACCGACGCTTTCGATATGCACCTGCTCATCCGGCGAGTGCGGGCCGGTGATGGTTGGCCCGATCGATACCATGTCCATGTTTGGATACGGCTTTTTGAACAGACCGCATTCCAGGCCGGCGTGGATCACCATGATGTTCGGCGTCTTGTCGAACAGCTCCTGATACAGCTCGCGCACCAGGTGCATCACCGGCGAGTCGGCGTCCGGCTGCCAGCCCGGGTAGCCGCCCTTCGGCGCCACCTTGGCGCCGGCCAGCTGGCCCAGCGCGGTCAGCATCTCGACCACGTAGTCTTTGCCGCTGTCGATAAGGGAACGGATCAGGCAGATGATTTCCGCTTCGTTTTCGCTGGTGGTGACCACGCCGACGTTCAGCGAGGTTTCCACCACGCCTTTTACCGCGTCGCTCATGCGGATCACGCCGTTCGGCGTGCCGTTCAGCAGCGCCAGGAAGCGCTGCTGGCTGTCGGCGCTCAGCGCCTGCGAAGCGCTGGTGGTCGGCTCCAGCAGCACGGTGATGTTCTTCTCTTTGGCGGAGAGTTCGTTCTGCAGCACCGCCAGGAACTCCTGGCTCAGCGCTTTCAGCGCATCGGCCTTGTCCGCCGGCACCGCAACCACCGCAGAGGCTTCACGCGGGATGGCGTTGCGCAGGGTGCCGCCGTTCAGATCCAGCACGCGCAGGTTCAGCGCAGCCGCATGGGCGAACAGGAAGCGCGCCAGCAGCTTGTTGGCGTTGCCCAGACCGACGTGGATCTCGGCGCCGGAGTGGCCGCCTTTCAGGCCCTTGAGGGTCAGCTTCAGGGTTTGATAACCGGCCGGCACCGCTTCGCGCTGCAGCGGCAGGGTGGTGATGAAGTCGATACCGCCGGCGCAACCCATGTAGATTTCGCCTTCTTCTTCGGAGTCGGTATTGATCAGGATATCCGCCTGCAGCCAGTTCGGCTGCAGCCCGAAGGCGCCGTCCATGCCGGCTTCTTCGGTCATGGTCAGCAGCACTTCCAGCGGGCCGTGCTCAACGCTGTCGTCGGCCAGCACCGCCAGGGCAGAGGCCATGCCGATGCCGTTGTCGGCGCCCAGCGTGGTGCCGCGCGCTTTCACCCACTCGCCGGCGATATAAGGCTGGATCGGATCCTTGGCGAAATCGTGCACAGTGTCGTTATTCTTTTGCGGCACCATGTCCAGGTGCGCCTGCAGCGCGACCGGCTTGCGGTTTTCCATGCCTTTGGTGGCCGGCTTGCGCAGCAGGATATTACCGACCCGATCGCGCTCGGCGTGCAGGTTCTTTTCTTTGGCCCAGGCGAGGATGTGCTGCGCCAGCGCTTCTTCATGATAAGAAGGGTGCGGGATAGAACAGATCTTGGCGAAAATATCCCACAGCGGCTGTGGCGAAAGCTGAGACAATTCAGACACTATAAGTCTCCTGTGACGGCAGGCTCCGACAGGACGGGCGTGCCGCGCGGTTAAGGTGAGCGGGTATCTGTGCGTCGTGGCACGATCACCAGAGAATATCACTTTATTTCCGGCGGTGCGCGCACCGTATTGTGCGGTTTAAGCGCTTGATCACACGGCTTCGCTGCGGGAACGTTCGCTTTTTCAGCATCAATCACCGAAAAGCCGCACGGCGGAAATCGCGAGGTTTTCCTCGGTACAACTGGAATTCAACGCGGCCAGTCTCTATAATCTCGCGCAACCTTTTTTCCCCTGAACTATAAAGTAAGCCGCTTCACCAGCCGGCTGGGACACGATTCTATGAGCGAAAAATACGTTGTTACCTGGGATATGCTGCAAATGCACGCACGCAAGCTGGCGCACCGCCTGCTGCCTGCCGACAAATGGACGGGCATCATTGCCGTAAGCCGCGGCGGCCTGGTGCCGGCGGCTCTGCTGGCGCGCGAACTGGGCATCCGCCATGTGGATACCGTCTGCATTTCCAGCTACGACCATGACAACCAACGCGAAATGAAAGTGCTCAAGCGCGCCGAAGGCGACGGTGAAGGTTTCATCGTGGTGGATGATTTGGTGGATACCGGCGGCACCGCGAAAGCGATCCGCGATATGTACCCGAAAGCGCATTTCGTCACCATCTTCGCCAAACCGGCGGGCCGTCCGCTGGTGGACGACTACGTGGTCGACATCCCGCAGGACACCTGGATCGAACAGCCGTGGGATATGGGCGTCAGCTTCGTTCCACCGATCGGCGGCCGCTAAGCCCAGCCAGTTCCAAGCAAACGCCCGGTTATGCCGGGCGTTTGCGTTATTTTGGTTTCTCCCGCCAGAGTTAGGTACACTACCTCCAGTTAAGTAGGCCTTTTGCGGCCTATCGCCAGATTTACGGAGGCTGTTGTTACCATGGCACAGGCCAACCTTTCTGAAATTCTTTTCAAGCCCAAATTCAAACACCCTGAAACCTCGACGCTGGTGCTGCGCGCGCGCAACAATGTGAGCGCCGCCATGCATTCCGCATTGGAAGGTGACACCACCGGCAGCTGGTACCGCATGCTGAATCCGCTGCTGTGGGCCTGGCGTGGCGTCAGCCCGATCGAAATCCACGAAGTGCTGGCGCGCATCGCCGCCTCGGACGCCGAACGCAGCAATCCGCAGCGGCTGGATACCGTGGTGGGCTACCGCAACGGCAACTGGATCTACGAGTGGATCCATCAGGGCATGCAGTGGCAGCAGCGGGCGACGGAGCAGCAGGATCCGCTGCTCGGCGGCCAATACTGGCTGAAGGCCGCGAGCCTGTACAGCATCGCCGGTTACCCGCACCTGAAGGGCGACGAGCTGGCCGAACAGGCAGAGATGCTCGCCAACCGCGCGTACGAAGAGGCGGCGCTGCTGCTGCCGTACCAACTGAAAGAGCTGGAGTTCCGCATCGAAGGCGGCGCCAGCGTCACCGGCTTCCTGCACATGCCGGAGAAGGGCGAAGCGCCGTTCCCGACGGTGCTGATGTGCGGCAGCCTCGATACGCTGCAGACCGACTATCATCGCCTGTTCCGCGACTACCTGGCGCCGCACGGCATCGCCATGCTGACGCTCGACATGCCGTCGATCGGCTCCTCCTGCAAATTGAAGCTGACGCAGGATTCCAGCTACCTTCACCAGCAGGTGCTGATCCAGCTGGCCTCGGTGCCGTGGGTGGATCATCAGCGGGTGAGTGCCTTCGGCTTCCGCTTCGGCGCCAACGTGGCGGTGCGGCTGGCCTACCTGGAGCCGCAGCGGCTGCGCGGCGTAGCCTGCCTGGGGCCGGTGGTGCATCGCCTGCTGTGCGACAGCAGCACCCAGCTGAACGTACCGGACATGTATATGGACGTGCTGGCCAGCCGCATGGGCATGGCCAACGCCTCCGACAACGTGCTGAAGGTGGAGCTGAACAGCTACTCGCTGAAAATGCAGGGGCTGCTGGGGCGCCGCTGCCCGACGCCGATGATCTCCGGCTACTGGGAGCGCGATACGCTCAGCCCGAAAGAGGAGTCGCAGCTGATTGTCACCTCCTCGGTGAGCGGCAAGCTGGTCGCCATCCCGCGCACCCCGGTTTACGACAGTTTCCACCGGGCGTTGCTGCAAATGTCCGGCTGGCTGAAGGACAAAATGCGTTAATTAGTTGCTAAATTTTAACAGTTTGTTAAAAAGAGTGGTCTACATTGAGGAGGTTAGAGAATGACGTTACCGAGTGGTCACCCTAAAAGCCGACTAATGAAACGTTTTGCCAGCTTGGGGCCGTACCTGCGTGAAGGGCAATGTGAAAACGACCGTTTTTTCTTTGATTGTTTGGCTGTCTGCGTCAATGTAAAGCCCGCTCCGGAGAAGCGCGAGTTCTGGGGCTGGTGGATGGAGCTGCAGGCGGAAGAGGCGCGCTTCACCTATTCGTACCAATTCGGCCTGTTCGACAAAGAAGGCGACTGGACGGCGCAAAACATTAAGGATGATGAAGTGAACGCCAAGCTGGAAGACACCCTGCGCGACTTCCATCGCCGCCTGGGCGAGCTGCTGGCGACCATGGAACTGGGGCTGGAACCCGCCGACGATTTCAAAGAAAAACTGATCAAACTCTCCGCCTGACCCCGTTTGACCACGTATTGTGCTGATTTCGCGTTGTGCCTGTTGGCATAACGCGTCTCTCCTGTTACAAAGACCTTTGCACTCTTCTTCTCATCATTACACACGGCAGAAATACTATGAACGGCAGCCAGACATTGGTTGTGAAATTGGGCACCAGCGTGTTGACCGGCGGATCGCTGCGTCTGAACCGCGCCCACATCGTCGAATTGGTGCGCCAGTGCGCGCAGCAACACGCCGCGGGCCACCGCATCGTCATCGTCACCTCCGGCGCCATCGCCGCCGGGCGCGAACACCTGGGCTACCCCGAGCTGCCCGCTACTATCGCTTCCAAGCAGCTGCTGGCGGCGGTGGGGCAGAGCCGGCTGATCCAGCTGTGGGAACAGCTGTTCTCCATTTACGGCATCCACGTCGGGCAGATGCTGCTGACGCGCGCCGATCTGGAAGACCGCGAGCGCTTCCTCAACGCGCGCGATACCATGACGGCGCTGCTGGACAACCGCATCGTGCCGGTAATCAATGAGAACGACGCCGTCGCCACCGCCGAAATCAAGGTGGGCGACAACGATAACCTGTCGGCGCTGGCGGCCATTCTGGCCGGGGCCGACAAACTGCTGCTGCTGACCGATCAGCAGGGCCTCTACACCGCCGATCCGCGCAACAACCCGCAGGCCGAACTGATCCGTGAAGTGCACGGCATCGACGACGCGCTGCGCGCCATCGCCGGCGACAGCGTCTCCGGCCTGGGCACCGGCGGCATGGGCACCAAGCTGCAGGCGGCCGACGTGGCCTGCCGCGCCGGCATCGACGTGGTGATCGCCGCGGGCAGCAAACCGGGCGTGGTGGCGGACGTGATCGAAGGCAAACCGGTGGGCACCCGTTTCCACGCGCTGGAAACCCCGCTGGAAAACCGCAAGCGCTGGATCTTTGGCGCGCCGCCGGCCGGCGAGATCACCGTCGACGATGGCGCGGTGGAAGCGATGATGGCACGCGGCAGTTCGCTGCTGCCGAAGGGCATCCGCGACGTGAAGGGTGACTTCTCGCGCGGCGAAGTGATCCGCATCCGCAACCTGGCGGGGCGCGATCTGGCGCACGGCGTCAGCCGCTACAACAGCGACGCGATGCGCATGATCGCCGGGCACCACTCGCAGGAAATCAGCGAAATCCTCGGTTATGAATACGGTCCGGTGGCAGTGCACCGCGACGATATGATTGTCAGTTAAGGAGTGAGCATGCTGGAGCAGATGGGAAAGGCCGCCAAGCAGGCCTCCTGGCAGCTGGCGGTGCTGAGCACGGCGAAGAAGAATCAGGTGCTGTCGGTGATGGCCGACAGGCTGGAGGCCAACAGCGAAGCGATCCTGCTGGCGAACGAACAAGATATGGCGCAGGCGCGCGCCACCGGCATGAGCGAAGCGCTGCTCGATCGCCTGCTGCTGACCCCGGCGCGGCTGGCGGCGATCGCCAACGACGTGCGCCAGGTGTGCCGCCTGAACGACCCGGTCGGCCACGTGCTGGACGGCAACCTGCTGGACAGCGGGCTGAAGCTGGAGCGCCGCCGGGTGCCGCTCGGCGTGATCGGCGTGATTTACGAGGCGCGGCCCAACGTCACCATCGACGTCGCCAGCCTGTGCCTGAAAACCGGCAACGCGGTGATCCTGCGCGGCGGTAAAGAGACGCATAACACCAACCAGGCGACGGTGAAAGTGATCCAGCAGGCGCTGGAACAGTGCGGCCTGCCGGCGGCGGCGGTACAGGCGATCGACAGCCCGGATCGCGCGCTGGTGAACGAGCTGCTACGCCTGGATCGCTATGTCGACATGCTGATCCCGCGCGGCGGCGCCGGCCTGCACAAGCTGTGCCGCGAGCAATCGACCATCCCGGTGATCACCGGCGGCATCGGCGTGTGCCACACCTACGTGGATGCCGACGTCGATTTCGACAAGGCGCTAACGGTCATTGAAAACGCCAAGATCCAGCGCCCGAGCGCCTGTAACTCGCTGGAAACGCTGCTGGTGAACCGCAGCATCGCCGCCGAGTTCCTGCCGGCGCTGAGCGCCAAAATGGCGGCGGCGGGCGTGACGCTGCACGCGGCGGAAAACGCGCTGCCGCTGCTGCAGGGCGGCCCGGCGACGGTGGTGCCGGTGAACGCGGAGGATTACGACGACGAATGGCTGTCGCTGGATCTGAACGTGTTGCTGGTGGACGATATCGATCAGGCCATCGACCACATCCGCACCCACGGCACCAATCACTCCGACGCGATCCTCACCCGCTCGCTGAGCAGCGCCGAGCACTTCGTGCGCGCGGTGGACTCTTCGGCGGTGTACGTCAACGCCAGCACCCGCTTCACCGACGGCGGCCAGTTCGGCCTGGGCGCGGAAGTGGCGGTGAGCACCCAGAAACTGCACGCCCGCGGCCCGATGGGCCTGGACGCGCTGACCACCTACAAGTGGATTGGCTACGGCGACGATCTGGTGCGCAGCTAAGGCCGGATTGCGGTCATAAAGACGTCAGGGCGTAGCGTGCTGCGCCCTGAGTGTTTTTGGGGGCACGGCAGTATCACTGCTTGCAAAACAACCAAACGCCCCGGCGGCTATTGACTCATTTCGCGCGCAGGTCTACCTTGTTCAACGCACTTCCGGCTTGCCCCGCAGGCCCGGCGCGATGCCGATATAGCTCAGTTGGTAGAGCAGCGCATTCGTAATGCGAAGGTCGTAGGTTCGACTCCTATTATCGGCACCATTCTCTCTTCCTGTAATGTCCGTATCCATCCATAAACAGACTGTTTTATAAAGATATTTGTGATTTTTCAATCCGTATTAGTCCGTAATGTTCCAGTGGAATCCGGTATCTAATATGTATAGGATTGTGTATATGTTCCTGTTCGGTCTTGGATTTCTATACACATGCCTTTAAACGATATGCAGATTCGCCGCGCTAAGCCTGAAGCTAAAGCCTATACACTTGGAGATGGGCAAGGGCTGTCATTGCTTATAGAACCTAATGGAAGTAAGAGCTGGCGGTTCCGCTATCGCTATGCCGGTAAACCAAAAATGATCTCGCTTGGCGTCTACCCAACGATCACATTAGCAGATGCTCGTTCTCGCCGTGATGAAGCTCGAAAACTTGTGGCAGAAGGAAAGAATCCTAGTGAGGTTCGAAAAGAGCAAAAGCTAGCTCTGCAAACAGAGTCAGAGAACGCTTTCGAAAAGATAGCCAGAGAGTGGCACCAGCTTAAGTCTACAAAATGGTCGTCGGGATATGCCTCGGATATCATCGAAGCGTTTCAGAACGATATTTTCCCTTATATGGGGGCGAGACCAGTAGGCGAAATTAAACCGTTAGAGCTGTTAAATGTGCTTCGTAAAATAGAGAAACGTGGTGCTTTAGAGAAAATGCGCAAAGTGCGGCAGCGCTGCTCGGAAGTTTTTCGCTATGCCATTGCTACGGGGAGAGCTGAGTTTAATCCTGCGGCAGAACTCTCAAGCGCCCTCGAAGTACATCAATCTAATCACTTCCCGTTCCTAAAGGCTGATGAGATACCTGATTTCCTTCGCGCCTTAAACAGTTACACCGGAAGTCGGCTTGTTTTGATTGCCACTAAATTACTCATGATTACGGGTGTTAGAACCATCGAATTACGTGCGGCCTTATGGTCTGAATTTGATCTGGATAACGCTATTTGGGAAATTCCCGCTGAAAGGATGAAAATGCGTAGGTCACATCTTGTGCCATTGTCTACTCAGGCGTTAGATTTACTCAATGAACTCAAGATCATGACAGGGAACTATCGTTATGTTTTTCCGGGGCGGAATGATCCGAGCAAGCCTATGAGTGAGGCGAGTATTAATCAAGTTATCAAGCGTATTGGTTATGGTGGAAAACTTACTGGCCATGGATTTCGACATTCCTTATCTACTATCCTCCATGAAAAAGGATATGATTCGGCTTGGATAGAAATACAGCTTGCTCATATAGATAAGAATAATATTAGAGGTGCGTATAATCATGCCCAATATATTGATAAGCGCCGGGCTATGATGCAGTGGTATTCAAATTACGCTTTAATGAATGGATGATTGTGAAAATATACACTATGCAATACAAGCAATCAAAGGTGACTTTGGTTATATTGGAGATAATAAAAATTAATCAGTAAAAAATGGGCTAATGGATTTAATCGCATTAGCCCCGTCTATATTAAATTCGCTAAGAAGGGATGATATTACATGCTACGGGGCCTGCATAATTGAAACCTATATTAAATTTCAACCTGTCGCCTGCCTTCAATGCCTCCCAAAGATCGTTTTGTACCTCAGAGCGAGGGAAAAAAATATCCTTTCCACTTCCATCGACTGTCACAAACCCAAATCCACTATTAACCCCTTTCAAACTCCCTCTGAAAATAGTTGCACAAACTTGTCCACCTATATAATCTCTGATTTTAAACCGATCATCTTTTGATATTCTAGCGGTGCGGAGATAATCGAAAATATCAGCAGATAAAGAAGTATCTTTGATATCATTTGACTCATATGCGAAACGTGCAAACCAGAATTGCGCTTGAAAATTCTGGTCGTTTGGAGTAAACGCCCTTCTATAATAATAAATTAACGAAGCTCTTTTCGAGGGATCCATTATTCTGAGAAGCTCAGCATATTGGTAATTCAATCGGTGATCGCTTCTTCTTCTTTCTAAAGCCTGCGTAAGTACCTTTGAGGCTTCGTTAAAATCACCTTTATCAATATAAATTTTTGAGAGTCGTATTGCGATAAAAGGATCCCTGGAGTTATCATTAAAAGCAGAAATAAGTGAACTTAAAATTCTTCCATCATCATTCATAATCCCAGCAAACCTAGCCTCTAAGTTAGAAAGCATTGTTTCGTCTGGATATTTTTGCTTACTAATAGTAATTTCTTCCTCAATCCTTCGAATAAGATCATCTATAACTTTACCAGAAACATTGTCATCCTTCATATTATCTTCAAAGTTATCGATAGACAACTCTAAAAGAGTTGTAGAAATATATGGGCTTCCACCCCAACGTCTTTGTGCTTCCTGTAATAAATGACGAGCCTCTCCACGAAACTTTATCCGGTCGTAGGCTTCATTGCTATTATTGGCTTTGTCTCGCCATACAGTAGCCATTGTATGAATTATGCTACTATCATAAGGTGCTTTTTCCTTAGCACTTTCTAGCAATTCGATCGCAAGTGATAAATTCCCATTTGGCCGTATTCTTTCAAAGTTTGCCATTTGTTGCAGCAAATACGGGTCTTCTCCGATAGTTTTCAAAGCCTTTTGATAAATACCATTTACGTCTTGATAGTCAGGAAAAATCTCATGGAGTGATTTTGCGCGCATAAACTGTCTGAATGAAATCCGATCAGATTCAAACGCAATATTTATTTTATCTAATATTTGGGTATATTCATTATATTTTTCTAAAGTACTACCGAATGCACGATTAAATACAATTTCTGCTATTTCGGCGTGTCGAGCTCTGTAATGGTAATCATCATTCCCTTCAGAATCCCATAAAACTATCTTTTCTAATGGAGTAAAGAATTGTTGTTTGAAATCTGAAAAGTTAATGCCAAAAATCCTTGCGATTAGACCGGCTCTAACTGGGACACGTAATCTGTTTAACGTACAAATTGTACGATAGATTGTTCTAGCCTGAATAGGATATATAGATTCATATTCATTAAAGATAATATCTTCAAATGGCTCACCCATAGTTGCTTCATGTAAAGCAACTAATAACTGCCGTTCTGAATTAACAATAAATTCTTGTATGCGCTCAGCTTTAGTTTTATTTATAAGATTAGGGCCCAAGCAATCATGAATCTCAAGCTTTTCTACTAAACTAGCTACCTCGAACTCACTCAGGTTACGCAATGAATACACTTCAGTAATTGATTCCTTAAGTAAATCGCAACGTTGGCTCCATTCATTATATCTTTCTGCAGTTATGATTGTTATTTTTAATTCGGATTTTACAGCGCTATTAATAAGCGCAGCCATTTTGTTTGCGTGCAATGACGCGTCATCCCAAAAGATAAATATCCTTTCATTAGTTTTTTCTATTATTTCTTTAATAATTTCGACGGTTAAATTATCTCCGTTGTTGACCCAAAGCGCGCATCCGAAATCCATAACTCTCATTTCCCAAGCAACTTGCCTGAGGAAAACCGTTTTCCCTGAACCTGCTTCGCCCTTAAGTAAAATTAACTCTGTAATATCACTTCTCTCAGTTTCAGGCTTTAATATTATTTCTTCTAAGAAACGATCTAACAACGTTCTTTTAATGGCTAATTCTGCACTTTGTGCATACCAACCTAAATCTGACCCTTTGTAAAATTCCTTAGGGTTGAAATGTTCTACATTCATGTCAGAATGTATATATTGTATACTGTCAGTAAGTATCCTGTTTAGCTCTTCTGATGGGGGGGCATTAGTTACAAATATTTTTTGAATCGCATTATTCGATATTGGAGTAATAAGATAGTTAAATCTTTCAGATAAAGGAATTAAATCATTCACTTTCCTTAAAAAATCTTCAAATGTAAAATCTAAAGCATTTATTTTTTTTGAAGCCCACAAATTAA